>ODAK010000070.1_pt1 | contig 107914 bp, 99 predicted proteins | sample 1539591 | NCBI WGS metagenome assembly ODAK01 (sample SAMEA3539303, study PRJEB22396) | soil metagenome | biome: tundra; feature: field; material: soil | place: USA | collected 2010-05 | depth 0.15 m | reverse complement strand
ATTATATACATTAAATATAATGCCACAATTAAAATTGCTTCATAGATACAACCTTAATTTTTATTTTCAAGAAAGAGTTTAACAAATTGTTTTAACCCATTCTCAGATCAAATCTCAGCAATAATTCCAGGAACATTTTTCTGTTTCTGAGGATATCATTACTTTCCACTTTCTCCACTGCAAAGTTACTAAAACAAATTTATCTGCATTTTTTATCCAGATTTGCACCGTATCAGTGTTTCTTAAAGGGAAGTATTTTAAATTACCTGGCTACACCTCATTTAAAAGAGATTTACCTTTCATAAAAAACAATTTCTCTTTCAGCACATCATAATTTAGAATTGCTCTATTCTACTAACTATTAATTAAGAAGAACATAATTAATTTTGAACCGGATTGCTTTTAACAACCAAAGGAAATGATCAAAATACTTGTTGATAAGATTGCTGACAGAATAAGATGGGGTTATCTCACTGCATTTATTATTTTATTAATTACCTACATTGTTTCATTTGTTTATACGCAAAATTTGATGAAGCAATCAAGGCTGGTAAATCATGCAAAGGAAGTCATTTACGGCCTGGAGAATTTGGTTGGATTTGTTGCTCGAAGTGAATCTGCGGCAAAGGGTTATATAATTACTGGCAGGAAAGAAATACTTCAAAAATATAATCAAAGCAAAAGCAATGCAGATTCGGCCTATAGAAGTGTAAAACTTCTTTTAACGGAAAATACGCAACAACAAAAGAATCTGGATACGCTCAACACGCTTATTATCGGGGAATATGCATGGTTAGAACAGATCTTCAAAATTTTTGATTCAACTCATACAATTTCCAGCCAGGTTTTAATAGCAGAGGATCAGGTGATTCAGCGAATGAGCGGAGTGGAAATTTTTACGATGCACATGCAAAATAATGAAAGGCGGCTATGGCAAAGCAGAAACATGGAAGTAACAAAATATTCCAAAATCATCAAGGTCATAATTATTATTTCATTATTTGTAGCTATTGTACTAACGCTATATTCTATTATCACGTTTACCAGGGAAAATAAGGAAAAGCGAAAAGCGAACCTTGAGGCAATCGCATACAGGAAGCAGCTAGAAGTGAGGGTAAAGGAGCTGGCTGAATTAAATAAGGAACTAATAGAATTAAGAAATATTGAAAAATTTGCGGCAACAGGCAGGATCTCCCGAACAATTGCGCATGAAGTGAGAAATCCCCTGACAAACATCAACCTTGCTGTTGACCAGATACGGAGCGAAGTCCCTCAAGGTAAAGAAGTGAACCTGCTTTTAGAAATGATCTCCCGGAATTCCCGAAGAATAAATCAATTGATCAATGATTTGTTACATGCAACCAGGATAACAGAATTATGCTTCGTTAAATGCACCATAAATGAAGTGCTTGAAAACAGCCTGTCATATGCCTTAGACAGAATTGAATTAAAACACATAACTGTTGAAAAAAATTATGATGATCATATTTGCCAGGTAATGGTTGACAAAGATAAAATTGAGATGGCCTTTTTAAACATTATCATTAATGCAATTGAAGCTATGGATGATCACGGTATGCTTAAAATTACTATAGAGAGAAAAAATGAGCGCTGTATTGTAAAAATTTCGGACAATGGAAGAGGGATTGCAAAGGAAGATCTGGATAGATTATTTGAACCATATTTTACTACTAAGGAAAGAGGTTCAGGTCTTGGGCTAACACATACTCAAAATATTATCTTTGCCCACAATGCCGGTATTACCGTGCAAAGTGAACCGGGCAAAGGAACTTCGGTAACTATTTCAATAGCATTGGCATGAGTTCCCTTTGATTTTTTCACTCTTTAAAAATCACAATTTCTAAAACTGATAAATCAGGAAGGTAGGTCCGCTAGAAAAATGCAATATATTTTACAGTATTTACTTTCAAAATATTATCGATTTGGAGATTCTTGTTTTGATTCCGGTTTGTGAGTGAAATTTTAAAAGGAATGAAAACCAATGCTGTTTTTTGCAAATGCTATTTTTGATTTATTTTTAACTGTATATCCTCTCAACTGCATCCCTGTATTTTTCAAGAATTACTTTTCTTTTAAGACTTAGTTTGGGGGTTAATTCCCCTGTTTCCACGCTCCACTCCCGGGACAGCAATTCAAATTTCTTGATTTGTTCCACATGATTAAACTGCCTGTTATATTTTTCTACTTCGCTTCTAAAAAGATCTTTTACCTGCTCATTTTGGATGATAGCCTCATTATTGGGATATTCAATTTTATTTTCTTTTGCCCATTCCTTCAGGTTAATGAATACGGGTATTATCAATGCGCCGACAAATTTTTCACCGGCACCTATAATCATTATATTTTCCACGTAGGGTGATTCCTTTAGTTTATTTTCAACAACTATGGGAGCCACGTATTTACCTCCACTGGTCTTAAACATTTCCTTTTTTCGGTCAGTGATCTTTAAGAATTTGTTATCGACAATCATACCGATATCCCCTGTTTTAAACCATGCGTCTTCCATTGATTCTGCCGTCAGGTCAGGTCGTTTGTAATATCCAATCATCACATTCGGGCCTTTACATAATATTTCACCATCTGCGGATATTTTGACTTCTACATTATTTATCACCATGCCAACAGTCCCAAACATTCTTCCTTGTTCATCAAATCGGTTTACACTTATTACCGGAGAAGTTTCTGTGAGACCATATCCCTCCATTATTGGAATTTTAGCTGCTGTAAAAATTCGAATAAGCCTTACCTGGCAGGCAGCTCCACCGCTTACAACGCAAATGATTTGATTTCCAAGCGCTTCACGCCATTTTTTAAAAATAAGTTTATTGGCCAACGAGAGCTGGAGATTGTAAATAATTCCTTTATTTTTATTTATTTCAAATTTTTCAGCAATATTATGTGCCCAAAAAAATAATTTTCTTTTAATACCGGTTAATTCTTCCCCTTTTTGCATTATTCTTTCATACACTTTTTCCAGCAATCTGGGAACCGTTGCAAACATATTTGGTTTTACCTCCCTGATATTATCAGCGATGGAATCCATGCTCTCAGCATAGTAGATGGACGTGCCTTTAAAGAGATAGATAAAAGTAATCATCCGTTCGAAAATGTGGTTGAGTGGCAAAAAACTCAGCGCTTTTAAATGCTCACCCGGGGGGAAATACGGCATACTGTCCATCACATTGCTGAGAATATTTTTGTGCGAAAGCATTACTCCTTTTGGTTTGCCGGTAGTACCAGATGTGTATATGATGGTGGCGAGGTCTTCATACTTTATGGTATGCGATATTGCCTTAACTTTTTCAATATCCGTTGAATCTCCAAAGGTTAAAATCTCTTTCCAGTGACTTGCCTGATCCGTTTTATCGAAGGAGTAAATGTCCCTCAGGTGAGGCAGGTTTCCCTTAATATTATTTACTTTTTCAATGAGTGGCGCGTCATTTACAAAGATGATTTTGACCAGGGCATCCTGTAATATAAATTCAAGTTCCTGCTCATTTATTGTCGGATAAACGGGTGTGAGGACTGCGCCGATTTGCTGAGCTGCAAGATCCAACATCAACCATTCAGGCCGGTTTTTACTGATTACTGCGATTTTATCTTTGCCTTCAAACGTTCCGTCTCCATTTCCATATCCCATCTTCAGGAGTCCGGCACTAAGCGCATTAACCAATTGTGAAACTTCCTGAATTGAATATTCTTTCCATTGGCCATTTTCTTTGGCACCAAAAATTGGATGGGCAGCTCCTTGTTGCAACTGCCATTCAATGCAATCAAACAATCGTGAAGGTTCAGTCATAATAAATTTTATCGAAACCGATTATTGCCTTCCGGTTAAGAATTCAAAAGGTGCCTGAATTCTAAATTAAGAAAATAAAGACATATAAGTGCAAAGTAGTAAATAAGGGCAAAAGGAGATTTTAATGGTAGTATTGTCCTTTAGGAACCCTGAACAGCCTTCCCTGTTGAAATTTATTGAAGGCGGCATATTCCTCAGAGTGGGTGCTTATCCATGATTGATAAGCGGCCAGGTTTTGTGTGGCTCCAAAAATCCATTGGTTATAAGCCGGAAATATACCTTCCTGGAGAAATTGCTCCTGCTGGTCAAAAAGAGCAAAAGGAAATTTTTTCGCATACTCCTGTACCCAATCCAGTATAAATCTTGTCCGGATCATGGTAAGCGTTTCGGCATTTAATCCATTTAAGACAATGCTGTTTTCTTTGTTCATGGTAGTTAAGTAAGCCAGCTCAAAAGGATTTTTATTCTTGCTATCTGCGAGTAGATTCTGGCTTACAAAAAGCTTTTTATATGATTGTAATAATATATTTTTTATCTCTGTTGTCCGGGCAGTGAAAGATTCGATATTGACAAAAATTTCACCATAAAGCAGGCTCCAAACATTATCATTTGCCAGTAAATAATACTTGCTGGCATTATAATAATTTCCTCCATAAGAGGGATCTTCCTGGATACCTTTTTCCCATACTTTTATGGCTTCATGGTCCTGGTTAGCCCAAAGCATTTCACCATAATCATTGTATAATGCCCCGTCTTCAGGGTAACTTTTTAATGCTTTTTTATATAATTTTCCTGCGTCTTTTTGCTGATCCAGCGCCCTGTATATAGTGCCGGCAATTTGGTAAGTCTGGTCATCCGCATTGTTGTTTTCTAAAAAAGGCTTCAGTGTTGTAAGCGCCTTTTCGTTTTCTTTTTGCAGATAATAGTCAAAAGCAAGATCTTTGGCGATCTCAATATTACCCGGTGACTGGGAAAGCGCTCTTGTTAAAATAAGGGAAGCATTAGCATAATCTCCCTCCTTCATAAATACTTTGGCATTTTCATGGAGTTTTTCAACATCATCTGATTGTGAAAAAACCGAAAATGTAGTGATACATATAAAATTTAGGAGAAGAAATTTTTTCATTGGATAAAGATAAAATAGTTTTTAAACCACACCGGAGCTAAATATTTATTTTATGATTTTCTAAGAAAAAAAACTCAGAAGATCAGGTGGGTCAGCAGGCCATCTCTAAGTTTAGGTTCAAACCAGGTACTTTTTGGAGGCATTATGTTTCCGCTATCTGCAATATCAAATAATCGTTGAATGCTAACAGGAAAGAGGCTGAAAGCCACGGCCCATTCCTTGCTTTTCACCTTTTTTTCAAGTTCTGCAGGACCGCGGATGCCTCCTACAAAATCGATTCTTTTATCTGTTCTTTGATCTTTGATGTTTAAAATAGGATCCAATAAATTTTTCTGTAATATGGTTACGTCAAGTATGCCAATCGGATCTGACGAATAGGTGCCTTCCTTTGCCTTAAGCTCATACCACTTTTTTCCAAAATACATTCCAAAGCTATGAGGCTCCCTGGGTAGAAAAGATTCTTTTACATTCTCAATAATGAACTTTGAGCCAATTTTTTCAAAAAAATTTTCAGGTGATAAGCCATTGAGATCTTTAACCACCCTGTTGTAATCCATAATATGCAACTGACTGGCAGGGAAAAGAGTTGTAAGAAAATAGCCGGCTTCTTCATGGTTGGGTAATTCCTGCTTCACTTTTGCAGCAGAAGCTGCACGATGATGGCCGTCAGCTATATAGGTGCAGGGAACTTGTTTCTTAAATATATCAGTAATTGTGTCAATCTTCTCCTGGTCACTTATTACCCAAACAGAATGCTGCACGTTATCCTCTGCAATAAAATCATATATTGGTGTTTTTGATGCTTTCCAATTTTCCAGGATTTCGTCTATCCCCGGAACGTCTCTGTAGGCGAGAAATACATTACCGGTTTGCGCGCCTGTTGCTTTTATGTGGGCAATACGATCCCGTTCTTTTTCCGGCCTGGTAAATTCATGTTTTTTTATTAATCCCCTTTCATAATCACTTACGGAACTACAGCACACCAAGCCGCTCTGGATTCTGCCATTCATTACCAATTGATAAATATAATAACAAGGCTTGCTTTCCCGGAAAAGTACCGGCCGGCTGATAAATGCATCAAGATTTTCTTTGGCTTTCTGGTAAACTTCTTTGCTCTGAATATCAATTTTTGAAGGAAGATCAATTTCGCTTTTGGTAATGTGAAGGAACGAATATGGATTTCCTTCCGCTTCCACTTTAGCTTCCTTGCTGTTCAGCACATCATAAGGACGTGATGCTACAAGTTTGGCAAATTGAGCCTCTGGCCTAAGAGCTTTAAAGGGTAAGATTGAGATCATGTATTAATTAATTGTGGCCCTATGGCTTTTTTCTATTCGTTAGGCTGGCAAATATAAACAATCAGGAAAGATTTTTATATGATACCCTTGAATTTTAGATTATTTCTAAAAGGCCAAAAAAAAAATTGCAAAATTCTTTTTTATTCCTAGGATGTTATCCAAACTAAGATTGAATAATCTAAAGATTGTTTTTTTCAAATTCAATCATCACATCCGTAAGGTATTGAACACTGCTTAAGGGTAACGCATTATACATCGATGCTCTGAAACCACCAACTGACCGGTGTCCTTTTATTCCATAAATATTATGTTTTTCGGCAAATTCAAGGAATTGTTTTTCGAGTGCCGGTTCATTCATCACAAAACATGCATTCATGGTACTCCGGTCTTCGTTTGAGGCTGTTGATTTAAAGAGAGCGCTTTTATCTATGGTTTCATACATCAACTGTGCCTTCTGATTATTTATTTTTTCAATGGCGCTAATTCCTCCGCTATCCTTCAGCCATTTTAGTGTAAGCATAGAGACATAAACTGCAAAAACCGGAGGCGTGTTGAGCATACTTCCTTCCTTAATATGATTGCGATAATCCATGATGGTTGGTATTGGCCGTTTTACTTTACCCAATATATTTTTGTTTACAACCACCAGGTTTATACCTGCTGGGCCCATATTCTTTTGGGCGCCAGCATATATCAGTCCGAAAGAATTAAAATCCCTTTGCCTGCTGAAAATATCGCTACACATGTCAGCTACGAGTGGCATACTTACATCAGGTATGGTTTTCCATTGAGTTCCATAAATAGTATTGTTGGTTGTAATATGAAAATAGGTAGCATCATTTGGTACTGCAAAATCTTTAGGAATAAAATTGTAATTCGATTCTTTGGAACTGCATACAACATCAACATTTCCGAATAGCTTAGCTTCTTTCAAAGCTTTTGAACTCCATACACCGGTATCAGCATAAGCGGCTGTTTCTTTCTCATTAAGCAGGTTCATAGGTACCTGCATAAACTGGGTGGAAGCTCCTCCATGCAAAAACAAAACTTCATGATCAGCATCCAGTTGCATTAATTCTTTCACCAAATTAATAGCCTCATCCATTATTGCCTGAAACTCCTTTGTGCGATGACCCATTTCGAGGATAGATAAACCGGAATCATTATAATTCAGCACGGCTCTTGAAGCCTGCTCAAATACCACTTTTGGCAGCACGGAGGGGCCCGCATTGAAATTATGAACCTTTTCCTTCTTATTCAATATTTCCTGTTTTGCAACGCTCATCAATAAAAATTTTGTGCAAATGTAAGATATTTAAATGCCGGGCTTAAAAGCTATCTTCCGTTCTTCCTTTAATGATATTTTTTCCCAATTCATCATTCAATTCTTCAAAATCTTTCAGCTCATTTTCTGAAAATGATTGATGAGCTATTTCTGTAAGATCAGGTTGAGGGTCATCTTCCCATGCTGTAAACCATAAAGAAGCAATGGCAAAAATAGCCTTCCGCATTTTCCTCTCCCCCATTCCATGTAATTTATTGTTATAAGCAATCGTTTATTCAGACGAATATTGCAGCGTAATTACGTAATTTCTATTTTCGAAAGCATACTTCTTATCACCCGGGAACTTAATGGATAATTCTTTTTTAAAAGCCAATACAAAATCTGCTTCCCAGCCACTTTCCATTACAATATTGCAGACAAACGTTTCGGGATTTTGAATATAAGGCGCCTTTCCGGTAAAGGAATCAAATTGCTTGTCTGCCAGCAATTCGGGAATACGGCTTGCCCATAATCCATGAATTCCCAATTGGCCGGGAAGTTGCCCGTTAGGTTAGTGCTTGCATGAAGCGGCACATGAGCATCGGCAATATAATGTCCAAAGTCAGTACTGTTCTTCATTATCGGAGCAAAATATTTTTCTTTGAATGCCCTGATAAGTCTTTTTTGCATTACCTGGATATGCCATGATACAATACCATAAGCCAATAAAGAATCTTCGCCAAATTTTTCAATCGCATCATTCCATTTATGAGGCAATTCAGCGTAAGGATATCTTCCGAAGTGATCAATATCTATAAAATGCCTTGGCCCTCCTGCAGCAACAGCATACCTTCTCTTGTCAGGGCCCTCCGCATGTTCAGTTAAGAAATCGATATTTGGTTTATACAAGACCAGCATTTGAGGCGGAAGTAAGAATACGGCGAGGTAGTTTATTTTTTTATGAATATAAAAACCTCAGCAAAAACTTTTGGTTGCTATAGAAATGAGCGTTATGAAAAGAATAAATTTTTTCAATTACCGCGTGATTTAGTCTTTAATCAAATCAGCTAACGGATCAGGCCTGGATTCGCTTCCTGCTGTTTCAGTTACTCCGCCACTAACAGCAAACTTCATTGATTGCGTAGCGCCAATATTAGGAATCTGCCTCACCCTTTCTTTGGGAATAATATAAACATTTCCTGCGACAGAGTAAGCCATAGGCAGGTACACCGCGACATAGTCTTTCATCCCAAAGCTGGTCATATCTTCCTGCGTTATAAAACCAACCCGCCATACATCTTTGTCATCGACATTGGCAAGTACATTATTTGTAAATTTCTTTTTATTGCCGGCAAAGGCTTCAAAAAAATCCCTGATAAAAGAATAAAACAATTTTATCCCGGGAGTTCTTTCAAGAAATTTATCCAGGACGGACAAAATACGACCCATTACAAAGAAGGAACTTAGGTAGCCGGTAACTATAATAAAACATACAATGAGCACGAACCCAAGACCGGGAATGTTGATTGCCGGCCTGAGTATGCTGTCAATCCTGTCAAAGATTTCATAAATGAAATATATGGTTATGGATACAGGCCCTAATATCAATAATCCCTGCAAAAAATACTGGATGATTCTTTGGTAACTAGCAGACTTCTTCATGTCAAAAATTTTAAATTAAAGATAAGTTTTGTACCGCTCATCATGAAAATTCAAGTATTAGTGTAAAATTAATCATGGAAACTTAGGCAACACAAAAAGTTTCCATAGTTTTGCCGCCCGATGGAAATAAAAGAAAGAATAAAACTGAAGGCGGATGAATTATTCAGGAGGTTCGGCATCAGGTCTGTTACTATGGATGATATTGCCAACCAACTTGGAGTTTCCAAAAAAACGATTTATCATTCTTTTTCTGATAAAAATGAACTGGTTGATGAAGTGGTCACGGATATTCTTGCTTATAATAAAGACTGTTGCAGGAATTATAAAGAAAAATCTCAAAATGCCATACATGAAGTATACATGGCTATGGAATTGCTCCAGGTAATGTTTGATAATATGAACCCGGTTATTTTGTATGATATAGAAAGAAACCATCCGGCTTCATACAAAAGATTTGAAGATTATAAATACAAATTCCTGTTTGACCTGGTAAAACAAAATATAGAAAGAGGTAAGAAAGAAAAATTATACAGGCCGGAAATAGACCCGGATGTAATTGCAAAAATCAGGCTGGAAACCATGATGATGCCTTTCAATGAACGTTTGTTTCCAAAAAATAAATTTTCACTTGGCTTGCTTCAGCAGCAGTTAATTGAATATTTTTTGTTTGGCATCGCCAGCCTGAAGGGTTATAAACTCATATTAAAGTACCAAAAAGAAAGAATAGGTATTGAAAATACCAGTAAAACTGCAGTATAATGAAAACGAAAAGAATTATTGAATTTATAGGAATCATTTTGTTCCTGTGGCAAGGCAATTCTGTCATTGCACAACGAACTGACTCTACAACTATTTTCAGGTTTAGCGCCAAAGCGGCTGTGGATTATGCTTTGCAAAATACGGTACAGGTAAAAAATGCTTTGCTGGATATTGAATATCAAAAACAAAGTAATAAAGAGGTGACTGCAATGGCCCTGCCTCAGTTATCAGGAAATATTAATGTTACTGATTATTTATCCATTCCTACAACATTGATCCCGGCTGAATTTTTAAATGGCCCACCCGGTACATATATACCTGTTAAGTTTGGAACAAAGTACAGCGGATCCTATGGCGGCACGTTACAGCAAATCTTATTTGACGGACAGGTATTTGTAGGATTGCAGGCGAGAAAGGCTTCGATTGATTTTCAAACTAAGAATGCCGAAATCACTAAGGAACAGATAAAGGCTAATATTTATAAAATTTATTATCAGTTGGCAGTTGGAAAAAGACAGATTGGAACATTAAATGCGAATATTGAGAATTATGAAAAACTATTACATGATACAAAAGAAATATACAGGAATGGTTTCGCTGAAAAACTGGATGTAGATAAAGTGCAGGTGCAACTTATAAATCTTCAAACCCAAAAACTTAAATCACAAAATCTTATCGATGCAGGAGTTTCGGGATTGAAATTTTTAATGAATATACCGCAAAAAGATAGCCTGATTCTTACAGATACTTTATCGGATGAAGAAATAAAATCAACTATCCTCGATGAAAATTATAATTATGAAGACAGGAAAGATTTTCAATTACTGGATATTCAGACTCATTTGCAGCAATACAATATAAAGAGATATCAATTGAGTAAAATTCCCACGCTGACCTTCTCTGCAAATATCAGCCAGAATGCCCAGCGTGAAACGTTTGATTTCTTCAAAGGAGGCCAGCCATTTTTCACAACATCGTATATAGGACTACAAATTAATGTTCCTATTTATAAGGGGGGTTACACCAATGCAAAGATTGGCGAAGCAAGAATAGACCTCAGGAAAACCCAAAATACTATTGAACAATTAAAAGAATCAATTGATAACGATGTGGCCCAGTCAAGGATCAATATGAAATCGGCCATACTTACTATGGATAGCCAGAAAAAAAATATAGAACTGGCAGAGCAGGTGTACAATACCACCAAATTAAAATTTGAGCAAGGCCTTGGCAGCAACCAGGAAATTAGCCAGGCGCAAACCGATTTGGTAACTGCTCAAAACAATTATTACAGCTCACTGTATGATGCTATCATCGCTAAAATTGATTACCTGCAGGCGGCAGGAAAATTATAAATTATTAAATTTTTTACTACTTAATGTACCAAACCATGCAAAAAATAACTAAAGTTGGCTTGCTGATTATCCTTATGACAGTAGCTTCTTCATGCGGTGATACTTCAAACAAGGATGGAGATCTTGATAAGAAAAAAACAGAATTAGGAAAACTACAATCGGAGAGAGGCAAACTGGACGAAAAGATCACAGCTCTGGAAAAAGACATTTCCAAATTGGACACCAGCATCGGCACAGGGCAAAAGCCAAAACTGGTAGCGCTTACCACGGTATCCGATCAGGAATTCAACCATTATATCGAACTCCAGGGGAGTGTAGATAATAAGAGCATCTCTTACATAACTCCCACAGGCCAACCGGGACAAGTAAAGGGTATTTATGTGAAGCAAGGTGATCCTGTGAAAAAAGCGCAACTCATTTTGAAATTGGATGATGCTGTTGCAGCGCAAAATTTGGCGGCTGCAAAGCAACAATTAGGAAGTGTTCAGGCACAGTTGTCGCTAGCGCAATCTTTGTATGAAAGGCAAAAAAATCTGTGGGATCAGCATATCGGTACCGAAGTACAATTACTGCAGGATAAAACCAATGTGGAAGCCTTACAAAGCCAGTTGAAGACCCTACAGGCCAATGTGAATTTGGCTGAGGTTTCATTGAACCAGACAAATGTTTACAGTGACGTAAACGGGACTGTCGACGATATAACTGCTCATGCAGGTGAAACGTTCAACGGGAATCCCGCCACAGGTGGGTATGTTAAAATAGTAAATAATGCAGGTCTAAAAATCAGTGTAACAATTCCTGAAAATTATGCCGGTAAAGTAGCCAAAGGATCAACGGTTGATGTAAATATTCCAGATATCAGCCAATCATTTGCAGGAACCATTTCGTTTCTCAGCGAATCAATCGGCGCTACTAACAGGGGTTTCACTGCTGAAATAAAAGTGCCTGCCGGATTGAAAGTGAGAGCCAACCAGGTAGCCCAAGTGAAAATTTTGGATTACTCCGTACCAAGTACTGTTGTGATAAATGTAAATACATTACAAACAGATGAAGCAGGAAAATTTGTATTGGTTGCAGAGAAACAGGGTGGTAATTTGATTGCAAAAAAACGTGTTGTACAGATAGGCCAGACATACGGTGACCAGGTAGAAATAAAAGATGGTCTGAAACCCGGCGACCAGCTTATTACAGGAGGTTACCAGTCTACATTTGATGGTCAGCCCATTACCACTTCAAATACAGGTATATAATTGCATCACTGCTTAGCAGCATAAAAATATTTTATGAGTGTATTGGAAAATTTAACTGAAAAATTTAAGGAGTTTAAACCGACAAGCTGGTCGATTCGTAATAAGACTTCAATCTACCTTGCAATTGTCTTTATTTCACTATGGGGAATAAAAGAATTTGTTACCCTGCCGAAGGAACGTTTTCCTGATATTTCGATACCCTATATTTATATACAAACTCCTTATGTCGGTAATTCTCCGAGAGACGTAGAAAATCTTGTAACAAAACCAATCGAAAAACAATTAAAAGGAATTACCGGCGCCAAGATTGATAAGATCACCAGTACATCGGTACAGGATTATTCAGCTATCCTGGTTCAGTATTCAACTGATGTAGATAAAGACGTTGCATTACAAAAAACGAAAGACGCAGTAGATAGGTCCAAAACAGATCTGCCAACTGACCTTACGCAGCAGCCCAATGTAATGGAAATAAACTTCAGCGAATTTCCCATCATGTATGTGAACCTGAGCGGTGATTATGACATGATCAAGTTGAAAAAATTTGCTGATGATGCAAAAGATGAATTGGAAGATATACCAGAGATCACCAGGGTAGATATTGTAGGTGCACCGGAGCGTGAGTTCCAGGTAAATGTAGATAACTATAAAATGCAAAGCGCCGGCGTCACATTTTATGACATAGATCAGGCGATAAAAAAGGAAAATCTGGATATGTCAGGAGGACTGCTGGAAGTGGGGAATATGAAACGAAACCTCCAATTGAAAGGACAATTCAAAACGGCTGATGATATTAAACAGATTATAGTGCGTGGTACAGCAAACGGCACTCCGATTTATTTAAAAGATATCGCTAATATAAAAGACACGGTGAAAGATGCAGAAAGCTATGCACGACTCAATGGTAAGAATGTTGTTACCTTAAACATCATAAAAAGAGAGGGTGAAAATCTGATTGCAACTTCTGATAAAGTAAAGGAGGCGATTGATAAGATGCGCGGCAATATTTTGCCGGAAAATCTTAATGTAGTAATCACCGGCGATCAAAGTACCTCTACACGTACCTCGTTTAATGACCTGGTAAATTCGATTGTGATCGGTTTCTTACTTGTACTGCTGATTCTCATGTTTTTCATGGGGGTTACCAATGCATTCTTCGTTGCGCTATCGGTTCCCTTAAGCATGTTCGTTGCATTTTTATTTTTGCCGGCGGCCAAACTGATCATTGGTACTGATGTCACCTTAAACTTCATGGTATTGTTTGCTTTGTTGTTTGGTTTGGGAATTATTGTGGACGATGCCATAGTGGTGATTGAAAATACCCATCGCATATTTACTCAATATAAAGGACGAATTAATTCAATAACAGCAGCGAAAATGGCGGCGGGAGAAGTATTTGTTCCTGTACTTTCTGGTACGCTTACTACCCTGGCTCCCTTTTTTCCGCTGCTCTTCTGGCCGGGAATTATAGGTAAGTTCATGGTTTACCTGCCAACAATGCTCATCTTTACCCTGGCATCATCGTTGATTGTTGCATTCATCATGAACCCGGTATTTGCCGTTGATTTCATGAACCATCCTGAAGATCCGACGGTAAAAAGAAAATTGGACGTATTTAAAAGCAAAGCATTTTTGATTTCGCTGATTGCCGGTATTTTATTTGACCTTTTGAAACTACCGTTTCTTGGAAACCTGCTGATCTTTTTTTCAATATTGGTTGTACTAAACCGGTATGTATTTGACGGACTGATTCACAAATTCCAGGAAAAAATATTACCCGCTATTATGCGTCGTTACGAACAGTCACTTCGGTGGGCGCTTGCCGGCTGGCGACCAGTATATCTTTTATTGGGAACATTTGGACTATTGATAATTTCAATCGTACTCGTCAAGTTAAGAAATGTCCCCGTTGGATTATTTCCAAAAGGCGACCCCAATTTTATTTATGTATACCTGAAAATGCCGGTTGGTACCAGTGTCGATTATACAGACTCAGTTACAAAAACGCTGGAGACAAAAGTGATGCATATTTTAAACGGCCCAGGCAAAAAGCCGAATCCAATTGTAGAAAGCGTTATTTCCAACGTGGCAATCGGGGCATCGGATCCTAACAGTAACGATCGCAGTACTGAGCCAAACCTTGGAAGAGTTCAGGTTTCCTTTGTTGAATATGCAAAAAGAAATGGTGTACCCACTGCTCCTTACCTGGATTCAATCAGAGCGGCAGTAAAGGGAATACCTGGTTCTGAAATTTCTGTTGCCCAGGAAAGCAATGGGCCGCCAACAGATCCCCCGGTTAACATTGAAGTAGCCAGCGAAGATTTTAGCGTCCTTACTTCGACGGCCAAATCTTTGCAGCAATACCTTGATAGCCTCCGAATTCCGGGGATTGAAGAACTAAAAATGGATGTTGATTTGACAAATCCCGAAATAACGCTCACGGTAAATCGTCAGCGTGCACTTACAGAAGGAGTCTCCACGCAAGACATAGGTTCACAGATAAGAACTGCATTATTTGGAGACGAGGTATCCAAAATAAAAGACGGGGAAGATGAATATAAAATACAATTACGCAATAATGAAGTACAACGCAAGAGTCTTACAGATCTGTTGAACATGAAAATAGTATTCCGGGACATGGCTTCGGGTGGCGCGATAAAACAGGTACCCATAAGTTCCCTTGTAGATGTAAATTATACCAGCACGTTTGGGAGTATTAAGAGAAAAAATGTAAAGCGTGTGATAACATTATTCTCGAATGTGACAAGTGATCACACTTCTGCCGATGTAAATGCAAAAATTAAAAGCGCCATTGAAAACTTTAAGAAGCCAGCAGGAGATGTTACGATCACTCAGACTGGACAAAGCCAACAGGAACAGGAAACCGGTCAGTTCCTTTCTCAGGCGTTGGTAATAGCTCTAATGTTAATATTGTTCATCCTGGTTTTGCAATTTAATTCTGTGAGCAAACCGGTAATTATCTTAACGGAAATTGTATTCAGCATTATCGGTGTGCTTCTTGGTTATGCCATATCGGGAATGGAAGTGTCTATAGTGATGACGGGGTTAGGTATTGTAGGTCTTGCAGGTATTGTAGTGAAAAATGGAATATTGGTAATTGAATTTGCAGATGAGTTACGGGCACGTGGACTGAAAACAAGAGAAGCAGTGATACAGGCAGGTAAAACAAGAATCATTCCTGTTATGCTTACAGCGATGGCAGCGATACTCGCATTAATTCCATTGGCAATTGGTTTTAATATCAACTTTGTAACACTGTTCAGTGATTTAAATCCGCACATATTCTTTGGCGGCGACAGCGTTCAATTCTGGAAACCTTTGTCATGGACCATAATATTCGGTTTGGCATTCGCGTTCTTTATGACCCTGGTGATGGTACCGAGTATGTACTTGGTAGCTGAAAGATTACGCAGGCCCATGCGCAGGCAGTATGGTGGCAGATGGATTTCTTTATTAGGTATTCCACCATTAACCATTTTATTTATGCCTTTTATGGTAATAACTATGTTTATCCACCGTGCCAAAGCAGCCAGGAGAAAGAGAAAGTATGGAAATAAATATGATGAAAGATGGACCGGAAGCTGGTTCTAAAATGCTATAAATTAAATATTCAAAAACCTGCAGTAATAATTTCTGCAGGTTTTTTTTCTGATTATTTTAAAATCTTTAGCGGAAATCCCCTTTTCGACAGAATTATTATTTAAATACCATAATAAATATAGAAGGGTTTCGTTTAAATCCTAATACTAACCATTCCTAAATGCTAAACCTATGATCGTAAAAGAAATCGTATGCGAGCTATTGATTGCCGCCCATATAATACTTTACATTCAATCCAGGACTGAAAAAATCAAGTCGTAATAGTAGTCCCCCTTTCTTCCCAGATTGTATTTTGAATCCTTTCCTTCAGGCTTTCAAATGGCGTATACCCCTGGGCGATATGATAAAATCTTGTTTCGCTGGTCTGAAGGAATACGGAAGGAAACCCGGATACATTCAATTGTTTACATAAAGCAAATTCAAAGTAGGCCTGTTCCTTATATTCTTCATCCATTAATTTTTCATAAAATTCTTCAACAGAAATATTATATTTTTCAAGCAATAGCCTGTAAGCTTCATCATCTGTAAGATCTCGTCCCTCAAAATGCAAAGCATATTGCAGATCCGAAGCAAAACTTACCTGTTGTTCAGGAAAATATTCTTTAAAAACACATAAAGCTATTGCGGGCTTTTCTGAATCAGGAAACCAATCACTTTGATCTGCATGTTTTATGTGCCATAGATAATCTTCGCCAAACTTAGCACCAGTCAGTTCCTCAACATTTTTGTATCGACTCTCAATAAATTTTGCTGTAGCTGCTATCGATACAGGTTCTTCTGGCAGTATCATGCCCCCGGAAAGTACTTCAAGGTCCATCTGACTTTTATACTCTGAATAGATTTTTTTTATTACCTCACTGAAGCCATAGCACCACCCGCAATAAGCATCAAAACAATATATTAATGTTGGTTTCATTTAAGGTATCTGGTATCAGCCTTTTGCACTTCTGTGTTGACGACTCACTACCTGCATTTCACAAAGATAACGCTGAATATATGCTTCCTTCCTTTTTAGCCTGTATTGCATGATAAATCTTGGATGCGGTAGAGGAATGATCCGTTCAAAAAAATGCATTTGAGCATTTAGTCTTGAGAGATAGGCAAAATTTTGCCCTTCACCAAGGCAAAATGCAATATCAGTTTGGATTCCAAATTTGAGTTGCTTATGCATGCAGTCAATTACGAAATTCTGAATACTTTTTTCTAATTCCTTATCATCATAATAATTTAGATTTTTATTATTTCTTGTAAAACCTAACGGCGAAACAGACGAAATATAAAATCTTTTATAGAACATTTCAGGACCTCCAAAAGCCTCAATCATTCCGTAAACAAATAAGGAACTTAGTTCCTGCTTTTTGGGGAAATCATTTTCGATACCGCAAACACATTGCAAACGAACAGGGTCAGTGAAAGGAATCCCGGTAACACCACCACCAAACCGGCCGGGATTAATTCCCAGAATTAAATGGCGCTTTGTATTTTCGGAATAATATTTTTGGTAAAATTTCTTACACAGATTAAAAGTGGCGATATCCCTGAACGGATTCATCACTTCAACATCATTAGGAAGATCAATATTTAAATCAAGGGAATTAAAAAAAGAAAGAATTTTTTTTGAAAGGATCATGAAGCTTTTTTCAATTTTGGTTTTGATACGGTTTTTACTTCATTGAATTTTTCATCATAGTCACTTCTGATGGTATGCATCCAGCGATCCCACCACAAAAAGTATAAACCATAATTTCCTTTAAAATATTGATGATGCTGGTTATGATTTACTGAGGTATTTATCCATTTTCCCAACCTGTGACTGCTGAAACCTTTTGGATATAATTCATATCCCAAATGACCATACACATTATATACGATCATCATAAAAAAGAATAATCCCAACTGGATAGGATGAATAGGAATGATAAAAAGAAACACCACAAAGATCCCTGCTTCCACAACTGCTTCCAAAGGGTGAAAGGAATAGGCGGCCCATGGAGAGGGATTGGTTGAATGATGATGAACCAGGTGAAAAAGCTTAAATAATTTCTTGTGATGCATCAGCCGGTGTGTCCAGTAAAAGTAGGTGTCATGTATGATGAACATTAATGGAAATGCCAGGAAAAACCATACCCAGCCGTAAGTATGTCTATTAGTATAAAATAAGGTATGTTTTCTAATGGCAGGATTACCTAAGATCAATAAGGGTACCAGTGCAAATATCGATATGGTAATAATGGAATAGCCTATTTCCCTCAGGTAATCATTTTTTCGTGGAAATTTTTGTTGGATTTTTTTATACCTGATTCTATTTCTTAATAGAAGATAAAAAATAATAAAGGCGAGTCCCGCAACAAGGAAATATCTTGTTCCTATCCTTTCTATATTAAAAAAATAACCTGGCCAATGCATTTAACAATAATATTATTAATGAGCTTCCAGCCAATTATCTCCCACACCTATTTCAGCATCTGTCGGTACACCATTAGGTAATAACAATGCGTTTTGCATACCTTCCAGGATAATAGGTTTTATCACGTCTACTTCACTTTTATGTGCATCAAAAACCAATTCGTCATGTACCTGCATGATCATTTTCGATTTAAATTTTCTCTTTAAAAAGATATCATGGATCCTGATCATAGCCAGTTTGATCATATCGGCGGCAGTACCCTGAATAGGGGAATTAATGGCATTCCTTTCTGCAAATCCTCTTACAGTAAAGTTAGAGGAATTGATATCTTTCAACCATCTTTTTCTACCCATCAACGTTTCCACATATCCGTTAGTTTTACAAAAAGCTATGGTATCTTCCATATACTTTTGGATATTGGCAAACTGGGTTTTATAATTATCAATAATCTCCTTTGCTTCCGTACGGGAAATACCAAGGTTTTGTGAAAGGCCAAAAGCACCTTGTCCGTAGATTATTCCGAAGTTTACACTCTTGGCTTTATAACGCATTTCTTTGGTTACATCAGTTTCTGCCACATTAAAAACTTTAGCTGCGGTGGCGGTATGAATATCCTTTCCTGATTTAAATGCTTCGCACATAGCGGGGTCGCCGCTGATGGCTGCTACAATACGTAATTCAATCTGCGAATAATCCGCTGAAATAATTACATGGTCGCTATCCCTCGGAATAAAAGCTTTACGTATTTCCCTGCCTCTTTCTGTCCTGATTGGGATGTTCTGCAAGTTAGGATTATTGCTGCTTAGTCTTCCTGTTACCGCAATGGCCTGGGCATAGGAAGTGTGAACCCTGTTCGTTTTTTTGTTTACCAATTGTGGCAAAGCATCTACATAGGTAGATTTCAATTTGGTAAGCTCCCTGAAATTTAAAATGTCTTCCACTATTGGATTTCCCTTTGCCAGTTTCACCAACACATCTTCGCCTGTGGAATGTTGGCCACTCTTGGTTTTTTTTCCTTTATCCAGTTGCAATTTTTCAAATAGTACTTCCCCTAATTGTTTAGGAGAGGCAAGGTTAAATTTTATTCCCGCCTGGTCATACACACTTTGTTCGCACCTGGCTGCTTCAGTTTCCAGTTCTTTGGAATAGGTATTCAGGAAATTGGTATCTATCCTAACACCTTCAAATTCCATGTCGGCCAATACTTTCACCAGCGGAATTTCCACTTCATAAAAAACTTTCTCAACATTTTTTTCTTTTATTTGGGGAATAAAGGCATGCTTCAGCTGCAACGTAATATCTGCATCTTCAGCCGCGTATTCTTTCACCTGCTCCACATTTACATCCCGCATATTTCCCTGCTCTTTCCCTTTCTTTCCTATTAATTCTGTTATGGAAACAGGCAGGTATCCAAGATATTGGGCACTAAGAAGATCCATATTCCGCCTGCCTTCGCTCTCTATTACATAATGCGCCAGCATGGTATCAAAGAGTTTCCCTTTCAAGGTAAATCCATACCATTTTAATACTAACAGATCATATTTAATATTTTGGCCCACCCAAAGAATGGACTCATCATCAAATAACTTTTTAAAGTGATTTAATATTTCTATTGCCTGAACTTCATCACCAGGGCAATGCACATAATACGCTTCACTTTTGGTAAAAGAAAAACTTAGCCCGACTAATTCTGCTTCATTGGCATCTATATTCGTTGTTTCGGTATCAAAAGAAATTTCTTTTTGAGCGGATAGGTTTTTTACTAATTCCTTTATTGCATCATCTCCTTCAACCAGAAAGTATTTATGGGAAGTATTAGAAATATTTTTATCAGCTGCAAGACCTGTCTTTTCTTCCTTTGCCGGCTTTACTTCCTCTGGCTTTGTTTCTGTAATTTCCATGGCATTGCCAAACAAATCGGTTTGTATAACCTGCTTGTCTACTACAAAAACATTGTATTCATCACCCAATATTCTTTTTCCTAAGGTTTTAAATTCAAGCTCAGCAAAAATATCTTTCAAAGCTTCTGTATTATAGGCCTTCAATCTGAAATCTTCTTCATGAAACACACAAGGCACTTCAGTGATAATGGTGGCCAGTTTTTTACTCATTATGGCCGCTTCCTTTCCTGCTCTTATTTTTTCACCCAATGCACCTTTAATATTCTCCGCATCGGCCAATACATTTTCAACGGTTTCATATTGTGCCAATAGCTTTGCTGCAGTTTTTTCTCCCACCCCGGCAATCCCCGGAATGTTGTCAGCGCTGTCTCCCATCAACCCAAGGATATCAACTACCTGGCTCACATTTTTAATATTCCATTTTTCGCAGACTTCCTTAGGTCCCATGATCTCTACCTTTCCTCCCTGGTAGCCGGGTTTGTATATTTTTATCTTGTCTGTTACCAATTGCCCAAAATCTTTATCGGGCGTAACCATAAAAACTTCATAACCATCTTTTTCAGCCTGTTGCGCCAATGCGCCTATAATATCATCAGCTTCATAACCATCGCATTCCACCACAGGTAAATTAAAGCCTTCAATTATTTTTTTTATATCAGGAATAGAAGCAATAAGATCTTCCGGCGCTTCCTGCCTGTTAGCCTTATACGCTTCAAAATCAGTATGCCTTTCAGTGGGAGCTAAAGTATCGAATGCTACCGCCAGGTGCGTTGGTTTTTCCTTACTGATAAGGTCAAACAACGTATTGGTAAAACCAAATTGTGCATTCGTGTTTTTCCCTTTTGTCGTGATTATGGGACTACGGATCAACGCATAATAAGCACGATATATCAGCGCCATTGCATCGAGTAAAAAAAGTTTTTTCTCCATATAGCAAATGTAAAACAAAGGAAGTGGGCTGCAAAAGTCATTATGTGTAATAATGAAATAATACGATCATATATGTTTAGCTAAATTCAAAAATTACAATTTTTGTAACTTTAGGTATGGAAATAAAAGAACCTGCTCCTGCTTACGAAAAAAAGTTTTCAACCATACAGTAATACCTGCAAATGGAAAATGAGGCATTGAAAAAGCATGAGTATTATAAAGGTGAAATTTTTGCAATGTCCGGTGCAGGCGCCCGGCATAATATCATTTCAATAAATATTATTGCGTCGCTTTACAATTCCTTAAAAGGTAAAAATTGCCAACCTTCGGAAGTGATATGAGAATTCACATTCCGGAAAACAATTTATTTACTTACCCTGATATTTCAATTATTACCGGTGATATAATAAACCCACCAGAAGATGAAAATACCGCTACGAACCCAACAGTTATTTTTAAAATACTATCTCCATCTACCAGGAATTGTGATCGTAGTGTAAAATTTATGTTATACAAGTCGATTCCCACCTTAAAAGAATATATTCTTGTAGAAGCTGAATCAATTCATGTAGAACAATTCGCAATTAATAAAGAAGGGTTTTGGCAATTGAAAGAATATTCCAGCCAGGAAGATCAATTGATGTTAGAATCTTTGAATGTAAAATTATTAGTAAGAGATATTTACGATAGATGTAAACTATAGGACATTTTGATCGCAATATTAACTTCTGGGTTTAAAACCTTGAGGTTATATAATACGGCAGCATATCCCTCCATGTGGGCCAGTCATGCGTCATATCAGCTCCCCAAATATCCAATTCATAATTAATGCCTTTGTCGTATAATACCCTTGCAAATCTTCCGGCAGCGCCAGGATCTTCATAAGCGCCGCTTCCCGAAAGGATGTGAATATGATTACTTCTCCTGATATGGCTTAAATACCAATCATCCGTCAGGCCTGGCATATAGTTCATGGGTGAATTGAAAAATACCTGGTCGTCATTAAACCCTTTTGTGTATTCATGCAGGTCGTATACTCCGCTCATGGCGATAACGCCATTGATAATATCTGGTCTTTTCAAAAATAGATTCATGCTATGTAATGCACCAAAACTTGCACCGCTGACAATTATTGGGGTTTCGGTAGAGGTACCCGTTTTTATAAAAGGTACTGCTTCATTGAAAACATAATTGTTAAACTGGTTATGCCGTATCCCTTTATGTTCACCCAACATATTATCATTGAGCCAGCTTTCATTATTGATACTATTAATAGAAAACACTTTTACCTTGCCGGAATTGATATGAGGTGCTAAACTATCTATCATCTGAAATCTCTCATACTCAAGATAATCTGCCGCTGCCGTAGGTACCAACAAAAGTGCAAATCCATAATCACCATATACTGCTACGGGCATTTCTTTATCTAATGAAGGGCTGTACCATGAGGTAAGTTCTCGTTTCATAAAAAATTTATTAATAAAAAATAAAGATAAAACTAAGATATTATCTGAGGTTTTTTTTAAGATTTTCCTTCACTCCCCCAAACCATTCCTCTTTCAAAATGCTCAGAACAATACTATCCCTTCTTCCGCCTTCCCGCTTGGGCATATTATTTCTTAAAATGCCATCCACTTTACAACTGATGGATTTCATGGCAGCTATACTTCGTACATTATTATTATCAGCCCTGAATTCTACCCGTTCCATTTCCATTCTTTCAAAAGCGAAAGACAATAATAAATATTTGCAATGCTTATTCAATCCGGTTCCCTGGAATTTTTTACCATACCAGGTATAACCTAATTGCAGAGTTTTAAAAGGAAGATTTATATCGTAAAATCTTGTGCTCCCTGCATATTGATTTTTGCGTTTATCAAAAACAATAAAGGGATATTCCTTTTCCGAATTCCTTGCTTCAAGTGTAAGGTTTATATAATTTTTTAATGCCTCTTTTCCATATGCACTTATTAAAGAATACTTCCATAATTCAGGTTCATTTACCGAATAGGGTAATAGAAAATATTCATCTTCGGCCTTTAGCGGGCGAAGGAGCGCCCTGTCATCTTCCAGGATATAGTCACTCTTAAAACCGAATGTTTTATTCATAATGAGCCATGAAAAAATATTCATTCAAATTACGAAATTCCTTATTCCTGACTTTTTAATTATTATTTTAATACAATGCAATAATATCTTTGGCAAAAAATAAATATGAAAGTTCCGGTTCAATACGTAAGTCCTAAGGAAGCGCTTTCTGTTATTCAATCCAACCAACGAATCTACATTCATGGCAGTGCCCATACGCCCACTTATTTATTGAAGCATCTTGCGTTGGAGGCGCCACGCTTGCAAAATGTTGAAATAGTTTCCATCAGTGTTTATGGAGATTTGCAGGTAGATAAACCTGAATTCAAAAACAATTTTCATTTCAATTCATTATTTGTTTCCTCCAGTATTCGCCATGCAGTAAAAGAAGGTTATGCAGATTATGTGCCTGTGTTTTTAAGTGAAATACCTGAGTTGTTTAAACAAAATATATTACCCGTTGATGCTGCCATCGTGCATGTTTCTCCACCTGACTTACATGGTTATTGTTCCCTTGGAGTTTCTGTAGATGTGGCCAGCAGCGCTGTAAACACCGCAAAGGTTTTAATCGGCCAGGTAAATCCAAACGCTCCAAGGACACATGGCGATGGCCTTATTCATAGCAGCAGGTTTCACTCAATGGTATATTGCAAAGATGAAATGCATGAAGCCAATTTTGGAGAAAAAGCAGGGGAAACTGAAATAAAAATTGGTAAATATATTGCTGAAATGATTGATGACAGAAGCACGCTTCAAATGGGTATTGGAGCTATTCCTGATGCTGTACTGCATTGCCTCATGAATCACAAAGATCTGGGCGTGCATACTGAACTGTGTTCTGATGGAATTATTGAGCTGACTGAAAAAGACATCATCAACAATAAATATAAACACATTCACCCTCACAAAACAGTGAGCTCTTTTGCACTTGGCTCAAAAAAATTATATAATTATATTAACGATAACCCTGCATTTGCTTTTCTTGCGGTAAATTATGTGAATGACCCGCATGTTATAAGGAGAAATGATAAGGTGATCTCTATTAACAGCGCCATAGAAATTGATGTTACAGGGCAGGATTGCGCTGATTCCATTGGTACCTATCAATATTCCGGTGTAGGCGGGCAAATGGATTTCATGCGTGGCGCTTCGTTAAGTAAGGGAGGTAAACCCATCATTGCACTTCCGTCCCGGACCAGGAAGGGAGTTTCCCGGATCGTGCCAACCTTAAAGCCGGGTGCAGGAGTAGTAACTACCCGGGCGCATATGCATTACGTGGTAACGGAATATGGGGTGGCTTACCTTTTCGGAAAAAATCTCCGGCAGCGAGCTAAAGCCTTGATCAATATTGCCCACCCCGATGATCGTGAAATGCTGGAGAAGTCATGCTTTGAAAGATTTAAAATTTTTTAAATCATACCTATGGATAAACCTACATCCTATTGTGAAGCTGTAATGAGCATGGAAAAAAATAATCTACATCGCATCTACCATGATACTGCATACGGATTTCCAATTGATAATGATGATGAACTTTTTGAGCGGCTTGTTTTAGAAATAAACCAGGCCGGCCTTAGCTGGACTACTATTTTAAACAAACAGGAAAATTTTAAAAAAGCCTACAAAGATTTCAATATAAAAAAAGTGGCCGCCTTTGGAGAAAAAGATTTTGATCGCCTAATGAATGAAGCCGGAATTATCCGGAATCGCCTTAAAATAAATGCAGCTATCGAAAATGCAAAAACACTTTTGAAAATTCAAAAAGAATATAGTTCTTTCAAAAAATGGCTGGATCATCATCACCCCAAAACAAAGGAAGATTGGGTGAAATTGTTTAAGATTACTTTCCTGTTTACAGGAGGGGAAATTGTAAATGAATTTTTGATGAGCACCGGATATCTGGCCGGGGCACATATTGAGAGTTGTGTTTTGTATAAAAAGGTTTTGAGGGCAAAGCCGGCGTTTTTGAGAAAATTAAGTCAACGTTAACCAGTTAAACTTTTATGGAAATTTTTCCTTTTATCTTCGGAATTTTTTCTTATCTTGGAAAAAAGTTTAGTTATGAATTCAGTTAAGAATAAAACAGGCGTTTTACAGAAAAAACCCCCGCGCGTAGGGCAAATTAAATCTACTCGATCATCTAAAACTTCCGAAAAAATAAACGGAGTGGCAAATCATAAGGTTCAAAATGCATTACCACATGAATTTTTTATACTAAAAGACTTATCCGGTTTCAATAATGAAAATTTGGCCGGGCTTCTCGGAACAACACACAGAACCATTCACAATAAAAAAAATAGTGGCAAACCTTTTGATTTAGCACAAACAGAGCGACTAAGAAAACTTTCCCAATTCTTTACCGAAGGCACTGCAATTTTTGGCACCAAAAAAGAATTTAAAGAATGGCTGGAAAAACCAGCCTATGGCCTTGACTATGCCATTCCCGGCGATTTACTTAAACAACCGGGTGGCCTTGATAAAGTGATGGATGAATTATATGCAATTAAATTTGGTGATACCATATGATTGTTTACAGGGTAGCGCACAGGTTGGTTGCAGAATTGCTGACCGGCTCAGGCAGAGAGGGCCGGTGGAGCAGCAGCGGCAGGAAAGTAATATATACATCATCCTCAGTGGCATTGGCATGCCTTGAAAATATTATTAGAAGAAGTGGCTTCGGTTTTGCCTCCGACTTTCAAACAATCTTTTACGAAATTCCCGATAATATAAAGATAGAAGGAGTGGGTGAAACAAACCTGAACGAAAATTGGCGCTTGAGAAGTAGTTATTCCTTTTGCCAGGCCATAGGAAATAATTGGTTCGATAAAAAAGATTCTCTGATATTAAAAGTACCTTCCGCAATTATTACTGATGAATATAATTATGTTATAAAATCTACTTCCCCTGAAATAAGCAGAATAAAAATAAAAACCTGTAAACTATTTATTCCCGATGAAAGGCTGGAAAATATTTTAAGAAGCGTAGATCAAAAAAAGTTAAAAACATTTAGTACAACAAAATAATAATATTTCCGAATCTACCCCTTCATCTCTCCCAATTCCTTCTGCATCCTGAACATTTCATCCCGAAGCCGGGCGGCTTCCATAAAATCAAGGTCACGGGCGGCTTTTTCCATTAGTCGTTTAATATTTTTGACAGCCTTTTCTAATTGCGGAATAGTTTTATATTCTACCTGCTCTTCTTCAGCAGCAATAGTAATTAAATCGCCTGCCGCGTAAGGAGATTCTGTGGTTCCTTTTATATCAAGTACAGAAGTTTGCCCCATAATTTGCTCAATTGATTTCTTTATGGTTTTGGGTGTTATATTATGCTCAATATTATAACAGATTTGTTTTTCTCTTCGGCGGGTGGTTTCGTCAATGGTTTTCTGCATGCTCACAGTAGTCTTATCTGCATAAAAAATCACCAGCCCATCAATATTTCGGGCAGCCCTACCTGCAGTTTGCGTCAGTGATCTTTCATTTCGTAAAAAACCTTCTTTGTCTGCATCCAGGATGGCTACTAACGACACCTCCGGAAGATCAAGGCCCTCTCTCAAAAGATTTACTCCCACCAACACATCTATTTCTCCTAACCTCAACTGGCGTAGGATTTCAATTCTTTCCAGTGTATCCACTTCACTGTGAATATATTTGGATTTGATATTGATACGGTGTAAATATTTATCCATTTCCTCCGCCATGCGTTTAGTTAAGGTGGTAACCAATACGCGGTCACCTTTGGTTACCCGGTTATCTATCACATCCAGCAAATCATCAATCTGGTTTACCGAAGGCCTTATCTCAATAGGTGGATCCAGCAATCCTGTAGGCCTTACAACCTGCTCCACTACTATACCACCTGTCTTTTCCAATTCGTAATCACCGGGCGTAGCGCTTACATAAACGGTTTGATTGAGCAGGCTTTCAAATTCATTAAAATTTAACGGACGGTTATCTAACGCTGAGGGTAGGCGAAAACCATAATCCACTAAAATTAATTTCCTTGAACGGTCGCCGCCATACATACCGCTCACCTGCGGAATAGTTTGGTGGCTTTCATCAATAATGCATAAAAAATCAGGGGGAAAGTAATCCAGCAGGCAGAAGGGCCGGGTTCCCGGTTCTCTCCGGTCAAAAAATCTTGAATAGTTTTCTACGCCATTGCAATAACCCAACTCCCGTATCATTTCAATATCATAATTCACCCTTTCTGAAATTCTTTGGGCCTCAATATATTTGCCGGTACTTTTAAAATATTCAGTTTGTCTTGCAGCTTCGTCCTGAATTTCAGCAAGTATCTGCTGCAATTTATCTTTAGGAGCTATATATAAGTTGGCTGGGAAAATAGCTGCATCATCCACTTTCATAATTCTTTTCCCAGTGCTCAGTTCAAGCGTTTCTATGCTTTCTATTTCATCTCCAAAAAAAGTAATCCGGTAACCATTATCCATATAAGGCAGATTGATATCCACTGTATCTCCCTTCACCCTGAAAGTGCCTCTTGCAAAATCGCCTTGCGTTCTTGAATACAATCCATTGACTAAGGCATGTAAGAACCCCTGCCTGCTGATGGTTTGTCCTTCTTTAATTCTAACAACTCCTTCAGCAAAATCTTTCGGGTTGCCAATGCCATAGATACAGCTTACACTGGCAACTACAATAATATCTCTTCTCCCGGTAAGAAGTTGTGATGTAGCGGCAAGTCTTAATTTATCCAGTTCTTCATTGATGCTTAAATCCTTTTCGATGTAAGTATCACTGACGGGCATATACGCCTCCGGCTGGTAGTAATCATAATAAGACACAAAGTATCCTACAGAATTATCAGGAAAAAATTGCCGGAATTCCCCATATAGTTGAGCTACTAAAGTTTTGTTATGGGTAAGCACCAGCGTTGGCCTTTGCACATTTTGAATCACATTGGCCATGGTAAAAGTTTTACCACTTCCCGTTACACCCAGAAGCGTTTGATATTTTTCGCCCTGAAGAATTCCCTGGGTTAATTGTTCAATTGCCTCTGGTTGGTCTCCGGCTGGTTCATATGATGAATTAAGTTGGAATGGCATAGGGATATGCAATTTACAACCGAATGATGATTCAGGGATATGAAGAAGGAAAAGGTTGCCATTTAAATTTCTTACCCCCTATTTTATACTATTTAATCAATAGAAAGTTTTTCAACCCTGCTTTTGTGCGGTAATAAAATTCTTCCTGCTTTGGTCCCTCAGCCTATAATTATCTGGTCTGGTTTCAGATTCAATTAATTGGTAATATTGTTTAAATAATCTGCCAACTTTGTAATCGCTTTTGAATCTATTTCAATCTGATCCTGTGCCTCTTTCCAGTTTCTCTGTTCAATTGCTTCCCGGATGCCGGGCATGGTTTTTACGCCATAGCCCGTATAAAATCCTGGTGCGTATAAAGTATGTTTATACCAGGGCCTTCTGGGTAAACCTGATTCATCGAGTAGTTGTTGTTCCGCCTTATATAATGACTGATTGAAAGCATCGCTGGCTGAATTGTCTTTTATCTTATGCCTGAATGTTGCCTTTAGCGTATCAGTACTTTTTCTTAATAATACCAATGCATTTTGTAATGGGGAAAAATCGAGATAAGGAACGTCAGATTTTACTTCTGGCGTAATAAGGGTTTTGGTAGGATCTTCTCCCGCCTTGTAACCACCGGCTTTGATAAACCGGTTTTCTAAATCTGTAGTTGATCTGGTACTTTCCAATAGCTTCGTTAAATCCGCAGCATAACCGTCAATTGTTTTATACAAATGCGTAAAATCAAATGGGAGCACATCAGCATTTGCCATTCTTAAGACTGCATGACCTGCTGTTTCAGCCAGGGTTACCCCATAATGAAATCCGGGATCTTTAAATCTTGAATACAGATCATAAGAGTCATAAATGGAATGGTATTCACCTCCCGGATCTTCACCGCCAAATCCAAGGTTCAATGCGGGAATGCCGGCATGCTGAATGAAAGAAGAATAATCTGAACCAGACCCCATTGCACCTAATTTCATATCTTTTTCTTCCCAGATTTTTTCTTTTTCTTCTGTAGTTTTTGCCATTATAACCTCGTGATCTTTCAGTCTTTGAAAAACAGTAACATTTGTTTGGGGATCCGTTACTTCTTTTGCAATCTCATCCATGAATGGTTCAAGGGCATGCGAACCTTCGGTATACAGGAAGCCGCGACCATTTCCATCAGAATTTAAATACAAAACGGCCTTTTGCTGCAATTCCTGTTTGTGATCCTCCAGCCATTCTGTAGATCCTAACAAACCCGGCTCTTCACCATCCCAGGCGCAATATACCAAAGTGCGATCCGGCTTCCAGCCGGTTTTTAAGATTGCGCCTATCGATTTTGCTTCTTCTAACAGTGCAGCCTGACCGCTAATCGGATCTGCTGCTCCATTTACCCAGGCATCATGGTGATTTCCGCGAATTACCCATTCATCAGGATATTTAGCTCCTTTTATTTTAGCAATTACATCGTAGCATGGTACAATATCCCAATTGAAAGCAACTTTCAAATGAACTATTGTTTTGCCTGCACCTATATGATAAGCGAATGGCAAACCACCATGCCAATCATCAGGGGCTACTGGACCATCCAGGGCTTCCAATAACGGTGCCGCATCATGATAACTGATAGGAAGTACCGGAATCTTTAGTATACTGGGAGCTTGCAAACGATCCAGTCTTTTAGCGTCTTCTGTTGCACCGACACCGGGTGTCAAAGGATCTCCCGGGTTAATTACCATATCCATCACAGAACCTCTCTGAACTCCATATTCATTCTTAAAGGCCCCTTTTGGATATACATCACCCTTAAAATAACCATCGTCAATAGGATCACTATAAATGAGGCAGCCGATGGCACCGTGCTCCTGGGCTACCTTTGGTTTGGTACCTCTCCAGCTATGACCATATTTTGCAATTACAATTTTCCCTTTAACGCTGATGCCCATTTTATCCAACTCTTCATAATCCTTCGGCAAACCATAATTCACAAATACGAGTTCGCCTGATATATCCCCATCTGCACAATAAGCATTATATGTAGGTAATTGACCGGATTGGCTGCTTGTGGCATCTTCTTTTAGTGCAGGTTCTTTTAATATTGCTTTATAAAAAGTGGGAGAAGTCATTTCTAATAATCTTGTTTTGGGTGTAGGAAACAATACATGGAACGTTTCAATCTGTGCATCCCAACCCCATTGTTTATAAAGGCTAAGAATATATTCTGCATTTGCTTTGTCGCCGGGAGAACCCAGGTGATGGGGAACGGCCGATAATTTTTTTATTGTTTCACCGACATTTTCGCTACTTAAATTTTTGTCAAAAGAAGCTTCAAGTTTTAATTCATCAGCTATATTTTTTTCAAAGAATCCTGTGATATTTTTTGTCTGCTCAAATGAAATCTGACACATAAAAAACATTACAAGGAAAATTAGAATTTTTTTCATTTTATAATTTTTTTTAAGATTCGGGAAGGTATAAATTTTTAAGTATTTCCTGAAAAAAGAAAACCGGATAATTGTAATACTTAATAGTATCCCAATTTATTGACTACTCCCATTAACCCGGTATTTTTAAAGTAACCATTCATTTAAAAAAAGGAGGATGCATTTTATTCCATGGCGTTGCATCCTGGAAAACTTTTGCAATCGCTAGTAAGGTAGCTTCGTCATATAATTTTCCAATAATGGTAATGCTTGTAGGCGTATGATCCTTATTAAAACCTGTTGGCATGCTAATAGCCGGGTGCCCGGTTAAGTTCGTAATGGCTGCCTGGTTTCCAACCCATGTCGGACAAATAATAACATCATATTTTTCAATAACGGCATTTACTTTTTTCATAAGCAGGTAACGGTGCCTATTAGCATTAATATACTCCACAGCAGTAATAAACCTGGCGGCACGAAAATAATTCGGCCATTCGCCCTTACCCTGTCTTGTCATTTGGTCATCAAGCCCGTTTCTGGTAAATGGATCAAATGCAGCAGCGCTTTCAGCACCAATAACAATATCAATAATATCAAAATTATAAATACCCGAATCAGGGAAGTCTGCCGGTATTAATTTTGCACCGGCTTTTCTAAATACTTCGAGAACGGCGTCTTCATTTCCTAGTGTATCTTTCTTTCCAAAATAATTCCTTGCGTAAGCAATCTTCATTTTGGTCAGATCAGCCTTACCTGTATAATTGAAAGGCATGTTTACTGCCGCTGCATCCTTGCCATCCGTGCCATGCAAATAATAAAAAACAATAGCGGCATCTTCAGCACTTCTGCAAATCGGGCCGGGTTTATCAAGACTCCAGCAAAGCGTCATACCCCCTGTCCGGCTAATGGAACCAAATGTTGGCCTCAAACCGGTAGCGCCACAAACGGTAGAAGGCGAAATAATTGATCCGTTTGTTTCCGTACCGATAGAAAAAGGAACCAAGCCTGCTTCCGTAGCTGCCGCTGGACCTGCTGATGAACCACTGGAGCCTTCCAACATATTCCATGGATTTTTGGTACGACCCCCAAACCAGTAATCATCCATTGCAAGCGCACCTAAAGTGAGCTTTGCAATAAGTACAGCGCCTGCTTCCTTTAATTTCTTGTATACATAACTATCCGTGTTAATTACCTGGGTTTTGTACGGTTCAGCTCCCCAGGTAGTTTTGGTACCCTTCACCGAAAAAAGGTCTTTCAGGCCATAAGGGATTCCATGTAGCAAACCACGATATTTTCCTGCTTCAATTTCTTTATCGGCTTGTGAAGCTTCTTTCATAGCAATATCTTCTGTGAATGAAATAATGCATTGAAGCGTATCACCATATTTTTTCAATCGGTTTATGAAAAACCTGGTTAGTTCCACCGATGTTATTTTCTTGTTTTTTATTAGGGAAGCTAACTGTGGTATAGAATAAAATGCAAGATCATTTTTATTGGCTGGCATGTTTACATCAGATGGTATTAAAAATTTTACCGGTAATTGTTTTTTATTCAGATGCATATTTGGAAGCAATGGACTTTCAGCCATGCTAACAGGTACTGAATTATCTAAATTTTCCTTATGCATTTTATCATATTGCCCGGCCCTGTTGCGAACCTGGCCCAACAAAGAATCTTCTTTTGATGCAGTGAAAAGTATACTTGCAATTTTTTCAGCAGAGTGGATATCGCGGGTTGTAATACTATCCTGGCCAAAGCAGATAGCAGGAATAAAAGCAGATAGAACGATTAATTTTTTCATAGCAGTTTGTTTTAAATTAAAACTAACGATTTTATTACAGGATTGTTTAGGGAAACACGATTAGAAAATATTGAATGTCCTAAAAAAATTATAAACTGATCAAATAGTTTTGTTTCTTAAAAAATCAATTCCGCTTGAGTCGGCGGCAGGTTTAAAATAACCGCATTTAATTAATCAGAGAGGCATTTCAGGGGAAGGCAACTTTTAAATAGGGGTTAGGTTTAATTGAATAAGCTGGCTAAATGCCTTTAATTGACTTACCGGTTAGGAAAAAAACTCGATTTGAAAATATATGTGTTAAGTTTCCGTTTATCTATTGCCAGCAAGCTGATTTGACGTACCTTTGCACACTTAAAAAAATCAGCGGTTTTTTTGTTAATCAAAATCCGCAGAATTACTATATGGAAATCAGGAATATCGCAATAATAGCACACGTTGACCATGGTAAAACTACCCTGGTTGATAAGATTTTACATAGTACCAATATTTTCAGGGACAACCAGGAGACTGGGGAACTAATCATGGATAGTAACGACCTTGAAAGAGAAAGAGGGATTACTATATTCAGCAAGAATGTTTCAGTTACTTATAAAGATGTGAAGATAAACGTAATAGATACTCCCGGTCACAGCGACTTTGGCGGAGAAGTAGAACGTGTGTTGAAAATGGCCGATGGCGTATTGCTATTGGTAGATGCTTTTGAAGGACCTATGCCACAAACGCGTTTTGTTTTGCAAAAAGCACTAAAGTTAGGCCTTCATCCTATCGTCGTTATCAATAAGGTTGATAAGCCTAATTGCCGACCGGATGAAGTACATGACGCTGTTTTTGAATTATTCTTTAACCTGGATGCCACAGAAGAACAACTGGATTTCCCTACAATTTACGGATCCAGCAAACAAGGATGGATGAATACAACCCTCGAGCCAACAGATAATATTTTTCCGTTATTGGATATTATACTCGAAAAAGTACCGCCGCCTTTAACTCCTGACGGAAATCTTCAGATGCAGATAACGTCGCTTGATTATTCTTCTTTTTTAGGAAGAATTGCAGTAGGTAAGGTAGCAAGAGGAATCATTAAGGAAAACCAGCCGCTATCTTTAATGAAACTGGATGGAACCGTTCAAAAAAGCAGGGTGAAAGAATTATACGTGTTCGAAGGATTAGGTAAGAAAAAAGTAAGTGAGGTGTCGGCTGGTGATATCTGTGCCGTTGTAGGTATCGAGGGCTTTAATATCGGAGAAACACTGGCAGATTTTGAAAATCCTGAAGCATTGCCGGTCATCAGCATTGACGAGCCTACTATGAATATGCAGTTCAGCATTAATAATTCACCTTTTTATGGCAGGGATGGAAAATTTGTAACCTCCCGCCACTTGAAGGACAGGCTGGAAAAAGAGCTTGAAAAGAACCTGGCGCTTCGCGTAAGCCCAACTGATAGCGCAGAAAGTTTTATGGTCTATGGGCGGGGTATTTTGCACCTGAGCATATTGGTAGAAACCATGCGCCGGGAAGGCTATGAAATAACCGTTGGTCAGCCACAGGTTATTACCAAAGAAATTAATGGTAAAAAATGCGAGCCATATGAAAATCTGGTGGTAGATGTACCTGCAGAATATAGCGGCAGGGTGATAGACCTGGTGACACAGCGCAAAGGAGAAATGCTTATTATGGAAAGTAAGGGAGAGATGCAACACCTTGAATTTGAGATTCCATCAAGAGGCTTGATTGGATTGCGTTCAAATATGCTTACGAATACAGCTGGAGAAGCAGTAATGGCTCACCGTTTCCTGGAATATAAACCATGGAAAGGATATATTCACGGCAGAAATAACGGGGTGTTGATTTCCAAAAACAAGGAAAAAACTACCGGATATTCTATAGACAAATTGCAGGATAGGGGAAGGTTTTTTGTAGACCCGGGAGAAGAAGTATACACCGGTCAAATAATTGCTGAACATATTAAGCCGGGAGATTTGGTTGTAAATGCCACGGAACCAAAAAAATTAACCAACCACCGTGCCAGCGGTAGTGACGATGCTTCGCGCATTGCACCAAAAACACTCATGAGCCTTGAAGAGTGCATGGAGTACATTCAGCATGATGAATGTATCGAGGTCACCCCGAAGGCAATTCGCATGAGGAAAGTGATTTTGAATGAAGACGAAAGGAAAAAGACGCAGAAGGCTCAGCAAGTAGAACAGGTTGGGTAATTAAGGTCTAAATAAAATATGCTCTTCACAGGCCTGGATCCTGAATTAGTATATGATGTAACTTTGCATTCTATGAAGAAATTTTTCATGATATTTTTTGTTGCGATGATATTTTCACTAGCATTTGCCAAACCTGACTATGCACAATGTTCCATTTGTGCAAAAAGCGTTGAGCAAATGGGAACCAAACCTGCACAGGGATTCAATTCAGGCATTATATATTTAATGGTAATTCCTTACCTTACTATTGGTGTAATTGGATATAAATGGTGGAAAAATAACGGTCGATAATTCCTTGTTACCCGGTGTATTTACCGGCAAAATTATAGAGGTTAAACTCAGGGTTTGATAATGCCTCTTCTAAATCTTTTTTTAATTTTTCCTTCTTAATTCCTTTCATTTTCTTGCTTTGAATATGCAACCATACTTTTTCTGTCATCAAATTGAGTTTATTCATTTCATGCCCATCAAATTTCCAATTGCGGATTCTTGAATAAAGTTCATTAATGCCTTCGTTTTGCGAAGCAATGGTTTTCAAAACGGGAATTTCCCTGGCAGAATGATGAAATGCAGGAGCAAGCATCTGTTTTAAACTGTTATAAAAAACATTCGCTTCAGGCCGGTCATATTTATTAATTACAAAAATATCTGCCACTTCTATTAAGCCCGCTTTCATTGTCTGGATTACATCTCCTCCTTCAGGCACCAGCACAACAATCGTAATATCGGCGAGCGCCGCTATATCTACTTCGCTTTGCCCAACGCCCACCGTTTCAATAATTATATAATCAAAAGGACCGCTTTTCATTATATCAGAAATCTCAATAATTTTTGGATGAAGGCCTCCGAGTGAACCTTTGCTGGCCAAAGACCGGATAAACACATCGGGATGATTATACCATTGGCTCATCCGGATTCTGTCCCCCAGCAAGGCGCCGTGATGGAAAGGTGAGGAGGGATCAACGCACAAAATCCCAACCTTCCTGTTATCTTTTATCATTTCGCCGATTAAAGCATCAGTCAGGGTGCTTTTACCGGAACCGGGAGCGCCGGTGATACCAATTATTTTTATTTCAGAGGGAGTTAGTTGGTTCAAAATATCCTCATAACCCGGGGTTTCATTTTCAATATATGAAATCCTTCGGGAGAGTGTTTTGAAATCTATTTTTTTAAGCGCTTTAGATTTATGCTCTAATGACATTAGAAATTCAATTAGATTATTCTTATTGGTTAAGTTACAATTAAAAATGTTTTACCCATCTTAAAGCCTAAAATATTATTCTGTCCTGATGGCAAAGACTTACCAGGTATTATTTCCAATATTTAGCAGGATCTTTTTTAATCTATAGTCAAACATAAGATCATGCCTCTTTGTTTTTATGTACAATTCCTTTTAAATATTACACAGAAGTACGATCATAAAATTAGTTACTTTGCTCCTGTTTAACCATTTCAATAATATTGATGAAGAGCTTACGTGTTATTTTTCGCTATGTATCAAAATACCCTAAATTAATTTTTGCTTACTTCAGCTTTAATGTTCTTTCTAATTTGTTCTCCGTAATATCCTTAGGCCTCTTGAGTCCTTTTCTCTTACTCATTTTCAAAAAGAATGATGCACTCTCGACAATGAGCAACAGTTCAGGATTTTTTACCAGGCTTAATCCGGTTAATTTTTTGAAGGTATGGCTATCTGATATGATTAAAACGCCCGGAGGCGACATTAAAGGACTTGCCGTTATTTGCTTGTTGGTTTTAACGGCCATTATTCTTAAAAATATATTCCTTTTCCTTTCAATCTATTTCATTACTCCCATCAGAAATGCTGTTATAAATGATATGCGCAGCAAAATGTTTAAAAAGATTCTCGCTTTGCCTATCGGTTATTTTAATGATCAGAAGAAAGGTGATATCATGAGCAGGATGACCAATGACCTCGTGGACGTAGAGACCTCTGTGATGAATTTACTGGAAACACTTTTCCGTGAACCGGTCACTATCCTATTCTTTTTCCTTTACATGATTATTTTAAGTCCCCAGCTTACGCTTTTCCTGGTTCTGTTTCTGCCTGTTTCGGGATTCATAATCGGAAGAATTGGCCGTTCATTAAAAAAGCAAAGTACGGGCGTCCAGGAAAAACTGGGTGCAATACTTTCGACAATTGACGAAACTCTGGGCGGTATACGAATTTTAAAAGCGTTTAATGCAGAAAAAAACCAGTACAAAAGGCTAATCACTCAAAATGAAGAATTATTTATAATTAAGAACAAGGCCAACGTTAAACGCGATTCTGCTTCGCCTGTAAGCGAAGTTCTCGGCGTGTTTGCGATTGTTTGCGTTCTTTGGTTCGGTGGAAGATTAGTGTTGGGAAATTCATTTCTGAATCCGGGGGATTTTATTACTTATATCATTATATTTTCCCAGTTGATACAACCCCTGAAAAATCTTTCTTCCGCATCATATAACATCAGAAAAGGTTCGGCCAGTATTGAGCGAATCGAACACCTTATTGATGAAGGTGTGGCCATAAAGGAAGTTGCCCATCCGATAAAAATGCAGGAATTCAAAACCAGCATCGAATTTAAGAATGTAAGCTTTTTTTATGATGAAATACTGGTATTAGATGATGTGAACCTAACTATTGAAAAAGGTAAAAGTGTTGCGATTGTAGGTTCATCCGGCGCCGGCAAAAGCACATTGGTTGACCTGGTACCCCGCTTTCAGGATGTAACGAAAGGCGAATTATTAATCGATGGAATAAACATCAAAAACTATTCATTGGAATCTATTCGCAACCACATGGGAATTGTCACTCAGGAAGCCATATTATTTAATGATACTATAGCCAGTAACATTTCTCTCGGAATGGATGATGCAACTCCGGAGCAAATTGAACATGCAGCAAAAATTGCCAATGCCAATAATTTCATTTTGCAAAAAGAAAATGGTTATCAAACCAATATTGGCGAAAGGGGGAACAAATTAAGCGGGGGCGAAAAGCAAAGAACAACTATTGCAAGAGCTGTATTGAGAAATCCACCGATTTTAATTTTGGATGAAGCTACCTCTTCATTAGATACTGAAAGTGAAAGACTGGTGCAGGAAGCAATAAATAATCTTATGAGCAATCGAACAAGCATTGTTATAGCACACAGGTTAAGTACCGTTCGTCATGCAGATGAAATAATAGTTTTGAGCAAGGGGAAAATTGTAGAAAGAGGCACTCACCTGAGTTTGATGGCAATGGACGGTTATTATAAAAAATTGGTTCAGATGCAGGAAGTAAAATAACTTTTTCAAAGAAAATACCAGACTTCCTATTGGTTTTATGAAGGTCAAAAAAACTTTGAGAATTCAATCACTTGAATAAAATTGTACAATTTTTCAAAATTGAATTCGGGTTCACAAGCTATTTATATATGTCGTTGTTTCTTGAAAAAACAGGTATTTTCATAATCCTGTTCCTGCAGAATTCATTAATCCTTCTTTTTACAATGAATTTTGAATTGGGATAAGCTGATTCCTGATATTGGTAAGCTTTTTACATAAGAGCTGACCATTTAGGCTTAAGAAATAAGGTTAGCCGGTAAAGAACCGGAAAAAATAAACTGAATTACTTTTGATTGCTATTAATTGATTTTTTAATGATTAGCATAATAACTTCTGTTCACAACCAACTTCATATGAATAAATTGTTTTGGGAAACTCTCAAGAAGAACTCCTCATTACCCTTTGAGCTTATTGTGATAGATAATAATTCATCAGACGGAAGCAGGCAGTATTTTGAAGATAAAGCTGATAAATTGGTAGTTAACAAAGTAAATTACTCTTATCCTCATTGTCAAAACCAGGGAATTGCAATTGCTAAATTTGAATACCTCGCATTTTTTAATAATGATATTTTAGTACCCCGGGGATGGGATACAAACATTCTGCGTATAATGAATGAACAGGAAATTGAGGTTATTTCTTTCGCAACGAATGATCATTTGGAAAGCAACGAATTGCAACGGGCGGTACACAGGAGGTGGAAAAGGATAAAATATCCAATTCGGGCATTATTTGGTACAAATAAAAAAGCATTATTAATGATGGTGAAGATAATGTACGGGAACCTGGATCTTTTTTGTGAAAAGCGATACCAGCTTTTTAAAGATAGGGTTATTGAAGCCTTTAGCGGCTCCTGCATTTTGATGAAAAAATCAGCTTTTGATAAGATCGGTACCTGGGATGAACGAATACAGGCCGCCGACTTTGATTTGTTTTTCCGGACCAAAGAAAGATCAATTCAAGATAAAGATATGAAGCCAATACAGTTGGCATTGGGAATATACATTCATCACTTTCAGCGGCTGACATTACGATCAAAAAATCTGGAACCTTTTGAAGACCAAGGAAACCAGATTTCTCTCGAAGAAAAATGGGGAAATAAGGCCAAAATATTATTCAGAGATGTTATTGGCTAATCATTGGGGTTTTGTCAGTTGATAATTTTTGAACCCGGCGATCTGCCTTCCTCCAAAAATATTTTGTTCAACAAAAGTTAATATCCGGTATTTCAATTTATCATGCTTGTGTTTCTTTATTTGCGGATTGTTGGGATATAATTCATCCTGCCAATCAAATTTCATTATAAAATCTTTCAAAACTTCTGGGTGAGTACCATTAAAAGTTCTTAGTTTCCGCAGGTCCCCATAATTAAAGGTCTCAGGTTCATTCTTGAAAACTTCAATTGCTTTGTCTCCCTTGAAATGTGTTTCAAAAGAAAATCTTTTCTTTTGCATGATTGCCGGTGGCCTCACCCATCCATAATGATATACTTCAGCACCTGCATTGGCAACTTTAAGCTTAAAAGTATTTTTCTTTTGAAAATAATTTTTTCCATCAAAATCTGGGATGCGCCTGAAAGATTGGGCACCTCCCCATGCATGAATATCAGGATCATTGCGGATGATCCTGATCTCCTTTGAATACCAGGCATGCGAAACAATGTAATGACTGTAATCTCCCCAAAAATGCTTATAGTCAAACAAGAGTCCTTCAATTTCACTCTTTTCCAAAAGTTCATTGCACCTTTTTGCAATCGTGGCGAGATATTTTTCATGAATTATCTCATCACTTTGCAAATAAAATAACCATTTGCCTTTGCAGTGTCCTTTAGCGATATCTGTCTGGTGAGCATATTCGCTATGCCCGGAATATTTTACTATATCCCATTTGGTTTGTATAATTTTTATTTTATCAGAATTGATATTTTGTATTTCCTGCAGCGTACAATCGTCGTCATCACAATCACCCAGGGCCACTATAAATTCATCCACAATCGGTAAGATTGATTCAATGGAGGCTTTTACAGGATAATATAATTTACAAGCATTCCTTGCCATGGTAAATCCACTAATTAGCATGATCCGGGTTTTATCGTTTTAAGTATGTCAAAGTGAAAGTTCAAAGTTATTAGAAAACAGTTCTTCAAAGGATATTAAATTTTCGGTTTCTAAACACCTTTGTAAATTTGCAGCTTTCAAAATAATTTCATTTGATGACTAATTTTATCCCAATTTTTCCTTTATCAATTGTAGTATACCCCGGTGAGGATCTAAACCTCCATATATTTGAACCAAAATATAAGCAGCTTATTAAAGAATGTTTTGATCAAAAAAAACCTTTTGGAATGCCGGTTGTGATCAAGAATAAAGTTCATGAATTGGGAACATTAGTAGACATCACGGAAATTTCAAAGGTTTATGATTCAGGGGAAATGGACATAAAGACCAAGGGTCAAAAGATTTTCAGGGTGTTGGAAATTATCAATGAAATTCCTGACAAATTATATAGCGGCGCGATTGTGAGCTATCCTTCCAATACTGATCACGGGAAAAAACAATTAATGACCAAAGTAATAGTAGCCATTAAAGAATTGCATAAACTGCTAAAAGTGAATAAACCATTTCATAAGGATGAGCAACAACTTAGCAGCTATGATGTGGCTCATCATGCCGGACTTACCTTAAATGAAGAATATGAGTTTCTTTCCCTGACAACTGAATTGCAGCGTCAGGAATACCTAAAACGGCACCTGGCTAAAGTATTACCTGTTGTTGCAGAAATGGAACTATTGAAGGAAAAAATCAAGATGAATGGCCATTTCAAAAATATCAGCGGATTTAATATTTCTTAAAATAATGATCTTCCTTTTTTTCAACTCAGAAATTAATTCTTTTGGATACAACCCTTTGTTTTGATTTTGGGAATACGCGGCTAAAATGCGGTGTATTTTTGGATGATCGCTTATCAGAAGTTTTTTCTTTGGCCGGGAGCGGCAAAGAAACTATAGAAGACTTGCTTAAGAAATATAAGCCGTCAAAAACGATCCTTTCATCAGTTATTGAGCATGGTAATGAAATTGAAAAAATTCTGGGAGAAAAAACTTCTTTTCGCAAGTTAAGTTCACATTCTATTCTGCCTTTTACAGCCCCGGTCGGCAAACCTGAAACGATTGGAGCCGACAGGCTTGCCCTGGCCGCGGCATCTGTACATTTTTATAATGGTAAAAATAACCTGGTGGTCGGTGTGGGATCCTGCATCACCTATAATTTTATCAATAAATACAATAGTTTTCTTGGCGGCAGTATTTCTCCGGGAATGGAGATGAGGTTAAAATCATTAAATACATTTACGGCTAAACTTCCATTGATACAGGTTGATACGGACGAAATAGGATGGAACTTTCCCTTAATAGGGTATGATACCCGAACCAACATATTGAGCGGAGTAATTTTAGGTATGGCAGCAGAAATTGATGGAATTATTAATAAATACGGAGAAAAATTTGAAAACCTCAATGTTGTTTTAACGGGCGGTGATGCAGTTTACCTTACACACTTTCTGGAAAATAAAATAATCTGTGACCCTGACATGATATTTAAAGGCTTGTATGCAATTAGTGAACAGAATCATAAAGCAGTTACTTTTGATGCAACAAGGAAATGAAATTTAGCTCACATCATAAAGTCTTATTTTCAGGTGTCGTAATTATTTTTGGTTTATTTTTTGCGTCCTGTGAAAATTCATTAAAGGATCTAAATCAGTTTACGGAAAAGGCAATAGGCGTGGAAGAAGCAAAGCAGGTGGATATCATATACAGCCTTGGTGAAAAAACAAAGGCGAGACTTACAGCTCCTTATATGTTTATTCACCAGGAAGTAAATCCATATGTGGAGTTTACAAAATCGGTACATGCAGATTTTTACAATGACAGTTTGCAAATAGAAAGCAAACTGGACGCTCATTATGGTAAGTATATGGAAGCAGAAAGCAAAGTATTCCTCAAAGACAGCGTAGTGGTTTTTAATGTAAAAGGGGATACTTTATACTGCAATGAATTGTATTGGGACAGATCCAGAACAGGGAAAGAGTTTTATACTGACAAACCTGTCAGAATTCGCACACCGAGCCAAATTATTGATGGAGATGGCCTGGATGCGCCTCAGGATTTCAAAAGCTGGCACATCATAAATGGCAGGGGAACCGTCAGGGTTAGTTCAAAAGAATTTCCGGAATAGGCGTTACTTTGCCAACGAACTTTTTTTTAATTTATTTGTTTAAGGCTATCTGATTAAACAATCATTGATCACCAATAAAAATACACATCATGAGTAAGTATGCAAATGCCGAATGGCGCGGAACCGGTAAAGAAGGAAAAGGAACATTAACAACGGAAACCAGGTTTGTTCAAAATACACCATTCACTTATGCCACGCGCTTTGGTGAAGCAAAGGATGGTACTAATCCGGAAGAATTAATCGCTGCCGCCCATGCAGGATGTTTCTCCATGAAATTAAGCTTTGTTTTAAACGCAGAAGGTTTTACAGCTGATTTGATCGAAACAAAATGTGACATTACATTGGCAGACGGAGCCATCTCCAAATCTCATTTAGCAGTTAAAGCTAAAATTCCCGGGATCTCGAAAGAGAAATTTGAAGCGTGTGCAAAAGATGCAAAGGAAAATTGTCCTATATCCAAATCATTGAAATCCAGTATTTCAATTTCCATGGAGGCAACTTTAATGTAATTCAGCCACATGATTTCCACCTAAAATCCGGCCAGTTTCAGATACCTGAAATTGAGCCGGATTATTTTTTAAAAGTTTTTTGAACATTTTAATTAAACGTTTGTTTAATTTCAAACAAACGTTTAGCTTTGCGCCCTCATTTAAAAATGGATAGAAGACAAACAATACTGGCAGCAACTATGAAACTCTTTGGGCAAAAGGGTTTTGAAGGAACATCAGTGAGGGAGATAGCTGCTGAAGCTGAAGTTAATCCCGCTATGATCAGCTATTATTTTGGGTCAAAAGAAAAGTTATTTGAGAGTCTTGTGGAACAACGGGCAGCTTTTCTTAAAGGTGTTTTTGCAGAAATTGTTAATAATTCCAATCTTTCAAAGATAGAAAAGCTTTACATAGTTATTGACAGTTATGTGGACAGAATTTTTATTAGTCCGCAGTTTCATCACTTACTGCACAGGGAACTCTCTCTGGAACGCAGGCCTCAGATGAAAGATGCCATAGCCGAGATATTATTAAGAAATTTTGTTTCCGTAAAAAAGATAATCGAAGATGGCGTTGAATCAGGAGAATTTAAGAAGGTAGATACTGAGCTTACTATTGCCAGTATAGTGGGTACAATCAGCTATTTGCTTTCATCTGAAGTTATGTGCAGGAAAATGTTACAAAAAAATAAAGATTTCAATCCTTATAACAACAGGAAACTTAAGGAAAGGATCAGTAAATTCCTAAAAGAATTAATGCGTTCTCATTTATTGATAAAATAATTAAATAAAAACCGTGAGGAATTTTAAAACATATATTATTAACCAGGTAAAAATTCTTATTACAGTAATTGCTCTTTGCTTTGGGCTTCTTAAACCGGCTATCCTTGATGCACAGGATACCGCAGGGGTCAGACATATTTCTATGCAGGAAGCAATAGACCTGGGTATAAAAAACAGTAACCGGTTAAAGGCCTCCCAGGCGCGTATTGATGAGGCTACAGCAATAGTAAGACAAGCAAAGGATAACCAACTTCCTAATGCTGCTGTTAGTGGTTCTTATTTGAGATTCAATAATCCAACAATTGCTCTCAAATCCAAAAGCCTTGGCGGTAGTGCTGACAGTAGTGGATCAGGTTTTCCTTCTGTAAACCAGGCAGTGTATGGTATTTTTAACGTTTCCGTTCCTTTATTTGCCGGCGGCGGCATTCGTTATGGAATTGAATCAGCTAAATACCTTCAACAGGCTGCAATACTTGACGCAGGAAATGATAAAGACGCCGAAATATTAAACACTATTAATGCCTATATAAACCTCTACAAGGCAAGTGCCACCGTAGTTGTTGTAAAAGAAAATCTAAAGCAATCCATGCAGCGCGATTCGGTTCTCTCCAGGCTTGAACAAACAGGGTTATTGGCACGCAATGATCTATTGAAAGCACAGCTACAGACTTCCAATATTCAGCTTTCTGTTCTGGATGCTGAAAGTAACAGGAATATTGCCAACATAAATATGAACCTGCTGCTTGGCTTGCCTGAAAGAACAGTTTTAATAACCGATTCTTCGAATTTCGATAAAGATATAAGTATAAAAAACCTTGAAGATTATGAAGAGATTGCTCTTCAAAACCGGAAAGATATTTTGGCGTTATCGTTCAGAAAAAAAGCAGCTACTACCGGTATTGAAGCAGCGAAGTCAGGGTTATTTCCATCGATTGCATTGACAGGGGGTTATATAGCTGCAGATATACCTAATCTTCTATCTGTTTCAAATGCAATAGATATAGGTGTTGGAGTCAAATATGATCTGGGCTCCATATGGAAGACCAAAAGTAAAATTGCACAGGCGGAGGCCCGTGAAAGAGAAATCTCCGCTAACCAGGCGCAACTTGATGAAGAGCTTCGGCTTAACCTGAACAAGAATTATGAAAATTTACTGTTGAGTAGAAAGAAGATAGATGTTTATGAACAGGCTGTTGCCCAGGCAACTGAAAATTTCAGGATTACAAGGAATAAATTTGATAATAACCTTGTGAATACAACTGATCTGCTGGATGCAAATGTGTCTCTGCTGCAGGCTGATATAAATCTTGCTGTAGCAAAAGCCGATGTAATTTTAGCATATGATGTTTTACTTGAAACTGCAGGTGTAATTTCTGCACAATAAAAATCAAAAGCGTATAAATCAATATTATGGATTCTAAAGAAAAAATAACACCGGATGATTCATCCCCGGAACAACCAAATGGAAAGGCTTCTTCCGAACCTAAAAAGCGCAGTAAAGTCTTTTTGATCCTGCTGATTGCCATAATTATAGGCGGAGGATGGTTTGGTATTTCAAAATATACTTATGCCGAGCATCATGAAGAAACAGATGATGCGCAGATTCAGGCCGATATAAGCCCGGTTATACCAAGGGTGTCCGGGTATGTAAATGAAATAAGAGTAAAAGATAACCAGACCGTCAAAAAAGGAGATACTTTATTAGTGTTGGACGATCGGGATTTGAAATTGAAAGTTGATCAGGCTGAAGCAGCGCTTGCAACTGCCCAAAGCAATGTTCAGGCTGCCAGGGCTAATACGCAGGCTGCCCGCTCGGGGATAGGAAGTTCACAGGCTAATGTATATACGATCGATGCCCAGATTGCAACAGCACAGGTAAATGTTACGAGGACAACGCAGGATTATGACAGGTATGCCAATCTAATCCAGGACCACTCTATTACACAACAACAATATGAAGAAGCCCTGGCAGCCAAGCAAGTTGCAGAAAGACAACTCCAGGTTTTAGAACAGCAAAAAAAGCAGGCATCAACACAAACGGGAGTCGTGTCTACGCAAAGCTATGCAACTGCACAGCAAATAGGTGTAGCAGAGTCTATGGTAAAGCAGCGCGAGGTAGAAGTGGAGGATGCTAAACTGAACCTTTCCTATGCTGTTATCACCGCTCCGGAAGATGGAAAAGTATCAAGGGTAAATGTTCAGGAGGGGCAATATCTGCAAGCAGGGCAGGCTGTATTTAGTATTGTTCACAATACGGGGATTTGGGTTGTTGCCAATTTCAAAGAAACCCAATATAAAAAAATGCGGGTAGGCCAAAAGGTAATAGTTCATGCAGATGCTTTTCCAAAACATGATTTTGAAGCAACTCTTTCTTCATTCTCACCGGCTACAGGAGCAGAATTTGCCTTGCTGCCACCTGATAATGCCAGTGGAAATTTTGTAAAAGTAGTGCAGCGCCTTCCGGTAAAAATAGAATTTGCCAATAACGCTGATACTTTAATACAAAGACTTAAGGCAGGCATGAATGTGGATGTAAATGTTGAATTAAATTAATTAATCAAACAGTTGATTTTTTAAGAAATGCAACAAGAAAATTCATTAGTAGAATACGGAGCCAGGAGAGCAATCGTCACCATAACTGCTATCCTTTGTGCCTTACTGGAAATTGTTGATACTACCATAGTGAATGTGGCATTGCCTGATATGAAAGGCAACCTGGGAGCTACTTTAACTGAAATAGGCTGGGTTATTACGGCATATGCCATAGGAAATGTAATTATTGTTCCGATGACCAGCTGGCTATCGCAGCAATTTGGCCGCCGGAATTATTTTGCGGCTTCAATAATTATTTTTACGACATTTTCTTTTTTGTGCGGAAATGCAACAGGTATTTGGGAATTGGTAATTTTTCGTTTTCTGCAAGGGGTAGGCGGAGGGGCATTGCTGGTAACTTCACAGACTATTATTACAGAAAGTTACCCTATTGAGAAAAGAGGCATGGCACAAGCCATTTATGGATTGGGCGTAATTATCGGTCCTACCCTGGGGCCACCTCTCGGAGGATATATAGTCGATCATTATAGCTGGCCTTATATTTTTTATATTAATATTCCTATAGGGATCGTTGCCACTTTGTTAACCTTACAATTTATCAAAAGCCCCAGGTTTAAGGAAAAAACATTGAGAAAGCATATTGATTTTTTAGGGATTGTTTTGCTGGCGGTAACGGTAGGCTCCCTGCAATATGTACTCGAAAAAGGTCATGATGACGATTGGTTTAATGATAGTATTATTACCACACTGGCAGTTACTTCCGTCCTTGGATTTTTCTTTTTTATCTGGAGGGAGCTAACCTATAAAAATCCCATTGTTGAATTGCGTGTTCTAAAAAACGGAAATCTTCGGGTAGGTACAATTATGTCTTTCCTTCTGGGATTTGGGTTATATGGATCTACATTTATCATCCCGCTTTATACTCAAACCACACTTGGCTGGACAGCACAGCAGGCAGGAATGCTATTGATACCATCAGGTATAGCAACGGCTTTTATGATGCCGCTAATTGGCAGGCTGTTACAAAGTGGGGTGAAGCAACAGTACCTTGTAGCCGGTGGCCTGATTACTTTTTTCCTGTATAGTTTATGGGCGTACAAGATACTTACCCCTGATACCGGGGCAGATGCTTTTTGGTGGCTGCTTCTGGTAAGAGGTATGGGACTTGGTTTGTTATTTATTCCTATTACTACTTTGGCATTATCCACTTTGCATGGCCAGCAAATCGGTCAGGGAGCCGCATTTACAGGAATGATGCGACAACTGGGAGGTTCTTTCGGGGTGGCTATTATTACTACTTTTCTTTCGAGGCAGAACATGGCGCACCGTTATGCCCTCGTTAGTCACCTAAATTCAAATGACCCGGTAGTAGAACAGAGGGTATCCATGATGCAAAGGAGTTTTATCGGGAAAGGAATGACACCTGACGTTGCGCTGCAAAGTGCTTACAAGGCATTAGATTATAGTGTTACCAAGCAGGCTTCGGTATTATCCTACATGGACGTTTTCCTTTATCTTGGCTTGTTATTCTTAGTGTGTGTTCCTTTTGTATTGTTAGTCAAGGGCAACCGGAAAAAGAAAATGAATGTAGCTGAAGCGATGCACTAAGGTACCATTGAAATCGGTGAAATTTCAATTAATTAATCCCAGGTAAGTTAAACTAACATCGTTACCGGGTTTTCCAGGAACTTCTTTACAGTTTGAAGGAACGCAGCGCCTACGGCACCATCAACGCTTCTATGATCGCAGCTCAGCGTAACCTTCATTACATTGGCTACGCCAAATCCTTCTTTGGTTTTGATTACAATTTCTTTAATTCGGCCAACGGCAAGAATTGCACTATCCGGGGGATTAATTATTGCCGTAAATTCTTCAATATCCATCATTCCAAGGTTTGAAATAGTGAAAGTGTTGCCGCTAAATTCATCGGGTTGCAATTTCTTATTTCTTGCCTTATCATATAAGGTTTTTGCTTCAGCTGCAATTTGCGAAAGAGATTTTTGATCAGCAAAATGGATTACCGGAACAATCAGTCCTTCAGGCATAGCAACAGCTGAACCAATATGTATATGTTTGTTTATCCTTATAAAGTCTCCCATCCAGCTGCTGTTCACGGCAGGATGTTGCCATAATGCCATAGCACAGGCTTTTATGACCATATCATTAAAAGAAATTTTTACCGGACTTATTTCGTTTATTGCTATACGTGAGGTAATCGCATTATCCATGTTTATCTCCATGGTCAGGTAAAAATGAGGCGCTGTGAATTTGCTTTCCCCCAATCTCCGTGCAATTGTTTTTCGCATTTGAGTATTGGGAATATCTTCAAAACCCTCCTTGCCGGTTTGCTCAAATGGCTGAACAGGCCTCGCAGGAGAAGCAGCCTTAATGCCTTCTGCAATTGGTGCAGCAGGTTTGTAAGCATCTACATCTTTCTTAATAATTCTTCCACCATCGCCGCTGCCCTGTATTTTTGAAATATCAATTCCCTTATCTGCCGCTAATTTTTTTGCCAACGGTGATGCTTTTATCCTGCTCCCATCCATAGCATGTTCAACGGGCTCTGATACAATTTCCGGTTTATCTATAGCGCTATCAATTGATTTTTCTTCCGCGTGTCCCGCTGAGGGAACTGAACTCTTATTCTTTTCAGCATCAATAAATGCGCTCACATCGGTTCCTTTCTTACCGATGATTGCTATGATATCATTCACTTTAGCGGCCTCACCTGCCTTTACGCCCACATACAATAGGGTTCCTTCCTCATATCCCACTACCTCCATTGTAGCTTTATCTGTTTCAACTTCAGCGATGGCATCATCACTTTTTACAGCGTCGCCAACTTTTTTATTCCATTGGATAATTTTGCCTTCGGTCATGGTATCGCTTAAAAGAGGCATTCTTATAACTTTTGCGCCTTCGGGCAATGTGGCTGCAGGTTTTTTTTCAGCCGAAGCAGGCTTTTGATCGTTTTCCTTTTTCGAAGAAGTTGCCTTATCTGATGGAACTTTTTTAGCCTCTTCGCCCAAAATAGATTTATAATCTTCTCCCTTCTTACCAATGATAGCAATAATGTCATTTACTTTTGCTGCCTCTCCTTCTTTAACTCCAATATATAAAAGGGTTCCTTCTTCATATCCTACAACTTCCATAGTTGCCTTATCTGTTTCTACTTCAGCAATGGCATCATCGCTCTTCACTTTATCACCCACTTTTTTGTTCCATTGGATTATTTTCCCCTCTGTCATGGTATCACTTAGAAGTGGCATCCTTATCGCTTTCGCCATAATTATTTCCGGTTTTTTATAAAATTGAGCAGTGAAATTAATGCAAAATCACCAAAAGATTTTATATGAGTATTTGTATATGGAGTTTCATATTTCAAAGCGAATTAAGAAAACGACATTTTATTTTATACTTTGCAAACTTATCTCATCTGTGGAAAAGCTTCTTTCTATTACGTCCGAAGTAATAAGCTCGCCTGTTTCTGAAACCCTGACAATTCTTGTCTCAAAAACTATATTTCCTTTTTTAAGCCTGACAAACTTATCTCTGCAAAATAAGTTTCTATTGTATTCATCCAGCATTTTATTGAAGTCCCCTGATTTTAATTTTTCAATTCGGTTCAATACATCCTTGGATAGATCTTTGGCAAGTTCAATAACATCATAATTTCTACCGGTCAATTTTTTTAAGGAATTTGCATTGAAAAGCGATGTTTCAAAATCTACCTGGTTTATGTTGAGCCCAATCCCGATGACCGCCCACTGCCATAAATTACCTTTTATAATATTTTCGATGAGGATACCTCCTGCCTTCCTGTCATTAATATAAATATCATTCGGCCATTTTATTTTTATATTTTCTTTTATTAAGCGAGAAAAGAAGTCGAGGCATCCAAGCGACACAGCTATACTTAGCCTAAATTGCATTTGCACAGGCAGCCACTGTATCTCTTGAAGCAATGACAGAATAATGTTTTCACCGGTTTTACTTTCCCAAAGCTTACCCATTCTGCCCTTTCCCGCGGTTTGGTCCTTTGCAAAAATGACATCACCACTATTTGCCTGACCTTTTTTAACCAGCGCCATGGCATAGTTGTTGGTACTATCAATTGAGTGAAGAACTATAAAATTTTTTGGGCTAATCGGCATAGAGCGTATTAGTAAAGAATTAGTATTTTTGATATAAAGGGTGAATGCCCGGTTTTGAAAAAATTGCAATCTACCCTATTAAATTTGTTTTCTATACCGAAAAAATGTATAGAAATGACTTAAAATGAACACATTTGAATAATTTAACTGTATTGGCCTCCAGGAAAAAGCCCGCTCTTACAAGGTTAACAAGAAACAGCAAAATTTTTAAAACAATTATCCATGCATTAAAAGAGAAAAAGGGAGAAAATATCGTTAGCCTTGATCTTAAGAAAATACCTGAAGCTGTTTCTGATTTCTTTATTATTTGTGAGGCTTCCAATAATATTCAGCTTAAAGCTATTGCGGATTTTGTGGAGTTTGAGGTTAAAAAAAGATGTGGCGAATTGCCTTATAAACAAGAGGGCAGGCAGGGAGAGCAATGGATTTTGATAGACTACGTTAATACTGTGGTACACATAATGTTACCGGACCCAAGAAAGTTTTACAGGCTGGAAGAGGTATGGCACGATGCTTCTGCAACTTCCCACTGAAAAAATAAAATTGTAGGAACAATAAGTAGCATCTCTTTGTTAAAAATGATTGATCACGGTATAAAAAATAAAAATTGCAAGGCAAGTATATATGGCAACTGAAGAAAAGATAAAGAAAACAATACCTAAACGAGTGAACCCTTTGAATAATATGGGGCCGGAGGATGATCCTAAAAAACGGCCGAGGTTAAGCATTTACTGGGTTTATGGGATAATATTTGCTGCTATCATCGGTTACAATTTATATCGAGGTACCTCTTCCAACGGCTTTGAAATAGATAATACCCAATTTTTCACGATGTTGAAACAAGGGGATGTAGACCAGATAAAAACAGTAGGAAACAAGAAAATTGTAAGGATTTTTATCAACGCTGCAGCATTTCAGAAGAATGAAGCGTTTTATAAAAATGTTTTTGGAGCTGATTATGAAGCTGCCCGCAAATTGCCTGAACCCCAGGCTTACTTTGGAATTATAAAGGATGAAACTTTTGCTGCTGCAATGCTTCAGTTTTATAAGGATAATCCGGATGTAAAACAGGTAGCGGACAGACCGGGAGATGAAGGTGAGCTTTTTGGCCAGATTGTAAGTACGCTTTTACCTATTTTACTAATTGGCTTATTATTTATTATGATGATGCGTAAAGTAGGTGCAGGCGGAGGCGGAGGGGGCCCCGGCGGAATATTCAATATCGGGAAATCCAAGGCTACCCTTTTTGATAAGGGTGCGAGGGTCAATATAAACTTTGGGGATGTTGCCGGCCTGGATGAGGCAAAAGTGGAAGTGATGGAAATTGTTGACTTTTTGAAAACACCCAAAAAATATACTGCTCTTGGAGGAAAAATCCCGAAAGGAGCTTTGTTAATTGGCCCTCCGGGAACCGGAAAGACTTTGCTTGCAAAAGCAATGGCAGGCGAGGCACAGGTTCCCTTCTTTAGCCTTAGCGGAAGTGATTTTGTGGAAATGTTTGTTGGAGTAGGTGCAAGCAGGGTACGTGACCTCTTTAAACAAGCAAGAGAAAAAGCACCTTGCATAATATTTATAGATGAGATAGATGCAATCGGGCGTGCAAGAGGAAAAAATATGATGATGAGCAATGATGAAAGGGAAAATACCCTCAATCAATTGCTTGTGGAAATGGACGGTTTTGGCACCGACCTTGGCATTATTATTTTAGCGGCCACCAACCGTCCAGATGTTCTGGATAATGCACTATTGCGCCCGGGAAGGTTTGACAGGCAAATAACAATCGATCGTCCGGATCTGGTAGGGCGTGAGGCAATTTTCAAAGTCCATTTGGTTCCTATTAAAATTTCTCAATCCCTGGACGTTCATAAACTGGCAGAGCAAACACCTGGATTTGCAGGAGCTGATATTGCTAATGTATGTAACGAAGCGGCGCTCATTGCGGCACGAAAAAATAAGGACGCTGTTGATATGTCTGATTTCCAGGATGCTATTGACCGGGTAATAGGCGGACTTGAAAAGAAGAATAAAATCATTCTTCCGGAGGAAAAAGAAATTATTGCCTATCATGAAGCAGGGCATGCCATTTGCGGATGGTTTCTCGAGCATGCATACCCGCTGCTAAAAGTGACGATCGTTCCTCGCGGTACTGCAGCCTTAGGTTATGCGCAATACACGCCCAAAGAACAATATTTATATAATACTGACCAACTGCTCGATCAGATCTGTATGACACTTGGAGGCAGAGCAGCCGAAACAATAATCTTTGGTAAAATTTCAACAGGAGCGAGCAATGACCTTCAGCAAATAACCAAAATGGCGTACGCTATGGTCACTGTTTATGGTATGAATGATAAGGTGGGTAATGTGAGCTTTTATGATCCTCAGCAGGAAAATACCTTTACCAAACCTTTCAGTGAAGAAACCGGTAAAATGATAGATGAAGAAGTAAGAAAATTAGTTGAAACCGCATTTGAGAGAACGAAGGCCTTACTTCTGGAAAGAAAGAATGAAGTTGAAATAGTTGCAAAAGCATTGCTTAAAAGAGAAGTACTTTTTCAAAGCGATGTGGAGGAGTTAATCGGGAAACGTCCTTATGAAGACAAAAAGGCGCTGGATTTCGTGGATAATCCAAAGGAAGCAATCATCGAAACACCCATTCACAATATCGTAGCAGAAAATCCCGAATAAATGAAAAATACATGAGGGTTTCTTTATCAAAAGAAAAAATACTAAAAAAAATTAGAGAGGCACTGAGCAATCCGGTGCCTTTACCTTTTCCGAAAAGTGAAGGAACAGGATCTCCTTTTCAGCCACAAAAGGATGAACTTGAAATATTATTCGCGCAGGAGTTTACCAAACTGCTTGGAAAATTTGCATTTTGTGTTAGTGAAAAGGATATGAAGATTCAATTGCAACAGTTAATTGCCGAAAAAAATTGGGATAAAATCTACTGTGTTGAAAATCGTTTATTAAAAGTTATGGGTGAGGACGAAGAAAATAAATTAACCCTTTCATCACTTTCGGATTGCGACGCTGCGATTACTTCTTGTAAAATGCTTATTGCGCGAACGGGTTCCATTGTAATGACCTCTGAACAACAAAGTGGCCGAACGGTTAGCGCCTACGCGCCTGTGCATATTTGTATTGCTTATATAAATCAACTCGTTTATGACACTAAGGATGCTCTTAAAATAATAAAAGAAGAGTATGATAACAACTTACCTTCCTTCATCACTTTTGCTGCAGGCCCAAGCCGCACCGCAGATATTGAAAAGACATTAGTCGTCGGAGTTCACGGCCCCAAAGAAGTTTACTTATTTTTGATAGATGAACCATCGAAGTAAAAAGCCTTCCGGGCAGAAATTTTCAAATGGCTGATTTAGAAAAAAAAATATATTTTATATCTGATTTTCATCTTGGGGCACCGGATCATGCCTCCAGCATTATTAGAGAAAAAAAAATAGTTGCTTTTTTGGATGAAATAAAAAATAACGCCTCTCATATATTCATTCTTGGAGATTTATTTGACTTCTGGTACGAGTATAAAAAAGTGGTGCCAAAAGGTTTCGTAAGAATTCTGGGTAAACTGGCTGAACTTACTGACAGCGGAATCATAATTAAATTTTTTGTAGGTAATCATGATATGTGGATGAATGGTTACTTTGAAGAAGAATTAGGAATTGATGTTTTCTACGAGCCGCAGGAATATGAATTCAATGGAAAGAAATTTTTTGTAGGTCATGGTGATGGCCTGGGCCCGGGAGATCACAGATATAAATTCATTAAGAGAATCTTCAGAAACAGGTTTTCAAAACGTGTTTTTGGAGCTTTGCATCCGGGTACAGGCATTGGGTTGGCAAACTACATGAGCCGCAAAAGTAGGGCGGCTACCGGTACCACTGATGAGGAATTTTTGGGAGAAGGCAATGAATGGCTGATTATTTTTTGCAAGGAAATGCTGCAAAAAAAACATTTCGATTTTTTCATTTTCGGCCACCGGCATTTTCCTATCGACTTTAAATTAAGCAATATGAGCAGGTATATTAATCTGGGTGACTGGATAAAATACGACAGCTATGCTGTGTTTGATGGAATTAATACTGAATTGAAATACTATGAATCAAAACCGTAAGAGAAAATATTATTTCTTCGGTATTTTATTTGCGGTTGTATTTTCAGCCGGCAAAGTTATGGCGCAGGAGGGCGCTCTTTTTCATTTCATCAGGAAATTTGATTACTCTATTTCTTCTTTTTCTGTTGATCAGCTTGGGGAACTTTATATCATCGACAATAATAATCAATTAAAAAAATACGATCAGCAAGGAGATTCAATTGGAGTATTCAACCAGGTTACCAAATTCGGAAAACTCAGTTATGTGGAAGCACAGAATCCCTGGAAAACAATCCTTTTTTATGAGAATTTTGCGACTATTGTATTACTTGATAAATACCTGAATTATCTTACCAGCATCAATCTTCCCCAACAAAATATTTTCCAGGTGAGGGCAGTAACAACTTCTTATGATAACAATATCTGGTTATTTGATGAGCAGGAAAATAAATTAAAGAAGATTGATGATCAGGGAAATAATTTGTTTGAAACGGTCGACTTCAGGTTACTTTTTGATTCAGTTCCTTCACCCAAAAAAATAATTGACAGGGATGGTTTCGTTTATTTATATGATCCGCAAAAAGGTTTATATATTTTTGATTATTACGGGAGTTTCAAAAGCAGGTTGCCATTTCTGCATTGGACAGATATCGCGATTATAGATAAAAAAATTTACGGTTTTGATAAAGAACATTTTTACCGTTACAGCCCTCCGTTGCCTGATGAGGAAGAATTTAATCTTTCGCCGGACTTGCAGGACAACAATTCGATAAATGTAAGTAATCACAAAATATATGTGCTGAAAAACCAACAACTCAAAATTTATTCACTTTTGTAGCCAATAGCTATTATTATTTTGTCTTATGAATTTTCTTGACCAGGTTTATTTTGATAATTCTATCCGGAGTTATATTGCCGTAACAATAGTTATTCTTTTGGCATTCCTGTTAAAAAGATTGATATCAAAATATGCAACCTCATTGCTGTTTAAATTAATTAAACCTCAAAAAGGAAAGCTGGATAAACCAGAATTTGAAAGCTTTATTGCAGGCCCGGTTGAAAGAATTCTATTTGTTTTGGTAGCTATAATTTCTTTAGACCGGCTCAATTTTCCACATCAACTATTTTTTACAATTTATAGGGGCACTTCAAGGGATATTGTAGACGGACTGACCTCGGCCATTATCATAATCTGTTTTGTTGCATTGATTATCCGGTTCATGGATTTCATTGTACATTTAATAAGTGTAAGAGAAGGCGATGGGAAAACAGCCGGAGAATTTCAACTTATCTATTTTTTCAAGGACTTTATCAGGGTTATAATTATCATTATAGGTATTGCATTTATCCTGAAAATTTCTTTTGGACTTAATATCAGCAACCTTCTTACAGGCTTAAGTATTGTTGGGGCAGCCCTCGCTCTTTCAGCAAGGGAGAGCCTTGAAAATTTAATTGCTTCGTTCATCATTTTTTTTGATAAACCATTTGAAACAGGCGATTTGGTAAAAGTGAATAATTATTCGGGAACAGTAGAGCGGATTGGGCTGAGGAGCACACGAATCAGGACGATAGAAAAATCAGTAGTGACAGTACCCAATAAGCAAATGGTGGATAGTATTCTTGATAATTGGAGCATGCGCAACCTTGTAAGAAATGAAATTAAGGTGTTGGTTTCTCCTCAATCAACATCAGATGATCTTGAAAAGTCAATTTCAGGAATTAAGGAAATTCTGAAAGCCAATAATGAAAGTCTTAATGATTATTCGGTCTATTTGCAGGAGATCAACAATGATAGTGCCGTAATCACAATAATTTATTTTACCAAAATGTCCATGCCTTTGGATGAATTGAATAAATTAAGACAGGATATTAATATTGAGGTAAAGAAGTTGCATGAAAAACATGATATTAAATCTTCCGTTTCCACACCGGTTAAACTGGTCAATTAAATTACCTGATTGAACCATTAATGATGGCTGCCAGTTCCCGGTCCCATCTCCCTGTTTTACCATATTCTACCAGCCGGCCTAATTCTTTGCCGTTCTTCAATACAATTATTGTCGGCGTATTCCTGACATGCATCGCCCTGGCCATATTGCCGATAGTATTCATATGACGGTCAACTGCAAATACCGTTACATGATCTTCAGGGAACCCGGCTGCTTCCTCGATTTTATAAAATTTAGGTAACACGAAATGTGTGTCCATGCACCAGGTGCCTCCAAAAATGAGGAAATAAATGCTGTCTTTATTATTTCTGAATGCAGCAACAGCAGAGGTATCCGGGTGGGGATAAATTCTCTGGCTTTCGGCATACCAATGAAATGAGGTATCGCCCAGCAAGTCATTTTTATCAATAATGCCTTTCAACATTTTTTCATTATTCTCCGCTGAGTCAGCAAGCACTTCGTACCGGGCTTGCGCTTTGCAGAATAAAATTGACATGAAATTGGCAAGAATAACAAGCTGGAAGTATTTCATAAGGGACTATAAGTTATTTTTTAACTCGAGAAGGAAGGATTTTATTTTCTGCAATGATTCAATCATTTCATGTTTTTCCCCCGCAGATTTATTGTTCTTTAAAAATTCCTTTGCACCGTCAATGGTATATTTTCTTTCCCGGAGTAAATGATAAATCATCTTCAGGTTTTTAACGTCTTCAGGCCTGAAATAGCGATCGCCTTTCTTATTTTTTTTAGGCTTTAAAATAGGAAATTCCTTTTCCCAATACCGAATCAAAGAAGTGTTTTCTTTGAACATAGCAGCTACCTCTCCTATTGAATAATATTGTTTTTGAAAAAGAATTTCATCTTCGGGAATTTCGATAAGATCTGCGTCCAGTCCCATTTCCTTCAGGCTTTTTCTTCCCCGCTTTGATTTTTGGGCATGAATAATTTCATGCAAGGAACTATCCTTTGCTTCTTTCTTCTGAGAAGCATCATCAAATTCAAAGTTTATTTGTGATAATGCCATTAATCTAAACTTTTTGCACTTCCCGTAGACGCAATTTTTAATATCCTGTCAAATTGCTCTGGTGTAAGATCATTATAAAAAAAATAAACCGGGTCAACTTCCTGTCCATTAATGTGTACTTCATAATGACAATGAGGCCCGGTACTTTTTCCCGAACTGCCCACCCAACCAATTACTTCTCCTCTTTTCACTTTTTGTCCCTGTCTCACTTTCACTTTTAACATGTGTCCATATAAAGTTTCATATCCATACCCGTGATTGATTACCACATGGTTGCCATATCCATCACCGGATTCTCCTGCCAATTCCACTGTACCATTGCCGGTTGCATAAATCGGAGTGCCCTGAGGCGCTGTAAAATCAAGTCCTTTATGCATCTTTACTGTTCCATATACAGGGTCAATCCGCATGCCAAAACCCGAAGCTATCCTGTCAAGGTCCCTGTTGCTTACAGGTTGAATCGCCGGAATGCAGGCTAATTTAGCACCTTTGTCCTTAATGAGATTTTCAATTTCTGTATAGCTTGCAAACTGGTAGGTAACCCGGGCGCTAATATTATTAAGAGTCTTGGCAAGTTCAATACCCAGTTCATCATCATTCATAGCTTCCACTTTTTGTATTTCATTTTTCTGTTCAATAAGTTTTGCCCTCGTGCTGTCCGGCAGCGGATTAGCTTCAAAGATTGATCGGTAAACCTGGTTATCTCTTTTTTCAAGAGAAGCCATCTCCTGTTGCAAAGTCTTTGCCTGCTCAACGAGTACATCATAGTTTTGCTTCATTTTTTCATACCTGCCTTCCGCAAGTTTTGCCTGGGGAGAAGGAATGAAGTGGAAAGCAAGAGAAACTATGATAAAAGCAGTAAATAGGGCTGCGGCTATAAAACCAAAAAAACTCAGCAACTTGACGCGAAAAGGCGTTACCAGCTTTTCATAGCGTAACGTGTTAGTGTTATAATAATATTTAATTTTCTTCATTCTTTTAACAACCGGAGTTAAATAAAGTTAACCACTTTTTAATAAGCAGGTAATGCATGTAAATGAATCAAACAAAATACCTTTGAGATCTCATTTTTTTTTACAACAAACAAAGATAGGTTCATATCATGCAAATTCCGGTAGCTTTTGTATAATTCATAAAAATTAGAAACATCATCATGAAGAGTGGAGAAATAAGGCAGCTATTTTTTGATTTTTTTATCTCAAAAGGGCATGAGATCGTCCCTTCTGCACCAATTGTTATTAAGGATGACCCAACCCTGCTTTTTACGAACGCAGGCATGAACCAGTTCAAAGATTTTTTCCTTGGCAATAAAACACCCCGCTATTCCCGCATTGCTGATACGCAAAAGTGCCTAAGGGTAAGCGGAAAACATAATGATCTCGAAGAAGTTGGTGCAGATACTTATCACCATACCATGTTTGAAATGCTGGGCAACTGGAGCTTTGGGAATGCCATTTCAGAACCGACGCCTTATTTTAAGAAAGAAGCAATTGCCTGGGCGTGGGAATTACTTACAGAGGTGTATAAAATAGATACCTCCCGGTTATATGTTTCCGTATTTGAAGGAGATAATAAGGAAAAATTGCCCAAAGATGAGGATGCGTTTTCCTGCTGGAAGGAATGGATTCCCGAAGACAGAATCCTGATGGGAAAGAAAAAGGATAATTTTTGGGAAATGGGCGATACCGGGCCATGTGGACCTTGTACGGAAATTCATATTGATTCAAGAACAGAAGAAGAAAGAAAAAAGATTGATGGAAAAACTTTGGTCAACAATGATCACCCCCAGGTTCTGGAAATATGGAATATCGTATTTATTCAATTCAACCGTAAAAAGGATGGAAGCCTGGAGCCATTGCCTGCCAAACATGTAGATACCGGTATGGGTTTTGAAAGATTGGTCAGGGTTTTGCAAAATAAACATAGCAACTACGATACAGATATTTTCACAGGAACCATTAGTGAAGTAGAAAAGTTATCTAATAAAAAATATGCTAATACCGACACCAAACAAGACGTTGCCTTTCGGGTAATTGCAGATCACATCAGGGCAATTGCATTTCCTGTTGCTGATGGACAATTACCTTCAAACACAGGAGCGGGATATGTTATCAGAAGGATATTACGAAGGGCTGTCAGATATTACTTTTCTTACCTTGATATAAAAGAACCCTTGCTTCATAAATTAATTCCAATAGTCGCAGAACAGTTTAAATATGTATTTCCTGAACTGGATAAGCAGAAAGATTTTGTATGTAAAGTTGTGCATGAGGAGGAGGAATCTTTCCTGCGTACTATCGAGAAGGGATTAAATACGCTTGACAAACTTCAACAAAACATCTCCGGAGAAGAAGCTTTCAAACTATATGACACCTTCGGCTTTCCAATTGATCTGACAAAGCTGGTAGCCTTGGAAAAAGGATTAAATGTTGATGAAACAGGGTTTGAAGTGGAAATGCAAAAACAAAAGAAACGTTCCCGTGCAGCTTCAGTAACGGACGCAGATGACTGGATTACCTTAGCTGAAAATGGTTCTTCAAAATTTATCGGTTACCATACTTTTGAAACAGAGAGCAAAATTTTAAAATATAGAAAAACAAAAATTCAAGGCAAAGAATCTTTTCAAATTATTTTGGATAACACACCTTTTTATGCTGAAAGTGGCGGACAAGTTGGTGATACCGGTGTATTAATTTTTGATAATGAAAAAATTCCTGTAGTAAATACCAGGAAAGAAAATGATCTGATTATTCATTTTATAGAAAAGCTTCCTGCAAATATTGATGCAAAAGTTATTGCAAAAATTGACCTGGAGAAAAGGATGAGAACAGCCATTCATCATAGCGCTACACATTTATTGCATGCTGCCTTGCGTAAAGTTTTGGGCAATCACGTTTCACAAAAAGGAAGTTTGGTTAACGATGAGTATTTACGATTCGATTTTTCACATTTCTCAAAAGTATCTGAGGAAGAAATAAGAAAAATTGAATCCCTGATAAATGAAAAGATTCGCGAAAATATTCCGGTTGTCATCAAAGAAATGAAGAGGGAAGAAGCTCTTGCCACAGGTGCCATGGCTTTGTTTGGTGAAAAATACGGGGAAATGGTTCGTGTGGTCATTATGGATAATAACTATTCTATCGAGCTTTGCGGTGGTACTCATGTTGGAGCAACCGGGGAATTGGGTTTTTTTAAAATTACTTCTGAAACTGCTGTAGGAGTAGGAATACGGAGAGTAGAAGCAGTAAGCGGAAAGGCAGCCGAAGATTTTGTCGTTAAGGCGTTTGATACTTTGAATCATATTCGTGAAAATCTTAAGAATCCCAAAGACCTCAATAAGGCTGTAGAAAATTTAATAGGTGAAAACAGCCTGTTAAAAAAACAAGTGGAAAAATCGGAAGCAATTCAATTATCTGTATTGCTGAAGGAACTATTGCAAAAAACAGAAAAAATTCGGGGTATCAATTTTATTGGCGAGGTGGTAGAAGTCCCTAACGGTGATTCCCTGAAGAAGCTTTGTTTTTCTATAAAAAATCACCTGGATAATTATGTAATTGTTCTGGCTGCAGCTATTGAAGGTAAACCAGCCGTGGCTGTTATGCTGGACGAAAAAGTTGCTGAATCAAAAAAACTTGATGCGCCAAAAATTATTAAAGAGCGGGTTGCCCCCTTAATTAAAGGAGGTGGAGGCGGGCAAAAGACTTTGGCCACGGCAGGTGGACAGGATGCTTCGCGGCTTTTAGAAGTAATTGAAAAAGTAAAGCTCCTTATCTGAATTTTTGCTTATTTTCCAAATATGCAAGTCATACTTGAAACTCCGAGACTTTTTCTAAGAAGATTTACAGAGGAAGATGCACCGCTTATTCATAAATTAAACAGTGACCCGGATGTACTCAAATACGTGCATGAACGGGTACTTAAAAATGATGAAGAAGCAAAGGAAGTTATAACCAATATTATTTTACCCCAATACAAATTAAATCTTGGCAGGTGGGCAATTCATAAAAGAGATGATTATGAATTTATAGGATGGTGTGGATTAAAATTCCTTAAAGAAGCGGGAATAACCGATTTAGGTTATCGCTTATTGAAAAATGCATGGGGCAAAGGATATGCTACGGAAGCTGCACAATACTCGCTTATTTATGGCTTACGGGATTTGAAAATAAAAACGATAACCGGAAAAGCACATTTTGAAAACAAAGCATCTATTAAGATTTTAGAAAAAATAGGAATGAGATTCAGTCATAATGAAATTATCGGTGGAATTCCTGTAAAGGTGTATTCACTTTCCCTCCCGGAAATAACAGACATTTGTTAAACAAAAGCAATTATTTGCGAATGGTTTCGTAGTTCTTCAAAAGTTCCTACATTTGTTCTACTAATTATTTCGTATTTAAAAATTATTACAATGAAACAATTAACCTTTTTGGGAGGCCTTATCTTGTCGGGTATCATGTTATCAACCAATATAACATACGCCCAGGACAGAGGTCCTCAGGAAAAAAAATCGGAACAGATCATCATTACCAATAATGGTGATTCCAATAAAAAAATGACCATAGAAGTTGATGGAAATAATGTCACCGTAAATGGTAAACCTTTATCTGATTATCATGATGGAGAGGTAAAAATAATCAGGAAGAATTCTATGGAACGGGATTCCCGTGATTTCTCAATTGCTCCTGGTGATAAGGACATGAATATTGAACTTTTCGAAAATGATTCTGATAATGCTTCACCAAAAGCATTTTTAGGTGTATTAACTGCCAAAGCAGATAACGGTGTAAAAATAAACGATGTAGTGAAAGGCAGCGCCGCTGAAAAAGCGGGATTAGCAATTGGAGATATTATTACGAAGGTTAGAGATAAAGAGATAAACTCCCCATCAGATTTAATAAAAGCAGTCACTTCACATAAACCGGGGGATGAAGTATCAGTATCTTACCTTAGAGACAATAAGGAACTCAATACAACTGTGAAATTGGGTGAAAAAAAAGCTGAACACAGGACGATGATTTTTAATGGAGACAACCCGGGAATGGATGGAAATATGCTTAATAACGGAATGACCTGGATGCCCAAAATGCAGGAAATGCCTCATATGCCGGAGATGCCCAATTCCTATTTCAAATTTTGGAATAGTAATGATAATAAACCAAGACTGGGGTTAAGAATTGAGGACACTGAGAATAGCAGCGGTGTTAAAGTATTAGAAGTTGAAAAAGGATCTGCAGCAGATAAGGCCGGCGTCCGGAAGGATGATATTATTACTTCATTGAATGGAGAAAAAGTGAGCAATGTCGATGAAGTAAAGGAACACTTAAATGAATCGAAGGATGCAGAAATATTAAACCTAAAAGCTTTGCGTAATAATGCTGAGATAAATTTTAAAGTGAAAGTTCCCAAAAAGCTAAAGAGCGCAAACCTGTAGCTCAAGAATCACACCGCTAAAACTTTATCCTGAATTAGGTTTTATTTAGTTTTCATACACAAAGCTGCTCTTCTGAGCAGCTTTTTGATTTGTTTATGCTTTGTTGTGCACAAATGGAAATGTCTTTTCATACCTTCGCGCCATGTCGCATTTGGATAAATACGAAGCGGTAATCGGCCTTGAAGTGCATGCGCAACTTCTTACGAAAAGCAAATTATTCTGTGGAGATAGCACAAGCTTCGGAAGTCCGCCAAATACAAATGTCAGTCCGGTTTCTCTTGCTCACCCCGGTACTTTACCTGTCATGAATAAGGATGCAATTGATTATGCTATAAAGCTGGGGCTTGCCTTTAATTGTGACATTGTCCGGAAAAATTATTTTGCCCGCAAAAATTACTTCTATCCCGATCTTCCGAAAGGCTACCAGGTTTCCCAACACACTACCCCCATCTGTAAAAATGGATACGTAGCTATCTGCGTTGATAGCATTACCAGCGAAATAGCGTTAAACAGTATTCATCTGGAAGAGGATGCGGGAAAAAGTATTCATGATGCAGATATTGATTATACCTGTATAGACCTGAACAGGGCGGGGGTGCCGCTACTTGAAATTGTATCCGAACCGGATATGCATACTGCTGAGGAAGCCTTTGCATTTGTGACTGAAATCAGGAAAATCGCTCGTTACCTTCAAATATGTGATGGAAATATGGAGGAGGGAAGTATGCGATGCGATGCCAATATTTCGGTAAGATTGCGGGGCGAAAAAACCCTTGGAACAAAAGTGGAAGTAAAAAACCTCAATTCAATAAGAAATGTGAAAAGGGCTATTGATTTTGAAATAAACCGTCTTATCTGCATTCTTGAAAAAGGCGAAGAAGTAATTCAGCAAACCAGGAGTTTTGATGCCTCGAATGGTACAACTTTTTCCTTGAGAGATAAAGAAGAAGCAAACGATTACCGGTATTTTCCGGAGCCGGATCTTACTCCATTTCTTATTACTGAGGATAAAATAGAAACAATAAGAAAATCGCTGCCTGATTTGCCTGCGGATCTCGAGATAAAATTTACGGAACAGTATCAGTTACCGCTTACTGATGCCCGCATTTTATGTGATGACAGGGAAACTGCCTTCTTTTTTCAGGATATTATAAAACATATTGCAAATTATAAAGCAGCTGCTAACTGGGTTTTAGGACCAATCAGGTCTTATGTAAATGAAAGCAATATTCCCATTGAAAAATTGCCTGTTAGCCCGCAAGTTCTTGCAAAACTTATAGAAATAGTTGACAATGGAAGTGTGAGCTTTGGTATAGCTGCCACAAAAATTTTCCCTGTTTTGCTGAAGTTCCCTGAAAAAGAACCTATAATAATTGCTGAAGAATTAAATGTAATATTGGAAAAAAATGATGATTCCATACACGCGTGGGTTGATGAAGTACTTTCCAAAATGCCAGACAAAGTTCAGGAATATAAAAAGGGCAAGAAAAACCTGATTGGGTTATTTTCAGGAGAGGTCAAAAGAATCAGCAAAGGAAAAGCAGATATGAAGACGGTAAATCAAATCTTAAATCAAAAATTAAATTAATAATTGCAAAGGCTATGAAAAAAATATTTGTTATCAGTATTGCATCCATTTTTCTATCCTGTAACAACACAGGCCAATACGGTCAATTCACAGTAAATGGGGATTTAAGTGGCGCACCAGACCAGAAAATATACCTGGAGGAAATCTCTTTTAACCAGCAGGCGCCGAAAATACTTGATACAACGCAAATGAACCATGGTAGTTTTATTGTAAAAGGAAAGGCACCTGAGGAAGGGCTGTTCAGGCTTAGGTTTGAAAAAAGCCCCGGATATATATTCATTAATGATGAACCATCGATTCAGTTCAAGGCAGATGTGAACGATTCTACACTTCAATCCGCAAGATTTAATACGCCTGCCAATGTTTCTCTCACCAAATTTATCGTAATAATTGATTCATTGCATACAGTTCTTATCGGCGAAGACCGAAAGGTGCAGGAATTGAAACAACAAAACTCAGATAGCCTTACTGCCATCGCAGAAAACGAATTTACCATTACCGATAACTGGTATAAGAATTTCCTTGTTAAATATGTAGATACGGCAAAAAGTCCCATCGTCGCAATATTTGCACTCAGCTATACACAGGAAGTTGGCATTGACACGGTCAAAAATTTGATTATCAGGTTAACAACAAAATTTCCTAAAAATACTGCTATAGCTGAGGTGGCGAAACAATTCCGGGAATATACCACTGCTAAAAGCCAACCACAGCAGCAAACGCAGTCTAACCAGATATCAGCAGGTCAGGTAGCGCCTGACTTTACTTTGCCTGATGTTGATGGAAAATCATTTACAATGAGTTCCTTGCGTGGTAAATATGTTTTGGTTGATTTCTGGGCAAGCTGGTGTGGACCATGCAGAGAAGAAAACCCAAATGTAGTTGCTGCCTACAAAGAATTTAAAGACAAAAATTTTACGATATTGGGCGTATCCCTTGACAAAGAGAAGAAAGACTGGGTTGAAGCAATTAAAAATGATGGCCTGGGTTGGAAACAGGTTAGCGACCTGAAATTTTGGAATAGTGAGGCTGCGGCACTTTATGGTGTGGAAGCAATCCCTTTTAATGTGCTGATCGATCCGCAGGGTAAGATAATAGCTACTTCTTTAAGAGGCGATGATTTGAAAAATAAACTGAACGCATTATTGAAATAAAATGCAGGAATTCCTTTTGGAAATTCTTACATTATTTTAAGGGCTTTGGCAAAAAAAGTTACTACAAAGGGAAGTGACATCCAGAAAAATTCCCTTGCATAAACCAGCATTAAGATAATCCCTATTGCTGAAAGAATAAAGTAGATCCAATTAGCAGATGAAGACTTTGTTTCATTCATTAGGTAAAAATTTATGCAAATATAGTTGCAAAAGATTTCTTTCATAAAAATCCATAGGAATATATTGGGTTCCCGTTTCAAAAGCCCATATAGAGGGTTGATTCTCTATTTTAAAAGCTTTCACCCACGGCATCACCGTTAATCTGATTCCTGAAAAATTTTGAGTGGCAGGTGCATGGAGGAAGGAAGCTATAAAAAAAATTTGTCAAATTTTTTGTAGATAATCAATAAGTTATGCTGGCATCTTAAAAAAACAACAAAATTTGGCAACACATTTTACTCGTTTCGCCATACCTTCGCACTCCTTTAAAAAAATTACGGGGATAGCGGTTATTTAATTAAATCAATTTTATGGGGGAAAATTCATGAAATAAAAATTAAAACGAAAATGAGTCACTTACATTTCACCACTAAACATGCGAACGAGGCTACCGTACAACATAACTGGTACATTGTAGACGGCACTAATCAAACCGTTGGTCGCATGTGCGCTAAGATAGCGTCAGTTCTCCGTGGTAAGAACAAACGTTACTATACTCCACATGTTGATTGTGGGGATTTTGTAATTGTAACCAACTGTGATAAAGTTAAGTTTACCGGTAACAAACTGGAAGACAAGAAATACATCAATTTCAGCGGTTATCCCGGGGGGAAAAAAGAAGAAACTGCCGGGGAACTTCAGAAGCGCAGGCCTGATGCCATTATTGAAAGGGCAGTAAAAGGCATGCTCCCTAAGAACCGCCTCGGGAGGAAGATGTATAAAAAATTATTTGTGTATGTTGGTTCTGAACATCCGCATGCTGCTCAAAAACCGCAAAACTTAACTTTTTAAAATTAAATAATGGAAAAACATAAAAATGCAGTTGGTCGTAGAAAAGAAGCTGTAACAAGAGTTTTCCTTTCCAAGGGAGATGGTAATATCATCATTAATGGGAAAGATTATAAAACCTATTTTCCGCTCGTTTACCTGCAAAACCAGGTTGAGTCGCCATTCAAGAGTATACAGGGTGGGGATAAATTTGATGTAGTAGTTAATGCAACAGGTGGTGGCGTAAAAGGCCAGGCAGAAGCTGTTAAACTTGGAATTGCAAGAGCGCTCCTGCAGGTAAATCCAGAGTACAAGCCTGCGCTAAGAGAAGCAGGATTGCTTACCAGGGATTCCCGTACCGTTGAAAGGAAAAAACCCGGGAAAAAGAAAGCCAGAAAAAGCTTCCAGTTTAGTAAGAGGTAAGATCGCTAGCAAGGAGTTGGTAGCAAGTAACAAGCGCTGCTTTTACAACTCACTACTTTATACTTGCTTCTCCCCACTTATCACAATTTTAAAAACAACTTAACAATAAATAAATGGAAAATAATACTTCTTTACAACAGCAGCTTTTAGAAGCAGGTGTTCATTTCGGTCACTTAAAAAAGAAGTGGAACCCTAAAATGTTACCTTATATTTTTGCTGAAAAGAAAGGTATTCACATCATAGATCTCAACAAAACTGTTGAAGGGATGCAGGAAGCTGCCGCAGCGCTTAAATCAATTGCGAAAAGTGGTAAGAAAATTATGTTTGTTGCCACCAAGAAACAGGCAAAGGAAATAGTGACTGAAGCAGCAAAAAGGGTTAATATGCCCTTTGTTACAGAACGCTGGCTCGGTGGAATGCTTACTAATTTTAATACAGTTCGAAAGAGTGTCAAGAAAATGCAGAGTATTGAGAAAATGCTTAATGATGGCACATTGGACAGCATCACCAAAAAAGAACGCCTTACGCTCACCCGCGATAGGGAAAAAATGGAGAAGGTATTAGGCGGGATTGCACAAATAAGCCGGATTCCTGCCGCTTTGTTCATTGTGGATATTGGGCACGAACACATTGCTCTTTCAGAAGCAAGAAGATTGAATATAACTACGTTTGGAATGGTAGATACTAACTGTGATCCAAATAAGGTTGAATTTGCAATCCCAGCCAATGATGATGCAACGAAATCAATTGCCATCATAACAAATTATATTGTTGCAGCTGTTGCTGAAGGACTTGCCGAGAGACAGGCAGAAAAAGATGAAGAAACAGAAGAAAATCCTGATGACCGGGCATCAGATGCAATAAAATTTGATCTCAGCAGCGATGAAGAAAAAGATCGCCGCAGAGGAAGCACACCTGCCGGAGGAAAAGGACGCGGACCCGCTGGTCCTCAAAAACGCCGGATTGCAGGAACAGGCGCCGGTGGTAACAGAGCTGGTGGTCCGGGTGGACGCAGGTAACATATTTACAGGCTTATTTTATTATAAGCAGATATTTTGCAAACATGAAAATTAAGAGTTACAAAGAGTTTTCAAAGAGCCCGGCTTAAAAATGATTCTTATTCAGAAAAAAAATATTTGGTTTTATGAGCACAATTACTATAACAGCAGCAGATATAAATAAGTTGCGCCAACAGACAGGTGCAGGTATGATGGATTGCAGAAAGGCTTTAACGGAATCAAATGGTGATTTTGAAGCTGCAATAGATTTTCTGAGAAAGAAAGGTCAAAAAGTAGCTGCTCTCCGCGGAGACCGGGAGGCAAAAGAAGGTGTTGTGATAGCACAGACTTCTAAAGACCACAAAAAGGGGTATATCATTAATGTAAGCTGTGAAACCGACTTTGTAAGCAAGAATGCCGAATACATCAGGTTTGCACAATCTATTATGGATGCTGCAGTTGCAAATAATGTAAAAAGTGTGGAAGAGTTAACAACCATTAAAATTGGTAACGAACCTATTGCTGACAGGATAAATGAACAGGTTGCAAAAATTGGCGAAAAAATTAGCGTTTCAAGGTTTGAAATCGTTGAGGCGCCTTATGTGGCGGCATATATTCACGGTTCTTACAGAATGGGTGTACTGGTTGGTTTAAACAAAGCCGCAGAGGATGCAGGAAAAGATATTGCGATGCAAATTGCTGCGATGAACCCAATAGCAATAGACCAGGATTCAGTGCCAGCAGAAATGATCACCCGCGAAAAAAATATTGCTCTTGAACAAGTGAAAGCTGAGGGAAAACCTGCGGAAATGGCTCAAAAAATTGCCTTGGGTAAAATAAATAAATTCTTTAAAGAAAGTACTTTGCTTGCACAGGCTTTCGTTAAAGATGGCAATAAATCCGTTGCTGATTATTTAAAAAGTATTGACCCTCAATTAAAGGTAATAGAGTTTAAAAGAGTAGCGCTAGGATAGAAATCCGGATAGAGCTTTTAAAAGAAATTAACCGTCTCCTTTTCGTGGGACGGTTTTTATTTGATATACCTTTTTAAACCTTAAACTGGTTTTAGGAATAATTAATTGATAATTGGCTGATAAAATTCCTTAAAAAATCTCTCCACATAAACATGCCTGTTTATTTTAGGTAAATTTGGGCTTTCTTATAATTTTCAAGCTTATTCTCATAAACTGATTAAATTTACTTTGGAAGGATAGATTAGCATAAAAAACCTAAAATGAATACAGAAATTTACCAGATAAAATTACCGCAGTTTGAGGGGCCATTCGACTTATTACTTTTTTTTATTGAAAGAGACGAACTGGATATTTATAACATCCCGATCACGAAAATTACTAATGAATTTCTCGATTTTATACATCAGGGTGAATCACTTAATATAGAACTGAGCAGCGAGTTTATTTTATTCATTAGCACTTTAATGAGAATCAAAGCCAAAATGCTGCTACCGAGAAAAGAAATGGATGCAGAGGGAAATGAAATCGATCCCCGGCAGGAACTTGTTGATAAAATTCTTGAATATAAAAAATTTAAGGAAGCATCCGCAAAGATGAGTGAAATGGAAGCTTTGAGGATGCTTATGGTGAAACGAGGAAACATTCAGGAAGAACTAGCCAGTATTGGTGAACAAGCAGGTGAGGGGACAGAAATACAGGCTGTATCTGTATTTAAACTGATGAAGGCCTTCGAAAAAGTTGCCAGCAGGCTGCATGACAAAAGGCACCAACCTGTTCATACTGTTGTGCAATATGAATACACCATGGAAGGCAGCAGAAAGTATATGCTTGATCTCATTAAAAAGGAACGTTCTCTTTCCTTTGAAAAAATATTTAATGTTGCTGAAAACCGTATTCATGCAATTTTTATTTTTCTGAATATGCTGGAATTAATACAGCAAAAATATCTGTCGATATTAACAGGAGAAGGGGTAAATAATTTTATCATTGAATATAATGAGGGATGGGAAGATGATAATTTTCTTAAGCAGGAGATTATAATTGATGCTTCGCTTAATTGAGCATACGGACTGTAATAGTCAACATTATGAAGACGATAGATCATAAGGAAGATCAAAACGTTAAAAATGGGTTTCATTTTCAGGATATTTCTGCACTTGAAATAAAAAGAATTAAACAATCCTTTGAGAGATCAGATTCTGATAAATTTCTATGAATTTTTCCTGGCTAAACGTTCTGTTCAACTGGACATATCTGTTATCATGGTCATAATACAAAATAAAACCCAAACTATTGGGAAGATAGGTTCCATAAATGAGTGAGTGAACCAGCACTTCACTCCTAACGTAAATTTGACTTGCTTGTGGAAGATATTTTTTGAATGGACGACTGATACTCCGGTTACCTATATGCATCTCATAACTTAACGTTCATATACTCTCCTGTTAGTGATCCAATTTTCAAACCAGAAAAAGCGATTGGAATCACATGCAGCTTTGTTATCCCAATAGTAAAGTAGTCTATAATTTTTGCATTTATGATCTTTGGTGACCCTCTCTTTTGCCCCAGCCAATGACCGATTTAGCGCCACATCCCCAGCATGATTTTTCTTGTCATAAAAGTTGCAATTTAAAAAGGTTTCAATTTAGTTCATTGAAACCCTTATCAGTCTTATATTTCAAGAGATTTTACCAACCATTTTTATCCTCATTCTCGAATATTGAGGCGGAAAATAATGCCTTGGTATACTATGGCTGGACAATTTAACCAGTAAACAAATAATTACATGTTAGGCTGCTGCTAATTTTCCTACAGCCTTTTCAAAGTGCTGAGCCACTTTTGGCCAGTTAACAACATTCCAGAATGCTTTTAAATAATCTGCTCTCCTGTTTTGATATTTCAGGTAATAAGCATGTTCCCAAACATCGCAACCCAAGATGGGTTTACATTTACATTCAGCAACATCCATTAAAGGATTGTCCTGGTTGGGAGTGGAGCAAATGGTGAGTTTTGTGTCAAGAACACCCAGCCATGCCCAGCCACTTCCAAACCTGCCAATACCCGCTGCATTAAATTTTTCCTGCATAGCTTCGAAAGTGCCAAAGGCTTCATCTATAGCTTTTGCAAGATTTCCGGTTGGTTTGCCACCACCTTTAGGGGATAATATTTCCCAAAAAAAACTGTGATTCCAGTGTCCGCCACCGTTATTTCGAACTGCAGCACCAATCTTACCTGCATCAGCAAGCAATTCTTCCAGCGACTTATTTTCGTTCGGCGTTCCGGCAATCGCCTTATTTAGATTATCAACGTATGCCTGGTGGTGTTTATCATGATGAATTTGCATCGTTAGTTTGTCAATATGAGGCTCCAGCGCATCAAAGCTGTATGGTAGAGCCGGTAATGTGAATGCCATAATATATAATTTTAATGGTGAATAATATTATTTAAACAAATTTACTCACTATAAGTTATAAAGCATGGGAACTAATCAATTATTCCTGAATACCAAAAAAATTTACCTTTTCTTTCTAAAAAATCGTTGCATTATTTCAAGGCATTCTTTCGAAAGAATATTTTTTTCTATTTCCGTCCGGGGGTGTAACTGGACTCTGGAAATGCCTCCATTTTTAGGATCATCGGCTCCATATACCAGCCTTCCTATTTTACTCCAAAATAATGCGCCACAGCACATTGCGCAAGGTTCGATGGTCACATACATAGTTGCTTCAGGAAGGTATTTCGAACCCAGGTAATTAAATGCCGACGTGAGCGCAATAATTTCAGCATGAGCAGTGGAGTCATTGAGTGTTTCCACCTGGTTATAGCCCCGGCCAATTAATTTATTTTGCATAACAATTACAGCTCCAACAGGCACTTCATCTGCATCGGAGGCACGTTGTGCTTCTCTTAGTGCCTGCCGCATAAAATGCTCATGATCCATATTTATGATATATGATTATTTTTCCAAATGCTGCAACCTGGGCAACAAAAGTAGCAGATATGAGTGATTTCTATTCCACACTTGCCAACATAAGTTAATTCTAAAATAACAGTGCAACGCTTCCTTAAACATTTACACAAATAGATAAAGCCTAAAAAAGTGCCAGCAGGTTTGATAACTTTTCCTTCATCTGCAAAAATTTATAGAGATCCGTTAGGGATGACTTTAATTATTTCACAATGGAATTATCCGCTGCAGTTGTCATTGATTCCTTGGATTGGCAAAATAGCAGGCCGCAACTGTGCAAAGCTGAAACTATCTGAATTAGCTTCGGCAACTGAAAAAATAATTTCTAAAATTATTGAAGAAGTTGATTGAAAATATTCTAAATAAATTTTTTTTATTTGTAATTCTAAAGCTGATTTTGCACCATATATCTGTTAAAAGTCCGGACGATTTTTCAAATTCTTAATTTTAATTATTATGTCCAAACAAATTATCATCAAAAAATATCATCAAAAATTTAAGCCAGTAATATTTACATTTATTTCAGTTGTCTTAACATTTACAATTCCTTTATCCCATGCAACGGCGCAGGCAAAGGATGATAAACCTGGAATATTTTAATCAATAACAGGTAATGGCCTACAAGACACTTCGTACCTATTTGGTACTTATCATCTTGTCAATAGCAGCTATCTTGCTGAAATACCGCAAGTAACCAAATGCTTTAATAAAACCAAAGGTATTATAACAGGGATCGTAATGGACTCATCTAAGTTGGGAGAAATGCAATCAATGGGTATAATGAAGGAAAAAAACTCTCTCAAATTTGGATAAGCCATTCAGCGATAGCCTGGAGAAAGAGCTGAAAAGTACTATGGGTGTTAGTTTAGCGCAGGTAGATGAACTAAAACCAATGATATTGACCTTAACAATTTCTCTTGCATATTTAATGAAAAATAATAGCGATAGATTACGGCTCTATAAAGGTGTTCCTCTCGATATTTATTTTGTAAATGAGGCTAAAATACAAAAGAAAGATATTAACCCGTTTGAAACAGTGGAGGAACAAATGAATATGTTATTTAATAAAACTTCTATTGATGACCAGGCAATCCAACTGAAAATTTTCACTCGAAACAAGGAGCAGGCTGTACAAATGGGCTATGAACTTATGGTCAGTTGGTTCAACAAGGACTTAAAAAAGATGTATACTATTTATGAAAATATGGCTCAAATAACCGGTAATCAGGATTACCTGGTTAAGGATCGTAATAATAACTGGATGAAAACCTTACTAGGATTGCTTGGAAAGGAGTCGCAATTTATAGCTGTTGGTGCCCTTCACCTGGCTGGGCCTGACGGTTTAATAGAACAACTAGAACATTTAGGCTACACTGTTACTCCTATAAAAGAATTTTTGTGAGCGAAAAAGAATTTTTAGAACAAGTACGGGAAAACCAGGGGATTATTTATAAACTGGTGGGAGTGTATGCAAATGATCCAGAAGAAAAAAAAGATCTCTACCAGGAAATAGTATTGCAGACGTGGAAAAGCTGGCCTGCATTCAGAAAGGAATCCAAATTCAGCACCTGGTTGTACCGTATCTGTTAAATACCATTTTTACCCAGCAAAGAAAGAAACACCCTGTTGATTATACAGAATCACTGGAAACTATATCCCCGGCAGTTCAAAGCAGGGTAATTCAAAAAGAGGAAACCTTAAGGCTTCAGCAAGAACTGAAAAGGCATTTTGATTCTATCAGTAACTGGATCAGAATTCAAAAGAGAATGGTGCTTTTTATTTATCCTATAAGCGCAGCCAGCGAATTTATGTTGGGGGGAGTAATAGGTTCGGGAAAATCTGTGGAGACATTCATGAATAAACCTGTTGTTATTCTAGCATTATTCATAACCATACTTATTTTAATGCCAGCAGCTTCCTATACCGCAAAGTGGCTTTTCAAGAAAAGTTTTGGCAAACACCTGGATGATTTGAAAGAAAATATTGATTCACTTGAGGAAGAAAAAAAATAATTTCCAAAGTCTTGTAATTCCTGAACTCTTCCTGCTACTAATCTAATAAACACAAATATGGAAACAGTGAATTCAAATATTAAACCTCAGTTTAAATACCTGAATAAAATATTTTACAGTCTTTTTGTAATAACAGGCACCTGGTTTTTGTTTGAAAGGGATTTTGGAGAGGCGGTTATTTTTGGGGGATTGGCTTTGATTTTTGATCCATTTAATCCACGGATATCTTTCGGCAAAAGGCACGTATATCAAAGGATTTGGCTTATTATCCATTTAATTATTACATTTAGTTTGATTGTTCTTGAGTTTCTGGCAAAATAAGGTTTAAAACAATTGAAATTTTTCATAGTTACATTTGTTTATTCAAGAATGGACTAATTAACTATATGACACTTTTCAAAAATCTTATTTCGGCTATCTATCCCCTGCAAATGAAAATTTCCAGACTTACAGGTCTGGGAATTAAAGTAGAAATCAATTCATCAAATAAAAACGCACTCATGGATTTTTATTCTTTAAAAGCAATTACCAATAGTGGTAAAGAAATCGGTTTTGAAACATACAAAGGGAAAAAAGTCTTATTGGTAAACCTTGCAAGCAAATGTGGCTTTACTCCCCAATATGCCGATTTGGAAGAATCACATCAACAAAATAAAGATTTGGTAATACTTGGTTTTCCAGCCAATAATTTTGGTACTCAGGAACCCGGTAGCGATGAAGAAATTGCCCAATTCTGTAAAATAAATTATGGGGTTACTTTCCAGCTATTCAAAAAAGATGATGTGAAAGGCGCAAATAAACAACCGGTTTACCAATGGTTAACCGATGCCAATAAAAACGGATGGAACAACGAGGAACCTAAATGGAATTTTTATAAATACCTAGTTGATGAAAATGGAAATTTGGTAAATGTATTTTCTTGTTCTGTTTCTCCAAAGGATACGCTGCAGCCGGTACGACGATAGCCGTCAGACAGGTATTACACCGCACATTTTTCATGATAATTGATCAGCTCTATTACAGACCTTTCAAATTCATATCCATCATATTTTTCAACTATTTCATCAAGCACAGCAAGAATTTCATCTACCTCTTTTAGTGTTACCAGTTTTAGCCGGTATTCTTTTATATTGGGCATTCCTTTTAGATAATTAGTATAATGCCTGCGCATTTCATTTATGCCAACTGTTGGCCCCTTCCATTCAACTGATTTTATTAAATGCTTTTTACAAACAGCTACTCTTTCTTCCACGGTTGGCGGGGGTAGCAACTCTCCTGTTTCTACAAAATGGGAAATCTCTTTAAAAATCCAGGGATAACCAATTGCTGCCCTTCCAATCATAATACCATCTACCCCATAGCGGTTTTTATATTCTAATGCTTTTTGCGGCGAATCAATATCGCCATTTCCAAATATGGGAATAGTAATTCTTGGGTTTTCTTTTACTTTGGCAATCAGCGTCCAGTCTGCCTCGCCTTTATACATTTGGGTTCTGGTACGACCGTGAATGGCGAGTGCCTTTATCCCTGCATCCTGCAGCCGTTCAGCAACATCTTCTATATTTTTAGAATTATCATCCCAGCCAAGTCTCGTTTTTACCGTAACAGGCAGAGAAGTACTTTTTACCACAGCATCGGTTAGCCGAACCATTAAGGGCACATCTTTTAATACGCCGGCGCCGGCGCCGGCGCCCCGGCAAGCCACTTTCTTCACCGGGCAACCAAAATTGATATCCAGTAAATCAGGATTGGTAGCATCTACAATTTTTGCAGCCAGGGAAAGACTTTCTTCATCTCCCCCGAAAATTTGTATACCTACCGGTTTTTCATAATCGAAAATGTCCAGTTTTTTCCGGCTTTTGATCGCATCTCTTATCAACCCTTCGCTGCTGATAAATTCGGTGTACATCAGGTGAGCACCATTATCTTTACATACGGCACGAAATGGCGGATCACTAACATCCTCCATAGGGGCAAGCAATAATGGAAATTCGGGAAGTTGTATGTTACCAATTTTTATCAATTGATTGAATAATTAAATAGTTGACGATAGCTTAGTAAAATAAGTGTTTAGGTCCATTTATGCCCACAAATTTCAATGCTTCACTAATTTTTTGGCTGTAAATTTACATACTTAAAACCTGAGTTAATGACGATTGACAGAAATTCAAAAAACTTTAGCTACCCGGCTCAGTTTGGTATCCTATTGGGCCTCATTGGAACAGGCATCCTAATTGGCTTTTTTATTTCTGTAATTACCTGGCTTTTAATGACCGGAAGGCCTCTACTCTCTATGGAAACTGATATGTTGAAGCCTCAATATTATTCAGCAGTGATGACTATCCAGGTGCTTTCGACCTTTCTAATGTTTTTTCTGCCTGCCATATTTTTTTCAATCATATGTTACAAAAAGCCTGCTAAATTTCTGGGATTTAATACCAATATCAATATAAAACAGGTCCTGATATTATTGGGAATTCTTATGCTAACTTTTCCTTTGTCCGGCGCCCTAGCAGAACTAAATAAAATAATTCCCTTACCTAATAATTGGACTGCATATTTCAAATTGAAAGAAGATACCCGGGCTGCAGAAGAAGGTGCATTCATAAATATCAATTCATTTCCCCGGTACATGATTTCTTTAATTGTAATCGGATTTTTCCCGGGACTATTTGAAGAAATAGCCTTCCGGGCAGGATTGCAAAATATACTCGCAAAATGGTTCAGGGCTCCGGTTCTGGCAATCGTTTTAACTGCAATCCTTTTTAGCCTGGTACATATCTCATACTACGGATTTTTGGTAAGACTTGCATTAGGTATTATCCTTGGCTTCATATTTTATATTAGTGGAAATATTTGGTTATCTGTTTTATTCCATTTCTTATACAATGGAATTCAGGTAACTTCTCTATATTTTTACACCCTCTCCGGCTCTAAAGATCAAAAAGAAATTGAAGATACCTTTCCGGCATGGGCAGGAATAATAGCTGTTTTACTAATAGTTTTTCTATTTAGAGAATTCAAAAAAATATCTCTGTTACAAAAACAAAAATTGCCGGACGATGATTTCCCCAAAGATGATTTTCAAAATTGGGTGACTTCACAATCATAAATTAAGGAAATGGCGCTCGATTCAAAAACTTTTAAGACTAGAACCCTTTCTGCTATAGTATTTGTGGTTTTGATGTTATCAGGTCTATTCATTAACCAATGGAGTTTTATCGGGCTTTTTTTACTTGTACATTTTGGTTGCTGGTATGAATTCCTTAAGCTGATAAAAAAAATATATCCCGGTTCATATAAACTAAGAAGCTTGTTGGGTTTGCCATATATTTCTGTTCCAGTTGCATTATTAATATACATGCGAGTCCGAACAGGTTTATTTATAAATGATAATTTATTATTGGTTATCCCCTGCGGAATTATATTTTCTATCTGGATCAATGATACTATGGCATATATTGTTGGTTCATTTATTGGCAAAACTCCTTTATCAAAAATTTCTCCCAAAAAGACATGGGAAGGTACTATTGGCGGCGCATTACTTTGCATTACAGCTATAACTTTCGTCGGTTATATCGCCGGATTTTACTGTTATATTAACTGGATTATTATAGCTTCATGCTGTGCTTTTTTTGGTACCTTAGGCGATCTTATGGAAAGTAAAATAAAAAGAATGGCAAAGGTTAAAGACAGCGGATCGATAATGCCGGGTCACGGGGGTTTTTTAGACAGATTTGACTCTTTATTGATTGCTACACCTTCCGTTGCTTGCTATTATTTATTTTTTATGTGATGGCGGAAAATAAAACACATTTTTCATGCTATTCACTTTTTATATTTGTAAATAAAATATTTGGATGAATATTCATAAAGAAGGCTATAAATCAATCGCCCTGAGCGCACTTGTTTTTGGTGCGATTAATATCATTTTTTTTTATTTCTTTAGTGCTTCTATGCCGGTAATTTCATGGATTGTTTTCGGGGTATCACTTCTGATATTTCTCTTTGTAATTTCGTTTTTTCGGTCTCCAAAAAGAAATTTTACACTGGCACGCCACCAGGTAATCAGCCCTGCCGATGGAAGGGTTGTAGTTATCGAAGAAATTACAGATACAGAATATTTCCAGGATAAGCGCATACAGATTTCTATATTTATGAGTCCCGCCAATGTTCATCTCAACAGGATACCAATGACGGGAAAGGTTGAATATAGTAAATATCATAAGGGAAAATATCTTGTAGCCTGGCACCCTAAATCATCTACAGAAAACGAAAGGCACTCTGTTGTAATAAAAAGTGATTCTGCAGTAATTCTGGTAAAACAAATTGCCGGTGCAGTTGCCAAAAGAATAGTTAACTACCTCAAAGTGGGCCAAATCGTAAACCAAGGCACTGAAATGGGATTTATAAAATTTGGCAGCCGGGTAGATGTGCTATTACCCGTGGGAACAGAACTAAATGTAAAACTCAACCAGGTTGTTAAAGGCGGAATATCTGTATTGGCAACAATTGATACACTTGTTCCTGTTGAAGAGAGACAGGCAATCGCGGAGGAAGCATAGTACCGATCGTGAAATTTTGAACATTGTTCAAAAAATATTCACTTTCAGGAATTCTCAAAAGATTGATTCCAGTTCTTTTAAATGAAATATAATATAAGTTGATTCTGGTAAGGGATCCGTTTTGCCGTGATTTACAAAAATCGTATCCATGCCGGCGTTGATAGCTCCTTTTATATCTGCGGCAGGGTTATCACCTATCATAATGCATTCGCTAACATGGCCATTTGCTTTTCTCACAGCATAATCAAATATTTCCTTTTGGGGCTTCATCGAGTTAGAAGCCTCAGATGTAATAACATGAGTAAAATATCCCGCCAGCCTGGAATTATTCAGCTTGCTCCATTGTGTTTTTTCAAAACCGTTTGTAATAAGATGAATCGAATATCCTTTTTCTGTTAAATAATCCAGTATTTCAAATGTGTATTCAAACACCCTCTTCTTTGTGGGCAATATTTCTAAAAATTTAGCACTCATTTCCTTTGCCAATTTTTCATCACCAATTTTAAAATCCAGGAGGGTTCGCCACATTCTTTTCCATTTCAATTCTTCGCTGGTAATAAACCCTTTTTCAAACCGGTCCCATAAAATTGAATTGTGTTCTAAATATGTATTGTAAAAAAGCTCGAAGGGGGAAACAAACCTGGCTTCCAGTGAAAAATATTCATAAAGCTCGCTTAGTGACTCTTTTGCATTAGCATCAAAATCCCACAAAGTATGATCCAGATCAAAAAAGATGTGTCGGTATTTTGAGGTAATTGGTTTCACAGATTCCTTAGATTTGCCCTTTATCATAATCTTAGTTCAACGTAATAAAAATATGAATATTGTAATAACAGGAGGTAGCAAAGGTATGGGAAAAGCATTGGCAGAGAAATATGCCGCCTCAGGAAATAACATATTTATATGTGCCCGAAATGAAAGTGAATTGAAAAAGGCAGTGAGGGAGATCAGAGAAAAAAATGAAAGTGTAAGAGTTGAGTATTTTTCGGCAGACCTAAGCCTTAAGAATTCATCAGTAAAAATTTCTGAATGGTTCGCAGACCAACAAATTATTCCTGATATTTTAATCAATAACGCTGGTCAGTTTTTGCCAGGAAGTATTTATGCGGAAGAAGAAGGAACACTTGAAAAAATGATAGCCGGAAATTTATACAGTGCTTATTATCTGACCAGGGCGTTGTTACCTTCCATGATGAAAAATAAATCCGGACATATTATTAATATGTGTTCCATAGCTTCCCTGCATGCATATGCAAACGGAGGATCTTATAGCATAAGCAAGTATGCCCTGATGGGTTTCAGCAAAAACCTGAGAGAAGAACTGAAACCTTATAATATTAAAGTGACCAGTGTATATCCTGGCGCTGTATACACTGACTCGTGGGCTGGAAGCGGTATTGATCCCTATCGGATTATGGAGCTGAATGACGTTTCTGAAATAATATATGCTGCAACTTGCCTTTCATCAAAGGCATGCGTTGAAGACATCATTATTCGTCCGCAATTAGGTGATCTTCCATGATTTAAGCATTTAAAATTATTTTAACAGCCGCTGACTTTTTTAACTTCTATCCGGTTTTATTAAATAGTAATTTTACAATCCTTCATTACCTGATGAGTATATGGTCAAAACTTTACAAAGAACTTTTTACAAAGGATTATTTATTTTAGCCGTAACTCTTGGCAACTGTAGTTATAATATTTCGCTGGCCCAGGCAAAATTTACAATAATTTGTCCTCAAAAAACCGTCAGTAAAAATGATTACCTGCAGATACAATTCAAAGTGGAAAATGCTTCTAATGTCGAATCTATAACCCCGCCCCAATTCAAAGATTTCTCAATTGTAAGTGGCCCTAACCAGGAAAGCGGTATGACAAGTATCAATGGAAAGGTAGATCAATATGTTTCCATTGGATTTGTATTAAAGCCCAATTCAGCCGGCAAATTTACCATTGGCCCGGCTAATGCAAAGGCTGATGGAATAATATATCAAACCAGCCCGATTAGTATTGAAGTTACTAAAAGTTCATCATCATCGTCTTCTTCATCGTCATTAGCAGGAAGCAATAATCCTGCAAATTCTTTTCCTGCTTTTCCAAACTTGAATTTTGATATTTCTCCTGTCCCTGCCACTAAACAATTTGACGACTACATATTAAAAAAGGGCGAGATTGCAGCAGAAAAAATAAAAAAAAATCTTTTTATAAAATTATATGTGAATAAAACAAGTTGTAATGTTGGAGAGCCTATTATTGCTTCTTTCAAACTGTATACGCGGCTGCGTTCAGAATCTACCATCACAGATGCCCCTTCTTTTAATGGCTTTTCGGTGAGTGACCTGGATCTGAATAATAATAATTCGGCCGGAACTGAAAAATATGATGGCCGGAATTATAATGTTTATATTTTAAGAAAAGTGCAATTATATCCTTTACAACCTGGAACTTTTACACTTGACCCGTTAAAATCAGATAATACAGTATCCTTTATAAAAGCTGAATATGCCTCATCCATGCAGTCAGATCTGTTTGGAATGATGCAAAATTTTGGTGACCTAACAACTCCCGGGGATGCCATTGTGGAGCAACATGTTACTTTACAAAGTAAACCTGTTGAAATAACTGTTAAGCCATTACCAATAGAAAATAGACCGGCGGATTTTAAAGGCACAGTTGGGAATTTTACCATCCAATCATCTCTCCAAAAAAATAATATAACCACTGATGATGCAGGAAATTTGAATATTGTAATTAATGGTTCCGGTAATATACAACTGTTAAATGCTCCGAAAATAAACTGGCCAGACGGAATCGATGGCTATGAAGCAAAGATTACTGACGGAATTGATAAATCTTCAGTACCTATGAGGGGAAGCAAGACCTTTACTTATCCTTTTACAGTCTCCAAAGCAGGCACTTACACCATCCCTTCTGTTTCATTTTCATTTTTCGATCCTGCCGCCGGAAGTTATAAAACCTTATTTACTCAGCCGCAGCAAATGATAGTTATTAAAGGTAAAGGCGTACCAAACACTCCGAAAACGAATGAGGTAGTTAAGAAAACTGATTATACTGATATTCTTAATACTTATAGCTTATACCTGATTGGTGGAATTGTTTTATTGGCTGGCGTGGTTGCCTGGTTTTTTCAAAGAAAGAAGCCAAAGAAAGAAGAACCTATTGTTAAAATTAAGACAGAAGAACTTCCTGGTTTAAATAATGAAAATCCGACGAATGATTTTCAAGTTCCTGAAAATCCATTACAGGAAGCCCGTGACCAATTGATTGATGGGAAAAATTCGACATTTTACAGTTCTCTGGAGAACTCCTTTAAAAGATATCTTGCGGCAAAATTAAAAATACCGTTAAATGAACTCACTAAAAGGAAGATAATCGAAGAACTGGATAAGAGCTCGATAAGTTTAGGTACTTCTATAAGAATATCAGCCTTGCTGGATGAAATCGAAATGAATATTTACACTCCGCCTTCGCTTGCCAGGCCTCCTAAAGAAATCTATGAAAAAGCAGAGGAACTGATTGCTGCGTTGGACATACAGGTGGTTAGTTATCAGTAAACTTATACCCGATTCCCCTGATGGCATGAAAATATTTGGGATTACGGCTATCATCTTCAAAATATTTTCGGAAGCTTAAAATGAAATTATCAACGGTTCTGGTTGTCGGATATACATTATAGCCCCATACAGCCTGTAATATTTTTTCGCGAGGTACCACTTCATTTTTGTTTTCTATGAGTAGCTTTAACAACATTACTTCTTTTTTGGTAAGAGCTACCTTATCACCCTTTTTTGTTATACATTCCAATCCTTTAAAATTGATCACGTTCCTTCCGAAACTATAGGTTTCAGAAACGGGTGCCTTGGTAGATATCAGTTTGCTTTTATTGATAAGTTTTTTTACCCTGAGTAGCAACTCGGTCAGATCAAACGGTTTAGTAAGATAGTCGTCAGCACCTTTCTGCAAACCAGCAACTCTGTCTGTGCTATTGTTTTTTGCGCTTAGGATAAGAATTGGAATGTCTGAATTGAAAAGACGGATGTTTTCACAAACCGTAATGCCATCAATTTCAGGAATCATTACATCAAGAATAATAAGGTCAAAATATTCATCATGTACTTTCCTTAATGCCTGTGCCCCATCATATACCGACGTAACTTCATATCCTTCCAATTCAAAATTGAGTCTGAGTGCATCCTGTAAATTTTCTTCGTCTTCAACAAGTAATATCGAATTTTTCTTTTGCATGATAGAGTCTTAATTTATTTAAAAAGATGTTTTTGCGTTTTCAAAACAATTTCAAATATACTGCCTCCTCCTGGATTCGCCTCTAAACTGATATGGCCATTGTGCGTTTCAACGATCCTTTTGGTAAGATACAGGCCAAGGCCTGTTCCCTTTGTTATTCCCTGTGAACCGCGGTAATATTTTTGGAAGATCATTCTCCTGTCACTTTTAGCAACTCCAGGACCTTCATCTATAACTATTAAATGTATGTCTTTTGTTGTCTCATACATTTCGAGCAAAACTATGCCGTCTTTTCTGGAATATTTAATTGCATTATCTAAAAGATTGTTAACGGCAATTTCCAGAAGAAGCAGGTCACCCCTCACAATAACCTCGTCAGGCATACGAACCTCAATTTTTCGTTCCGGAAATCGAATCATAAAATTATTTACACATTCCTGAATAACTCTGACCAAATCAATATCCTCTTTAAAAATCTTGTACCCTCCAATTTCTATCTGGCTTGTAAGAAGCATGTTATTGCATAATGCATTAAGCCGGTTGGCCTCCTGTATGGTCGTTTTGATGAGCTTTTGTCGCTGCTCATTACTGAGCACTCTTTTTTGAAGCGTTTCCAGGTTCAGCTTGGTTACTGCGATAGGGGTCTTAAGTTCATGGGTAATGGCCATCATAAAATTTTGCTGCTGCTGGGATTGCATAAGCTGCCTATTGATAGCCCTGAAAACAATAACAGCACCTGCTGCCAGGAGAATAAGAAAAGTTATTGCTTCTCCCATATACTGGGCTTTATCTCTGTTCCGTATGTATTCAATTTCATGTTGTTTTTCCCCGCGAAAAGGATCGTTTACCTCAACCATGTCCATCCGATACCGGCTGATTTGTTCATTTTGTTTATTTAACACCTTAAACCAAAACACCAGAATCAGCAATATATAGGAAAGTAAGATCCAATATAAAATGAAAATGGTTTGGGGCCTTTTTATATGTAGCTTTTTCCGAAGTGCCTCGTTATATGGCATTTTCCCAATAATTTTAATTTGAATTAAAGCCCTTTCCTAGAATCATCAGGTACCATAACCGGTCGGTAATTCACCCAATTTTCATGGCTGCTTATCCTTTTCTACCCGAAACCCAACATTGAGAACATGTTTTAAAGGATTATCGCGCATTATTTGACCAACTGTAAAAGTATACAATCCGGGTTTTTTAAGCGGGACGAGGCCCGGGGATATGTTTTCCCTAACTTCAAAGATATCATCTGTACCTGTTCCATCCCATCCACTGGCATCGCTTGCAAGGGATAGGTTAATATTTTGAAATTGAATGGTGTCACCGGGTGCCTTTGAGCCAATCCGGAGCCATATATTATTATAGTTGTAGGCATCAGTATGTCTTATCACAATGTATAGATTGTATAATGACGAAGTATCAGAAATCTGAAAAGAAAAAGAAGGTTTGTTATCATAATACCACTGTTGTGAAGGAATATTTACCTGCTTTTCATAAACATCAATTTTTACGCATGAGAAAAAGCATGAAGAAACCAGCAGTACTGTTATAATATTTTTCAATTTTTTATACCAAAATTAAATTGTTTTACTTTCCAAAACGGTCACCCATTTATAGAACATTAAAAATCTGTTCTTTGGCTTTTTCCAGCTCATCTTTCATCAAAACAACACATTTTTGAATATCGGCATCATAAGCTTTCGAACCCGTTGTATTTATCTCACGGCCAATTTCCTGCAGAATGAAAGAAAGTTTTTTCCCTTTGGATGGCTCCTTATCATTCATCACAGATATAAAATATTCGCAATGATTTTTCAATCTGACCTGTTCTTCCCGGATATCAATTTTTTCAATGTAATAAATAAGTTCCTGTTCCATACGATTGGCATCATAATTTTCCTTTCCAACATTTTCTGCCAATAGTTGTTTTAGTTCAACCTTCATCCTGTCTTTTCTTTTTGGTTCCAGCTTTAATATCTGTTCTTCCTGGTCGTTTATTTTTATAATTCGTAATTCCAATTCCTTTTTTATTGATCGGCCTTCATCTGCCCGGTGGTAATTCAATTGCTCCAGGGCAGCTTCCAATACTTTCTTCAAATCTGCCCAGTCGTTTTCCGCCAATATTTCATTGCTGGGAGATACTACTTCAGGCAATCTTAATAGTGCGCTTAAAACTGAATTTGTATCAAGATGTAATTCTTCGGCCAATTCATTAATCTGATTGTAATAACCTTTAATCAGATCGGTATTTAATACTACGGGCTTTGAACCGCCATTCTGTTTTATGATGATATTGCATTCTACAGTTCCCCTGAGCAAATGCTCCTGCAAAAGTGTGCGGACTTCAAATTCATATGGCTTCAGCAAAGGCGGAATTCTTAGATTTATTTCCAGTTGTTTGCCATTTAGCGACTTTATTTCAACCAAATAGGTTTTATCATTTATTGTTTGTTCTGCCCTTCCAAAACCAGTCATAGATTTTAACATATCGGTTACCTTTTTTTAATTCGCAGCAAGTTATACAATTCTGCCTGAGATAGTATTTTCATTTCCCCGGGTTTTAATTGATCTAATGTTAATTTTTCAATCCTATTTCGTATAAGCCTTAATGTAGGAAATCCTGTTTTCGCAGTCATTTTTCTTACCTGCCTGTTTTTACCTTCTGTCAAAATCAACTTTATCCAATTGTCAGGAATATTTTTTCTAATTCTTATAGGTGGATTTCTCTCTCCAACCGCCGGCGGTTTAAGAAAAATTTCTGCATTGCATTTTTTGGTTCTAACTATTTTGCCGTTAATATTAATTAGAACTCCCTTCTTCAATTCCCGGATTGCCTCATTGGTAATATTTCCTTCTACCTGAACCCAGTATTCTCTTTCATGCCCGTAAATTGGATTTAAGAGAAAGTCAGTAACGTATTTGTCATCTGTAAGAAGCAGCAGGCCTTCGCTATCATAATCAAGCCGGCCAACGGGATATACATTTTTGGGAACATCAAAAAAATCCTTTAACGATTTTTTTCCTTCCGCAGTGGTAAAACCAGACAGTACGTTAAATGGTTTATGAACGATAAAATATTTATAGGAAGTTATAATCTTCATTTGAAGTTTCCTTAATGCAAAAGAGTTGATTTCAATAAAATAATAAAGCCCGGCTTTTTGTGCACGGGCCTCGTTATATATATGGGTTAGTAAGTACAGGAAGAAAATTCCCTACACAATATTAAAAATAATTTTTTCTTCTAAGAAAAATTTTATTGTTTTTTTTATACACATTTAAAAATTGGTTGTGGATAAGGAATATATTTTTTGCTTTAATAATTTTCGTTTCAATTTTATTCTTTTCCTCTTAAAATCATTTTCCTCATCATTGCTTTTTTGCAGGAATGAGTCTGCACAGCATTTTAAGAAGACTATTACTTAGAATCTGTTTAACCAAACTTCACATTAAACGTCTGATTTAAAATTTTATTATTCAGGTTTTCAAGCTTGTCCTGTAAAAAAAACTAACCCAAAATTTATTTATGGTTTTGCGGGAAAGAAGCATCAAAAACTTTAAAACCCGCTTTTCTGATCAAACTGACAAACTATACCTTTGGCAAAAAAATTTCTATATGCAATTTCCTTCTCCTGTTTCAGCGCAATGGATAGGCTCTTTTATTAAAGCAGAAATTGCCGGAAATGAAAATGGTTTGGCCACCGGCATTAATGAAATTCATAATGTTATTAATGGCGATATTGTTTTCGTAGACCATCCGAAATATTATGAAACCTGCCTGAACAGTGCAGCGACATTTATTATCATCAATAAAAAAAAAGAAGTCCCCGCAGGTAAAACATTATTTATCATTGATGATCCTTTTGAAGCATATTCAAAAATTGTTACCCATTTTCGTCCCTTTGCATCGTCAGTTAATTTGATCAGTGATTCTGCAACAATTGGAAAGAACACCACCATCATGCCAAATGTCTTCCTTGGTAATCATGTGAAAGTGGGAGATAATTGTATCATTCATCCTAATGTTTCAGTTTATGATTACAGCGTTATTGGTAACAACGTTGAAATTCATTCGGGAACAGTTATCGGAAGTGATGCGTTTTATTTAAATACTAAAAAAAACCGGAAAGCCTGGCATAAGAAAATGCCTTCCTGCGGTACAGTAGTTATTGAAGATGATGTAGAAATAGGGGCCAATTGCACTATCGACAGGGGTGTTAGCGATGCAACCATAATAGGCATGGGAAGCAGGTTTGATAATCTTGTTCACATAGGTCATGAGGTGGTAATAGGTAAAAACTGCATTCTTGCAGCACAGGTAGGTATTGCCGGCGGCACCAACTTAGGTGATGGAGTTATTCTTTGGGGACAGGTTGGCGTAAACAAAACTATATCCATTGGAGAAAATGCAATTGTAATGGGGCAGGCTGGAATAACTTCAAGCATTGAAGGAAATAAAATGTATTGGGGAACTCCTATCCAGGAATTTTACAGCAAGAGAAAAGAGCTTGTATTGATAAAAAGGCTTCCTGAAATCTGGGAAAAAGTAAAAGGGCTCACTGGCAAAAGCTGAAATAAATTAATATTAAATTCTCGCGCGCGAGTTTTACTCCGGCACATAATCGTAGGGCAACATATCGCCTATTTTCTTAAAAGCCAGATACCCATTAGTAGTTATATCAGTCTGATCATAATAATATCCATTTTGTTCAATTACTATCGATTCACCAGGAGCGAAAGTCAGGGTAGATAATTGAAAATCTTTTTTAATTGTAGTATCCGAATCAAGATATATTTTTTCCGGTTGTGCATTCCTGTAAATAACAGCAACTTCATTTTGATTAGGCATGAACTCAACAGTATTGGTACTGTCATCTTTATCATAATTCAGGGCGCCGTATAAATTTTCAAGCGGGATAGGAATTTCCTCATTATTGTTTTTAATAATAAATTGAAGTTCGAAACCTTCCTTGGTAAGTGTTTGATTAAATATACTTCTCATCAATTGAAGCATGGAACCTTTGTATGCAATATCCCTGTTATGCTTCCATAGATCTTCACTATCTGGTATTCCCTTCATTTCTTCAAAAAGAGGATAACCAATAAACTGGTTGGTGTTCGTAGAATATTCGTTCGTAAATGAATCAATAGCAAATTTCAAATGATAGCCAAGGGCAAAATTATCTACCACCAATGGTTCAGTAGCTAATACTTTTAACCGGTTTCTTTTTTTGCTGAAATAAAAATGCAAAACTTCGGGATTTCTGATTGCACACTGTTGTGCAAAATTTGACTGGCCGATAAAATTCTTTGTAAAGAACTGTCCATATTTCTGCCAGCCATCCTTCACTTCGGTAGTGATGGCAATAGTAACCGCTTCGAGAGACTTTTCTCTTGGAGTCAATTCAAAAACAAGGCTATCATTTTGCGCAGACGTATTGGTTATGCGAATTGTTTCTGTTTCATAGCCTGTAAAAGTTACAACCAGGGAATAACCGCCGTTCGGAATTCTGATACGGAAAGCGCCAGCTGAATCAGTCGCCTCGCCAAAGGTGGTGTTTTGTGCAAAAACCGATGCGCCCTGTAATGGCTGCCTGGTAATCTTGTCAATTACTTTTCCTCTTACAGAATAATAATCTGACTGAGGGAACAACGAAATAGAAGGAATAAAAAATAAAATCAGAAAAAATGATGCAGAAATTACCTGTTTCATAGAGATTGGATTTTATTCGTTACGGATAAATAAAATCAAAGATGGTAATTTTCTTTCAAAGTTTTGCATGTGTAAGCTAATGTTTCAGCAATAGGAGTGAAATGAAAACCTGGTAATGAATTTAATATTTTGGTATTATCATATTTAGCAGTTGCCTGAGCCGTGCGGGCTGTCTCTTTTGTAAGCAACCTTTTTTGACCTGTAAAGAAACTTTTTAATGCTTCTGCTCTCCAAACAATTTCAGCCAGTGCCGGCGATACTTTCCGGGGAGGCGGATTTTTTCCAAAATACTTTGCTATCAGGTAAAATACTTCCTTATAAGATAAATTTTCTCCGCTAATAATAAATCGTTCACCCGTGATATTGGAATTCATTAACCTAATCATCGCCTTAGCCACATCCCGGACATCTACAAAACCGCTTGTTCCTTCAGTATACCATTTGATTTCATCGTAAATAGATTTGAAAATTGCGGAAGAACCATTATCCCAATTATTGCCGCCAAGAATAATTGATGGATTTACAATTACAGCATCAAGGCCTTCTCCCCTCCCCCGCCAAACTTCCAGCTCGCCCAGGTATTTTGATTTACCATAGGCGCTATTGCCGGTTTCCTCTGACCAGTTCATTTGTTCATTTACTTCTCCATCATTTCTTATTCTTCCCAAAGCAGATACAGAGCTTACATGCACCAGCTTTCTTATGTTAGCATCGAGGCAGGCATTAACAATATTATCCGTGCCTTCCACATTTATTTTAAAAAGCCTGCTTTTATCTTTTGACTCAAATGAAATACCTGCAGCACAGTGATAAACGTCGGAAATACCTGACATGATTTCTTCAAGACAACAGGTATCAAGAATATTGCACTGCCTGATTATTAAATTCGGATGGGAAATGTTAAGGGGATTTAGATGAATTAGCGCAGTCACATTATACCCTTGCTCCAGTAATTGACTTACGACTTCTCCGCCCAGCAGGCCGGCGGCTCCTGTCACCAGTATTTTTTTGGAAGAATCAATTTCCCCCTGAGATGTTGTTGTTTCATTCATCAATAATATTTTTTCCCTTATTATATCAAGGATTATGAAGAAAGGAAAAGATCATTGTGGTTCCGGTGCAGTATAATCGTAAAATCCTTTGCCGGTTTTCTTACCCAATAATCCATTTTTTACCTTCTCAATCTGAACAGGCGATGGCTTGAATCGTTCTTCTTTATTAAATGCTCCGTACAAACTTTGAGAAACAGCCAGATTTATATCAATCCCTATCAGGTCCATTAATTTAAAGGGGCCCATTTTAAAACCTGAGGATTCTAAGATTGCATCTGTTTCTTCAAAGCTTGCAATACCTTCTTCCATTATTTTTAGTGATTCAAGATAATAATGCCGTGCAATACGATTTACAATAAAACCAGGTGCATCTTTACAAATCACGGGAACCTTATCCATTTCCCTGCATATTTCATAAACTGCGGTCACTACATCATTACTGGTTTGGCGGCCCTTTACCACTTCTACCAGTTTCATAATATAAGCCGGATTGAAAAAATGCATTCCAACGACTCTTTCCGGAAAACTAATTTTTTCCTGCAAAGCCGAAACAGACAGAGAAGAAGTATTCGTGGCAAAAATCACTTCTTCATTATTATATTTTGAGAGTTCATTAAAAAGAGAAATTTTTGCGCCTTCATTTTCAGCGATGGCCTCAATAATTATTTCACCGGTGCATTCTTGCAGATCAGTAACGAATGTAAGCCTTTCAAAGAAGGTTGATTTTTCAGCAACTGATATTTTTCCTTTCTCCAGAAGATAATCTAAGTTCCTTTCCAGGATTAACCTTGCATGATCAAGTGCCGAATCATTTATGTCAAAGAGAATCGTGCTAAATCCGCTTTGTGCTGCTACCTGGGCAATTCCCCTTCCCATAGTCCCAGCTCCGCAAACACAAATAGTAATAGTCATAAATTTCTTACGGATAAATTAGTTATAAGGCATTGGTAAATTGTTTCAAAAACCGGAGGTCATTTTCACTAAATAGCCTTAAATCCTTTATCTGGTATTTCAGCATTGTTATTCTTTCTATGCCCATTCCAAATGCAAATCCTGAATATTTGTTACTGTCTATTTTACAATTTTCCAACACATTCGGATGAACCATGCCGCATCCTAAAATTTCAACCCAGCCGGTATATTTACAAACATTGCATCCCAATCCGCCGCAAATAAGACAGGTAATATCCATTTCCGCACTGGGTTCGGTAAAAGGAAAATAGGATGGCCTGAACCGGATCTTGATTTCCTTTCCAAACATTTCCTGCACAAAAAAATATAAGGTTTGTTTGAGGTCAGCAAATGAAACATCACCTGCTATATACAACCCTTCTACCTGGTGAAAAAAACAATGTGCCCTGGCACTGATGGTCTCATTTCGGAATACTCTGCCGGGGCAAATAATACGGATGGGTAATTGCCCTTTCTCCATTTCTCTCACCTGCACACTGCTTGTATGTGTCCTCAACATCCAGTCAGGATTTTTTGATACATAAAAAGTATCCTGCATATCTCTTGCCGGATGATCCTCCGGGAGGTTAAGTGCCGTAAAATTATGCCAGTCATCTTCCAATTCAGGACCTTCAGCTACGGCAAAACCAAGGCGTTGAAAAATAGATACAATCCTGTTTCTTACAATGCTAATCGGATGCCTGCTGCCCAAGGGCAAAATCTCTCCCGGTAAGCTGAGATCTATTTCTGCTGTGGAATCCTGCTCATCAAGATCAATCAACTTTTTTAATTCCTTATATTTATTTTCTGCCAGCACCTTCAAATCATTTAATACAAGTCCCATTTCCCGCTTATTTTCAGGAGCCACATTTTTCATTTCGGCCATCAATAATTTCAATGCTCCCTTTGTACCCAGAAATTGTATGCGGAATACTTCTTCAGGATTTTTTTTTGTAGTAGTAAAATTACTAATCGCTTCTTTTGCCTGTTCTACCTCTTGCATCAAATTTTTCATAGTTGCAAAAGTAAGCCAATACTTTATTTAAAATTTTACTCTAAATCGGCAAAATTAAAAGCTATGGTTTTTTTTTGTACTATTTATCTTTAGGTTTGCCCAAAATTGAAAACAGACATGTACGACCTCTATGAATTTTTGACTCCCATAAATAAAACAGCCATAAATGACGGCGAACCATACAATGACAGCCAGTTAGCCAATTTCATAAAAATATATGAGGAGGAATTACCTGACTTATCAGGTGTGGATGTGGTAATCGCCGGTATCAATGAATTCAGGGGGGAGGGTTTTGTTATGGAGCAAAATGCCGCTGATGTAATCCGAAAAGAATTCTATCAACTTCATTACTGGCACAAAGATATTGCCATCGCTGATTTGGGAAATATAAAATGCGGAGCTACATTAGCTGATAGCTATGCATCAGCAAAAACCGTGATTGCTGAAATGCTCCGCCTTAAAAAGACTATAATTATAATTGGCGGTTCTCACGATAATACGCTTGCCCAGTATTATGCCTATAAGGATCTTAAAGCAGTAATTGAAGCTACAGTAATTGATGCGACTATTGATCTCAGGAGTGAATCAACACTTAGAAGCCATAATTTTTTAATGGAAATGTTAACCAGCGAACCAAATATGGTTAAGCACTATAATCACATTGGATTTCAAAGTTATTTTGTTCATCCGAGAATGCTTGAGACGATGGACAAGCTTAAGTTTGACTGCTACCGCGCAGGGATTGCCAAGGAGCAACTGGAAGAAATGGAACCGGTTATCAGAAACACCAATTTACTCAGTTTTGATATTGCAGCAATAAAACACAGTGATGCGCCGGCAGCCATGTGCAGCCCGAATGGGTTTACGGGAGAAGAAGCCTGTAACCTCATACGTTATGCAGGTTTGAGTCCCAGCATATCCTCATTGGGCATCTATGGGTATAACCCACTTTACGATGTCAGGAACCTCTCTGCATTGCAGATTGCACAGATGCTTTGGTATTTCATTGATGGCAAAAGCAGGCGCAACCAGGAGGCGGATTTGGGTGAGCGGCAAAATTTTAATGAATATCACACATCCTTCGCAAGTGTGGATACTATTTTCATCCAGAGTAAAAAAACAGGCAGATGGTGGATGGAATTACCTGATAAAAAACTCATCGCATGCAGTTATAGTGATTACCTTTTTGCGAGCAATAATGAAATACCGGAACGCTGGCTCAGAGCCCAGGAAAGAGATTCATAAAAGTCCGCAGATTCCCTTCAGCAAAATTATTTAACACTTTCTCATACGCATTCATTTTTAATTTAGCGGTATAGCCATGCTTCATTTCCAATACACCGAGTATTTTCTTACCCTTGCAGCCATTCCGGTTTTGGTATTACTCTATTTCTTGCTCAAACGCTGGAAGAGAAATACTTCAAAAAAAATCGGCGACTCTGTCCTCGTGGATCAATTAACCAGGAACTACTCTGCCAAAAAGTTTTTATCAAAATTTATCCTTTTTCTGATAGGGTTTGCATTATGCGGATTTGCTCTTGCCAGCCTGGTAGAACCGGATGGAACGCAAAAAATACAACGTAGAGGAATAGATATCATGATAGCGCTCGATGTTAGCAAGAGCATGCTTGCACAGGATATTAAACCAAGCCGGCTGGAGCGGGCCAAGCAGGTGATTTCAAAAATAATTGATCAATCACCGGACGATAAGATTGGTTTGGTAATATTTGCCGGCCGTGCATACCTTCAGATGCCTATAACCATTGATCACGAAGCAGCAAAGATGTACCTTGCTTCAGCATCACCTGATGATGTAGCAACCCAGGGAACCGTTATAAGCGATGCGCTGAATCTGTGTGAAGCGGCCTTCAACCCTAAGGAAAAAACTTTTAAATCGCTTATCCTCATCAGTGATGGAGAAGATCATGATGATGATGCCATTAAAGTGGCTAAACAACTGGGTAAAGAAGGTATAGAAATAAATACTATTGGTATTGGTTCTCCCCTCGGTGCAACGATTTTTGATCCCGAAACTAATTCAGATAAAACAGACGACAAAGGCAATGTGGTTATTACCAAACTGAATGAACAGGAATTGAAAGATATAGCCAAAAACGGAAATGGATCATACCAGTTATATACTTCAACTGATGAAGTGGCTCAGAATATCAAAAAAGACCTTGGGCAAATAGGAGCTGCAACTATCAGTGACAGCTTGTTTGAAGCATTCAGGCAATATTTTCAATATTTCTTGGCTGCAGCTTTATTGATATTGATGCTGGAATTATTTATCTCTGAAAGAAGGAAGATCAAAAAAGATCTTGCAGCCACTCTTGTATTGATCTTTTTTATGAGTAATCATTCCTTTGCACAAAATGCAACAAATGAAATATTTAAGGGAAATGAAGCCTACAAGATTAATAATTACGATGCGGCCGAAAATTCGTACCTCGATGCACTTAAAATTGCTGATAATAACACTACAGCCACATACAATTTAGGAAACACTTTTTACAGAAAGGATAAAACAGATAAGGCAATTGATTCATATGATAATACCATAAAGGCAAGTTCGGATAATACTGTAAAAGAAAAAGCATATTATAATAAAGGAGTAGCTTTACAGAAGTCAAAAAAACTTCCTGAATGTATTAATGCCTACCAAAATGCCCTATTGCTTGACCCTAAGGATGAAGATGCCCGTCAAAATCTGCAGCGTGCACTTAAGGAGCAGCAAAAGCAACAGCAGCAACAAAATCAGAACGACAAAAAACAGCAACAAAAACAAAATAAACAAAATCAAAATCCCCAAAATAAGCAGAACCACCAAAGCCAAGATAATCAACCTAAGCCCCAGAAGTCAAAAATGTCTAAGCAGGACGCAGAGGAAAAATTGAAATCACTTCTTGAAAATGAGAAGGAACTCCAGGAAAAATTGCGTAAGATAAAAGGAGTTGCTGCACCCGATAAGCCTGAAAAAGACTGGTAAGACAAACACCCTTTTAGTCGTATTTTTACATTATTTATAATTTGAATTATGGAGATTTATGCAGAATCTTTAACAGAGTACAAAAGACTGGCAACTCAGGAAGTAAAAGTTGGCGAACTCCTGTTGGGAAATTTTCATCCTATATGCATCCAAACGATGACTACTACAGATACGATGGACACAATAGCCACTGTAGAACAAAGTATCCGGTGCATTGAAGCGGGAGCAGAACTGGTGAGAATTACAGCGCCTTCAAAAAGAGAGGCTGAAAATTTATTGAATATAAAAAATGAACTTCGCAAACGGGGCTATAACACTCCATTGGTCGCAGATATTCATTTCACACCTAACGCCGCAGAGATAGCTGCACGAATTGTAGAAAAAGTAAGGGTAAACCCGGGGAATTATGTAGATAAGAAAAAATTCGAACTTATCGAATATTCTGATGCGGATTACCAGGAAGAAATTGAACGCATAAGAAACCGTTTCACACCGCTTGTACAAATTTGTAAAGAATATGGAACAGCCATGCGTATAGGAACCAATCACGGTTCATTGAGCGACCGCATTATGAGCCGCTATGGCGATACACCAATTGGTATGGTGGAAAGCGCCATGGAATTTCTCCGAATCGCCGAAAGTGAAAATTATTACAACATTGTATTAAGCATGAAGAGCAGCAATCCCCGGGTGATGGTGGAAGCATACAGGCTGCTGATTGAAAACATGTATACCGAACTGGGTCATTGTTATCCTTTACATCTCGGAGTTACTGAAGCAGGAGATGGTGAAGACGGCAGAATAAAATCAGCAATCGGTATAGGCACTTTACTGGAAGATGGAATAGGCGATACTATTCGTGTATCCTTAACGGAAGATCCTGAATATGAAATCCCGGTTTGCGGGAATATTGTGAAAAGATATGTGAATGTTAAAGGCACTCCATTACCATCAATCAAAAAATCCTCGCTGCATTTTCTGACAAATAATACCAGCAAAGGAACTTCCTTAGAAATAAAAAATATTGGTGGCAAACAAGTGCCAATAGTAATGGCAGATTTCAGCAAAAAAAATAAGATCATACCGCTGGATATGGAAGATATAGGTTATAATTATGATGAGCCGACGGATAAATGGAACATTGGCGATATGGCTGCAGATTATATTTTTTGCGCCGATATAATTATTGATTTTCCTTTACCCGGAACCCTGGGTGTTATTAATGATTATCGCACCTGGAAGCAGGTGGAAGAAAATGAAAACTTTTTTCCACTGTTTGATGAACATTCCTTTACTGATGATACCATCAAAAAATCAGCAAGTTTGAATTTTGTTATGATGGATTGCTATTCGGCCGGTTACCCTGAGTTTGACCGTAAGGCTTTATTGGAAAAAGTGAAGGAGGACCCTATGGCGGTTCTATGCCTGAGATCTTCCAATAAGAATGCCATGCAAAGCATTCGCAGAATGTTTATTGAATTGGAAGAAAATACTGTAAGAAATCCCGTTGTCATCCTGTGCGACAGCAGCCATCCTTCCATGGAGGAAAGCCTTATTCATTATGCCACGGAAACCGGAGCATTGCTGATCGATGGTTTCGGAAATGGTATATGCCTCGGCTATCATTTTATAGAGGAAAATATGATCCCTGATCATAAATTAATGAATTCAATTGCTTTTGGAATATTACAAGCAACCCGAACAAGAATATCAAAAACTGAATACATCAGTTGTCCCAGTTGCGGAAGAACATTATTTGACCTGCAGGAAACCACAGCAAAAATAAGAGCCGTTACCAATCATTTAAAAGGCGTGAAGATTGCAATTATGGGCTGTATTGTAAATGGGCCGGGAGAAATGGCTGATGCCGACTTCGGCTATGTTGGCAGCGGGCCGGGAAAAATTACTTTATACAGAGGTAAAGAAGTAATCAAAAAGTCAGTACCCGAAGATGTTGCAGTTGAGGAACTGATTAATCTGCTAAAGGAAAGTAATGCCTGGATGGAACCCGCACTGATGAATGCTTAATCAATACCAAACCATTCAATGAAAACAGATTTCTTAGTTATCGGCAGCGGGATTGCAGGACTTACTTACGCGCTTAAAGTTGCACAGGACTGCCCTGATAAAATCATCACCGTACTTACCAAGGCTTTTAGTGACGAAACAAATACAAAATATGCCCAGGGTGGCGTAGCCGGTGTCATTGATTTCAGTAATGACAGTTTCGAAAAACACATTGAAGATACCTTGATAGCAGGGGACGGATTGTGCGATCCGAAAATTGTGGAAATCGTAGTGAGGGAAGGTGTGGAAAGAATAAAAGAAATTATAAGCTGGGGAGCTCAATTCGACAAAGAGAATTCGGGTAAGTATGCATTAGGTAAAGAAGGCGGCCACAGTGAATCGCGTATCCTGCATCATAAAGATATTACCGGGAAAGAAATAGAAGATACCTTGCTGAAAGCTATTGCTTCAAAGCCAAACATAAACCTCGTTAGTCATTGCTTCGTCATTGATATGATTACCCAGCATCATCTTGGCTACCTCGTTACTAAATCAACTCCCGATATAGAATGCTATGGCGTATATGTTCTGAATATGAAATCAAACCAGATTCAAAAAATTATTTCAAAAATAACGCTGTTTGCAACCGGTGGGAATGGCCAGGCCTACCGAACTACCACTAATCCGTCCATAGCAACAGGCGATGGGGTAGCCATGATGTATCGTGCAAAAGGAAGAATTGAAAACATGGAATTTATCCAGTTTCATCCCACCGCGCTGTACGAGGCCGGAGTAAGCGGGCAGGCATTTCTGATAACTGAAGCAGTGCGCGGAGACGGTGGTATTTTACGGAACCTGGACGGAGAAGCATTTATGGCGAAATATGATGAAAGAAAAGATCTCGCCCCGCGTGATATAGTAGCACGTGCTATTGACAATGAAATGAAAATAAATGGTACCGAACACGTGTATCTCGATTGTACCAAAATGGATATGGAAAAAATTCACCATCATTTTCCCAATATCGCTGAAAAATGTTTATCGATCGGCATTGATGTATCCAAACAATATATACCTGTAGCGCCCGCTGCCCATTACAGTTGTGGCGGCATAAAAACCGATGAATGGGGCAGCACTTCTATACAGAACTTATACGCATGCGGGGAATGCGCCAGCACCGGCCTTCATGGCGCTAACAGGCTCGCCAGTAATTCTTTGCTCGAAGCAATGGTTTTTGCCCACCGGTGTTACGTGGATTCTATTGGCAAAATTTCTTTCCTTCAATTTAATGAAGTAGTTCCTGACTGGAATGCTCAGGGAACTACCGCCCCTAAAGAGATGATTTTGATCACACAAAGCCTGAAAGAATTACAATTGGTTATGACAGATTACGTTGGTATCGTACGCACTAATGTAAGGCTTGAAAGAGCTATGAAACGCCTTGATTTGCTTCATGAAGAAACGGAAGAATTATATGAAACAACTTATGTTTCTCCTCAACTCTGCGAATTAAGAAACCTTATTACTGTTGGCTATTTGATAGTAAAAGAAGCACAGCTTCGACACGAAAGCCGCGGCCTGCATTTCAACACAGATTATCCTTATAAAAATGAGATTGTTCAAAATATAGTTCTATGATCTGTATTAAAACAGGTTTGTCATCATAAGGTCAAATAAAAAAATAATCGTTTCCTTGAAAAAATATTTTATACCTTAATAGCATAGAATTTAATTCTTTCCAGTATTTTACCTAACTGCCGATCCTTTGAATACTTCCTATAAGCGTAACCCTTTGCGGCCAGGTCATTTCTAAAAAACAAAATAAAATGAAAAAGTACATTTTTTTACTTCTTATGGCAGCATCCTGCTGGATTGTTGCATGCAATCCCAAAACGGAAAGCAATATGGCTACAACAAGCGGGGGTGGCAACACTATAGCCCTGCCATACGTTGCAAATTATTCTACAGATTTCAATAACAATGTTTCCGATTCGGATTTATTAACAACCCTGAACTCTTACAAGGACTGGGAAAATGGTGATATGAAAGCACTAAGAGCTACGCTGGCCGATACTACTGCCGCCTACCTTGCAGATGGTTATAAATTCAGTGGCTCTGCTGATTCTTTAATTAACTATTTTGGTAAAATGCGCGACAGCCTCAGTTCCGTAAACATACAGATGAATGTTTGGCTAAAGAATCATTCAGTAAAAGATAGTATTAACTATATCAATGTTTGGTATAAGGAAATAGACACCTACAAAAATGGAAAAGTAGATTCAACCTATTATGAAGATGATAATGGTATGAAAAATGGTAAAATCATCTGGTATTCCCAGCACAAGCAGGTTCTAAAATAATTCAAAGCATATTCAAAAACATTCATGTGGATCAGTCAGCATGGATGTTTTTTATTTTATCCTTCTTCTATTTTCCAAAATATTTTAGTTTATCTTTTGTAACTTCTGCCCATGAAGTACATCCTGCAAGCCCAAGGGTTAGATCAATATCAGCCAGTAAATTAGCCAGTACTTCTTTTACACCTTCCTCACCAGCTATTGCTAATCCATAAGCATACGGCCTGCCTACCAATACAGCTTTAGCGCCAAGAGCCATAGCTTTAAAAACATCGGCTCCCCGGCGAATGCCACTGTCAAATAAAATAGTTGTTTTATACCCTACAGCCTCTGCAATACTTTCCAGGGTATCAATAGCCCCGATAGCTCCGTCCATTTGTCTGCCACCATGGTTGGAAACTATTATGCCATCGACTCCCTGATCTATTGCTTTTTTAGCATCATCCGGATGCTGAATACCCTTAACAATTATAGGCAGTTTGGTAGTATTTCTTATAACGGCAAGGTCTTCCCATTTGGACGAGGGATTAGAAAAGCAATGCCCAAAATGCATCATGGTCTTCATTGGATCCTTTCCAGGGTCGTCCACTTCAGCCAAAAAAACCGGATCTGAAAAATAATTTGCAAGACCTTCATTATACAAAAAAGGCAGGTAGGCATTTTGAATATCACGTTCCCTCCATGCAAATAACCTTGTATCCAGCGTAACAACTATGGCGCTGTATCCGGCTTTTTCTGCCCGGCTAATCATGTTTCTTGTAAAATCATCATTTCTTCCCCAATATAATTGGAACCAATGCGGATTTCCCTCATTGGCAGCTCCGATTTCCTCAATCGTTTTAGAAGACACTGTACTAACTATTTGGGGCACGTGCAAACTTTTTGCTGCATGGGCAACAGCCACCTCTGCTTCTGGATGCGCAATAGACAACACCCCAACCGGGGCAAGTAGTATCGGAGAAGGTAACCGCATTCCAAATAATTCAATACCAATACTTCTGTCGGACACATCACCCATCATGCGGGGAACTATCTGCCAGTGATTGAATGCAGCCTTATTATTATCCATAGTGGCTTCCGCACCTGCACCTCCGGCTATATACCCAAAAGCTTCAGGCTTCATTACTTCACAGGCTTTTTGTTCCAATGCTTCAAAAGACACCGGCAGCTTGGGCTTAATATTTTTTGTGCCCGCAAAATAGATTTGCAGTTGGTACGTCATGCTTGAGGAAAGTTCATTAGAAGAATTTGGTGTCATAATATTTAGTTTTACAGTTTAATGGCATTTCCTTCCCCAATTTATTCTTTAAGCAATTTTTGGAAAATAATCTCATGAATTTTTGCATCTCGTGCCTGACTTTACAGGTTGATGAAATAACATGCCAAAAACGAAAAGGATAAAATTAATCAATCTAAGACACCTCAAAATCATAGAAAACTGTTGGCGGCTTAAATTTATCTCCTTGAGCATTATCATTCCATTTTATGATTTTCCTCCTGAATGATAAAAGAAAATTCACCGACTTTTGCAATCAAAAATTAAAGATAAATATCTGTTGAATGTCTAAAGCAATTTATATAGCCTCTTCTGAATCAGATAGCGGGAAAGCCGTTATTACTCTTGGGCTGATGAACATCCTGGTAGGAAAAATTAAAAAGATCGCCTATTTTAAACCCGTTATCAGGGAAAATGGAGGAAACCATAAGGATATAAATATTGAAACCATTATCGATCATTTTGGACTGAATATAACCTATGAGGATTCTTATGCCTTCAATTATAAGGAACTGTTGAAATACCGCAGTGAAGGCAACAATGCGTATATCATAGATACAATTATTTCAAAATATAAGAAGCTAGATGACGCTTATGATTTTGTGGTAGTCGATGGAATGGATCTTGAAGGAGAAGGAGCCTCCTTTGAATTTTCTTCGAATGTAGAAATTGCCAAGAACCTGGGAATTCCTTTAATACTTGTAGCCAAAGCGGATGGGTATTCTTCGGATGAAGTAACCAGGAATGTATTATCTACCCTGCAAACCTTATCAGACAAAGAAGTAAGGGTGGTAGCTGTAATTGCCAATAAGGCTGATCCCGCAAATGTAGAAGAATTAAAGAGTTTGTTTAGGCGCCTGCTGCCAGGAGATGTTTTAAATTCTGTTATACCAATGACCAGGGAATTAAAAAGCCCTACGATGAAAGAAATTGTAGAAGCAGTGGATGGAAAGTTATTATTCGGTGAAAATTACCTTTCCAACAGGGTAGATCATTTTATTGTCGGCGCTATGCAATTACGCAATTGCCTGCTTCACCTGGAAGAGAATACACTTATCGTAACGCCCGGTGACCGCGGCGATATTATCATTGCAATGATACAGGCTAATCTGTCTAAAAATTATCCCAAAGTGGCTGGCATGATCCTTTCCGGAGGGCTACAACCTGATGAACCAATCATTAAGCTGGTGGAAGGATTGGAAAGGGTAGTACCTATTGTGCAGGTGCAAACAGGCACATTTGAAACAGTAAAAATTGTTGGTGCTGTAAAATCAAAAATTTACGCTGAAAATAAATCCAAGATAGAATTAGCCATCAATACTTTTGAAAAATACACTGATACCAATGCACTTGTAGATAAGATCGTCACCTCCCGCCCGGAAGGAATGACACCAAGAATGTTTCAATATGAAATGGTTAAGCGGGCAAAACAGGCAAAGAAACATATCGTTTTACCGGAAGGTAATGATGACCGTATTTTAATTGCTGCTGAAAAGTTATTAAAACAGGGGATCGTAAAACTTACAATCCTGGGGAAGAAAGATGATATTGAAGCTTCTCTCAAAAGATTGAATCTGGAACTGAATCCAGCCAATGTACAGATCATTAATCCGTCTGAATCATCCGATTTACCTGATTTCATTGCAACCTTGTATGAATTGCGTAAGAATAAGAATATGAGCTTTGATATGGCAAGCGATCTTATGAAAGACAGCGCCTACTTCGGAACGATGATGGTGTATAAGGGTCAGGCAGATGGTATGGTATCAGGATCTATTAACACCACTCAACATACCATTCGACCTGCTCTTCAATTTGTAAAAACCAGGCCCGGCGTTTCAACAGTTTCTTCCATATTTTTCATGTGCCTCGAAGATCGCGTACTTGTTTTTGGCGATTGCGCTGTGATTCCCAAACCAACTTCAGAGCAACTGGCTGACATTGCTATCTCATCTGCCGAGAGCAGCATTAAGTTTGGAATTCAGCCAAAGATTGCTATGCTTTCCTACTCATCAGGTACTTCAGGCGAAGGAGAAGAAGTTGAAAAGGTAAGGCGAGCAACAGAATTAGTAAAAGCCCATAGGCCCGACCTGCAGATAGAAGGCCCGATTCAATATGATGCCGCTGTGGATCCTGCAGTTGCTAAAAAGAAATTACCCAAATCAAAGGTAGCAGGCCAGGCAACTGTATTGATTTTTCCCGATCTTAACACCGGTAACAATACTTATAAGGCTGTACAACGTGAAACCGGCGCTCTCGCTATCGGTCCTATTTTGCAGGGATTGAATAAACCTGTAAATGACCTTAGCAGGGGTTGTACCGTAGATGATATTTTTAATACCGTAGTGATTACCGCCATACAGGCACAGCAATAATAGAATAATCTCTATTTTATAGCTTGAATAAAATTTGCCTATCTGCATGAATATTTTTGTTATTAATTCGGGAAGCAGCTCTATAAAATATCAACTGATTGATATGCCCGGCGCAATGGTTATATGCAGTGGAATCATTGATAGAATAGGTATGGAAGATTCAACTATTCTTCATAAGGTTTTCAAAGACGGGAAAGAACAGGATATTAAAAAAAATATCAGCATCAAAAATCCTGAGCAAGGATTAATGGAAGTTGCAAAACTCCTGACTGACCCGCTAACAGGTGTTATCAAAGACCATTCAGCCATTCATATTGTTGGCCACCGGGTAGTTCATGGCGGGGAAAACTTTTCAGCCACTACTGTAATTACAGAGGAGGTAAAGAAAAAAATAAAACAATTATTCCCCCTGGCGCCACTGCATAACCCACCTAATTACCTTGGTATTGAGATAGCCGAAAAATTATTTCCTTCTGCAAAACAGGTCGCTGTTTTTGACACCGCATTTCATCAAACCATTCAACCTGTCGCTTACCGATATGCCATACCCGATAATTTTTACCATAAAGATGGCATAAGAGTCTATGGATTTCATGGTACCAGTCATAAATATGTAAGCAAGAAAGCCATTGAATATCTTAAAAAAGAAAATTCTAAAATAATTACAATCCACCTCGGCAATGGCTGCAGCATGACCGCCGTTCTCAATGGGAAATCCTTTGAAACCAGTATGGGTTTCGGTCCTATGAACGGATTGATCATGGGCACCCGTTGCGGCGATTTTGATCAATCTGCTATTTTTTACCTAGTAAACCAGCTGGGCTACGATATTGAAAAGGTAAATACCCTCCTGAATATTAAAAGCGGAATGATAGGCTTAACAGGCCATAGTGATATGCGGGAAATAAAAGAGCAAATAAAAAGTGGAGATAAAGAAGCCCAACTTGCCTATGAGATGTATGCCTGGCGTATCCGGAAATATCTCGGCGGATATACGGCATTGCTAAATGGTCTGGATGCAATAGTATTCACCGGGGGTGTTGGAGAAAATGACTCACTGATGCGTAAACTATGCTCCTCAAACCTTGAATACCTCGGTATTCAACTGGATCAATATAAAAATGAAAGTCGCTTACCCAGTCTAAGGGAAATTAATACTGATAATTCACCGGTTAAGATATTGGTAATCCCTACTAATGAAGAGCTGGAAATTGCCACACAATGCTATTCATTATTGAAATGATGATAAAACAAAATTCAGGCAGACCAAAGTCATAAAATTTCTCTTGAAAATATTCCTTTACTTTTATGAAAATATTTTTCATGAAATCTTTATTGTTTTTTTTCATTATCGCCATTACCTTATTCAGCTGCAATTCAGCAACTGAAACTTCACAAAAAAATACTGCAGACAGTACTGTAAATCATCGCCTTGCTAAAGCATCAAGAGCCGATGAAAATGGATGGATCTATCTTCACCTTGAAGGCTCCCCGGCTGACATTGGTTACCAGCATGGATACCTGGCCGCTAACGAAATAGATACTTCTCTGCAGACAGTAGCTTATACCCTGGCACATGAAACCAAAAAAGACTGGAATTTTTACAGGAGAGCAGCGATGAGTTTTCTATGGGATAAACTTGACCGTGAGTATAAGGATGAAATCAATGGTATGGTGGAAGGGCTCCGGGCAAAAAATAAGAATTATGATAGTCTTGATCTGACGGCCTATAATGCGATGGAAGAGCTTGCCTATTATTACGTGCCTTCACTGGAAAATGCAGCAAAGGAGCATAGCGGCGATAATAAAGCGCCGGGTAACTGCAGCGCTTTCATTGCAAATGGTAGTTATACCAAAGACGGAAAAATAGTAATGGGGCATAATAACTGGACTTCCTATATTGTAGGCCAGCATTGGAATGAGATTGCAGATATTGTTCCACAAAGCGGTCACCATATTCTAATGGATTGCATGCCCGGTTTTATACATAGCGGGGACGATTTTTTAGAAACCGATGCAGGAATATTAATAACTGAAACAACAATTACCCAATTCTATTTATTCGACTCTACCGGCATTCCTGAATTTATGCGTGCCCGCAAAGCAGCCCAATATTCGAACAGCATTGACGATGTGGTAAAAATTTTTGTTACCGGCAATAATGGCGGCTACGCAAATGACTGGCTGATTGGTGATACCAAAACCAATGAAGTAGCCAAGCTGGAACTTGGTTTAAAAGATTACCGCGTTTGGCGCAGCAAGGATACTGCTATAATTGGCAGCAATTTTCCCAGTGATCCGAAATTGATAAAAGAAGAAACCACTTTTAATATAAATGACAAAACTACTTCTCCTAATGCCAGGAAAGTGAGAATGGAAAAACTGGTTTGCATAAATCTGAAAGGCAAAATAGATGCAGAAACCGGGAAGCAAATTGAAGCCGACCATGTGGATGCACGTACCAATAAAACCGCTGATAACCGTTGTGTCATTTGCGGCCATATTGATACAGACCCGCTGGGATGCAAAGAATGGGACGAGCCGCCTTTTTACCCGATGGGTGCCGTTCAGGGAAAAATAACCACCACCGATTTAGCGAATCATATGCAATTTTGGGCTCACATGGGTCACCCATGCGGAGCAGATTTTATAGGCGCTCCATTTTACAAAGAACATCCGCAATTTGCATGGATGAGCAAGTATCTGACAGAGATGAAATCTTATCCCTGGACCTTGTTTTCTGCAAAAAAATCCTAAGGATTTTGATGATAAATTTTCTTCCTAAAAGAAGCGATGGTTGTTTTCAGGAACAAACAACCATCGCTTCTTCTGCAGATAGAACCGTTTCTGAGTTTTATTTGACCGATAAACAGAAAGATTTAATCAATAAAGTTTCAACTGCTTTTCATAGTGAACACAAAAAGGTGGTTGTCGTATTAAATATTGCAGCTCCTGTTAATGTAATACAATGGAGGGATCAAGTGGACGAGGTTCTATTTGCAGGTGAACCTGGTATGGAAGGCGGGAGCGCTATTGCTGAAATATTAACAGGCAAAGTCAACCCATCAGGAAAATTGGCGACTACTTTCCCTAAAGAATATGCAGATGTACCATCTGCAAAAAATTTCCCGGGAAAACAATTCCCGGAAAAGGTGATAGTTACTCCTATGGGCAAATCTATACCGGCAGAAGTAACCTATGAAGAAGGTATTTATGTAGGTTACCGTAATTACAATACTTTCAGTGTAAAACCTGCTTATGAGTTTGGGTACGGATTATCATATACTACCTTCAAGTATAGTCCAGTCAAGTTGAGTGCATTAACTTTTAATGGAAAAATTACCGCTTCGATAACAATTACCAACTCAGGGGCTGCTCCGGGAAAAGAAGTGGTTGAACTATATTTAAGCGCTCCAGCAAACAATTTTGATACGCCGGTAGAAGAATTAAAAGCGTTTGCTAAAACGGGCTTATTGCAACCTGGAAAATCGCAAACGATTCCCTTTACATTAACTCCTAAAGATCTTGCTTCATATGATACAAACAATTCAGACTGGATAGCCGAAGCAGGGAAATACACTATGAATATCGGTGCGTCTTCATTAGATATTAAGCAGAAAATTTCTTTCAGTTTGCTAAAGGAAATGGTGGTAGAGAGAGATAACAAGTCATTAACGCCGGAGCTTTCAATTAGTGAAATAAAGCCAGAAAAAAATTAGTCGGTGAATAGAATAGCGGTAATCAACTGTTCGTCATTTCATCGTCAGCAATAAACTATTCGAAACCATGGCAGTAAAAGCAATCATTTATGTTCAGGCATATAAAAAATATCGTGTCAAAATAGATATGAGGGGCGATAAGATTTATTAATGCAACCAAAATCATGAAATGAAGTATTACCTAAATAATTGGGATGTTATTAATAAGTGCAGTTTTTACAATAGCTTAAAGCATTGAAAGCGGTTTGCCTTTGAATGTAAAAGAAGTAAAAAAAGGATTGAAGTGTAATTGCGTTTGTTATAAATGTGAGCAAAACCTTGAAGCTGTATAAAGGCAAAGAGATTGGTATTTCCGCCATTACAATAAATCAAATTGTCCGGGAAACAATGAAACAGGACTGCATCAAATCGCAAAGCTGATTTCCTTCTGCGCAATGTCTCCATTTAGGCTTTGTGCGCAACTTATGGGATGTTGCGGTTCGGCTACCGTAATTACAATCTGAATAATCTTTATCAACGATACCGCAACGTCCTAGGCTAACTCATAAAGCTATTTTTTTCGCCTTTGTTGGTGTTTTTTACCAACAAAGAATTAATACAGAAATTCTCTTTGATCTTCTGATATTTTCCTATTCAACAGACGGCCTGTATACGAATCCTGCAGAAATAAATCTCCTTTTTCAAGTAATGCTTGAAAGTAATTATGGTAGAAGTATTCGGAATTACGGGATAAGCGGGTGCGCCCAGGGTACCGGCTGTAAAATTACTCACTGGTATCGCTCCGCTTTGAGGATAACTGGAAACATAGTTAAACTGGCATCCAGTAATATCCAGTTCAATTAAGCCTTAGGCTTGTCCGATATAGCCGGGTCATTATTAGCTATAAAAGTATTCAGGGAGTTATATAAAGGACTGCCAGTGACGTTTAATTGTCCCAGTGTTCCATTGCTTCCTCCGGTAAGCGCTACTAATCCATTTGCTAAAGAGTTCAGAACATTGGTAATCGAAGGAGTTGTAGTAGTACAGCTGTTTGCTGTCCGGAATGATTTGGCGGCAATATCCACTGAATCTCTTGAAATTACCTTCAGGATAATTGCCGGACCAATATTTTGTCCGAATTATGTCCGAATTATTAAAAAAGCCCTGATAAATCAAGGCTTTTTGTCGGGATGACTGGATTCGAACCAGCGGCCCCTACGTCCCGAACGTAGTGCGCTACCGGGCTGCGCTACATCCCGAAAAATCAGATTCAATGCAATTTAATAGGATTTTTTAAGAAACGGTATTTCAACAATTATTGCAGATTGATCAATTTACCAGACCTTTTAAAATCAAACACCCAGCTATCAATGAGCTTAAGTCCTCGGCAATAGTATCAACGGTTAAAATAATATGCCGTTCACGTTGGCCCGCTCAATGAGTTCTCACAGATTTTGTCATAAATCAAACATTCTTTGTATTATATATAAATAAATTTCTAGGTTATTCTGACAATAATTA
>ODAK010000069.1_pt1 | contig 107914 bp, 94 predicted proteins | sample 1539591 | NCBI WGS metagenome assembly ODAK01 (sample SAMEA3539303, study PRJEB22396) | soil metagenome | biome: tundra; feature: field; material: soil | place: USA | collected 2010-05 | depth 0.15 m | reverse complement strand
GATGCTAGTGTCGACTTTGTCGATGTGAAAGTAGGTCACTGCCAGGCTCTTAATTTGATGAAAACGAACCCCCATCGATGCAAATCGGTGGGGGTTTTTTATTGGTGCGCCAAATCCCCCCGCAATGTGATTTAATTTGGACGCACAACGTCAGGCACGCGAGGCGCAAGCGATGGGAAAATGCGTAAAGTCGCGATAGTAGCGACCTCATTCCGCATGCCGGGAACGACACCGGTGCGTTTTTGGGACGATTTGCTCGCCGCCCGCGATCTCGTTTCCGAGGTCGCACCGGAGCGCTGGTCCCAGGATGCTTATTTGCATCCCAACAAGACCCACCCGGGCTCTGCCTACACCTTTGCCGCGGGATCGATCGGTGATGTCGCGGGATTCGACGCCGGCTTCTTTGCCATCTCGCCTCGGGAAGCCTCGTTGATGGACCCGCAGCAGCGCTTGCTCTTGGAAATGAGCTGGGAGACTTTCGAGAACGCGGGCATTCGCCCGTCGACTCTGCGGGGCGGCGATTGCGGCGTGTACATCGGGATCTCGACGACTGATTATTCCTACCGATTCGCCGAGGATTTGGCCGCCATCGATGCCTCCTTCGCGACCGGCAACACCGCGAGCATTGCCGCCAATCGGCTCTCATATATTTATGACCTGCGCGGACCGAGCATGGCAATCGACACCGCCTGCTCCTCATCGTTGGTCGCCTTTCACCAAGCGTGCCGCTCCATCGTCTCGGGCGAGATCACTCAGGCGCTGGCGGGGGCCGTCACCCTGCATTTGCACCCGCTGTGTTTCCTGTCTTTTTCGAAGGCCTCCATGCTGTCGCGGCAAGGCCGCTGCCGGGTGTTCGATGCCTCCGCCGACGGCTATGTGCGCTCCGAAGGCGGGGGTCTGTTCCTGTTGAAGGATTACGACCGCGCACTCGCCGACGGCAACCCAATCCTCGCGGTGGTGGCGCACACGATCGTGAATACCGACGGGGCCAAATCCGGCATCACGGTGCCGAGTGCGGCGGCCCAAGCCTCGCTGCTCAAGAACGCCTATCTGCAGGCCGGTATCGATCCGGCGCAAATCGATTACATCGAAGCGCACGGCACCGGCACCGCCGTGGGCGATCCGATCGAGACGCGCGCCTTGGGGGAGGCATTGGGACAGCATCGGCCGCGGACGCAGCCATTACCGATCGGCTCGGTGAAGGGCAATGTGGGACATCTCGAGGCTGCTTCCGGCATCGCCGGGCTACTCAAGGCGGTGTACAGCCTGGAGCACCGCGTCGTCCCGGCGCACATCGGCATGGACACGCCGAATCCTCTCATCCAGTTCGACCACTGGAACTTGGAGGTGGTCACGGCCAATAAGCCGTTGCGCTCCAGCGGCCGGCTGATCATCGGTGTGAATTCCTTCGGCTTCGGCGGCGCTAATGCGCACGTCATCCTCGAAAGCCACTCAGCGGAAGTCTCCCCGCGTCCAGCGCTCTCCAAATCCCGTGCGCAAGCGCTACCCATCATGATTTCGGCACGCGATGCGACCGCATTGAGAGCGGTGGCGCGCGATATGGGTGAGTTCATCGGCCGCCAGCCGCAGAGCGCTCTCTACGACATCGCCTATCAGTCGGTGCACGGGCGCGAGCGGCACGCGCACTGCGCCGTGCTGTTCGGCGCGACGCCGTCTCGCATCGCCGCCACGCTCGAGAAGTTCGCGAACAACCCGGTGGAGCAGGCGAGTGTCGAGTATGGAACGCCGCTCGATTCGCCCAAGGGGGCAGCCTTCATCTACACCGGCAACGGTGCGCAGTGGGCCGGTATGGGCAGCCGCTTGCTGGCCGACCCGACTTTCAAAACTGCGGTGCGCGAGGTCGACGCGTTATTTTCGCGCTACGCAGAGTATTCGCTCGAGGCGGAGTTGGCCGGTCACAGCGGGGCAGATCGCTACCAGCACACCGAGATAGCGCAGCCCGCGCTGTTTGCGCTGCAGGTCGGCATCACCGCCATGTTGCGACGTCGCGGCCTCGAGCCGGTGGCCGTGGCCGGCCATAGCGTGGGCGAAGTCGCGGCCGCGTGGGCATCCGGGGCATTGTCGCTCGCGGCGGCCGTGAGCGTGATTCATCACCGCAGCGCGCTGCAGGGAACGACCCGCGGCAGCGGCGCCATGACGGCGCTCAATATGGGTGAGCCCCAGGCGCGCGAACTCCTCGAGGCGCTCGGGCTCGCCGAACGAGTCAGCATCGCCGGCGTCAACAGCCCGAGTGGCGTCACTGTGGCGGGCGCAGCATCCGACCTTGATCAAGTGGAACAGGCCGTGACGGTGCGCGGCATCTCGTTGAAGCGCTTGGATCTCGGGTATGCGTTCCACAGCCCCGCGATGGACGCGCTGTCGACCGAACTGCGTCGTGCGCTGGCGCATTTGGAGCCCGAAGAGACGACGATCCCTTTTTATTCGACGGTCACCGGGGCCGAACTCTCGGGCAAGTCGCTGGACGCCGATTACTGGTGGCGCAATGTTCGCGAACCAGTGTTGTTGGAGCCGGCAATGGGGAGCATGGTGCGCGACGGCATCAACATCTACGTCGAAGTCGGTCCGCATGCCTTGCTGCGGCGCTATCTCGTGGAATGCTTGGACCATGCCGGCGTCCCCGGCCGCGTGATCTCGACCGGCCTGCGCGGTGACGACTCGCCCAATCGCGTCTACTCGGGAGCCAGTCAGGCGCTGATCGCCGGTGCCGCCATCGACTGGCGACGGCTTTTGCCGTGGCAGGGACGGCATCTGCGGCTGCCGAACTATCCGTGGCAGCGCGAAGCTCACTGGCACACGGTCACCAGTTCCTCCTTAGGGTTGCTCGCCCGCAAAGCTGAGCATCCGCTGCTGGGATATGTCCTCAACCAGGCGGAGTTGACCTGGGAAAACACGCTCGACACGGTGAAGCATCGCTCGCTCGCCGATCACGTCGTGGGCGAATCGGCGGTGTTGCCGGGCGCGGGCTTCGCGGAGTTGGCGCTCGCCATGGCGCTGCGCTGGCACAGGGGCGATTACGCCGAAGTCGAAGACCTCGACATTCGCGCGCCCTTGCTGCTGGCGCAGGAGCCGAGCCAGCTGCTGCGCTGCGCGCTCGATCCGCGGGACGGGCAGCTATCGATCAAATCCCGCGAAGAGCTCAAACAAGAGCAGTGGACGCTGAACGCCGTCGGCAGGATTCTGCGCGAGCCCGGCGGCATTAGGCTCGCGCGCACGCTGGGCGAACTACCGGCTCGGCTGCCGGATTTCACCGCCCAGACCCACCATCTGCTCACCGTCGCGGCCGGACTCAACTACGGACCGGCATATCGCGCCATCGAGCACGGCTGGTGCGAGGCGGACACGGCGCTCGCCGTGCTCAGCCTGCCGGCGGCCGTACGCACCGAACTCGAGAGCCACCATCTGCATCCGGCACTGCTCGACTGCACGTTCCAGTTGATCGTCCAACTGCTGCGAGATGCGGCAGCCGAGTATGCGGGCGTGATCTTTGTGCCGACGCGGATCGGCCACTTGAGCTATCGCTGCGGCCTGGGCGCGCCGCGCTATGCGCGCGCGCGCCTGCAAGGCCGCGGACTGCGCTCCCTCACGGCGGAATTCGAGATCTTCGACGAGCAGCAACAGCCCATTGCCGTGTTCGAGCAGGTTCGCTTTCGCAGTATCAGCCTGCAGCACGATGCCGCCGAGCAGATCCGCTACCTGGGATTTCACGCCGTACCGCGCCCTTGGGCCGCCGTACGAAGCGCGGTTCAGAGCTTTCCGATCGATCGTCTCGATGCAAACTTAAGCGATTGCTTCGCTGCTGCCGACGTCGCGCGCGCCCAGCGGCTGTACGCCGAAGAGATCGATCCGTTGCTGGATACACTGTGCAGCCGCTATGTGGCCGATGCGCTTGCTCGGATGCCGGCGCCGAACGAGGGCGTTGCCGACGGGTCCGCCGCGTATCGCGCACATCTCATCGAGCTGGCGCGCGCCGACGGCCTGCTCGAAATCAGCGAGTCCGGCACGTTGTTAGGTGCGCCCGAAGCGCCGGGGTCGGCTCAGGAAATCTGGAACAGCCTGCTCGGCGACTACCCGGATCATTTCCAGATCGTGCACGCGGTGGGCTGCGTCGGACTGCATTTGAAGGAGCTGCTCAGCGGGCATCGAACGCTTGCCGACATCTGGCCCAACCAGATATCGCTGCCGACGCTGCTGCGACAAGTGATCGGCTCCGATCTCAGCACGCGGTTCAGGGGAGTGCTTCGCCAGCAGATCGCCGCGGCGTTGCGCACCCTGCCTGAAGGGCAGCGTCTCGGCGTACTCGAGATCAGCGAAGGTGCGCCGACGCTCGCCGCGGAGCTTTGCGCCGAATTCGACTTCGATCGCGCCGATTATGCCTTTCTCACTACGGCAGCAGCCAGCCTCGAGGAAGCGTATCGGCTGCGGGAGACCTATCCCGCGCTCGAGGCGGCAGAGCTAGACGCCGTAGCGGACGGGCAGGGCAGCCGCAACTTGGCCATCGTCACCCTCGATTTTCGTTCGTTGCGCAATGCGCTGCGGGCGATTGACTATGCGAGGACGCAGCTGGCCCATGGAGGCACGCTCATCGTGCTAGGCCAGAATCCCGCGCGCTGGCTGGATTTCGTGTTTGGCGCAGACGCCGGCTGGTGGGTCGACGCGCCGGACGGTACGCCGATGTCCTGCATGCAACCGGCCGAATTCTGGCAGCATCGCTTGAGCCAGGCCGGCTTCGCGCGGCCGCGGCTGCACGCCTGCTCCGCTGCCGCCGGCGCGTATTGTTTGCTGAGCGTCCGCGAAGCGGTGGCCGAACCCGCAGCGCTGGGATTGCCGCCGGCGCGTCACTGGTTGCTGTTGGCCGATACGGAAGGTTATTCGGCGCGATTGGCCGACGCCCTGCGCCAGCAGCTGCAGGGCGTCGGCGAGAAAGTCAGTTGTGCGGTCGCGTCGGCCGCGCCCGCGATTCAAGGAATTCTGCGCGAAGCCGCGCAGCTCGGCGGCGCACTGGATGGCATCGTTTACCTCAGCGGTCTCAACGCCGTGCGTACAACCGAGGAGGCGGCGCCGCTTTTCGAGGCGCAGGTAGAGCGCTGCGCCATGGCGGCCGCGCTCAATCAAGCCTGCGAACGCGACGCCCTTCGCGCCACCTTGAGCTTCGTGACCGCAGAGGCGGCGACGTACTTGCTGCCCGATCGAGGGAGCGCAGCGGCAGGGCGCCCCTCGGCGATCGCTGATGCGCCGCTTGCGGGGTTCGCTCGGACCCTGATGAACGAGGCCGGTCGCGCAGCGGTGCGCATGATCGACCTGGAGACGGCCGCAGCGGATCTGGGCGTGACCGCCGGCGCCCTCGCCCGCGAACTTCTGGACGGCGATGCCGAGCAAGAGATCATTCTCACGGCGGCCGGCGAGCGCTATGCACCGCGGTTGGGAATGAGGGATTTACGGCGTCACCAAGATCACCCGGCGCCGCCCACCGACGCGGGCAGCAACGTGCGATTAGGCTTCGCGCTGCCTGGGCAGCTCAAGAACCTGCGATGGGAGCGCTATCCGCGATCGGCGCCGAGCGAGGATCAGGTCGAGGTGGCGGTCAAAGCCACCGGACTTAATTTTCGCGACATCATGTACTCGCTCGGCCTGTTGTCCGATGAGGCCATGGAGAGCGGCTTTGCGGGTCCTAGCTTGGGGCTCGAATTTTCCGGCGTGGTCCTGGGCGTGGGCCCCGGCGCCGGAGGCTTTGCGCCGGGCGACGCCGTGGTCGGTTTCGCGCCGTCGAGTTTTGGCGACCGCCTGGTCACGCGCGCCCGCGCTCTGTCGCTCATCCCGGCCGGATTGTCGTTCGAAGCGGCAGCCACCATTCCCAGCGCCTTCTTTACGGCCTATTACGCGTTGCACCATCTGGCGCGGCTGCAAGAGGGCGAGAAAGTGCTGATTCATGGGGCTGCCGGCGGTGTCGGCATCGCGGCGATTCAAATTGCCCAGTGGTGTGGTGCCGAGATCTATGCCACCGCGGGCTCGGAGGAAAAACGGGATTTCTTGCGCCTGCTCGGTGTACAGAAAATCTTTGACTCGCGCAGTTTGGCCTTCGCCGACCAGATCCTCAAGGAAACCGAAGGCTGCGGTGTCGACGTGGTGCTCAATTCCCTTGCGGGCGAGGCCATCAACCGCAACTTCCGGGTGTTGAAGCCATTCGGCCGCTTCATCGAACTCGGCAAGCGCGACTTCTACGAAAACACCCGCATCGGACTGCGCCCTTTCCGCAACAACATCAGCTACTTCGGCGTCGACGCCGACCAATTGATGTTGCACCGACCGGATCTGACGCAGCGGCTGTTTGCTGAAGTACTCGATTTATTCAACGAGCGCGTGCTCCATGCGCTGCCTTATCAGGCATTCGACGCACGCTCCGTGGTGGATGCGTTCCGCCACATGCAACAGGCGCGCCAGATCGGCAAGATCGTCGTGACTTACGGCGGCGGAATCCCCGACACTTTGGCCGCGCCGCGATCGGCGATTGGGCCGCGATCCGAGACCCGCCGTCTGGAGTTATCGCCGCACGCAACGTTCCTGATTACCGGCGGTTTGAGCGGCTTCGGCTTGCGCACCGCCGAGTGGCTGGTCGATCGCGGCGCGCGGCACCTGGTGCTCATCGGCCGGCGCGGTGCGAGCGCGGAGGAGGCGAAGACCGCACTCGCGCGGCTCGAACGTCGCGGCATTCGCATTCTGGCGCGCGCCTGTGACGTCACTGATCGCGCGGCGCTCAACAGCCTGTTTGAGAAAGTCGCGCGGGAGATGCCGCCGCTGCGCGGAATTGTCCACTCCGCGATGGTCATCGACGACGGCTTGATCCGCGACATGAGTGCTGCGCAGATCCGCGGTGTGTTGGCGCCGAAAGTGCTTGGGGCTCAGCATCTGCATGAGCTGACGCGCAACCTGCCGCTCGATTTCTTCGTGCTGTATTCATCGGCAACGACCCTGTTCGGCAATCCCGGCCAAGGGAATTACGTGGCGGCGAATGCATCGCTCGAGGCCCTCGCCAGAGCGCGCCGCGCCGCCGGACTGCCGGCCACGTGCGTACGCTGGGGGGTCATCGAGGATGTGGGCTTCTTGGCACGCAATACAGCGATGAAAGAGGCGCTGAAGGGGCGAATGGGCGGCTCCGCGCTCAAGTCGGCGGCTGCATTCGAGGTGCTGGAAACCATGCTGCTCGAAGACCGATCGGACTTGGGTGTGCTCGAACTCGACTGGGGCGCTTTGAGCCGCTTCCTGCCGAGCGCGGCGTCGCCGAAATTCGTCGAATTGGCGCGGACTGCCGGCGACACCGAAGCCGCGGATGAGGGGGCGCACGATCTCAAGCGCCTGCTCACGGAGCAATCGCCGGACGCCCTGCTCGGTATCATCGTCGATATGCTGAAGGCCGAAATTGGCGAAATCCTGCGCATTTCGCCCCACAAGATCGATGCCACGCGCTCGATCCAGCAGATGGGTCTCGACTCTTTGATGGGGGTTGAATTGACGGTTGCGGTCGAGAGCCGTTTCGGCACGCGCCTGCCCATGATGGCACTATCCGACAGCCCGACCATCACCAAGCTCGCGACCTGGATAATGGAGCAGCTGCGCGGCGAGGAAGCCGCAGGCGCTCCCGCGAGCCATGTCAATGAAGCGCGAACCCAAATCGAGAGGATCGCAAGCCAACATGCCGTGGAGCTGCCGGCTGCGGAGCTCGATCGGATCGCGGGCAGCCTGCGACTGGACGAGGTCGCAGCCAATCGGCGCATGATTAAGTAACAGGAACGGGCAAGAAAATGAGCCGTAAATCCCTGGTGGGCCTGACGCCGCAGATCAAGGAAAAATTGATTCAACAGAGCTTGGAGAGGCGCCTGCGTCAAGGGAGTGCGGCGGAAGTACCCTTGCATCGATTTGCCGAGATGGCCGCCGGCAACGCAGCGATTCCGGAGCAGTACTATCGGTTCGATAGGCATCCCGGCTATCAGCAATTGCGCATCCTCGCCGACGGCGCTACGCAACTCGGCATCGACAGCCCGTACTTCAAGCTGCACGATGGCATTGCCGGTGCGCGGACGCGGATCGGCGGCCGCGAGTACCTCAACTTCTCGAGCTACAACTATCTGGGACTGTCAGGCCACCCGATGATTGCCGCGGCCGCCAAGAACGCCATCGACCGCTACGGCACATCGGTCTCGGCAAGCCGCGCCGTCTCCGGCGAGCGCCCGCTGCACCGCGAGCTCGAAACGGCGATTGCGAATGCCTACGGCACCGAGGATGCGGTGGCATTCGTGAGCGGTCATGCGACCAATGTGACGACCATCGGGTATCTGTTCGGTCCGCGCGACTTGGTGTTGCACGACGAACTCATCCACAACAGCACGCTGCAGGGAATTGCCCTCTCCGGCGCGCGCCGCCTGCTCTTCGCGCACAACAACTGGGAGGCCCTGGACGCGCTCCTGTCGCAGCAACGACACCAATTCGAGCGCGTGCTGATCGTCATCGAAGGGATCTACAGCATGGACGGGGATTTCCCGGAGCTGCCGCGTTTCATCGACATCAAACGCCGGCACAAGGCATTCCTGATGATCGACGAAGCCCATTCCTTCGGCGTCATGGGTGCAACCGGGCTCGGCATTCGCGAGCACTTCGGGCTTCAAGGCGGCGACGTCGATATCTGGATGGGCACGCTCAGTAAGGCGCTCGCCGGCTGCGGCGGCTACATCGCCGGGGAAACCGCCTTGGTTGAACACCTCAAGTTTCTCGCCCCCGGATTCCTGTACAGCGTCGGCATGGCGCCGCCGGTGGCGGCCGCCTCCTTGGCGGCGCTCGAGTGCCTGCGCCGTGAGCCACAGCGAGCCGCAATATTACGCGAGCGCGGGGCGCTGTTCCTGGAACTGGCGCGCGCATCCGGCATCGACGTCGGCACCAGCGCGGGCCTTGCAGTCATTCCCGCCATCATCGGCAGCTCGACGCGCGCGGCACGGGTCTCCGCCGCGCTATTTGAGCGCGGCATCAACGTGCAGCCGATCCTGTATCCCGCAGTGCCCGAGAAACTCGCGCGCCTGCGCTTCTTCATGTCCTGCGAGCACAGCGAGGCGGATATTCGGGAGGCGGTGGCGGCGCTCGCGAGCGAACTGGCGCGATAAGGCGCTCGCGCGCCGCGATGGCGGGCCGGGTGGTCCGGTCGGAGACGCGCAAACGCCGTCAGTATCGAAATTATTGGCGAACCTATACTGAACTTGATGCTGGCCCATCAGATGCGATTCAACCTCGAGTTTCGCTTGATTGCGACGTGCAATGATCTGCAGAGTCGGGGCGACCCAAATTCAGCGCCGCGCGGGAGACGACATTGAGAAGCAATAAATCGGGCGAATTATTCCCCCAAGTCATTTGTCTCAGCACGGTATCTCGAAGGTATTAAATATTACAACAACGGGATGGGCAAAATCGGGGAGTGAGCCCATACTGCCGCGCGGACCAGATGTGTTATTTCGGTTAATTAAAAATCCCAACGAAACGATGGAGAAAATACCGCAATGCAATCGACCCCGTTCGAGAGACGCCGCGCAAAGCCAGATCGGGCAGATTGCTTTTTTTATCACAGCTTTGATCTGCCGCATGGGGAAATTTTTGGCGACTGGGATCTGCGGGGTCGTTTTGATCAATATATCGGTGGACTGGATCTCTTGGGAAAGCGGGTTCTTGATATTGGAACTGCATCTGGATTCCTATCGTTTGAAGCGGAAAGGCGCGGCGCGAAAGTTACATCCTTCGATGCAGACAGTACCGTAAGATATTGTCGCCTCCCGCATACACCATCGCGCTATACGATTGATCGCCAGACTGCCTTAGAAGCCGACGATAGATGGCTCAACGCAGTCAAAAATTCGTATTGGTACATGCACCACGAATTCAACTCCGACAACAAGGTGCACTACGGCGATCTATATAATCTACCTGACTCAATTGGTAAATTTGAGGTCGTATTATTGGGGCAATTTTTGGTTCATAACCGGTCTGCGATCGATGTATTGGAGGCTGTCGCACGGAAAACCGAACGTTACCTTGTAATTACTGAGGGTCTCTGGGAAATTGAAGAGGCTGGAGCCCGCTTTTTAGGCAAGGCAAGCGCCAAAGAGGATTTTTGGTCGACCTGGCTTTATTCTCCCGCGTTTTTTTCCGAGATTTGCGGAATGCTTGGTTTTGCACTAAAAAGTTTGACCCGCAATAAATTCATGTGCAACCATGAAAAGCACAAAAGCGATATGGAACTGGGTACTTTTATTTTTGAGAGGGTGGGAACGTCGTCTGGCTAAAGCTTTTGTAGTCGCAAATCATGTGCACAATTTCAGGCCGATGTTGCGAAAATTTATCCCGCCGGTTTCACTCAATATTTACCAATGACATCTTCATCACATTACTTTGGCGGTGCCTTGTAACTCGTTCTCTTGACATGGATAGTAATTCCAAAGGCCCTGCCCGCGGCGACCGAACGTCTGCCCCAGGGCGTGACCAGGTCAGGTTCGCCAGTGGCTCAACGGGACGGAGCTACCCTTGGTGACGAGGATCCGACTCGATCAAATCCATTCGTATGAGGGCAAGTCCGAGCTTGCGAGTATCGTTGGAAAGTCCAGGCCAGAGATTAGCTGGCGCTTCCGGATTCGGGACACGAAACGATATGAAGTCCGCGCCGTCTTTGTTATCGATATCGAGGCAATATCTCCCGTCCTTCAAAGTGGCGCTCATTACTAGCGATGTTTCCGTTCGACCGACTGTCACTGTAATGGGCTTTTCATGATTGCTGTCGAAAGCATAGCCACGGATCTGAAGCGAAAATGCCCGTGGTAGCGGTTTGCGAAACCTAAGAACCATCTTTGGTCCTACGGTCCAACGGCCCCACGACTCTGATCCGGAAAGGCCATGAGCATCTGCGATAAAGGACGGGAGGCGAGCGGTAGAAAAATCAAGACTGTAGCCAAAGTCGTATTCATGCGCAGCCTTCAGATGCGCGCCACCGGCAATGACTCGCCGTTGCTCTTGATTGGTACCGTGCTGCTCCTCCGTTGCAATTGTTTGCTCAACCGATATGTTTGGTCGGCTACTTAGCAGCCCGCGACCGAGGACGTCGCGCCCCTGAAAGCCAGCTGAAAAACCCACCTGCGACAGGCGTCGCAAGAGACGCTCGCCATTTAGTTCCCATCGATACTGCGACACAGACGTCATCGAATTATCGCCAGCCATCGAGCGCCAATTCCAGATAGCCGACACTGCTCCCGAAAAACGAAATTGATGTCGACTAGCGAGAAGCAAATAAAAATACATATCTTCGGATACTTCCAATTCCGGATCGGCAAGTACATCCTGTGTTAGGACTCGCTTCCGTGCTAGCCAAGCGTTCGATTGGATATAATTGTCAAATCGCAACAATCGATCTATGTTGAAATCATCGAAGAATTTTAGCTCACGACGTTCGCGGATCTCGACAGCCAAATCGCCCTTGAATCGCACATGCTCATTCAAGAAAAGACCGTCCTCCTCCTCGCGGATTACACCAGAGTAAGCGACCGAGATGTGTGGATTCTTCTGCAGCACGCCCACCAGGTTTGAGAGGTGATTTGGGAAGAGCGCATCATCGTCGTCAAGCATACAGAAAAATTCTGTTTCAATTGCGCGCAGGCCCGCCCACATGGCGGTGCTGCGGACGCCAGAACCGGGGGTTGGTAGATCGGTTACAAAGAGAAACCGTGCATCCTCGCGCAATACGTCGAGCCAAGCACTAAAACCGGCGATTTCGGCAAAGCGTGCGAAAAGGATGCCAATCCGTTTATAGCTTTGGCTCCTTAGTGAGGCGACGGCACGCTGGATCATTGATAGTGGTCTTGACCCACAACGGATGATTACGGTTACCTCGGGGCCCTCCGCGTCGACTATTTCCGCCATCCGGGAGGATCGAAGGCGCTCGGTCACATCTTCAACCAAGGAAGAGAGAAGTCTTTCGAGAGAGACCTTGGATCGAAAAATAGCGTCCACCCGGTTGACCGCGTCAACGTAGCGTGCCGAGTCGCTCGTGTACGTGCTCATGATGTCAGCGATCTCGCGCGCCAACGCGCGTGGACTGCGGCTCGCATCGATGTAGTGCAAGCTATCTGCAAATATATCCACTAGAGGTTGTAACGGGTCTGTGATTACGAGGCATTTAGCGGCACAGCCCTCGAAGACGCGCATGTTGGGGGTATCCTCCTCGATATGGGCGGTCTTGTGGATAGCCAGCACGACGCCGTGCCGGTTGAGCGTCCTAGTCACGGCATCCCCATCGAACGGGAGGGGGCCACGGTAGCATTCTTGCAAATGTGCCCAGGCATTCGGCGGACCATAAACGTGTAGGTCGACCGTTTCAGCGAGCGCGCGGAACAGGTGTTCGTGCCGCGATCCGTCCCAATGGGCGCCCACATAGGCCAGGCTAAGTGTCAAGGGGTCGGGCAATTCAAGTTCTGAGATAGCTGCCGAAGGATAAAAATTGAGATCGCTGACAGAGTTGAGGTGCCTCATCGGAAAATGGATGTCCCGCGCGAAGTTGCGGGTCGCGGCGTTTATTGGCACCACCAGATCCCACGAGCGGATAGCCTTCACGCGCTCTGGGTCATCCTTATAGAATTGGGTGGGACCCCACAGCAACCCTACGGCGTAATGCGGAGTGGTCTTTGCAGCAAATTCGTGCGTTATTACAACGAAGGTTGGATCAAAGGCGATAATGTCATCCGAAGTTGTAACTTCGATTGCCAGATGCCCGAGTTTGGGTAAGACAGCTACACAGCGTTGTATGAATTCTCTTTCAGCAGAATGAGATAGATTCGGAAATGCATTCAAGAAAGCGATCTTCATCATGTAGCCTATTTGTCGGATCCAGCGCCTAATGGGCGATTTAGTTACCTTTGCGGTACTAACGCCTCAAACCCGCTCCTGCATGGTCAATGCACTTATAAAACACATTCCCTATTCTGCATATTTCAGCGTTGTCCGCAGAACTTGATAGTGATGTGACTGATCCAACTCCTTTGAGAGCCGTTCGTTCACAAGCCTACGGGGTCTGTATTCGATAAAGTTCGAGCGCCTGCCACTCTCACCCGTCAATTTAAATACGCTGAACAAATCGATAAACTGATCCGAATAAGGAATCTCTAAAAGAAAGCAAAGTTTACGCATTACCTCCTGGGGTGCGGCGATGAAGTTTTCGTATTTGAACACCGGAACGCCTTCATAAGCGCGCAGGAAAGCTATGTATCTCTTGCAGTACTCATCAATAGTCGCGGGCCAGAAGTTCACCCAGCCATTTGCCTCGAGCGAAAGAAAACTATCCAGTGGATGGCGTACAGTGAGAACTGACCGAATTGGGAACCTTGATGAGACCATTGCGCGCAAGCTTGGTCGTGCCTGAATTTCCCTTCCAAAGCAAAAATGGCTGTGCGCGTGATCCCGAACAACTAATCGCTGCCCGAGCGTTACGGCATCTGAATGGATAATCTTTAGATTATTGAGAAACAGCTCTATAATTAGCTCCGGCGTCGCACCCCTAGTACTCTGACGCATCAAAGTCACCATATCGGTCGAGGCAAATCTCGGTTTGCTAGGTTGCTCCAGCACTGTGCTCAGAGGGTCCACTTCGCTCAGAAGTTGCACGTTTGGCATCGCGGCAATACATTTACATAAGAGCGTACCGCCTGTACAAGCAAAATGGTGCACAAGGCGAATCGGCTCGGGAGTTACGGCCTGATGTTGTGCGCATAACGATAGGCATTGCTCCAGAAGACTGGCGGGGTCTTTGTGCGAAACGCCTAACGTCTCGCCGCTGTGCGCAAACTCTTTAAGCAAACTCAAAGCATCGTCAAGCGTCGCTACCAGCTGGTCTACCGGGCGTGCAATAGGCGGATTCTTAGCATTCACAATCAAACCCGTCGCTTTCGCTTACTCGACGGCTTGCTGGTGGATTTGGCACGCGGGGATTTCCGATTGACATTTAGCAAGCGTTTCGATTGCTGTTTGGAATTCGTTTGGGACCCGCTCTTGCGCTCGAGCATCGGCGAAAGTTTGGGTTGCGGGTAGGGATTGACTTTGGCGCTCTCTTCGACGTCATGTTCCAGTACAGCTCGTTTCTCCGCTAATTGGTGAAAGTAATCGGACGCGACACTCAGCCGTTCGCCTAGCTTGGCCAGCATCTGGTGCTGTCGGTCCCGTACGGACAACGACTCTTTGTATCTAAGTTGCAGGTCCTTAAGATCCGCTTCACGTAGGGTCTGAAGCTTTATACCGAGCGAAGCGCTCTGTCTTGCTTCGAGTAACTCTTGCTGTAGGGTGGCTTCAGCTGCAAGCCGCCTCTCGATCTGGGTGAGCCGCTCTGTCGCAAGACGGGTCTGGGCGCCATGCGCTCGTGTAAGTTCGCCCAACTGATTCTCGCGCTCCTTCAAGAGCCTCCGGCTGTCGGTGCCCTCCTGCGTCAGTTGTGCAACGTGCCTTTGAAAGTCTTCTATTTGCGCCATCAATTCTTCCTTCACCGTTGAGAAATCCGCGGCGCGCTCCTCATGAGCCTTCTCAAGGTGATCGATCTGCGCAGAGCGCTCCTGCGACACATGGGCCAATTCGTCATACGCGCGTGTAATCTCGCCCAACTGACTCTCGCGCTCGTTCAAGAGCCTTTGGCTGTCGGTGCCCTTCTGCATCAGCTGTGCAACCTGCCTTTGGAGGTCTTCTATTTGCGCCGTCAAATCCTCCTTCACCGTTGAGAAATCCGCGGCGCGCTCCTCATGAGCCTTCTCAAGTTGATCGATCTGCGCAGAGCGCTCCTGCGATACATGGGCCAAATCGTCATGCGCCCGTGTAAGTTCGCCCAACTGATTCTCGCGCTCGGTCAAGAGCCTTTGGCTGTCGGTGCCCTCCTGCGTCAGTTGTGCAACCTGCCTTTGAAAGTCTTCTATTTGCGCCGTCAATTCATCCTTAACCGTTGCGAAAATTACGGCGCGCTCCCCATGAGCCTTCGCAAGTTGATCGAGTCTAGCCTGACGCTCGACGGCTAACGCTGTCTGCGTGTCTAGAGCGATACTAAACTGTTCTTCGTCCATCTGACGTGCTGAGGCCAAGTGGCGTTCACGCTCCAGTTTTTTCTTATATAAATGGTTCCAATTGCGGACATAAAATGCCCTTCCAACAGCCGGCTGTAGCTCTTCTTGGTATGCGACGCACGAATAGCCGCGTGGGCAAAGAAATTCATCAACCCGTGACTTGGTTGCCATCTCGCTCTTCGGTGCTTTCGATTCGTCGAGAATGACTCGTGCAATTACGACGTCCCACCGATCAAGATATTGCTTTGCGCCGCGCAATATTGGCAAAGCCGGTACGCAGTCAGCTACCGCCCAGTTGATTTTCGTGCTGCCCTTAGAAACTGCAAGAATTGAATCCAGTGTGGTCGCATTCAGTCGACGTTGTTCCCGAGTGCCCAGGTTTTGCCAAAATCCCGCAAAAAGTTCGGGTCGAAGAACACCGCTTTCATTTGGGTTGGAGGCGACAAAGAAGTCCATTTCCTCTTCAGTGTCGCTTACCAATGCGGTATGCATATTCCAACCCGAATGCCCATGAAGAGTCGCTGTTAGCTTATCCTGAAAATTCTCATCGGCCTCGATAAAGATAGCGGTATCGATGCCCCAATCGGCATAGCGAACTGCTGCGTGGCCACTGCCGGCGCCCACATGCACAACGCCCTCTGCGGGTACAAGGACCTGAAGAAAGTCCATCCAAACATCGAGGGATAGATTTATATACATTACGGATCCGTCCTTCGCGACAACCGCAAATCGAGATAACGCTCAGGAGATGATATCCAGTTTGACAGAGCGGACCTTAATCGCGAGATTACGTCGGTCCTCCGAGCCATGATGGGCAGGACAAATCAGTTTCGGAAACCTGAATTGAAACTCCCAAACGGGAAAGTCCTCAATTTTGGTAGCCTCAATGAGGAACAAAACCAGCGCTGGGTAAGTATCCCAGTCCTTACTAATGTCCATCTGCCTGCCGTTGAAGAAAAACTCCATGTCCCGCAAAATTTCCTTTGCCATCGAATCGGTGACATCTATTTGCCCCTTGTACGTTCCTTCACCCAGCGCCGGCATTCTTATAGAACTGACTTCATTGGGGCCGGCCCAACGGCCGTCATGCTCTACGTAATACCAGTTATCGCCTTCGATTTCTTGCAGCATATCGACTACCACATTGATAACGTGATGACGCAAGAACTGCTCTTGGAACGCACGTTTCTTGAGTTCGTTCTGACAATCGGATTCAAGTGCTCCGCACTTTAATACGGAATATTCGAGTTCCTTCTGGAGCTGAAGCACTTGAAATCGCAGTGGTTCGTTTTCATGTGCTAGTTCAGCGCTGCGCGACGGCGCCTGATTTGCCTCCAAGGATGCTCGCGCGGCGCTCAGTTGGCTGGCCAATTCGTCGGTTTTACCTTGTGCCTGCTTCAGCGCTTGAGCAAAACTTCCGCACTCGATTTGCAGGCGTATGGTCCGTTTATGTTGTTCTCGTCTTTCCTCGACGGCACATTTGAGTTTGTCCAAAAGCCCCATGTACTCATGCCAAGCCCTCGCTGTTGTGGCGTCCTCAACGGAATCGGTCGGGTCGGCGAAATCGCCCGAACTCTCCAATTCCTGATAAAGTGCTGTCGCATGGTGATATTCCCCGAGGAGCGCCTTCACCAGGCTAAGGGCGACCACAGAGATATCCGGTCGGGTAAGCTCGTGCTCTGACGCAAGCGGTTCGATCCGCGCCCCGATAGTTGCGACAGCTCTTTCGATGAACCGGGTCGGCTCACGTGTCGCGGCTGTCGCATTCACCAGCATGCAATGTTCGGGATTGCGATTGTAGAATCGCAATATTTCCGTGTTGTAGATCGTCCACGAGGTAATCGAACGAGAGATATTGTCGGGTGTTGCCTCCATAGTTTGGAGCATTTCCGCAATTGTGATCTCAGGTGCCGAGTAGACCAGCACGAACCGGATATTTGGATCAAATGATTTCCAGAATTCAAGCAGCCAGATCGTTCCGGCGTCTGCCCAACCCCAGTCAGTTTCTGTCGAATTACCCATAAAGAGATCAATCGCAAGATCATGCCAAACCTCTTCCGCCAAGCCGTGATCCACCGACAGTCCCTTTGACAGCGACAAATCGCGCGCCCGTAAAAGCGTCTGCTGCAGTTCCGTGGGAGATATTGCCTCACGGGAAGATGGCTGCGTGCGCGCGAGTCCGGCAGCGACGAGCGCTTCGTGAATTATGTGATAACCGGATTCAGGATGGCCACACGTGAGGATAACTTTCACAGACTAAACTCCCTTGTGTGATCACGGTACTGTCGCGGCCGAATATCTACACACTAATTGCTGCCTGGGCGTCCCTCGTCATTTATCGATTGTCTCGAACGCGGATACGCTTCCGCTAAACGATATCTTGAAGCATTTCGACCGCGCGACCTTGCAGCCGTGCTTGACCACCATCCATCCGCACTAAAGGTCTTGCTCCACTCACAATGGGGTCCGGCATCAGCGCCTTGATAAGGCCAGACGGCGAATCCTCGGTGAAAAATACCAGCGCATCCGCGGATTTTGGATACCAGATGTGCGGGCGCGAAACTTACTTCCTTGCAAATCTCCACCATAATGGCCTGAGCGCCGCACGAACGCTCGCCAGGAAAGGATGCCGCCTCTCGTATTCTAGTCGGTTCGCTTCGGGAAGCGACCTGAGCCGAGCGTCTTCGGAAAGCGGCTTGATTCGCGCTTCCTTCGACCGCCAAGCGTGGAAAATCGCCCGATTGTGGCCCGCGGGATGCGCGGTCACTTCAATGTCCTTGAAGCCGTGGCTGACTAGCAGCGCCTTCATGCAATGCTCGTTCGGACCCCACCAATTCGTCTGGTCGTCGTTCAGCTCGCGACCTGGATAAAAGGCCATGGCTGGAATGTCGATATCTCGAAGGTCCAGATGGGTCTCGACGATCAGGACTTGCTGCGCGAGGACGGCGACCCTGGCCAGGGCTTCAATGGCATCATAGCGATGGTAAAAGACCCCCAAATAGAGAACGACATCGAACTCGCCGACTGTCTCCGCCGAGAGGTCTGCTACATCGACCTCGCGGGCGTCCACGTCGACGCCAAGTGCCGAGCGCGCGACGTCAAAGGCTTCGCGGCCGCGAATTTGCGGATTTGACCAACAGTACGAGTCGGTTGCGAGCACGCGACTCGCGCCACGTCGCTTTGCTTCGAAGCTGAAAAAACCATTCCAAGCGCCAATATCGAGCACCGTGCGGCCGCTCAAATCGACGCGATCGAAAATGAGGCTCGCTTCACGAGCGCAATTTGATAACGATTTGTTTCCGGCGGTAACCACGCCGCCGCCCAGGTCGATGGAGTGGTGCCACGGTAGGCCGTCAACGAGTGCTTGCAGGTCGCCGCTCAACGATCGAACCTTACATACGCCATTGCTCGATCACCTCTGGCTTTGCCGCCAGCGTCTCCAAATAAAAGGTATAAGCCGCGTCGACGTTGGGAAATGAAAAAAGCCGGCCCTCGTGCAGAACGACCGCGTTTTCGCAATAAGTCTTGATCGCATTCACATCGTGGCTCACTAGAATAAAAGCGCGGTCCTTGCGCTTCTGGAACAGTTCATAGCGACAGCGTTCGTGAAAACGCACGTCCCCAACTATCATCGCCTCATCGATCAAGAAGCAGTCAAATTCGATGGCCATGGACAGCGCAAAGGCCAGTCTGGTCATCATGCCGTGAGAGTAATGCAAAACCGGCTCACGGAAAAACGCCCCGAGCTCGGTGAAGTCTTCGACGAACGGCACGAGGGGTTCGTAATCGATGCCGTACACACGGCACACGAATTTCAAATTATCTAGGCCCGTCAGGTTGTGAGCGAATGCTCCGACGAACGCCAGGGGCCATGAGATGCGCATGCCTCGCCGAATACGGCCGGTGGTGGGTCGCTCAGCACCACTGATCAGCCGAATCATCGTGGATTTGCCCGCACCGTTGCGCCCGAGTATTCCCAGGTTCCGTCCCCGCTGCAGCGTGAAGCTCACGTTGTCAAACACCTTGTACGGTCCGTGCCGCGTTTCATAGATTTTCGACACGTGCTCAACCGACAGCATTAGAGCTCGACTCGACGGCTGGCTTCACGAGCCACGTACAGGCCGCACAGCGTCAGTACCAGACAGCACTTGGCCATATACCCCATATCGTAGTGCGTGCGCACGACATTGCCGAAATATCCATGGCGCAGCAGTTCGACGCCGTGCACCATGGGCAAGTATAAAACGACGTCCTGAAGCCGCTTTGGGAGCCACTCGACCATGAAGGCGGCGCCGGACATGGGAAACAGTAGGTAGGCGGTCGGATGCCATAAGCGGTGCGCGAGTGGGGAAAAGGCGGATCCGGCACCCACTAGTAGCGCGAGACTCGCGCCGAACCATGCCAACATGAACCAGCCCCCACTTACCATTAGTAGATTGCTGGGGATCGGCATCCAACCAATGTAGATAAAAAAAAATGAGAGAACGATGAAGGAACTGGTGGCACCCATGATCTCCAGTGCAATGCGCGTCAGAAACACGTCGATGATGAGAACGCTGCGATGGAACAAGAGCGGCTTATTTTGTTCGATGCCGGCGCTGCATTGCGTCGCGGCATTGCGCCACATCAGCACCGAGGAATAGCCCGTAACCGCGAAGGCCACGATGGGTATCCCCGTGGCCCCATGCGCGAGTCCGGCCGCGCTCCACAGGGTCGCCACGCCCAGGGTGAAGATCATCGGTTCCCCGACCAGCCACAGTACCCCGAGGTTATCCCGGCCGAATCGCGTGATCAGTTCGCGCATCATTAGCGCATGCAACACGCGGCCTTGGATCGCTAGACTCTGAAAGAACGATAACTCGCTGATCGTGGCCATCAGAAAATCGCCGTGCTAGTCCGCATGTTCGCGAATGCTGGCAATCAACATGCTAGCGACGGCCCAGAAGACCAAGCCGAGGATCAACACCGTGAATATCGAGCGGAACCGCTTTGGCTCCATCGCCCTGTCCGGCAAATTGGGTTGCACCAAGGTTTCGAGATAGAGCTGCTTCTGCAGCGCTTCGGCGCGGACTGACTCGAGTTCAGCCAGTGCGACGCCTAACTGCTTGTCGGCGAATTCCACGTCCAGGGCGAGGCGCTCGAAATTCGGCGCGCGCGCGCTGAAAGAGCCGCGCGCGCTCGTGACCTTGGAAGCCTCCGAGGCGATCGCAGCACGCAGTGAGTCGGCGCGGCTGTTGAGCGCGCGGATCTGCGGATTGTCGGGCGAGAGCTTCTTGACCTGCGCCAACTCCGTCTCGGTGGATACCAATTCCTGTTCGATCTTTGCCACGCCCTCGAGCTGCAGCGCCGCCTGCTTGTCGGGTTCGAATACCGCATGGCTGCTGCGGTAGGTGAGCAGCGCGAGGGCTGCGTCTTTGGCCTTATTCGAGGCGATCTTCACTTCGTTGTCGGCGAAGCTGATCAGGTCGCGGCGGCTCCGATCGTTGAGCGTGTTGACCAAGCGCTCGCTCATGTCGAGCAGCGACTGGTTGATTTTGTATGCGTCTTCGGCGCTGAACGCGCGCACCGTCAAAATAGAGATCGACGATACGGGGTCGTAGTCGACGCCGATGTGCCTGCCATAATAGAGATAGAGTTTTTCGAAGCTGCGGTTCCACCCCAATCCCGGAAACCGATCGAACAGATCGACATCGGGATTCGAATACGCCCTGCGAACGTTGAGTTTTTGGTCGAGTTCCCTCAAAGCATCCCTCGACAAGATGTAATCGCGCACTGAATAGGTGTCATCCTGGGAGTGCGAAAACCCGTTCCCCTGCAGCAGCTGCCCTACGAAACCCGTTGGCGTCTGTCGCTGTGGACTGCGCACCAGGAAGCGGGATTCCGAGACATACACATCCGAGGCGATGAGCCCGTAATAAACGGCGGCGCCGCACGTCGGCAACACCACGAGCAGGACGAATAACCAATGGCGGCGAAGCCAGGTTTTCATCACAATCCGACTTGCTTGAGAGCCAATGTGGGGTAGGCCACGGAGAACAGCACGTTCAGGGCCTTCTGAACCTCGGTGATAGGCGCATTCGAAACATACAAAATGTCCCGATTCTCGATCGGAAAGCTTTGGATCGCGAAAAAGCTTGCGGGGTCCGAAAGATCGATCCGAAACACCGCAGGCACCATACCCTCGGCTGTGGTCATGACGGGTTCGCGTGGCCACGCGAGCGCGGCTTTCGGCTCGAAACGAAAAATGAACACGCCACGCGCGTTGGAGCGCGAGTCGATCAGGCCGCCGGAGCGGGCCAGGGCCTGCGCAAGCGTGATGCCCTGCGTTTCGAAATTGATTTCCTCGTTCTTGCCGGTCGCGCCCAATGCGGTGAAGCTATAGGGCTGAAACAACGCCGTCACCACATCGCCGGGCTGCAGCGGCACGTTCTGCCGCGGATCGCGGATGATGGTCTCGAGCGGCAGTGAATAGACGTTATCCGCGCGCGTGATCTGGATCGTCATCTTGTTGACCGGCTGACGCACACCGGCGGCGGCGGCCAGCGCATCGAGCAGCCTCTCGTTACCCGGGACCAGCGGCACGCGGGTGCTCACATTGACTTCGCCCACGACCGTCGCATTGGACGACAAATTACGCGTCATCCGCACCATGACTTCCGGTTGATTCGCTTTGCCGTTCAGCCGGCCGACAATCTCGCCTTCAATGGACTGTATGGTTTTGCCGGCGGCCGGAATGCGGCCGGCGAAAGGCACGAAGATGAATCCTTCGTCGTCGACGGGTTGTTCGGGCAGCGTGGTGGCGTGCGAGGTGGCGATCATCGCGCTGTTGCTGTTGACCGGCGCGGTTCCAAACAGCGTGGCAGGCGCCGCTTCCCAGATGGAGACCTCGAGCATATCCCCAGGCCCTACGGTGCGCGTGGCGATGCGCTTGTTGCCGAGGGTCTCGGAAAATAACCGAAGCTCGCGTTGCGCGAGCAATTGGCGGGTCACCGCATCGTTGATGTCGATGAGTTGAATGGCAATGGTATTGGGCTGCGGCTTCGCCTCGTCGATGGTTTTGCGGCTCGGGCCTATCCCCGGCAAGAAGCCTGCGCAACCTGATAGCAGAACTGCGCTTAAGGCAGCGATAGTTGCAATTTGGATTCGACGCACGATGGCAGTGTCGATGGCCCGGCTGGGCACGTGCTGCTGCAAAGCGATGTAAGGGACGCGAGGTCTGCGCCGTGCTATCGCCAAAATTCGCTTGCAGTTTCAACAGTCAGCATAGCCGCATCTCCCCGCGCAATTATCTTCGAACAGTGAGACAGACAATCGGGAATTCCGTCCGTCGCAAGGTCTTGCGATCCCTGGAATGATATAGCTTGGAATTATATAACTTGCACATTATGAGCGCTATCCTCCCTTTCCCCCCCGGCGTTCGACAGACACCGTCCTGCCATGCAGGCGATAATGGATTCCGGCCCAGGTGAATCGGTGCCCGACGCAGCTCGCCAAAAACGCGCTCACATGGACCAGGTGGATCAGCGGCCATGCCCATTGGGCGAAACTGATCGTGGTCCTCGCCGCACTGATCGCGCTGTGCGTCAGCACGAGATCGGCGATCTGGCGCCGAATACGCAGCCGGACCTGGAGCAGTGCGAGGCTGCCCAAGATAAAGCCCGCGATCCACCAGCGACCGGCGTATGTCTCTGCGATGGCAACAGTCGCCGCAAGTGTGGGCAGGCACAAGGTCCAGCCTGCCAGCCACCAGTGCCGAGGTGCGTAGGTTCGAACCAGCAAATATTGACGACGGGCGAAGTTGAACAGGCTCGTCCACCTGTAAGCAACCGGGCTCGGCACGAGGACATGAAGCGGCGCTTTGATCTTGAGTCCCCGCGCACGCAGCGCCGCCGTGAGTGTCAAATCGTCGGACGCCGCCTGGTTCCATATCGCCGGCAGGTCAATCTGATCCAAGGCCGCTCGGGCGAGGGCGATCGATCCGCCCCAGCCGAGATTCCAGCGTACCGAGCGTGCCGCCGTGGCGATAGAGAGATCGATGGCGGCCGCGACCAGTGTGGGCCAGCGCTGATCGGTCGGTAGCAGCCAACGATAGCCGCTGCTCACGGCGGCCTGCCGGTTGGCAATGGGTCGGATGAGCTGGGACAGCCACCGTGCATCCGGCAGGATGTCCGCATCGGTGAACACCACGATTGCATCGTCATGGCGCAGTGAGCGCCATGCCGCCAGCAAATTGTGGACCTTCTGGGCACGTTGAGTGGACTGGCCGGCGATGACGATGTCGATCGCGATCGTGCCTGCGTGTCTTTGTTGGATGCCCTCGACCAGGGGCAGTGCGGGATCGGATCTCGATTCCAGCGCGAACACCAGCCGATAGGCGGGATACTGTTGACGGCACAGCGCCTCAAGAAACGGCCGCGTTGTCTCGTTGACTCCTTTGATGGCCGTGAGAATCGCAACGCGCGGCCAGTGCTCGGCAGGCGCCGGCGCGGCGATCCCTCGACGGTAGTGCAGGACGCCGTAGGTGGCCACGATGTCCGTTGCTAACCACAGCAACAGTATCGAAAGGTCAATCATGGCATCGCGCTGGCCAACGCTTACAAGCGGTATTCGATCAAGCCGAACCATTGATCGATCAAGCGCAACACCACCGGTGCAAACAGCGCATCGAGTCGCGCGACTTGTTGCAGGTGTTCCTCGGAGCCTATTTTCAGTTTCCGCGCAAACTCCAGGGGCGGCAGGACTTGCGTGGCGAACCTCGCCCCTCCCAGCCGTTCGCTGTACAGCGGCAGGATGATCGCGCCGGTGCGGGCCGCCATGCGCACGATCTTGGCGAGATTCACCCGAGAGTCGAGCGCACGCCCGAAGGACGGCGCCGAGACGCGCCCCTCCACCTGCTCATCGGCCGCAACCATCAGGATGCCGCCCGGCTGCTCCAGGTGGCGCATGGCGCGACGCCAAACATTGCCGTCGATGGTCATGACGGTGAAGCCCTGTCGCCCACGCTGCAGGGTTGCGATATGTGCTTGAACGCGATTGCGGGGCACGGGATTGGCCAAAGCGGCCAAACGCCCGGGCGCTCGATCGACTATCTGGCTGGTGATGGTTTCCCAATTGCCCAAATGCGCGAAGGCAACGATGACCGGCCGCCCGTCGGCGAGCACCGCATCAAGAGTCCCGGGGTCACCGATGGTCGCCCGCCGTTCGCGGACGATCTTGTCAAGCACGCAAAATTCCGCATAAACCCGGCCGACATTGGCCCACAGCCGGGTCTGCGCTGCTTCGAGCGTGTGGGGGTCGCGCGCGAGATCGGGACGCAGCAGTCGGATGGTCGCGGCTGCACGGGCGGCAGCCTCGGGATGGGTGCGGCGGCCCAGAATCTGGCCCAAGCCGGCGCCGATGCGCGATACCAGCGGCACCGGCAGCGAGCGCATGACCCGATAGAGACTGATGTCTCGCAGCTCGGCCAAGCTCATCCCAGATATCGGACCGGGCTCGGCGAGGTGAGGTACGGCAGCCATGTGGGCAAACACTAACACGGACTCGCGGATTGGATCACACGCTGCCGGCAGGCACGCGCCCGGCTTCGGGCGGCCTTGAGGGGCGAGGGGCCTTTCTGTACCCTGCACGCTCGAATCGCCAAGCCGAAGGCAGCACGGATGGCCTTAACACGACTCAACGCAAGCGTTCTGGGCCCGCTCGAGAGGCCGGCGCTCGCATGGATGGCGGCGCGGATGCCGCCGTGGATCCTGCCCGATCACCTCACTGCTTTCGGTGTCCTCGGCGCACTGCTCACGGCGACGGGATTCATATTAAGCAATGGGTCGTTGCATTGGCTGTGGCTCGCCTGTCTGGGCCTGGTGATGAACTGGATCGGCGACTCTTCGGACGGAACTCTGGCGCGGCATCGGCACATCGAGCGGCCGCGTTACGGGTTTTTCGTGGACAGCACCAGTGACCTTTATTCCCATAGCATGATCCTGCTCTCGGTCGGCCTGTCGCCGTGCGCCCACTTCGCGGTGGCATGCGTGGGTCTGATCGCCTTCTTGATGGGCTTCTCCTACACGCTGATCGGCGCCCACACGCGCGCCACCATGCGCATCACCTATTGTGGGTTTGGTCCCACGGAGATACGGGCGCTTCTCTTGGTCGGCAACCTGCTTGCCCTTGCCTTCGGTATCTTCTACCTGCAGCCGCGAATTGCGCTATTGGCGCGGTTCGGTCCGATCACGACCTATGACATCGTGATCTCGATCCTGGCTGTGGCTGCGGTGGGGTTGATTCCCGTGCTGGCCATTCGCGAGGGCCGCACCCTGTCGGCCGAGGATCCACGGCCGGGTCGGGCGCGGGTCCGGACTCGCGCACCTAGGTAAGCATTGCGGCCGCGCACTCGACCTTTCGCGGCTATGGACTCGGCCTCAGCCCCGGTGTTGTTGGATATTTCGCGCTTGATCGGGCGCGCGCACCGAGGGGGTCCGAGCGGTATCGACCGCGTCGAACTCGCCTACGCTCAGCACTTTCTGGCCTTGGACGCCCGCCGGCCCGCATACGCAGTGGTTCACCTGTTCGGATGGCTGTTCGGGGTCAACCCCTTGGGCGCACGACGGTTCGTGGAGAGGCTCGCCGCTCGTTGGCAAGGCGGCGCATTCGCTGGCGGGAGCCGGGCATTCGACTTGGTTGCCCAGTACGCCACGCTGTTGTCGGGCCACTGGAGCGCCGGCTTTCAGCTGCGGCGGCAATTGAAGAAGCATGATGAGCCCTCGATCTTTCTCGTCGTCTCTCATCACCATCTTTCGCGCGAACACACGATGCGCAGCATAAGGCGTTCTTTCGGCGCACGCTGTGTATGCTTCCTGCACGATCTCATTCCGATTGATTACCCGGAATACTTCCATCCCGGTAAGGAGCAGGAACACCGGCGGGTCACCGAGACGATCACCCGGTTCTTCGACGCCGTGATCGTGAACTCCCAGGCGACCGCCGATTCGTTCCGACATTTTCTGTCGTCCCAGCCCGTCTCGTCCCGGCCTGAACAGACAATTCCGGCGGCGAACATCCGTGTCGCGCCGCCCGGCGTGAGCCCCTTTCCACGCCCGGCTCGCACGCCCGATGTGCCGCATTCAGTGCCATACTTCATCGTGCTGGGAACGATCGAACCGAGAAAGAACCACATGCTGCTGCTCAACCTATGGAGTCGGCTGGCAACCACCATGACGAAGCCACCGCGATTGCTCGTGATTGGCGCGCGCGGCTGGGAGAACGAACAAGTCGTCGACATGCTCGAGCGTTCACACCGTCTGCACGGCCTGGTCGAAGAGCACAACCGCTTGGACGACTTGGGCGTCGGCGCGCTGCTCACTCAGGCCCGAGCCGTGCTGGTACCCTCGTTCATCGAGGGCTTTGGCCTGCCGCTGGCCGAAGCGCTCGCCTCGGGAGTGCCGGTGATCTGCAGCGATATTCCAGAATTTCGCGAGATCGGCCGCGACGTGCCGGACTACCTCGACCCGCTCGATCTGATGGCGTGGCGGGATCAAGTTATCGATTATTCCCGACCGGATTCCACCCGGCGGGCCGCGCAAATGCAGCGCCTGGCGCACTGGCAAGCGCCTTCTTGGCCGGATCACTTCGAGATCGTTGAACGCACGCTCGACGAGGTCGCGTCGTCGAGCCGCGTGTCGCCATGATCAGCGCCGAGACGCCGCTCAAGATCCTGCTCGAGATGCGCCCGGCGCTCGAGGGGCATGCGGGCATTCCGCAGGAGACCCGCTTGTTGTTTCGCGGCCTGTCCTTGCTGGACGACGTGCGCGTCGAAGGTCTGTTGCAAAGCAGTGAGCGCCTGCTCGCGCCCGGGTTGCCGCCGGGCGGGAACGGATGGGCGGGCCCCTTACCGGCGGACCAGCAATTGAACCGTCTCGGGCGGCTCGTGATCACACTCGAGCAACGAACCTGGCAGGGGTACCTGAACGCCGTCGTGCATACGATCGGCATGGCCTTCTGGCATGCGCTCGGCGGCAGGCAAAGGCTCGGGCGTTTCGACGCACATCACTTCCGGGACTATATTTGGCGCCGGTTCTTCGCGCGCACGCTGCCGCCCGCGGACTTCGATCTCGTGACCCGTGCCGGCTTCAGGATTGCGAGGATCCCGTGGAGCGCGATGCATATCTGTGCTCTGTTCACCCGGCACTTCGGTGCCCCGGCTTATCCGCGCCTCGACACGTCGGATTTCGACATGATGATCGCCGAAACGCCCTACCCGGCGACGGTGTCGCGGCGTACGACATTGGTGGTTCGCTACCATGACGCCATCCCGGTATTGATGCCCGATACGATTTCGGATCGCAGCTACCACCAGGCCTCGCATTATCGGGCGCTGCGCCACAACGTGAACCACGGCGCCTGGTTCGTCTGCGTCTCCGACGCCACCCGCAGCGATCTGCTGTCGATTTTTCCGCAGGCCGAGCCGCGCTCGCTGACGATCCACAACATGGTCTCGCACGATTATTTCGACGAGGACTCAGGCGCGCATCGCGTCCGGGAGATCATCAAGACCCGGCTGAACGACAAAATCAAGCCGCCCCTCGACCCCGGGTTCAAACGCCGGCTGTTCGAGGAAGACTCAGGAGCCGATCCGCTCCAATACCTGCTGATCGTCGCGACCATCGAACCGCGCAAGAATCATCTGACCTTGCTGTCCGCCTGGGAAAGGCTGCGCGTCGAGTTCTTCCCCGCGCTCAAGCTGCTCGTGGTCGGCGAGACCGGATGGCATCATGAACCCATCGTTGGGAAATTTCGCCCGTGGACGGAGCGCGGGGATGTTTATTTGCTGGAGGACGTACCGTCGCCGGACCTGCGGCTGCTCTACAAGCATGCGCGCGCGACCATCTGCCCGAGCTTCGGCGAGGGATTCGATCTTCCGGGAGTGGAGGCGATGAAGTCGGGCGGCGCCGTGGTCGCCTCCGATATCGCCGTTCATCGGGAAATCTATGCGGACGCGGCAGAGTATTGCAACCCCTATTCGAGTCAAGACGTGGCGCGCGCCATCAGGGATGTCATAGATCCCGCGCGCTGCGCGCGCCGCGACGAACTCGTGGCCAAGGGCGCCATCGTCTCGCGGCGCTACGCCCACGAAGCGATTCTGCCGCAGTGGCAGGCGTTTCTGACTTCTCGGTTGCAGCGGACCTAATCCGTGCAGCGCATTTTCATCACCGGCGCGAGCTCGGGAATCGGTCTGCTGACGGCCCGCGATCTTTGCGGGCGTGGCCATGAGGTCTGGGGCACCAGCCGCACGCTGGCGAGGCTACCGGTGATCGAGCGCTTCCATCCCATCGCCCTTGACTTGAATGACAAAGGGTCCATCAAGGCCGGCTTCGACGAGGGGCTCGCCGAGGCCGGTCACTTCGATGTGCTCATCAACAATGCCGGAGCCGGCGTCTTCGGACCGCTCGAGGGCTTCTCCGATCAAGAATTCAACGCCCAGCTCGAAACCCTGCTCTGGGGGCCGCTGCAGCTGATCCGCCACGCGCTTCCCGGCATGCGCGCGCGCCGCGCCGGGCTTGTGGTGAACGTTTCCTCGCTCGCCGCCGAGTTTCCGCTGCCTTTTTTGGCGCCTTACAGTCTGTGCAAGGCGGCTTTGAGCGCCATGAGCGAAGGGCTGACCTTGGAGTTGGCCCACACCGGTGTCCGCGTCGTCGACGTGCGACCCGGCGACTTCGCCACCCAGTTTCATGCTTCCACGCGCCGCATCGGCGCGGAACTCGCGCAAGCCTACGCGCCCAATCTGGAACGCGCCTGGGCTGCGATCGAGCGCAACATGAACCGTGCGCCCGGTCCGAAAAAAGTGGCTGACACGCTGGTGAAGATCATCGAGGGGGATATCCGCGGCCCTGTGGTCGCGGTCGGCGATGTCTTCCAGGCCCGCATCGCGCCCTTGCTGACCCGGCTGGTGCCGCGCGCCTGGGTGCAGTGGGGACTGCTCGCCTATTACGGACTGAAAAGCCGCCCCTGACTAAAGCCCCTCATTGCGCATCACCGCGAAAGCATCATCAGCCATGCCGAGCGTGGCGCTGATGTCCTCGGGCGTGTGCGCCGCGGATAGGAACCAATTGTGGTGCGGATGAAAAAAGGCGCCGCGCCGCGCCACCTCGGCGCAGAAATACTGTTGCCGGCGCGAGCTCGGATCGTCGATGAAGCAGAGGAACGGGACTGCGGGAGGCCCGGAGGCGAGCATCGCATAGCCGTGTTTCGCGCCGGCCTGCAGCAAGCCCTGCATCAGCATTTCCCCGCTACGGCGCAGGGTCGAAACGATCTCCTGCTGCTTGAGGATCTGTACGCACGCCAAGGCTGCTGCCATCGCGGGCGGGCTGTTCCAATAACTACCGGACAAAAAAACCCGGCTGGCGGCGACGCGCAGCTCCTTGCGCCCGAGCGCCGCGGACAGGGCATGGCCATTGGCTATCGCCTTGCAGAAACAGATCAGATCAGGCTCGAAGCCGAAGCAGGCGTGCGAACCTCGCAGATCGAGGCGGAAGCCGGCACGGATATCGTCGAGAATGAGCACCATCCCTTCGCGGCGGCAGGCGGATTCGATATGGGGCCAGAAGCCCGGCGCGGGCATCTCCGAAGGTTTGAAAGCCGGGTGATGGAACGGCGTCATGATGACGCCTGCGATGTCGCCGCGGTGCCGTGCGAGCAGCCGATCGAAGGATTCGAGATCGTTCCAGCTGAAGTCGTGGATGTGGGCACGGTCTTCATCCAGCAGCCCGGCGTGGCCCGGTGTGCACCAGGGGTCGATGCCGTGGTAGGCGCCCGCGACTTTGAGGATCTTGCGCCGTTGGGTATGTTCCCGCGCCACCTGCACGCACCAGGTGGTCATATCCGAGCCATTCTTGCCGAACACCGCCCAGGCCGAGAAATCGATCAGGGAAACCAAGTATTCGGCCAACTCTACCATCACCGGTCCCGGGTGATTCACGCACAACGCGTTGCGCCGTTGCCGTGCGGCCGCTTCCTCGACCACCGGATGCTGGTGGCCCAAGATCACCGGCCCGTAGCCGCATAGGTAATCGATGTACTCGTTCCCATCGACATCCCAGTAGCGGCAGCCATCGGCTCGCTCGGCGTAGTACGGAAGCGCGCCGGGCAATGCCGCCGCGGGGCTGGCGTGCCCGTAGATGCCGCACGGTATCACCTGGGCTGCCCTTGCAAAAAGTTCCTGTGAGCGGCGGTAGCGGTCGGTGTTTGAATCCATGGAATTCAATGTTTGAGGTAAACGCGCAGTCGCTCCATGGCGAAATTAAGACCTTCGGCCAATGGTACGAGCCCCTCGACCCGGATCTGCCCGGAACCGACAGCCGCCAGGGTATCGATCTCCCCGCGCAGCGCCCCGTAGGCCGTGGCGATGTCGGCGAACACGATGCAGACGTCGGGGCGTCGCGGCGGATCACTCCAGCCTGCCTGATTGCCGGCTGAGCCGTGGTCGAACCACACGGTGCCTCGAGGTTCGCCCGCAATCGTGAAGGAAGCGAGTCCCGGCGGCAAGGAGCGCAGGATATATCGCGCCGCCGCGTCGCCTTGCGCGAGGGCGTGAAGAGCCAGTCCGGCAGTGATGAGCGAGAGTCTGGCATGCAGGCGGCGGCCCGCGGCGCTGTCCAAGACCTGCGGCGCGCCATCCAACACGGCTTCGAGCCGCTGCGCCAGTCTGGAAAATCGCGCCAATAGTCCGACGCGCCAGCAGCCCCAGACGGGTAGCGGCGCGGCCCATTTATTGCCGGAAAAAAACGCGTTCAGATGGCGATCGCCGAGAAACAGCAAGATCACCGAGGCGTTGCGGCCGCACCCATTTTCCCAGAGGATTTGGCCGCGCTGCAGGCGGATCGTGGCCGCCGGGCCGCCGAATATCAAGAACACGATCGACGCGCGCAGCTGTCCAAGATGATCAACGACGATGCCGTCTTGTTCGGCCAAGTCGGTCAAACACGGCAACACGGCGCTGAGATAGAGCCGGCTCAGCACCGCAGGGTCGGGACGAGCCGAGTTCGGCGTCACACGCTCCGAACCGTGCGGATCCTCTCCGGCGTCTGCAGTGCCCACCAGGTCTCGACGCTCGCGCCGAGGCCGGCAAGATCGAGTCCCGCCTCCGCGAGGCAGGTTTCCCGGGTACCGTGCTCGATGAAGCGGTCCGGTATGCCGATATGCAAAGTGGGCAGCAGCGAACCGTTGGCGGCCAGCACCTCGCCGATGCCGGAGCCCGCGCCGCCCATGATCGCATTCTCTTCGATAGTCACGATCGCGCGGTGGCGTGCCGCGATGTCGATGATAAGGTCCTCATCGAGCGGCTTGACGAAGCGCATGTTGACGAGCGTGGCGTCGAGCCGCTCGGCGATCTTGCGCGCCGGCTCGACCAGGGGTCCAAACGCCAGGATTGCAAGGCCGCTGCGCCCCTCGCGCTTGAGCTGCGCGCGTCCCACCGGCAGCGCCGCCATCTCCGCGCAGATCGGCACGCCGGGCCCCGTGCCGCGCGGATAGCGAACGGCCGAGGGTGCGGACAACGTGGTGGCGGTGTACAGCATCTGCCGGCATTCGTTCTCGTCCGCCGGCGTCATGACCACCATGTTGGGAATACAACGCAGGAAGCTCAAGTCGTAGCTGCCCTGATGGGTCGCGCCGTCGCTGCCCACCAGCCCGGCGCGGTCCAATGCGAACACCACCGGTAGATTTTGCAGAGCGACGTCGTGGATGAGCTGATCGTACGCACGCTGCAAAAACGTCGAATAGATCGCAACCACCGGTTTGAAGCCCTCGGTCGCAAGTCCGGCCGCAAAAGTAACCGCATGCTGTTCGGCGATCGCCACATCGAAATAGCGGTCCGGGAATCGCTTCGAGTACTCGACCAGACCCGAGCCTTCGCGCATCGCCGGAGTGATCCCGATGATCTTCGGATCGCGCTCCGCCATGTCGCACAGCCATTGCCCGAAGATCTGCGAGTAGGTTGGTCCCGAGCTCGCTTCCTTGTATATCTTGCCGCTGGCCGGATCGAACGGTCCGGGACCGTGCCACTTGATCGGATCGGCTTCCGCCGGCGCGTAGCCTTTGCCCTTGCGGGTGACAACGTGAAGAAGTTGCGGTCCACGCAGCTTTTTCACGTTCCCGAGGGTGGTGATGAGCGCCTTGATATCATGACCGTCGATCGGTCCAATGTAATTGAAGCCCATTTCCTCGAACAGCGTGCCGGGCAGCACCATGCCCTTCAGATGCTCTTCCGAGCGGCGTGCTAGTTCCCACACGGTGGGCATCTGACGCAAGACCTTTTTGCCGCCCTCGCGCAGGTGCGCATACATGCGCCCCGACAGCGCACGGGCGAGGTAATTGGAGAGTGCGCCCACGTTCTCCGAAATCGACATGTCATTGTCGTTGAGGATGATCAGCAGATCCGCCGGCGCCGAACCGGCGTGATTGAGCGCTTCGAACGCCATGCCCGCGGTGAGTGCGCCGTCGCCGATGATCGCCACCGCGCGCCTGTCCTCACCGCGCATGGCGGCCGCAACGGCCATCCCCAGCGCTGCGCTGATCGAGGTACTGGAGTGGCCCACCCCGAAAGTGTCGTATTCGCTCTCGCTGCGCGCCGGGAACGGCGCGAGACCGCCCGCTTGTTTGATGGTGTGCAGCTGGTCCCGGCGTCCGGTGAGTACTTTGTGCGGATAGGCCTGGTGTCCCACGTCCCAGACCAGGCGGTCATAGGGCGTATTGAATATGTAATGCAGCGCAACCGTCAGTTCGACCGTGCCCAGGCCGGCGGCGAAATGGCCGCCGCGGGTGCTGACGCTTTGAATCAGGAACTGCCGCAGCTCCTCGGCCAACAACGGTAGTTTGGCGGGTGGGAGCCGGCGCAGGTCTTCGGGGAACTTTATGGAGTCAAGCAGCGGATAATTGGCGGCTGGCGCGGTCATCCGGGCGAGTTTATACTGCCGCGGCCCTTCGCGGGCAACGACCGCACTGGCTGTGGCGTAATTGCGACAAGGCCTTTGTTGCCATCCCCTGGTTTTCCGAGATACTGCCTGTATGGATTCCGGCATTTCCGATGAGCGTTACCAAGACGAGATCCTGCCGCACGTATCGCGTACCTTCGCGTTGACGATTCCGCAGTTGCCGGCCGCGTTGCGCGTTGCGGTGACCAATGCCTATTTGTTGTGCCGAATCGCCGATACGATCGAGGACGAGCCCGCGCTGTCGCCTGCGGAGACGCTCGCGTTCCTCGACCGGTTCAAGGCGGTGGTTGCCGGGCGTGGTGACCCGGCATTGCTCGCCGCCGAGGTCGAGAAGAGACTATCCGACCGCACCTTGCCCACCGAACGGGAGCTGGTCAGCCACATGGTGCGCGTCCTCAATGTGACGGCGTCCCTGACCGCGCCGCAGCGGGCCGCCATACAGCGCTGTGTCGATCAGATGTGCTACGGCATGCCCCGATTTCAATCCACCACCGGCCTGTCCGGCTTGTTGCGCAGCACCGACCTGGACGACTATTGCTACTACGTCGCCGGCGTGGTGGGCGAGATGCTGACCGAATTGTTTTGCGAATATTCCGCGGACATCGGCCAGAATCGGAGCGAATTGCAGCGCCGCGCCGTGTCCTTCGCGCAGGGCTTGCAGATGACGAACATCCTCAAGGACGTTTGGGAGGACCGCAAGCGCGGAGCGTGTTGGTTGCCGCAAGAGGTATTTACTCCGCACGGCATCGATCTGGCCCGGCTTTCGAGCGAGTCGCGCGACGCGCGTTTCGATGCCGGAATGCGCAAACTGATCGGGGTGGCGCATGCTCATCTGCGCAATGCGCTCGATTACACCTTGCTCATCCCCGGTACCGAGGTCGGGATACGCCGCTTCTGCCTGTGGGCCATCGGCCTCGCGATTTTGACGCTGCGCAAGATCGACAGGAATCCGGGCTTCACCGCCGGCTCGCAAGTGAAGATCTCGCGGTCCGCGGTGACCATGACGCGTCTTCTGGCGGATCTGTCGGTGCGCAACGATTGGCTTCTGCGGCGTCTGTTCGCTCAGGCCGCGCGCGGTCTGCCGCTCGCGCGCCTCGCCGACGCACCCCGCCCGCAGTATCAACCCGAACCCGTTCGCCGCTACTACGGGAGCTCCGGGACATGAACCGCATAGCCCAGAAGCCAGCACCGGCACCGGGCACGGCCCCGCTCGCGCGCGGGGACCTCGTTTCGCTGACGCTGACCAAGACGGTTTCAACCGTGCTGGACCGTGCGCTTGCCGCGGCGCGCGACGCGCTGATCGCGCGCCAGAGCGCGCAGGGCTACTGGTTGTTCGAGCTCGAGGCGGACTGCACGATTCCGGCCGAGTACATCATGATGATGCACTTCTTGGACGAGATCGACGTGCGGCTCGAAGGCAGGATCGCCACGTATTTGCGTGCGCATCAAGCGGAGTACGGCGGCTGGCCGCTGTACCACGGCGGCGACTTCAACATGAGTTGCACCGTCAAGGCCTACTATGCGCTCAAGCTCGCGGGCGACGACCCGCAGGCCCCGCACATGGCCCGGGCGCGCGCCGCGATTCTGTCGCGCGGCGGCGCGGCGCGATCGAACGTGTTTACCCGCATTGCATTGGCGCTGTTCGGCGAACTCCCCTGGCGCGGCGTGCCTTATATTCCGGTCGAGATCATGCTGTTGCCTCGATGGTTCTTCTTCCACCTGGAGAAGGTGTCGTATTGGTCGCGCGTCGTGATGGTGCCGCTGTTCATTTTGTGCACGCGCAAGCCGCTCGCCAAGAACCCGCGCAATGTGCACATCCGCGAGCTCTTTACCACGCCGCCGGAACTCGAGCGGGACTACTTCCACGACAGCCTTCAGCAAGGCGGTTTGCTCGGCAGGATCCTCCTGGTGCTCGATCGGCTCGCCCGCAAGTTCGACTCGCTGATTCCCAAGGCCGTGCGAGCGCGTGCGACCCGCGATGCGGAGCTGTGGATGCTCGATCGGCTCAACGCAGAGGATGGGCTCGGCGCCATCTTTCCTGCGATGGTCAACGCCTTGGAAGCCATGGTCATCCTCGGTTACCCGGCGGATGATCCAAGGCGCGTCACCGCCAAGCGCGCGTTGCAAAAGCTTCTTGTCGAAGGCCCGTCGGGCGCCTATTGTCAGCCGTGCGTGTCGCCGGTCTGGGATACCGCGTTGGCCAGCCACGCGATGCAGTCAATCGGATGCCCGACTTCGCTCGCCGCGGCGACGCGCGCGCTCGATTGGCTGCAGACCGAACAGCTGCTCGATGAACCGGGCGACTGGCAGGCGAACCGCCCGGGATTGCGCGGCGGCGGCTGGGCATTCCAATTCGCGAACGGCTATTACCCGGATTTGGACGACACCGCCGTGGTCGCCTGGTCCATGCACCAGGCGCCGAATTCCGCCGATTATTCCGAGAGCGTCAGCCGGGCGCTCGATTGGCTGGTGGGCATGCAGAGCGCCGATGGCGGATTTGCCGCGTTCGACGCCGACAACACGTCGCATTACCTGAACAAAATACCGTTCGCGGATCACGGCGCGCTGCTCGATCCGCCGACCAGCGATGTCACGGCCCGCGTCGCGGCCGTCCTTGCGCGCGTCGGCCGCCCGCAGGACAGTCGGGCCTTGAAACGTGCGCTCGAGAATCTGCGTTCGAGCCAGGTGCCGGACGGTTCGTGGTTCGGCCGCTGGGGAACCAATTACATCTACGGTACCTGGTCGGTGCTGACCGCTTTCGCGCAGGCGGGCATCGGCCCGCAGGATGCCGCCGTGCGCCGCGCGGTCGAGTGGCTGCGGGCCCGGCAGAACGCGGACGGCGGTTGGGGCGAAAGCAACGACAGCTACTTGAATGGCGCGCCGCCGGCTGGAAAAGCCGCGAGCACGTCCTTTCACACCGCATGGGCGCTGCTGGCGCTGCTCGCCTCGGGTGAGGTGGGCTCGGCAGCGGTGCACAGAGGCATCGATCATCTGATTCGCACGCAGCAGCCGGACGGGCTGTGGAGCGACACCCACTTCAATGCGCCTGGCTTCCCGCGCGTCTTCTATTTGAAGTATCACGGTTACAGCGGCTATTTCCCGCTGTGGGCCCTCGCAGCTTTCCGAACGTTGACTCGAGCCGGAACCGCGCATTGAATGCGGCGGGCGTCGTCGCGGCGCTGGCTGCGGAGGCGCGCGCCCTGGGTCCCGCGGCGAGGAGCGGGGCGCGACCGGTTCTCGCCAACGGCACGCTGGTGGCGGTGAGCGGGATCGGTTGTGCCGCGGCCGGCGGCGCTGCCCGCGACCTGATCGAGGCCGGAGCGACGGCTCTCGTCAGCTGGGGCATGGCAGGGGCTCTCGATCCGAAGCTTGCGGCCGGGACCGTCTGCTTGCCATACGAGGTCATCGCTTCGGATGGGACCAGTTTCGGCACCGCGCGGCATTGGCGCGAACCGTTGGCCGCATTGGTCGCCGCCGAGAGGCCGGTGGCCGGCGGCAAGCTTCTCACCAGCGTCCATGCGATCGACAGCGTCGCGGCCAAGCAGATCGCTTATGCAACGACCGGCGCCGCCGCCGTCGACATGGAAAGTGTGGCCGTGGCGCAAGCGGCTGCGGCTCACGGCCTGCCCTTCATCGCGGTTCGCGTGATCGTCGACACGGCGGGCGATGCGCTCCCTCGGGCCGTGGTGGCAGCGAGCCGCGCGGGCCAGGTGCAGATCTGGCGGCTCATCTTCGGGTTGCTGCTTGCGCCCGCCGATATCGCGCCGCTGTTGCGGTTGGCCCGGCGTTATCGGATCGCGATCCGCTCCCTCGAGGCGGCCGCCGGCGCGCTGGCGGCGCCGGCCGTCGTTGCCGCATCGGGCGCATAGGCCGCATGCGCGCGCTCGTCACCGGTGCAACGGGATTCGTGGGCGCGGCGGTCGCCAGAGCATTGCTGCGCGAAGGCTGGCAGGTTCGGGCGCTGGTGCGCGGCGGCTCGGAGCGCGGCAATCTGCAGCATCTTGCCCTCGAGATCGCAGTGGGCGACTTGAGCGACCGGCCATCGCTCGATCGTGCGCTGGCCGGCTGCGGCGCGCTGTTTCACGTCGCGGCCGACTACCGCCTGGGCGCGCCCGATCCGCGGCAGCTGTATTCGACCAATGTCGAGGGCACTCGCAACATCTTGCTGGCCGCGCGGCAGGCGGGCGTTGAAAGAACGGTATATACCAGCAGCGTCGCGACCATGGGGATACCGGGCGACGGTGCGCCGGGCGATGAACAAACACCGGTGTCGCTCGAAGCGATGATTGGCCACTACAAGCGCTCGAAGTTTCTCGCCGAGCAGGTGGCGCTCGAAGCGGCGCGGGCGGGACAGCCGGTAGTCATCGTCAATCCCTCGACCCCGGTCGGCCCGGGCGACATCAAACCCACGCCGACGGGCCAGCTGGTGCTGGATGCGGCGGCCGGCCGCATGCCGGCGTACGTGGACACGGGGCTCAACATCGTGCACGTCGATGACGTGGCGGCGGGCCATCTCCTCGCGTATCAACGCGGCCGCACCGGGGAGCGCTACATCCTGGGCGGGGACGACATGACCTTGAGGGAGATTCTGGCGCTCATCGCGAAGTTGGTGGGCCGCAAGCCGCCGCGCGTGCGCCTGCCCTATGCGGCAGTTCTGCCGATCGCGTATTTGGCGGAAGCGTGGACCCGGGTATCGGGGCGCAGCGGCCGGATTACTTTGGAAGGCGTGCGTCTGGCGCGCAAGCGCATGTTCTTCTCGAGCGCCAAGGCGGTGCGCGAATTGAGCTATCGCTGGCGCCCGCCCAGCGAGGCGTTCGACGACGCGGTGCGCTGGTTTCGCGAGCGCGGACTGCTTTAGAACCGGGAGCCGCCCGCGAGCGCGCGCTGGCCTTCCATTCCTTGCCAGATCAGCAGGATGGGCACTCCGACCGCGATGTCGCGAGCCCTCTTCAGCAGCGATACGGCAAGCCCGAATTCCGCCCCGATACCGAACAGCGGCGCGAGCACCGCGTAAGCGGCTTCTTGCACCCCCAGCGCATTAGGGATGAAGGCGGCGGCGCTTCGGGTCGCGTAGACCAGACTCTCGATCGCCATGACCGATGCGAGATCGACGCGCACTCCGATCAGACGAAAGGCGATCCAGGTGCCGAGCGCGCTGGCGATCCATGCGGCCAAATGCAGCGCCGCGGAAAATCCGACGCGTACGGGCGAATCGTAGATCGCATCGAGCGCGGCGCCTACCCCCGCAGTGGCCGCCACCGCTCGCGGCAGCAGCCGCGCGGCGAGCCTTGCGGTCAGCCGATGGCCGTAGCGCTGCAAAGCAAGAAACAACCCGCCGGCGAGCGCGGCTACCGCCAGGCCGGTCACGACGACCGTGGTCAGCGACGCCGCGAATGAGATTCGCGGCGCGCGCGCGCTCAAGATGACGACGCCGAGCGCGATATAGGCGATCTGCGCCAGCATCTCGGCGGTCACATCGACGACCATCGAGGCAAACGCGAAGGGCTGGGGTACGCCATGCAGGATCGCCGCGCGCGCACCGAACACCATTCCGCCCAGCTGCGAAAACGGCAGCACCTCCGCGGCCGCATCCCGAACCATCCGCGCCCAGATGAAAACGCCCAGCCGTATCCGGGACGATTTGGGCTGCAGCACGTACCAAGCGGTTCCCAGGAGCACGAACAATCCCAAAGCGTACAGGCAAAGGATCGCAAACCCGCCCCATCCGACCGCGACGGCTGCCGCGAACACGGCGCCCAAGCCGACGTACTTGACGAGATAGAGGGCGAGAGCGAGCCCCAGAGCGGCAATGATTGCTATGCGGAGTTTCACGCAATGCCAACGAGCTTATGCGGCGGTTTGCCCGGCGGTTGCCTTTTTTGACGGCATGAACCGGCGCGCCAGTCGCGCCAGCGCAGGCATGGCGAACGGCCGCAGCAAACGCTGATCGTAACGACTCATGCGCCGCGTGTTTTCCGCCAGGCACAGGTCGATCAGTTCGGCGACGTTGATGTCGTTGCCGAGCGTTTTCGCTCCGGTCACGGTGAAATTGTTGTCCTGCACGCCGCTTCCCACGTCGCGCGCGATGCCGATGCGCTCCCAGATGAGAAACAGCCAGACCGCCAGCACCTTCAGCTCGAAGAAAGGCCGCCGCCAAAACGGCATGGTGCGCCGATGCCATGCGGCCCAGTTGACGAAGAACAGGATGTGGCGGGCTTCTTCCTGGATGACGGGCTCGAAGGTGTCGACCAGCGATTCCGGAAAGAATCCGGAGCGCTTGGCCGTCTCGAACAGACCGAAGGCGAAGAAGCTGTCGATGCACTCGCTGTATCCGGTGACCATGAAAGCCCATTCCGGGTCGCCCTGCACGGCATAGGGCGGCTCGGGCGCCAGCGCGATGCCGTACGCCGCAACGAGATTGGAGAGCACCAGCTTGTGGCGCCCCTCCTCGAAGGCGTTGAGCTCGATCGCCTTACGTAACAGGGGATCGGCCGTGGCCGCGGCATAGGCCGCGACGTTGAGGCGAGCGCGCCCCTCCGTTTGCACCGCGATATCCCAGATGGGCAGGCTCACCAGGCGATCCCGGGCGTCGGATTCGAGCTTGGGCCAATCGATGACCGCCGGCTTATAGGGATCGTGGGTGTCCAGGAGCGTTCGGCAGAACAGCGCCTTGTGCGCATCGCTGCCGAAGCGGATCGGCCCATCGGGGAAGGGGCCATGATCGGCGGAGGATTCGGAGAGTGCCGACAGGGACGAACTCATGGCATCGCACCTCGGTGGCGCATCGCCGCCAGCTGCGCCCCCTGATCTACCGGCGCATCGGCGCACAAAAAGTCGCTGAATCCGCCGAGCCGCAGCGACGGATCGCGCGACGCCGCAACTATTTCCGGAGCCGTCAGCGCTTCGAATTCCTCGCGATGGCGATAGCCGGGGGCGGCACCGGGGAAGGGGCCGGTGGCGGGATGAAGATAGATTTCGCTGAGGCCGTCCGGCAGATTGCGCATCAGGCCGAGCAGGCGATCCCGGGTGAATTGTCCGGACCAGCGCAGCCCGAAGACGCGATCGGGCGCGAGCAGGCCGGCGGCGCGAAAGCGGCGGCGCAGCAGCATCGTCAAGGGTGCTGCGAGCGCTTCGGGCGCCCATCGGGTCCGCGGCTCGATCTTGCGCAGCACCGCCGCAGGTTCGGACGGCACGCGAGCCGCCCGCAGACCGAAGCGGCCTCCGATCTCGGCCATCAAGCGTCCGATCACCGGGTGCAAATGGAAATGCTTGTGCGCGTTGCAGTGATCGAGCGGCAGGCCCGTGGCGCGAAACGCCGCGAACTGGGCGGTGATTTCGGCCGCGAGCTCGCGCCGCGCTTGCGTGCTGAAGGCGATGGCGGCTCCGAGGGCGGCCATATCGGTGCGAAACGAGCCGCTTCCATCCACCAGATGTCCCACCGCGGAGGCGGGAAGCAGCGGCCGGCCCTCGGTCAGGACCAGATGCAAGCCGACCCGCAAGGAGGGGGTGCGCCGCGCCCGGGCGACGGCGTCGTCCGCTGCCGGCGCCGACACCATCAAGCTCGCGGCGGTGAGAATGCCGCCGCGATGCGCCGCCTCAACAGCTTCGTTGACTTCGCGGGCGGCGCCGAAATCGTCCGCCGTGACGATCAGTCGCTTCAAGCAGCATCCCGCCTGGTGCGCAGGAAGTGGAAGAACTCCACACCTTCGCGCAGCCGGCGCCTCATCATGTCCGGGCTTGCCACCATCTCCGCCACGATCGAGGCGATCTTGGACGGACGGAAATAGAATTTCTTGTAGAAGTCCTCGACCGAATCGAAGATTTCGGTGTGGCTCAGATGCGGATAGTTGAGCGGCGCGATCTGCGTGCCCTCCTGAGTCAGCAGATCGACCTCCTCATTGTAGAGCCAGCCGTTTTCCTTCGCCTGCCGGTAGAGGAAGGTGCCTGGATAGGGCGCCGCCAGGGAGACCTGAATCGTGTGCGGATTGATCTCCTTGGCGAAGTCGAGGGTCTCCTGAATCGTCTCTTTGGTCTCGCCCGGAAGTCCCAGTATGAACGTGCCGTGGATGACGATGCCGAGTTCGTGGCAGTCCTTGGTGAAGCGGCGGGCGAACTCGACGCGCATGCCCTTCTTGATGTTGAACAAGATCTGCTGATTGCCGGATTCGTAGCCGACCAGCAGCAGGCGCAGGCCATTGTCCTTCATGATCTCGAGGGTCTTGCGCGGCACGTTGGCTTTGGCATTGCACGACCAAGTGACGCCGAGCTTGCCCAGCTCGCGCGCGAGCGCTTCGACCCGCGGCAGATTGTCGGTCAGCGTGTCGTCGTCGAAGAAGAATTCCTTGACCTGCGGGAAGGCGCTCTTGGCCCACTTCATTTCCGCTACGACATGCTCCACCGAACGCACCCGATAGCGATGCCCGCCCACCGTCTGCGGCCACAGGCAGAAGGTGCAGCGCGATTTGCATCCGCGTCCCGTATAAAACGAGATATAGGGATGCAGTAAATAGCCGCCGAAATACCTCTCGATCTCAAGGTCGCGCTTGTAGACCGGCGTCACCCAGGGAAGCGTATCCATGTTCTCGAGAACTTCGCGGTTTTCATTGTGAACGATGACGCCCTCGCGGTTTCGGTAAGAAAGCCCCTTGATGTCGCCCCACGGCGTGCCGTCGGCGACCTCCTTGATGGTGAAGTCGAATTCGTTGCGCGCCACGAAGTCCACCGCGCTTCCGGCGATGAGGCTCTTCTCGGGCTCGACCGCCACCTTGGCGCCGATGAAGCCGATTTTGACGTCCGGATTGATCGCTTTGATCATCTCGGCCGTCCGCACGTCCGACTTGAAGGATGGAGTGGAGGTGTGCATCACCACCAGGTCGCGGTTCTTGACCTCCGGAACGATGTCCTTGAATGAGAGGCGGTGCGGCGGGGCATCGATCAGCTTCGAGCCCTCCACCAGAGCCGCAGGCTGGGCCAGCCAAGTGGGATACCAGAAAGAGCGTACTTCGCGCTTCATCTGGTAGCGGGCACCGGCCCCACCGTCGAAGCCGTCGAATGACGGCGGATGCAGAAACAGGGTTCTCATTGCGCCAAATCCTTAAAAAGGGGGTGAACGGATCCATCACGTACGACTCGGTAGCAATCGTTTCGCCAGTGCACGCGGCGCCCGACGAAACCCCAAGCCCAGAGAGTCAAGCCGAGCCCGTCCCTGAGCGGCAGCAGCAACAGGTGCCAAAGTGCGGAGTTCGGACCGCGCACGGTGATATGCAATATTACCCTCGCCAGCACGGTGGCGCCGAACAAGATCACCGCGGGCCGGGCGCCGCCGGCGAGCAGGGCGCCAAGAGCGGCAACCGGCAGACCGAATGTGATGAATGAAAAACCGTAGCCGGCCGGCCGGACCGCACGAATCGTGCGCAGCCAGCGCACCTCATGCCGAAGCAGATCGCCCAGGCTGCGCTCATCGACGCCGGTCTCGACCACCACCTCAGACAGCACCGTGCGCAGCCCCAAGCGGCGCGTCAATTCGCCCATCCGGAAGTCGTCGGCCAATTGGTTCGCCATCGCCTCGAAACCGCCGATGCGCGCGAGGACCTGCCGGCGGACCGCAATGGTTGCGCCGAAGGCGAATGATCGGGAACCGGTCATGGCCGCGACGCACACCGACGGCATGAACCATTCATCGACGAACATAGATCCGAGCAGCGACCAAAATCCCGCGCGCGGCTTGCCGCGGTAGAGGCATGTCACAATGCCGACCTTCGCATCCAGCAGCGGCCGCACCACCCTGGCGAGGTAATCGCGCTCGACCCGGATATCGCTGTCGGCGAGCACCAGATAGTCGTGACGGGCGAGCGCCATCATGTTGATCAGGTTGCTGACCTTGCGGCTGTTGCCGTGCTGCCGCCGATCGATTGCGACAGCCAATTCGGCCGCCGGAAATTCGGCCCGCAATCTGTTGACTACATCGACAGCCGGATCGTCCCTGTCGCGCACGCCGAAGACGATCTGAAAGCCCGGATACGCTTGGTCGCAAAACGAGCGCAAACACTCGTAAAGCTCGGGTTCGGCACCGCACAGCGGCTTCAGTATCGTGGCCGGAGGGAACCGGTCGGGCAACGAGGGGGTTGCCGCCTTGCGGCGCATGTAAACGACCGCGATCCATGAGGCGAGCGTGTAGCACGTGGCCGCGGCGGCAAGCGCCGTGCCGCAGCCGATCATCCACGGATGGGCCGCGAAAATCACTCAACGGCCCCGAATACTGTGCGTCTTGACTGCGGTCATAAAGAGAACAGGCGGCGCAACGGCGGCGCCCTTAGGTTTGGGGGTGTTGTCACGGAAGAATGCGGATGCGAGAATAATCTCATTAAAGGCGGTATTGTGACAGATCCGGGGACGCTAATCCCGGTGGATGCAGTCGATCGCCGGCTTGGCCGCCTGAGCAAGGCCCCCTGCCATGCGGGCCGGGGGGCAGCCTTGCGGTACTCACCGTTCAATGCAATCTGATTAGGCATACTTCATTAGGAAATCTTAATCCGGGATCGGATTTTAAGGCCGCGGTAACATAGCGCATGGCAATTCCACTTCTTCAATCCTTTCGGGTCGCAACCTATCTCGCCGGACGCAAATTGCGCGGCGACAAGCGCTACCCGCTGGTGCTCATGCTGGAACCCCTGTTCCAATGCAATCTGGCCTGCGCCGGCTGCGGCAAGATCGATTATCCGAAGGAAATCCTGCAAAAGCGCGTCAGTGTCGAAGATGCGCTGCGCGCGGTCGACGAATGCGGCGCGCCGATGGTGTCCATTCCCGGCGGCGAGCCGCTGATTCACAGGGAAATGCCGCAAATCGTCGCCGGCATCGTGGCTCGCAAGAAATTCGTGTATCTGTGCACCAACGCGATTCTGCTCGCCAAGCACATCGACGAATACCGCCCGTCGCCGTATCTGACGTTTTCGATCCATTTGGACGGCAATCGGCAGCGTCACGATGAGTCGGTCTGCCAGGAGGGCGTATTCGACAAGGCCGTGGCCGCGATTCGCCTGGCCCGCAGCAAGGGCTTTCGGGTAACGATCAATTGCACGCTGTTCAACGGCGAGGAACCGCGCGACGTCGCCGATTTCTTCGATGAGGCCATGAAGCTCGGCATCGAAGGCATTACCGTCTCGCCGGGTTACAGCTACAGCCACGCCCCGCGCCAGGACGTCTTCTTGGGGCGCACCGCCAGCAAACAGCTGTTTCGCGAGATCTTCAAGCTGCGCCGCGGGCGCAAATCGGGCACCGGCTGGGCGTTCAATCATTCGACGCTATTCTTGGATTTTTTGGCCGGCAACCAAAGTTACCAGTGCACGCCTTGGAGCATGGTGACCTACAACGTGTTCGGTTGGCAGCGGCCTTGCTATCTGCTTTCGGACGAGGGCTATGCGCCGACCTTCCGCTCGCTCATCGAGGATACCGAGTGGGACAAGTATGGCGTTGGCCGCAATCCGCGCTGCGACAACTGCATGGCGCACTGCGGTTTCGAGGGAACGGCGGTCGATGATGCCTTCAGCCACCCGCTCAAGGCGCTGAAGGCCGCGCTGATGGGACCCCGGACCTCGGGGCCGATGGCGCCCGAGTTACCCTTCGACTACGTCGATGGCGCAGGAAAACCCGCGGCGGCTGGCCCCGCCGGGGCCGCCGTGCCCGAGATAGTGTCCATCTCGATCGCCGACATCAAACGCGTGAGCCGCGAGCCGCAAGACGGCGCGCGAGTCGCGGCGCAGCGCTGAACGCGCGGCTCTACGGCGGAGAACGCGGGTGACCAACTCAGCCGATCGCCGCACGGCAAACATCGACCACCGCGATTCCGCCGAGGCTTTCGGCGCGCAGCTCGAAGCTTGGCAGGAGCGAATGGAGCGGGCGCTGGCGATGCGCCTGCCGCCGGCCGATGCCGTGCCCGCGCGCTTGCATGCGGCGATGCGCTACTGCGTGCTCGGCGGCGGTAAGCGGGTGCGGCCGGCGCTGTTGTTCGCCACCGCCCGAACCTTGGGTCTGGACGAGGATGAAGTGGAGGCGGCGGCCTGCGCCATCGAACTGATCCACGTGTACTCGCTGGTGCACGATGACCTGCCCGCCATGGACGACGATGACCTGCGCCGCGGTCGGCCGACGTGCCACAAGGCTTACGACGAGGCGACCGCGATTCTGGTGGGCGATGCGCTGCAGCCGCTGGCATTTCAACTTCTGGTGCGGGACCCGGCGCTACCCGCTGCTCCCGCGATCCGTCTGCGGCTGATCGACCTGTTGAGCGAGGCCAGCGGCACATTCGGGATGGCCGGCGGGCAGGCCATCGATCTCGAGGTCCAAGGCAGGAAGCTCGATATCGCGCAAGTCGAGGACATGCATGCCCGCAAGACCGGCGCAATCATACGAGCGAGCGTTCTGATGGCGGCCGAATGCGCGCCGCAGCTGGCGGCGCATCTGTATGCCGCGCTAAATAGCTTCGCGAATGCAATCGGCTTGGCGTTTCAAATTCAAGATGATTTGCTCGATGTGATCGGCGACGTATCGACGCTCGGCAAGGCGACCGGCGCGGATCGCGAGCATGCCAAGCCCACCCATCCGGCGGTGATCGGCATAGCGGCGTCGCAAGAGCGGGTTCATCTGCTGCACAACCAAGCGCTCGATGCCCTGGTGCCGTTCGGCGAGCGCGCCGCGCCGCTGCGATCGTTGGCTCACTGGTTGTTGTCCCGGCGTCATTGAGCGGCGCGAGTGGGTTGGCTCCGCCGCCGTCACTGAACCGCGAGTTTGCGCTCCTTCACCGGCGGAGGCGTCCACTGATAAATCCAGGTTTCGGTGAGCGGCCTGCCCGCCAAGCGCAGATAAAGCCGCAGATCGATCGGTTCCGCGCTATCGTCGGTTGGTTTGACGTCGAATAGCGCGCGGTAGCCGTTGAACTCCGCGACGTAATGCGCGGTCACGTGCTCGGTCTGGCCGCGCGAGGTCGTGACCACCGCTTCGACCGCGGCGTCCTTGGCGAGCGCGCCGAGTTCGCCGCCGGCGAAATCAACGGCAAAATGCCAGGAAAAGTACTGGCGCTTGACGCCGAGCGTGCCGCCGATGCCGGTGCGGGTCGCAATGGTCTGCGCGAGCGGCGGTGAAAAGGGCAGTTTCGTGCCCCAGTACAGCCGATAGCTGAACAGCAATTCCTGTCCGGGCTTCGGTTTGTCGAGCGGATTCCAGAACACCACGATGTTGTCGGATGTTTCATCGGCCGTCGGGATTTCCACGAGCTGCACCGCCCCCTTGCCCCACCCGCCGTTCTGGTGATTGAGTTTGGGCTCGACCCACAAACTCGGCCGCCGGTCGTAATAGACGCCGTCATCCTGATAATGATCGAAATTGCGGTCCCGCTGCAGCAGCCCGAAGCCGCGCGGATTGTCGTCAAGATACGAATTGAAATGCAGCTTCGCCGGATTGACCAGCGGCCGCCAGATCCACTCGCCGGATCCGGTCCACATCGATACGCCGTCCGAATCGTGTACTTCCGGCCGCCAGTCGTTCGCCGCGCGCCGATCGTTCTCTCCATAGAAGAACATGCTGGTGAGCGGCGCGATTCCCAAACGCTCGACCGGCGTGCGCGGATACAGCGCCGTGTCGATGTTCATGACCTGCGTGCCGCCGGGGGCGATTTGAAAACGCATCGCGCCCGCGATGCTCGGCGAATCGAGCAGTGCGTACACGGTCATTACTCCGGAGTCCTTCGCCGGGCGCTCGAACCAAAAGGAGGTAAACCGCGGAAATTCCTCGGGGCGCGGAAACGCGGTGTCGACCGCGAGCGCGCGCGCCGACAAGCCATACTGCCGCGTATCGCCGCCGACGGCGCGGAAGTAGCTGGCACCCAAGAACGCTGCGACATCGGCCTGCCAGTTGGTCACGAACTGCACGCGAAATCCGGCAAATCCCGCGTGATCCTTCATCACCGAGGGATCGACCCCGCTTTTCTCCCAGTCGAACATGGCGGGGTCGTAGAGAATCTCACGAGACTGGCCGTCGATGACTTCGTATATATGCACGGGCTCGGTAAAGTTGCGGCCGACGTGGAAGAACTGCAGGCGAAACTCCAGCCCGGCGTCGCCCCACAAGGCGTGATCGCCGCGAAATCGGATCGACTGATACTGGTCGTAGCTCAATTTGGTTATGGCCGGCGGCAGCGCATCCTTGGTCGGTTGATAGGCGCCGCTCGCGAGATAATGCGCCTGGCCTTTGAGCCAGGCGAAATCGAACGGCTGTGCGGTGAAGGGGTTTTGCGGCGGCAGGGCCGCGCGGGAGAAACCGCTGTAGAGGAACGGGCCACCTGCGAGGCCGGCGGCTAATTTCAAGATGGCGCGTCGGTCGATCATTGGTTTTTCAGGTCCTTCAGATCAAGAATGAGGGGCGCTGCGCATCCGGCAGCAGTGCGAGTTGGTTGAGCAAGCGTGCGTCGGCGGCAACCTCGACCCGCTCGACCGGCGTAAGCCATTCCAGGGCTTCTTCCAGGGTTCGCGCGTCATTCAGCTTTTGCTGCGCGGTGAGGGCATGCGGGTCGGGATGACCGCGGGCATCCATGGGCCGCGGCAGGTTGCCGTCGATATGGGAGAGCCGCGCCGAGGGATTGCGCGCCAGGAACTTGAGTCCGTCCGCCGGCAGCGGCTGCGCTTGGGCGATGAGCTCGGCGCGGCGCGACAGCAGCGTGGGCGGCATGACCTCCTCGGGCGTGCGCAAAATCGCGAGCCGCGACAGGGCGCGTCCGACGGACTCGCTGCCGCTGGCGCGCGACAGCGGTATGGAGAGCAGCAATCCCAACAAGGCCGGCGATACCCACGCGAGCAGCGGCGGCGAGAGAAACCAAAGTATCACGGCGGTGACGGAGCTCAGCAGCATGTGCCGATGATGGAAGCGCCAGGCATCCGCCCAGCTGGTGCTGCCGCCTTCGCGGCGCTGCGGATGCCAGCCGGAGTCTTGCCCCATGAACACTTCGAAGACATGCCGGCTCTGGATCAGCATCAGTACCGGCGCGTACAACGCCGAGACAATGATTTCGAGCAGACAGCTGGCGGTGATGCCGATGACGCCACCGCCGCCGCCCCGCAATCGCTTCGACATCAGCGCGCGAATCAGGCCGAGCATCTTCGGAATCAGCAGCACCACCATGCTGAACCAGAAAAGCGACATCATCAGCTCGACGTCGAACCGCGGCCAGGTCGGGAACAACTGAAAGTCATGGCTGAAATATTCGGGCCTGATCAGATGCGACTGCACCGCGAGCGCGAAGCCGATTCCCAGCATCAACAGCCACAAGGGCGACGACAGGTAGCTCATGATGCCGATGCCGAGATGCAGGCGGCTGGTTATTTTCAAGCCTGCGGCGTGGATGACTTTGGTGTGCTGCAAATTGCCCTGGGCCCAGCGCCGGTCGCGAATGGCAACGTCGATGAGCGAGGGCGGAGATTCCTCCCAGGAGCCGCAGAAATCGGTGGCCATGCGCACCTTCCAACCGGCGCGGCGCATGAGCGCCGCTTCGACGAAGTCGTGCGACAGCACATGACCGCCGAACGGCTTGCGTCCCCTGAGTTCGGGCAGGCCGCAGCTTTGGGCAAACGCGGCGGTGCGGATGATGGCGTTATGGCCCCAGTAATTGGCGCCATCGCCTGACCATGCTGCCAGGCCGCGCGAGATGACCGGGCCGTAGACGCAGCCGGCGAACTGCTGCAAGCGGCCGAAGAGAGTCCGTGCGCCGATGAGCTGTGGAGCGGTCTGCAGTATTCCGAGCGCCGGGTCCTCGTGCATCATCTGCACCAGCCGCAGAAGCGAGGAGGCGTCGATCAGGCTGTCGGCGTCGAGCACGATCATGTGGTTGTAGCGGTTGCCCCAGCGGGTGACGAAGTCCTCCAAATTGCCGGATTTGCGCGCGATGTTGCGCCAGCGTCGCCGATACCACACGGGCATGACCTCGGCGAGGGACCTGCGCAGCGCATCGATCGCGGCCGTTTCGCGGATCCACGCGTCGGCGTTGGTCGAATCCGACAGCACCAAGATCTCGAAGCCGCGATTCGCGTTGATCGCCGCGAGCCCTTCGGCCATGGCTTGCAGGGCCGCGGTGGTGCGCACCGGATCCTCGTTGTAGATCGGCATGACCAGCGCCGTCAGCGTGCCGCCGGTTCCAGCCGCCGGGTTCGGCGCGGAATCACGGCGCTTCGATGCGCCGGCGATGACCGAGCCGGCGGAAAAGGCGATCCAACCAAGGGATATCGCGAAGAAGAAAATCATCAGTCCCTGCAGCAGCGTCATGCTGGCGAACCGCACCACCTGCAGCATTTGGTAGACGCCGTAGACAGTGACCCCGAGGCTCACGGTGATCAGGATGAATCGCGCGAACGCGACGGCGGCGGTGGAACGATTCCAGGTGCGCCGTGGCGGCGTGCGGCGCAGATCCTGGGTCGGCATGCTCAATGGCGCCTCCGGAGGCATGCCGCCGGACGGTCGCTGTTGATCTACGGCGATCGCGGAACTCACTGGGCGGTCCATCGATAGAGCCAGGTTTCGCTGACCGGCTGGTCGGCGCGCATGATGCGCAGCCGCAGCTCGATCAGCTCCGCGCCGTTCGGGTCGATCTCGAAGCTGGCGCGCAATCCGTGCATGGATGCATTCGACACCAGCGCGGCATTGGATACCCTGCCGGCGGAGGCCCCGGGATCGAGGCGCAGGCCGTCGGTTTTCTCGCCGGCGCCGATGAAATCCAAAACGAATACACGCCGTTTGCCGTCGAGGCTGGCCCCCGAGTGCGTGGCCACGACCATGCCCAAGCCCTTCGGCAGGGAGGGCTGCGCCAGCCAGGTGAGGCGATAGGCGAATTGTGCCGGATGCCCCGGGGTGAGAGCTTGCGCGGGGCGCCAAAAGGCCACGATGTTGTCGTTGCTTTCGCGCCCGGATGGGATCTCGACCAGTTCCACGGCTCCCGCACCCCATTCGCTTTTGGGTTCGACCCAGGCGCTCGGCCGCCGCTCGTAAAGGTTCTCTAAGTCCTCGAAGTCGCGCTGTTCGCGCGAGCGCTGCACCAGGCCGAAACCCTGCGGCGGCTGCGCGGTAAAGCTCGATACCTGGAGTTTGATGGGGTTAGCCAATTGCCGAAATATGTGCTCGCCCGTCCTGGAGGTGATCTGCAGGCCGTCCGAGTCGTGAACCTCGGGCCGATAGTCGTCGAGATGCCCGCGATTGGTTTCGTCGAACAAGAACATGGAGGTGAGCGGCGCGATACCCACGGCGCGCATTTCGGCGCGCGGGAACAGCGTGAGTTCCACGTCCGTCACCGTCTCGACACCGGGCTGGACGGCAAAGCGGTAGGCGCCGGTGGTGGAGGCGCTCTCGAGCAGGGCATAGATCACGATCGAGGTGGCGCGCGGGGCCGGGCGCTCGATCCAAAAATGCGTGAATGCCGGAAATTCCTCGCCGGCCGGTTCGGCGGTGTTGAGCGCGAGGCCGCGCGCCGAGAGACCGTATAGAAGATGCTGCGCCACCACGCGGTAGTAGCTCGCGCCCTGGAACACCAGAAATTCGTCCCAGACCTTTTTGGCGTTGATTTGGCCGAGCAGGCGAAACCCCGATAGCGGCAGCGATACTTTGCCGAGCCGCGGCAGGGTGGGGGCCATCTCCAACATCGACGGGGTAGCCACCAAATCCTGCGCCATACCCTCTTCGACCGTGGAAACCGTCACCCCGGATTGCAAATTGTATCCCGCGCGCAGCAGCTCGAGCCGAAACGGTACCGGCTCATCGCGCCAAATTCCGGCGTCCGGGTTGAAGTGAATGCTGCGATATTGTTCCGGGCTGAGTTTGTCGAGGCCGGCCGGCAAGGTGCTGCGCTGCGGGGCATAGGGGGCCGCCGCACGGCGCTTGGCCTCGGCCAGCAGCGTATCGAAGGTAAATGGGTAGGCCGCCGGCTTGCCCCTGGACGGCTCATCGCCGCGCGCATGACTCCAGGGCACGGCCATCAGTGCCATGACCAGCAATACGCACGAATTGGTCTTCGAAACCGGCAACACGGTTACCTTTAGTTTAGCCCGAAGGCCCAATGCAGCAATTTGCCGGCCCCACCGTATCTTGATGATACGAGGTGCACCGTCAACGGGCAAACTGCCGGCGGGCGGCCTGTTATAGTTTAATGCCATGCCAGAACGCGCGATCTCCCCCATGGAACCGCAGAGCGCCGCGGCCGTCCTCATGGTGCGCCCGGCGTGCTTTGGGTTCAACGCGCAAACTGCGCCGAGCAATTCCTTCCAGCGCCTGCCGCAGGCCGGCGCGCACTCCGATTTGCAGGCACTCGCACTGGGCGAATTTGATGCTTTGGCCGACGGCCTGCGCCGGGCGGGAGTGAACGTCATCGTGGCGGACGATACGCCGGTGCCGGCCAAACCCGACGCGCTCTTCCCCAACAACTGGGTGAGCTTCCATAGCGACGGCACGGTGGTGCTGTATCCGATGCTGGCCCCGAACCGGCGCAGCGAGCGGCGCGATGATGTGCTGCGTCAGGTGAGCGGCGATGGCGGGTTTCGGATCACCCGCACCGTGGATTTGAGCTACCGCGAAGAATACGGCAAGTATCTCGAGGGTACCGGCAGTTTGGTGCTCGACCGGGTCGGGCATGTGGCATACGCAAGCCTGTCGCCGCGCACCGATCTCGATGTGCTCGGCGAATTTGCCCAACAACTCGACTATGAACTGGTGACTTTCGAAGCACTGGACGGTTCGGGCGGCGCCGTCTATCACACCAACGTCTTGATGGCGATCGGCGCTCGATTTGCGGTGGTCTGCGGCGCCGCCATCACGCAGCAGCGGCATCGCGACGCCGTGTATTCGATGCTGCGGGCACGGGGGCGGGAATTCATCGAGATATCGCCGGCGCAAATGCTTCAGTTCGCCGGCAATTTATTGGAACTTGCCCCGGCAGGGACCAATGTCATCGCGCTGTCGACAACCGCGTGGCACAGCCTCGATCCCGGGCAACGCCGGGCCTTGGAGAGGCATGGCCGCATCCTGACCGCCGATATCCCCGTCATCGAGCGCTGCGGCGGCGGCGGCGTGCGCTGCATGCTGGCGGAAATACACCTGCCCACCCGCCTTTAGCGCGCCGGCGGGCATCCTGGTGTCATAATCGAAGTATGTGGGAACTCGGCGTCAAAACGCTCATCGCCTATTTGCTGGGTGCGCTGATGGGCAGCCTTGTGCTTGGGCGCTTGCGCGGCGTCGATATTCGCCGCTCGGGCAGCGGCAATGCGGGCGCCACCAATGCCTTGCGGACCCAGGGCAAGTTGTTCGGTCTCTCGGTGTTGCTGATCGACGCGGGCAAGGGAGTGTTCGCGGTGCTGTGCCTGCCGGGTGCGGCGTTTCCGCATGTGTCTCTCGACCCCGAGCTGTCGCGTGAGTGGCTGACCCTGGCCTGCGGCTTTGCCGTCATCATCGGGCACGTCTATCCCGTATGGTTCGGATTCCGCGGCGGCAAGGGAGTGGCGACCATGCTCGGGGTGCTGGCCGCCATTGAGCCGCGCCTCCTCGTTCCGATGCTGGTCAGTTGGTTCGCCGTGCTGCTGCTCACGGGCTATGTGGGACTCGCCAGCATGCTTGCGGGCGCCGCTGTGGTCATCGCCGTCTACGTGTGGGAGCCGGGGAATGCTCCGCTGTTGATTTTTTGCCTCGCCGTCGAGTCCTTCGTGATCTTCACCCATCGCGGCAACATTGCGCGCATGCGCGCCGGCACCGAGCATCGAGTGAGCAAATTGTGGCTGTTTCGCTCCCGAGCGGCATAGAGCCCCGTTCGCTGCTCGCATTGCTGGCGGATGGTGAGCCGCACACCGGCGCCGCGTTGGCGCGGGATCTCAAAGTGAATCGCGCGGCGCTGGGCGAGGGAATCGAGCGGCTGCGAGCGCAGGGCGTCGAGGTCATGACGCTGCTGCGACGCGGGTACCGCCTGCCGAAGCCGGTCGAATTACTCGATGCGCGGCGTATACGCGGCGAGCTGCGCAAAACCCATGAAATCAAGTTGCGGCGCCTGGAGGTACTGTTGGAGGTGGATTCGACTAATACCCGATTGCTCGGGTTCGCCTCTCCTCCCGCGGGTCAGGCGGATGTCTGCATGAGCGAATTGCAGCATTCGGGGCGAGGGCGCCGCGGCCGCCGCTGGTTTGCGCCGTTCGGCGACAGCCTTGCCGTGTCGCTCGGATGGACCTGGCGCGATGCGACGCGCGTCGAGCCGGCCTTGAGTCTGGCGGTCGGCGTGGCGATCGCCCGGGCGTTGGCTCGGGCGGGTGCGCGAGGCATATCACTCAAATGGCCGAACGACGTCTGGTTCAACGATCGGAAGATTGGCGGAGTATTGATCGAACTCAAGGCGGATGAGAGCGGGTCGGCGCATGCGGTCATCGGCATCGGCCTCAATGTTTACCTGTCGGCCGCGGCAAGGCGTGAGTTGCAGCAAACCGGGGTGCGCGCGGCGGCGGTGGCCGACGCCTGCTCGGCAGGGGTTTCCCGCAATGGGTTGGCCGGCGCGCTCTTGGATGAACTTTTGAGTATCCTGGAGCAATTCGAACGGGAGGGATTCGCACCCTTTCGCGATTCTTGGTTGGGGCTCGATGCGCTTCGCGGCCGCAGCGCGCAGGTTCTCGCCGGAGGTCTCGCCGTTGCCGGCACGGCGCGCGGAGTGGATGCCGATGGCGCCCTATTGCTCGAAAGCGCGGGCCTGATGCGCAAATTCGTATCCGGTGAAGTCAGTTTGCGCTTGACTGAGGGTGTGGCGTGACGTTTTTAAAGAGCATCGTGTTGTGCCTCGTGCTGGCCAACGTGGGCTATTTTCTGTGGGTGCATCGCATGACGAAATCTCAAGACGCGGAGGTTGCCGCATCGACGACAGCGACGCTGAAGCTCGCCTCCGAAGCCGGCGCGGGCAGGGATAGCAGCAGTGGCGGCAGCAGCGGAAACGGCGGTAACGGCGTGTCGGGCAGCGAAGCAGCCGCGCACGACGACGCATCGGCCGGTCTCCTCACCAATGTGAAGCGCTGCATCAGCGTAGGTCCGTTCCGCGACGTGGCAGAGGCCGCGCACGCCGCCAGCACCTTGCGCAGCGGCGGCTACGATCCCAGGCAGCGCGTCGCGGACGGCGAGGTGTGGGCGGGAGTGTGGGTCTATATACCCGCTCCGCCGACGCGGGCCGCCGGCGATCAAGTGCTGGCGAAGCTCAAGGCGGGCGGCATCGAGGACGCGATGGAAATGCCGGGGCCGAATGATGGATCGGTGATATCGCTCGGGCTATTCAGCGAACCGAGGCGGGCGCAGGCCCGAGTCACGCAAGCGCAGTCCCTCGGATTCAATCCCGGAATCGCCGATCGAAAGCGCACCGGCAACGTGTACTGGGTCGACATCGATCTGAAGCCGACCGACAGCGTACTGAAGCCGTCGGATTTGCAGGGCGAGGCCGGACGCATCGTGCGCCTGGAGGTGAAGGGATGCCCTGCGACCGGCGGTGCACAGCCATGACGGGCACGGCCGTGACCGGCGAGGCGGTGAGCGGGCGCGCAATCGCACTGCGGCTCACATGCGGCATCGGCGCGGTGGTCGGATACGGCTGCCTCGCGGCGTTCTTGTGGCTCAACAGCCTGCAACTCTACCGCTGGTTCCGCGATGGGGAATGGACGCACATCGGCATGAGCGATGGCCTGCGCGCCGCCCTTGCGCGCTGCTGCGTCAACAGCGACGACACCGGCCGGCTTGCGGTGCTATGGCACTGGCTCGATGCGCCGGTGAATTGGTTGGGACTGCACAGAGTGCTCGAAGTCGTTCCGGCATCGCTCGCGCTGTTCGTGCTCAGCATCGCGGGAAACAGCCTATTCATCTACAGCTGCGACCGCATCGACGAGTTCAAGCGCGGCCGCTGAAGGCCGGCGAGAGACGCGTTCGCAGCGGCAATGCGAGCGCCGCCGCGCGCCGGAGTTTAGAATCCGTTTCATGTATGCCATGGTGCTCAACCAGCACAAGACACCTCTCGAATGGACGGAGCTTGCCGACCGGCCGCCGGATAGGGGCGAAATCCGTGTGAAGGTTTTGGCCTGCGGAGTGTGCCGCACCGACTTGCACGTGGTCGACGGCGAGTTGCCCGAACCGCACCTGCCGATAATCCCGGGGCATGAGATCGTCGGACGGATCGACGCGATCGGACCCGAAGTCGGGGGGTTGGAGCTCGGCGCGCGGGTCGGGATTCCGTGGCTGGGCTACACCTGCGGCGTGTGTCCCTATTGTTCGATGCAGCGCGAGAACTTGTGCGATCGGCCGCGGTTCACCGGCTACACCCGCGACGGCGGCTATGCGACCGCGACGCTCGCCGACGCGCGATTCGCCTTCCCGCTGGGCGAGCTTGGCAGCGACGTGTCGCTTGCGCCCTTGCTGTGCGCGGGACTGATCGGTTGGCGTGCGCTCACCATCGCCGGAGAGGCGCGCCGGCTCGGGCTCTACGGCTTTGGTGCCGCCGCGCACATCGTGGCGCAAGTGGCCAAATGGCAGGGCCGATCGGTATTCGCCTTTACCCGCCCCGGTGATGCGGCCACACAGCGTTTTGCATCGAGTCTCGGCGCGGTGTGGGCGGGCGCTTCGGGCGATGTGCCGCCGGAACCACTGGATGCAGCGATCATTTTCGCACCGGTTGGCGACCTCGTGCCCCTGGCGTTGCGGGCGGTGCGCAAGGGCGGCCGGGTGGTTTGCGCCGGTATCCATATGAGCGACATCCCGGCCTTCCCGTATCGGCTGCTGTGGGAAGAGAGGGAGCTCAAATCGGTCGCGAATCTCACTAGGGCTGACGGCATCGAGTTCTTGCGCGTGGCGCCGCAAGTGGGCATTCGCACCCAAACCACGGCTTACCCGCTGCGCCAAGCGAACCAAGCGCTCGCCGACCTGCGAGCGGGGCGGTTCGAGGGCGCCGCGGTGCTGGTGCCCTAGGGAACCTCAGGCCAAGTTCAATTTCACTTCGCCAGTAGCTTGCGCAGCGCCTTGAGTTCGCGCCATCGTCGCGCGGTCGTTGTCGGAAACGACAGCCGCAATTCGGCGACCGTATCGAGCACGATCTGAGAGCAAATCAGGCGCGCATTCAACTTGTCGTCCGCCGGAACGACATACCAGGGCGCGTGCTCGGTGCTGGTCGCGCTCAGGCAATCTTCAAAGGCGCGCATGTATTGCTTCCAGTACTTGCGTTCCTCCACATCGGCCGTGCTGAATTTCCAGTTCTTCTCCGGCGCGTCGATGCGCGCCAGGAAGCGCTTGCGTTGTTCTTCCTTGGAAAGATGCAGGAAAAACTTGATGATGCGCGTGCCGTTGCGGTGCAGATGCCTCTCCAGGCCGACGATCGACCGATAGCGCTCCTGCCAGACGGCCTTTCCGCCGCCGCGCATCGCATCCGGCAATCCTTCGGCCTGAAGAATCTCCGGATGGACGCGCACGATCAGAACCTCCTCGTAATAGGAGCGGTTGAAAATGCCGATTTTGCCGCGCTCGGGCAAATCACGGGTGGTGCGCCAGAGAAAATCGTGCTGGAGCTCCATGGGGCTCGGATGCTTGTAGCTGAATACCTGGCAGCCCTGAGGGTTGACTCCCGACATCACGTGCTTGATGACGCCGTCCTTTCCGGCGGCATCCATAGCCTGAAAAATCAGCAGTAGCGCGTAGCGGTCCGAGGCATATAGGCATTCCTGTTGGGCGCTCAAGTTCTTGACGTGAGTTTGCAGAAGCTTTTGGTAGTCGTCGGGTGTCTCATATGCGGGCGCGACCCGGGTCGCCCATTTCTTCAATTTGATCCGGCTGCCTTCGCGAACCCGAAAGTCCTTGGAATTGATTTTCATTCCGATCCTCTTGGCCGCGCCGCGATGCATACGCCACAAGGGTGCATCGGTTGCCGGCGAATTGCCAGCCTCGTCGGGCTCGAGCCCTTTGCGCCGGCGAAGAGTTCGAGACCGCTTCCGGCGGCTGTTGAGTACGCTGCCGTACAGACTTGCGCAGGGGGGCGGCGCACCATAATTCGCCTTCGCGTGGCCGCTGAGGCGAACAAGGTCAATTCTTGGAGAACCCACGATGAGCGTTTTCTTCGGCCGAACCCGCCACCCGTTACGCGGACTGCTTGTGCTCCTGGCTTTTACCTCATGCGGCGCGGCGTTGGCGGCGCTGCCGCTCGATCTTCCGCCGGTCAGCAATCCGGCGAGCACGGAGCATCACCCCGGCAAGGTGATTTGGGCCGATTTGGTCACGCCAAATCTTGGCGCCGCCGAGAGCTTTTACGGCGGATTGTTCGGTTGGACTTTCCAAACCATTCCTGGCGGCGATACGGATTATGCGATCGCGCTGCTCGACGGACGGCCGATCGCCGGCATGTTGCAGAAGGCCATACCAACGGGCGAGAAGCGCCGACCGGCGTGGCTCACCTTCATCGCGGTGCGCGACGTCGACGCTGCGCGGGGAATTGCCATAGGCCATGGGGCCAAGATCCTGTCCGAACCGAAAACCTACGCGGGGCGCGGTCGCCAAGCGGTGATCGCGGACCCGGAGGGCGCGGTGTTCGCGGTGCTCGCCTCGGCGAGCGGCGATCCGCCGGATTTTCTGGCGGCGCCCGGGGACTGGATCTGGAGTGCATCGTTCGAACGCAATCCCAAACAGAGTGCCGCGTTTTACAACGCGATCTTCGGCTACGACGTGTTCGACCTGCCAAGCGCTGACGGCGCAGAGCACGTGATCCTGTCCAGTGACGACTATGCGCGCGCCGCCATCCATACGCTGCCGCCCAACCACCGTCAGCCCCATTGGCTCAACTTCATCCGGGTCTTGGATGCGGTCGAGACCTCGGCAAAGGCGGTTGCGCTCGGCGGCCGGGTGGTGGTTGAACCATACGTGGACCGCCACGGCGGCAAAATTGCGGTAATCGTAGATCCGACGGGCGCAGCGGTCGCGGTGATGGAGTGGTCGGATACCGACACCAAAGTGGAGCCGAAATGAGCGTCAAATCTGTGTCTTGGGAGGCCGGTGTCGCCGGACTATTGTTGCTCGGCTCGATCACCGCCTGTGTGGGTGTGGTAGGGGGCGGGGGCTACGATGGCGCGGTGGGAGTCGGCTACGCCGGCGGCTACTACGAACCCTACGTTGCCACTTACGGCGGCTGGGGCCGCGGCTACAACGTTGCGCCTCCGCGAGGCGGCGGTCACAACGATCGCGGCGGTCACAACGATCGCGGCGATCACGGTGGGCATGGTGGACCCCCATCGATTCCCAGCCGGCCGCCCGGACATCATTAAGCCTGAAGATCGCAGCTAGCGCGGGCGCAGTTGGCTGCAGTCGCTGGCGACATTTGCGCTGGCGTTCTTTGCGCGGCCGACCGGTTCGGAACTGCAGTGCCTGACCGGGCGGTAAGCGCGCTTCTCGGGCACGCATCTCGGGCATTTACCTAATATATTCAATGAATTAATAAGGGCCTGCGACCCCGCCTGAGCGACTGCGGGGAAACGCCGGTGGCTGTGGCGCGAATCGTCCGGCAAGATGCGCTCATGGCAACTCGCAATACCGTGACCCTGCACCGACTCCGGGAGATGCACGCGACCGGCGAAAAGATCGCGATACTCACCTGCTACGACGCGCTGTTCGCGCACGTCCTCGACGCCGCGGGCGTCGATGCGCTGCTGGTGGGCGATTCGCTCGGGATGGTGCTCCAAGGTCATGCGAGCACGTTGCCGGTCTCGATGGATGAAATGGTCTATCACACGCAGTGCGTGGCGCGCGGCAACCGCAGCGCCTGGATCATTGCCGACATGCCGTTCGGCAGCTATCAGGAATCGGCCGAGTCGACCCTGCGCAATGCGGTTCGGCTGATGCAGGCCGGAGCGCAGATGGTCAAACTCGAGGGGGGAGGGTGGACTGCCCCCATTGTGCGATTCCTGGTCGACCGCGACATCCCGGTGTGCGCGCATTTGGGATTCACGCCGCAATCCGTGCATGCGTTGGGCGGCTACCGGGTTCAAGGGCGCGACGAGAATGCGGCCCGCTTGCTGCGGCAGCACGCCGGGGAACTCGCCGAAGCGGGCGCCGAGTGCCTGGTGCTGGAGATGGTTCCGTCGGCCGTCGCGCGTGGCCTGACGAAGGAGCTGCCGATGCCCGTCATCGGCATCGGTGCCGGCGTGGGATGCAGCGGTCAGGTTCTGGTGCTTCACGATATGCTCGGACTGGCGCAAGGGGATCTGCCGCGCTTCGTGCGGAATTTTCTCGAGGGGAGCGCCGATATCGGCGCCGCCGTGCGCAATTACGTGGCGGCCGTCAAGAACGGCCAGTTCCCCGACGACGCCGTGCACGGCTTCTGACCCGGAACCTTAAGTGCAACTCGTCCAGGCGATTGCCGATCTACGCGCGGCGCTACGGCGAGCGCGCGACATCGTTCTCGTGCCGACCATGGGCAATTTGCACGAAGGTCACCTGTCGCTGGTGCGAATCGCGCGTCAGCGCGAGGGCCTTGTGGTCGCCAGCATCTTCGTCAATCCGCTGCAATTCGCGCCGCACGAGGATTTCAAGAAATACCCGCGCACCCTCGAGCATGATTGCGAACTTCTCGCCGGCGCCGGCTGCGATATCGTGTTTGCGCCCGACGTGGGGGAGATGTACCCCGAAGCGCAGGAATTCGGGGTTCAGCCGCCGGCCGGCTTGGCGGGCATCCTGGAGGGCAGCGCCCGTCCCGGATTCTTCACCGGCGTCTGTACCGTGGTGCTGAAGCTGTTCGGCATCGTCGGGCCGAACGCCGCCGTGTTCGGTAAGAAGGACTACCAACAACTGCTGGTGATCACCAAGATGGTCCGGCAGTTCGCCCTGCCGATCGAAATTATCGCCGCCGAAACGATTCGCGACGCGAGCGGCCTCGCGCTCTCGTCCCGCAACGGCTATTTGACCGGGGAGCAGCGCATTGAGGCGGTGCAGCTGTATGCCGGCCTGCGAAATATTGCCGGCGAAGTGCGCACAGGGCGCACCGACTGGCGGCAGCTCGAGGATTCGGCGTGCAACCTATTGCGATCGCGCGGCTGGCATCCCGACTATGTGGCCGTTCGCCGGCAGGCCGATCTGGGTCAACCGATGGAACGAGAGCCGATGGTGGTGCTCGGCGCCGCCAAGCTCGGCGGCACGCGCCTGATCGACGCCGTGGAAGTTTGAGCCGCACACACGGGGCGATGCCGGCGCCCGCCATCGATAGCAAGCCGCTGCGCGTGCTGTTGCCGACCTTGGGTAGCGCGGGCGATGTGCACCCCTTCATTGCGCTGGGTCTGGCTCTGCGCGCGCGCGGGCACCGCGCGACGATTCTCACCAATCCATATTTTCAGCCGTTGATCGAACGGCTGGGCTTGCATTTCCTGCCGGTGGGGACGCTCGAAGATGTCGACGCCGCGATCGCCGATCCGAATCTCTGGCATCCGCGCAAGGGCTTCGAGGTGGTGGCACAGCGGGTGATGGTGCCGGCTATCGAGGAGATCTACCGGCTGATCGAGAGGCACGCGGATGCCGATACGGTGGTCGCGGCTTCCGGCATCTCGCTTGGCGCCCGCATCGCGCAGGACAAGCTCAAGATACCGACGGCCACGGTACACCTGCAGCCGGCCATCGTCCGCACCCTGGTCGATCAAGGCATGGTGGGAAACATGCGCATTTCGGCTTCGCAGCCGATGTGGTTCAAACGGGCATTTTTCCGGTTCGTCGACTGGGCGGCAATCGACCGCAACTTGAAACGCCCGCTCAATGATTTTCGCGCGACGCTCGGCCTGCCGGCCGTCGATCGGGTGCTGCACAAATGGGTGCACTCGCCGCAGTGCGTGATCTGCTTCTTCCCTGAATGGTTCGCCGCGCGCCAGCCGGATTGGCCGCCGCAAACGCACCTCGTGGGTTTCCCGCTGTGGGACGGCGGCGGCACCGCGCTCGGCGACACGGGCGCGCCGGGCGACACCGGTTCCTCCGTGATGAGCCTACCCGCGGAAGCCGAGGAGTTCCTCAACGCAGGCGAGCCGCCGGTCATCTTCACGCCGGGATCGGCGGCTGCGACCATGCAGCGATTCTTTGCAGAGTCGGTCGAAACCGCGCGCAGGCTCGATGTTCGGGCGATGCTCGTCACCAATTTTCAGGAGCAGCTGCCGCGCGATCTGCCGAGGAACGTGCGGGCCTTCGGCTATTTACCGTTCAGCGAGCTGCTGCCGCGCGCGGCGCTGCTGGTGTATCACGGCGGCATCGGCACGCTGGCGCAGACCATCAGGGCCGGCATCCCTCATTTCGCCGTACCGAGCGGGCACGACCAATTCGACAACGCCTGGCGCATCGAGCAACTCGGGTTGGGATTGAGCGTTCCGCAGGCGCGCTATCGATCCAACCGGGCCGCGAAGACCATTCGTTCGATCCTCGCGGATCCGCGCATGATCCGACGGTCTCGAGAGTACGCGGCAAAGACCGATTCGGCCGCCGCGGTCACGCGGGCGTGCGAACTGGTCGAAGGCTTGGCGGTCCGTCTCGACAAATGACCCGCTTGGGTCACTTTGCGCCTGGCTTGTCCGTACCCTTCAGTGCTCCAAGCGCTTGCGGATCGCCGCACATGCCTTTCGCGTTGCGTCGGGCTCCGTCGTATCGGCGACGATGACATGCGATCGCTCCTCTGCGCTCAAGGGCTCCGCGTTTCGCAACTGCCAATTGAGCACGTTCACATCCGCGTCCGACGGATCGAGGCGCAATTGTTGCCTTTGCTCGATGCGCTGAACCAGAGCCCCGCGCTCCGCTTCACAGAGCACGATAATGAAGGGAAGCCCCTGGCGCACGGCCAGGTCGCGGAACAGGCCGCGCTCGGCGCCGACGAGAAACCCGGCATCCACGATGACATTGACGCCGGCGTTCAAACAACTCTCGGCGCATTCGAGCAGCCGCGCATAAGTGCGCCGACTGAACTGCGGCTCGTAAAGACCTTGCTCCAAACCGCCGTCGCGGGTTGCGGATAATTCCGTGCCTGCAAGCCGCTTGCGCTCCAGGTCCGATCGGATGCGCACGGCTCCTATCTGCAGTATCAGTTGTTCACTCAGCCAGGATTTACCGGAACCCGAGAGACCGTGCATGATAATCAGCGTGGGGGCGGCCCGGTTTACGAACGCGACGGCGGTTTTGACCCGAACCCGCAGACGGTCCTGAAATTGCCGCCGATGTGCGGGATCCGATTGCGCACCGAGACCGTCGACCATCGCCCGAACCAGGGCTCGATATACTGCATAGAATGCCAGATACCGCACACCGTCGTAGTCGCCGGTATGCTCGAGATAGGCATTCAGAAATGCAAATTCCAGATCCTTGCGATCATATGCCGTCAGATCCATGACCAGGAAGGCCACGTCGTTCATCGCGTCGATCCATCGAAGCTTCGGATCGAATTCCAAGCAATCGAAGGGCACCAACTCGCCGCGCCAACGAACCACGTTGCGTGAGTGCAAATCACCGTGGCATTCGCGGATGAATCCCGACTCTTCGCGCTTTCGCAATTGGGGGAGCGAATCGCGCAGATAGCCGCGCGTCCAGTCGGCGAGCAACCCGAGTTCGGGGAGCGTCAGGTCCGCGTCCAGGTGTGAGAGCAGAATGGCCAATGTGCCGAGCACTGCGTCGCGCAAATGCGTTGTGTGAGGATGATCCGAGTTTGTCGATCCTTTAGGCGCGTTTTCGTGAAATTGCGCCAAGCGCTTTGCGAGACCGACGAATTCCTGCGGGGTTACCGCGCCGCGCTTGAGCAATTCCGATAACTCTTGCGAGGCCTCGAACTGTTTCATCCGCACGGCGTAATCGATGATTTCGCCGTTTCCCCCGACGCGCAAGCCGGCTGCTTCGCGTGTAATGGCAACAACGTCCAAATAAAGGTCGGCTGCCAGACGCCGGTTGAGGCGCAATTCTTCCTCGCACAGGTATCGTCGAAGCGCCAGCGTCGAGGTATCGATGAACTCCAATTTGACGTTCTTCTTGATTTTATACGCAAAGGGACCGGTGAGAATTACGTACGAGATATTCGTCTGGCGCAATTCCAAACGGGTGACGGGATGCGGAAACGCCGACGGCGTCAGCAATTCTTCCGGCGTAAACGCAGGGGAACCGGCTTCGTGCGCGAAGCCGCCCGCACCGGTCGTGGCCATCTCTCGAACTCCCAACGGCGCGGTGATGAGGGGCTTATAAGGACGGGAAATCGATGCGCGCGGGTCGAAGCGCCTTGAGGATATCGCTGATCGACAGCATTCCAACCAGCTTCTTCCCATCAACGACCGGCAGATGACGGAATTTGTTGCTGGACATAAGCTCCATGCATTCGCGAACGGTATTGTCCGAAGTAACGGAGATGACTTTCTCGGTCATGAGGTCCTTGACGAGGACGTCCCAGGGAGCGATGCGTTTCGGCACGGCTCGTCGGATGTAGTCGCGCTCGGAGAAGATGCCGACCAGCTCCGAGCCGACCGTCACCGGCAAAGAGCTGACCCGCCTGGAGGCCATGATTTCCAGTGCCGCTTGGACAATAGTATCCGGCGTTACCGTATACAGCTGCTGGTCTTTGCCTTGCAACAGATCGCGAACCACGCGCATCGTCATGGACGGCCTCCAATAATCGAGATTCGCGCCCAACCTCTTGCAGTGCTGAGGCGGCGATTACCGGTGGATAGTCGCGCGCCATGCGCGGGCGTGTCAAATATAAATATGACCTGCGCTGGCACCCGCACTTCGACATGGTACCCGCGACCCGCGCGCCGCAATTGCTGCTGGGCGTGGCGCCACGTAGGATCGGGGCATTATGCCGACATCGTCCTTGGCGACGTTCGTGAATTTGCCGTCCGTACCGCGCGGCGAGCAGGGCGATGTCGACGTGCCCGAATTTCACGCACCAGCGGCCTGGCAGGCGAGCCTGGAGTTGCGTTTCGCGCCCCGAGCGAACCGCACCGCATTGGTGCACCGGCGGCACGAAGGCCCATTGCAGGTTCAAAAGGCGCTTTATCCCGAGGGACCGGGCATTTGTCACGTCGCGCTGCTGCATCCGCCGGGCGGCATCGCCGGGTGCGACCGGCTGAATATTCGCGGCGCTGCGGACCAGAATTCACACGCCGTATTGACGACTCCGGGGGCGACCAAGTGGTATCGATCGGCGGGTGGCACGGCCGAGCAGCGCCTGCAGTTCGCGCTCGACGGCGATTCGGTGCTCGAGTGGCTGCCGCGGGAAAATATACTCTTCGACGGCTGCAAGGCGGCGATGAGCACCGAGATCAGCCTGTCGGCAGGCGCTCGTTGCCTCGGCTGGGAAATACTTTGCTTCGGCCGCCACGCGTCCGGCGAACAATGGCGGCGCGGCCATCTGCGGCTCGACACACGCATCCAGCGCGAGGGACGCATCATCTGGGCGGAGCATGCGCATCTGAGCGCGGGAAGCCGGTTCGTCAATTCGCCGGTCGGCCTTGCAGGCTTCAGCGTCAGCGCGACCTTTCTGGCGGCGGGGTTTGAAGCCGATGCGGCCTTGCTGCAGCATTGTCGCGCCCTCGCCGTGCGGGACGACGGCTCGCGCCACGGCGTCACCTGGCTGCCGGGAGTGCTTTGCGCACGCTACCTGGGGCATTCGTCGGAAGGGGCCTTCGGCTGGTTCAGCGCCCTGTGGGCGCTGCTTCGTCCGGCATTGTTGGGACGGGCGGCGCAGGCGCCGAGACTTTGGGCCTGTTGATCGGGCACACTTGGGGACGACATGGAATTGACGCCGCGAGAGAAAGACAAACTGTTGATATTCACGGCATCGTTGCTGGCCGAGCGGCGGCGCGCGCGGGGCTTGCAGCTCAATTACCCAGAAGCCGTCGCCCTGATCACGGCGGCGATTCTCGAGGCTGCGCGCGACGGCAAATCGGTCGCCGAGCTCATGAGCTACGGCTCGACGATTTTGACGCGTGAGGAAGTCATGCCCGGCGTGCCGGAAATGCTGCCTGAAATCCAAGTCGAAGCGACGTTTCCCGACGGGACGAAGCTGGTCACAGTGCATCAACCGATCATCTAAGAGGGAGCCACCGTGATTCCAGGAGAGCTGTTTCCCGAAGCCGGTGAAATCGAACTCAACGCCGGACGGCGCACGCTGCGCGTGCAGGTCGAGAACGTCGGCGACCGGCCCATCCAGGTCGGATCGCATTATCATTTTTTCGAGACGAATCAGAGTTTACGGTTCGAGCGCGGGCCCACACGAGGGTTTCGCTTGGACATCCCGGCCGGGACCGCCGTGCGATTCGAGCCGGGTCAGGGGCGCAGCGTGCAGCTGGTGGAGTACGCCGGGCTGCGGCGGGTTTTCGGCTTTCAGGGGAAGGTCATGGGGGAACTCTAGGATGTCCGTGAAAATCTCCCGGCAGGCCTATGCGGAAATGTTCGGCCCGACCGTGGGCGACCGGGTGCGCCTCGCCGATACCGCGTTGGTCGTCGAAGTCGAAAGGGATTTCACGGTCTACGGCGAAGAAGTCAAATTCGGCGGCGGAAAGGTCATTCGCGACGGCATGGGCCAGGGCCAGGGCGCCGCCGCCAGCGTCGCCGACACCGTCATCACCAACGCACTCATCATCGATCATTGGGGCATTGTCAAAGCCGATGTGGGACTGAAGGGCGGCGACATCTGGGCGATCGGCAAGGCCGGCAATCCCGATGTGCAGCCGCAGGTCACGATCCCGATCGGCGCTGCGACCGAGATCATTGCCGGCGAGGGAATGATTCTCACCGCCGGCGGGATCGACACCCACATTCACTTCATCTGTCCGCAGCAAATCGACGAGGCGCTCACCTCGGGCGTCACGACGATGATTGGCGGCGGCACGGGGCCGGCCGCGGGTACCAGTGCCACGACCTGTACACCCGGGCCTTGGCACATTCACAGCATGCTGCTCGCAGCCGAGGGCTTCGCGATGAATCTCGGCTTCCTCGGCAAGGGCAACGTGAGTTTGCCCGAACCGGCGCGAGAGCAAATTCGCGCGGGCGCGATCGGACTCAAACTGCACGAGGATTGGGGCACGACTCCGGCGGCAATCGACAATTGCCTGCGCGTTGCGGACGAGTTCGACGTGCAGGTCGCCATTCACACGGATACGTTGAACGAATCCGGTTTTCTCGAAGCGACGCTCGCGGCGATCGGCGGGCGCACGATTCACACGTTTCACACGGAGGGCGCGGGCGGCGGACATGCGCCGGACATCATCAAGGCGGCGGCGCATGCCAACGTGCTGCCGAGTTCCACCAATCCGACCCGCCCCTACACGGTCAACACCATTGACGAGCACCTGGACATGCTGATGGTCTGCCATCATCTGGATCCGGCGATCGCCGAGGACATCGCCTTCGCCGAGTCGCGCATACGCCGGGAAACGATCGCCGCCGAGGATATCCTGCACGACATAGGAGCTTTCTCGATGATGTCGTCCGACTCGCAAGCCATGGGGCGGGTCGGAGAAGTGATCATTCGCACCTGGCAGACGGCTCATAAAATGCGCGAGCAGCGCGGCGCGCTTAAGCCCGACGCGTCGCGAGCGGACAATGCGCGCGTCAAGCGCTACGTCGCCAAATACACGATCAATCCGGCCATCACACACGGCATCGCGCACCGCGTGGGATCGGTCGAAATCGGCAAATTGGCGGATCTGGTCCTGTGGAAGCCCGCTTTCTTCGGCGTGAAGCCGAGCCTCGTGATCAAGAGCGGCATGATAGCTTCGGCGCCGATGGGCGATCCGAACGCCTCGATTCCGACGCCGCAGCCGGTGCATTACCGGCCGATGTTCGCCGCCTTCGGGCGCGCCGTCGAGAAATCGCTGATTTTCGTTTCGAAGGCGTCTCTCGACGACGCGGCGTTCAAGCGCCTCGCGCTGCGCAAATGCATCGAGCCGGTACGCGGCACGCGGCAAATTCGCAAGAAGGACATGATTCACAACAGTGCGCAGCCGCGCATCGAGGTCGACCCCGAAACCTACGAGGTGCGCGCCGACGGCGAATTGTTGGTCTGCGAGCCGGCGAGCGTGCTGCCGATGACCCAGCGCTATTTTTTGTTCTGACGGCGCGCGGAAGACTCATGCAACACGTACAACCGATTGACCGTGCGATTCTGCCCTTCGACGCGCGCTGCAAGAGCCGATTATTGGTCACGCTGGCAAGCGGCGAGCAGGCCGCACTCGTGGTCGAACGCGGCCGATTGCTGCGCGGCGGGGATCGGGTGCGCCTCGATGATGATCGGGAAATCGAAATCGTCGCCGCCGATGAAGCCTTGCTCGAGGCCTGCAGCGACGACCCGCTGGCAATCGCCAAGGCCGCTTATCACCTCGGCAATCGGCACGTCGCGGTGCAGGTGATGCCGAATCGATTGCGGTTCCTGGACGATCACGTGCTCGCGCAAATGGTCGCCGGATTGGGCTTGCGCGTGACACGCCTCGTCGCGCCGTTTGAGCCGGAGGGCGGCGCCTACGGCCACCATCATGCGCACGGCAGCGAGATGCCGCTGGCACGCCCGAAAATTCACGACTTTTCCGCCTCATGACGCCGCAATCACGCTGGCGGCTTTTCCAACTCGCGAGCCAGGCTTTGCCGATCGGCGGGTACAGCCATTCGCATGGCCTGGAAGCGGCGATCGAATCGAAAATCGTGCGCGACGAAGCCTCATTGCTGCGATGGATCGGCGATTTGCTGGAATTTTCCGTCGGGTCGTTCGAGGCACGCTGCCTCCTGGCATTGAGCGAAGCGTGGGCCGATCACGACGTCGACGCCGTGCGGCATCTGAACGACGAATTTCTTGCGACGCGTGAGGCGGCGGAATTGCGCGCTGCGACCGTGCAATTGGGCTATTCCATGCGCCTCCTCCTTGTGCAGCTGCCGGCATTCCCGGTGCGGATCATGCAGGTGTTGCAGTCGATTGAAGAGCCCGCATTACCATGCGCCTGGTCGGCTGCGGCGGCCGCGTGGTCGATTCCCCTCGGCGATTCGCTGCTGGCCTACTTGTGGTCGTGGGCCGAGAACCAAGTGTTGGTCGCCGTGAAGACGCTGCCGCTGGGACAATCCGCCGGCCAGCGTGTGCTGCAGGCCATCGGCGCGTCCGTGGCCGATGCGTCGGCCGCGGCCACTGCACTCGGCGTCGATGGCACCGGGAAACCGCGTTGGGGTTCGAATTTCGCGCCGGCACTCGCGATTCTTTCCTCGCAGCACGAAACTCAATATTCGCGGCTGTTCAGGTCTTGACCACATGCCCATGAATTCGCCGCTGCGAGTCGGAATCGGCGGCCCGGTCGGATCGGGCAAGACCGCTTTGACTTTGCTGCTATGCCGGGCGATGCGCGATCACTATGAGGTTGCGGTGGTCACCAACGACATCTACACCGAGGAAGACGCCAAGTTCCTCGTGACGCATCAGGCGTTGGCGCCCGAACGGATACTCGGCGTCGAGACCGGCGGTTGCCCGCACACGGCGATTCGAGAGGATGCGTCGATCAATCTCGAAGCCATCGCGCGCTTGAGCCGGCGCTTTCCACGCCTGGACGTGGTGTTCGTCGAAAGCGGCGGCGACAATCTTGCGGCGACCTTCAGTCCGGAACTGTCCGATCTGACATTGTACGTCATCGATGTCGCGGCGGGCGACAAAATACCGCGCAAAGGCGGACCCGGCATCACCAAGTCCGATTTGCTGATCATCAACAAGATCGATCTGGCGCCCTATGTCGGCGCGTCGCTCGAGGTCATGGAGCGCGACGCAAAGAAGATGCGCGGGGAGCGGCCATTCGTGTTCACGAATCTGAAGACCGAGCAAGGTCTCGCGGACGTCGTCGCGTTCATCGAGATCCAGGGGCTGCTGCGCGCAGGATGACGAGGAATTCGCCGAGGTTCACCAGGAGGGCGTTTGGGCGGGAAATCCTATAACGAAATGTATCGCACCGATGGTACGGCGCGATCCCATTACCTGCGCTATGGCGACTGGCTCAAACAACAGCCTGCGGATCGGCTGGCGCAGAAGCGTGCGGAGGCGGACGCCCTGTTCCACAGGGTTGGCATCACGTTCGCGGTTTACGGTCAGGAGGAGGGTGCGGAACGGCTGATACCGTTCGACATCGTGCCTAGGGTTTTGCCCCTGGAGGAGTGGGTTCGTCTGGAAAGCGGATTGAAGCAGCGGGTCCACGCGCTCAACGCCTTCATTCACGATATTTATCACGAGCAGCAAATCTTGAAAGCCGGCATCGTTCCGGCCGAACAAGTCTTGTGCAACCCGCAATACCGCCCGGAGATGCAGGGGGTGGATGTTCCCGGCGGCATCTATGCCCATATCGCCGGCATCGACATCGTGCGCGACGAGGCGGGTGAATACTGCGTGCTCGAGGACAATTTGCGCGTGCCGTCCGGTGTCTCCTACATGCTGGAAAACCGCAAGATGATGATGCGCTTGTTTCCCGAACTGTTCTCGGAACATCGGATCGCGCCGGTTGATCGGTACCCGGATGTGCTGCTCGATAATTTGCGTAGCGTGGCGCCGATCGGGGTTGCCGACCCCACCGTCGTTCTGCTGACCGCCGGTGCGCACAACAGCGCGTATTTCGAGCATGCCTTTCTTGCGCAACAGATGGGCATCGAGCTGGTCGAGGGTCAGGACTTGTTCGTGCGCGATGAGGCGGTGTTCATGCGCACCACGCAGGGCCCGCAGCGCGTCGATGTCATTTATCGGCGCATCGACGATGATTTTTTGGACCCTCTGGTATTCCGGCCCGACTCCATGTTGGGCATTCCGGGATTACTGACCGCCTACCGTGCCGGGCGCGTCACCATCGCCAATGCCATAGGTACCGGCATCGCAGACGACAAATCGATCTATCCGTACGTACCCGAATTGATTCGCTTCTACCTCGGGCAGGCCCCGATGATCGGCAATGTCCACACCTGGATGTTGCGCCGACAAGAGGATAGGGAATACGTGCTTGCGCACCTTTCGGAACTCGTCGTCAAAGAGGTCCACGGCGCGGGAGGTTACGGCATGCTCATCGGTCCCGCCGCGACCAAGACCGAGATCGAGACATTTCGCCGGCAAATTCTCGCAACCCCCGACCGCTATATCGCACAGCCCACGCTCGCCTTATCGACATGCCCGACTTTTGTGGATCAGGGGCTGAGCCCGCGTCACATCGACCTGCGGCCGTTCGTACTGTCGGGTCGCGACATCAGCATCGTTCCCGGCGGATTAACGCGGGTCGCCCTGCGCGAAGGCTCATTGGTGGTCAATTCCTCTCAAGGCGGGGGCACCAAGGATACCTGGGTGCTGGAAAGCCCATGTTGAGCCGCACTGCCGATCATCTGTACTGGATGTCGCGCTACATCGAGCGCGCGGAAAGTCTCGCGCGTCTGGTGGATGCGCATTATCGGATGTCGCTTCTGCCTCACTCCGGCGATACGCTGGCGCAATCGTTGAGCTCCACGATGACGGCTTTGCAAATGGAGCAGGCATATCTCGAGCGGCATGAAACCATCGAGCCGCGGGCTGTGTTCGAGTTCGTGAGTTTGGATCGTGACTACAGCGGCAGCATCGTGAGCTGCCTGCGATCGGCCCGCGAGAACGCGCGCGCCGTGCGCGGTTCGCTGACTTCCGAACTCTGGGAAACCCTGAATTCGACGTGGCTTGAGGCCCGCTCGTTCCGTACCAGGAACGCATCGCGCGCGGACATCGGCGAGTTCGTCGAATGGGTGAAGGAACGGTCCCACCTCACGCGCGGCGTCACCGTCGGCACCATGCTGCGCGATGAGGCGTTTCACTTTACGCGCATCGGCACCTTTCTCGAACGGGCCGACAGCACCGCAAGAATTCTCACGGCGCATCAGAGCGACCTCAAGCCGGGTGCCGACGCCGCTGCTGTGCCGGATCCCTACGAATGGAGCGTGCTGCTGCGGGCGCTGTCGGCGTTCGAGGTCTACCGGCGGGTCTACCGCGACGTCATCACGCCGTTCAGGGTGGCGCAGTTGCTGATTCTACGCGACGACATGCCGCGCTCGCTGATGCGCTGCTGCAAGGAGGTTTACGAAAATCTCAAATCGGTATCAAATGATCAATCCCAGGAAACCGAGCGGCGCGCCGGCGAAATGCATGCCATGCTGCATTTCAGCCGGATGGAGGTGATCATCGCGGACGGTCTGCCGCGCTTTCTGCAGCAATTCCTCGCTCGGCTGCGTGACCTGGGCGAGCGCATCGCCTGCGACTTTTTGGTACCTCCGGCTGAGGCGGAAACTTCATGAAATTGCACATTCGACACGAAACGAACTACCGCTACGAGCGGCCGGTCAAGTACAGCGTCCAAAGTTTACATCTGACGCCGAGGCAGGACCCGAGCCAACGCGCGCTTTTCTGGAGTATCGCCGCCCCTGGCCGGCGGTTCGAGCAAATCGATGCCTACGGAAATATTTCGCACCTGCTCACCATCGAACAACCGCACCGCGAAATCAAGATCGTGGTGCAAGGAATCATCGAGACATCGGATACCGAGAGCCGCCAGGACGACGGGCCGTTGTCGCCGCTGGCTTACCTCGCTCCCACGGCGCTCACCGCCCCCAACGATGAGCTTCGGGCGTTTGCGCAGAATGCCATGCAAGGCGCCAATAGTCCCCAGGCGCGCGCTGAGGCGCTTGCCGAAGCCGTGATTCGCGCCGTGCGCTACAAGCCCGGTGCCAGCGGTGTGAACGACAGCGCCGCGGTGGCGTTCAAGTGCGGCGAGGGCGTTTGCCAGGATCACGCCCATGTGTATGTGGCTTGCGCGCGCGCATCAGGAATGCCGGCCCGCTATGTGAGCGGTTATCTATACACCGGTGACACCACCGACGCCGCCAGCCATGCATGGGTGGACGTCTGGCTCGGTGCGCAAATCGGTTGGCATAGCATGGACGTGACCCATCAGCGGCCGGCGATTCGCACGTATTGCCGACTCGCGGTCGGGCGCGACTATCTGGACGCCGCGCCGGTACGCGGCGTGCGTCAGGGTGGCGGCGGCGAGAGCATGGAAGCCGCCGTGATGGTGGCGGAGTCGGCCCAACAGCAGCAGCAGTAAGATAGAATTCGCCTCATGACTTACTGCGTCGGCCTATTGGTCGACACCGGGCTCGTGATGTTGTCCGATTCTCGGACCAACGCCGGTGTGGACCAGATCAACACCTTCCGCAAGATGGCGACGTTCCAGCGGCAGAACGATCGAGCGCTCGTGCTATTGTCGGCCGGCAATCTCGCCATCACCCAGGCGGTCGTCAACCTGTTCCACGAGCCGCCCGACCTGGCAATCATCCGCCGAGACGAATTGAAGCTTGCGACGCACATCAGCATCGATCTCGACAATGAATACTTCAACATGATTCGAAACCGCTGGGGATTCGCGCTGCAAGAGGTGTTCAGCACATTGCCCAATCCGAATTGGTAGGCGATGCAATTTAACTCCAAGGAAAGGCCATGCAATCAATACCGGTAGGGGCCACTGGCTCGTTCAGTCTCGTCGTCGTTCCCGAGCATCTTGCCAGCCGCTTCAAGGATGCGACCTTGCCTCCGGTTCTGGCGACGCCGGTCATGATCATGATCATGGAGAACGCGGCACTCAACGCCGTCAAGCCTTATCTCGGCGCGGGCGAGAGCGCGCTCGGCACGCGCGTCGACGTGCGCCATCTGTCGGCGACGCCGGCCGGACGGCGCATCACCGGCGAAGCGACAGTAACCCACGTCGATGGCCGGCGCATCGAGTTCGCGATTCGCGCGACCGACGGGACCGAGGAGATTGGAGTAGGCACACACGAGCGCATGGTGATACAGCTGGCCAGGTTATCCGAACGGATGAAGGCCAAATTCGGCTAACAATTGGGGTTGGAAGCATTGCGCCCTCGCGCAAGGCGCCGCACCTTCGCGCAAGGCTCCGTGAACACGCCGCGCGGTGGGATCAAGGCGTGTCCTGGCTCAGGAATCGTTCGGCCACCTTGAGGTCGCGCAGCATCGAGCGCTTCTTCGTCAAGTGCGTCTGCATGCGTTGCAGAATGTCGCCGCGCAACTTTGCACCGCATATGCGCGCTCGGCGGATCATCACCGTGGCGCGCTCCGGCTCGGCGCATGGTGGTGCCCGTAGTTATATAGCTCGTCTTGTCGAGTTCGGTCCAAACGCCCTCGTCGTCGACCTGCACCACATTCAAGACTCGGTGCGCACCGCGGCGACGGAGGCGAGCACGCGAGCTTCCGAGCGCCCGAGCGACGACAAGCCGAGTGCGGAGAGTTTGGGTTGCAGTGCTCGCAGATCATGGCGGCGCAAGGCCAGATAGTGAATCAGGTTTCGCGCACTCTCGCGATAATTTGGCGGAACGCCATCTATCAAACTGCTGCTTTCAGCCGCGACCCGTTGAATGTCCGCATGGAGAGAGTCCAACTCTGCGCATAGCGCCGCGATTTCCCGTGTGCGTTTGCGCGATGCGGAATCCGCGTGGGAATTGGCATCGGCGCGTGCCGGCAGTGCCGCCATGGTCGATACCCTCAATGTGCGGCAACGGGGCCGGTACGTGCACGCAGTATGGTGCTCGTCTTGCTCAATGCCAGCACGATCAGAAAATTCGTGATGCGCGCACCCGCTGCCAGCCGATCAAGCTCGGATCTGAATACGGTGGCGACGTCGTTGGTGCTAAGGCCCAATTTGTCGGATAGCGCCGTGATCGCCCGCACCTGTTCCTTGTCCGAGGGCAGCACGGTTTCGGTCAACCCGACCCGATGCCCGCCGCTGATGATAGGCGTTTCTAGCGCGTGCAATGCATTCACCATGATTCTGAACTACTTGTGCAATGTTGCAGGCACCCTTGGCCGGGAGGAATACGGACAATCCACGACTGGTCGTCGCCAAGTGCCTGATTGTTCCGGCGTTTGTCACGTATTGGTAACAATGTTCGCGCCTGACGTGCGCCGACACCTGCCGCTTACCCGAATGCAGCGGAAGGGCTGCCAATCGAAAGGCGCCGGCTTACCGCGGCTGTGCCGCTATCACCGCAAGGCCTTGCAGCACGAGGTCCGGCACGATCTCGCCCTTGGTGCGCATGGTGCCGATGATCATGCCCGCATCGCCGCCGGTGATGAACAATTTGGGCTTAACGCCGGTGTTTTGTTCGATCACTTCGGCCGTCCGGTCCGCCAAACCGGCCAAGGCGAACACGGCGCCGCGCGACACCGCGCCGAGGGTGTTGTTGGCCAAAACGCCGGCCATGGACGGGGTGCTGTGCCCGGCCGCTTCGGCGATGTCGCTGGTCTTGCTCATCAGGGCTTCGCGCATCATGTGAATGCCGGGAACGATCAAGCCGCCCAGGTGCCGGCCGGCGGCATCGACGCTGTCGACCTTGACGGCGGTGCCGACATCCACCACGCACAGCGCCGAGCGCGCCTTGGTCCAGGCGCCGATCAAGGCCAACCATCGATCGGATCCCAGCAGGTTGGGATTGAGATAACCGTTGGTGAGGTCTTGAAATTCGGCGGCGGCGGTGATGATTTCGACCTCGACGCGAAACGTCTTCTTGGCCAGCCGCGACAAGGTCTTGGCCATTTTGAGCCCCGCGACATTGGAGCACAGGACTCGCGTCGGTTTTTGACCGGACTCGAATAGCGCAGCCCTCCACATGCCGGGCTTTGCGCCGCGGTGCAGGATGGCCTGCTGATCCGAAAGCCCGGTGCTGGTGAGCCACGCCCACTTCAGGCGCGTATTGCCTACGTCAATGACCAAGATCATGCGTTACTCGACATCCCGATGGCGCCGCCAATCCCGATAATGCGGGCAAGGATAGCATCGTCGGGTCTGGGCGCTTGCGCCGGCGGATTCGCAGAACCGGCGCCGGTTGCGCCGCCGGTCGCGGCGCAGGCAATCCCGCACAGCGAGAAAAGGGCTAACCCGATGGGGATTGCGCTAAATCGCGGCAGCACGCGCAGACTGATCATCGGCGTGAAACTCTGGTAATTTCGCGGCATGTTTGTCCATCCTCCGTGTACAGTACCGCATTCGCCTACGTTACCGCACTCGCGTGCATTGCGCGCAATCACGCGCGCCTGGCGCGCTACCACGGCAATCAAACAAGGCCATTAACCTCGGCAACTCATGGGGGATGATCGATGTGGGGGAATGATCGATGAATTTCGCCGCAGGCGTCGATGAGACCAAAAACGGCATGGTGCAGCGGTGAGCGTGGCGGATTTGAAGCGGGCCATCGTCGATGTGGCGGATTTCCCGCGCCCGGGCATCTTGTTTCGCGACATCGCGCCGCTGCTGCGGGATCATTTTGCGGCTACGCTGCAGGCGCTCGATGCTCTGTTGACGGATGCGGAATGGAAATCGGTCGACGCACTGGCGGGCATCGAGTCGCGCGGCTTCATCTTGGGCGCGGCTTTGGCCGCGCGGCGCGCCAAGGGATTCGTCCTGGTGCGCAAGCAGGGCAAGCTGCCGCCGCCGGTGGTCGATGAGGCGTACGATCTGGAATACGGCTCGGGCATTCTGGAAATGCAATCGGGGGCTGGGCGCCTCCTATTGATCGACGATGTTCTGGCGACCGGCGGCACGATGAAAGCGGCGGCCGAGTTATGCCAGCGCGCCGGCTATGAGATAACGGCCCTTGCGGCGTTGATCGATCTGAATCTGGTGAAAAACTTCCAGTGGCGAAATTTGCGGCTGCGTACCGCAATCAGCTATTGAACCGATGGCCGATTTTCCGAACGTGGTGGTGGTCATGGCCGTGCCCGCAGAATCCGCGGGCGTTTTCGAAGCGGCCGGCGTGCCGGTGCTCTATTGTGGCGTGGGCAAGGTGAATGCGGCCATCGCGCTCACCCGCGAATTGCGCCGCTATGTTCACCACGCGCAGCCGCCGCCGCTGGTGCTCAATGTCGGCACCGCCGGCAGCCGTATGCATCCCACGGGATCGCTGTTGGAATGCCATGAATTCGTGCAGCGCGATATGGACGTGAGCGGCCTGGGATTTGCGCTCGGGGTCACCCCCTTCGATGAGGTGCCGCCGCGCTTGATGTTCGAGCGGCGCTACCCGCAGTTGACCGCCGCCGTGTGCGCAAGCGGCGATTCGTTCGTGACCGGCGTTTCGCCTGCGGACTGGGCGGTGGTCGACATGGAAGCCTATGCGCTCGCGAAAGTGTGCCTGATCGAAAAGGCGCGGTTCGCCTGCGTCAAATACGTGACCGACGGCGCCGATCACGCGGCTGCGCTTCACTGGCAGCGCAACGTGCACAAGGCGGCCGAGGAATTCCTGGGCCTGTATCGAAGCGTGCAGGCGGCGAGCGGCCCGGCCTAGTAGCCGGCACGGTGCAGATAGGCCACGGCGGCCGCGGCAAACAGGCAATAGATGCCGAAGCGCGCCCAGTGGCCGCTCTCGAGCCAACGGCTCAGCCATTTCAATGCGAGCAGGCCTGCGACGAATGCCACCGCAGCGCCGACGAGGGTAAGCAGCGCGACCGAACCGATAGCGCCGTCCACGTGGGGCGCGCGCATCAGGCGCATCAGTTCACGAGCCACCACCGGTGGCGTGATCACCACGGCCAACGCGAAACTGAACGCTTCCGCGCGCGATTTGGCGATCCCCAGCAGCATCCCTGCCGATATGGTCGCGCCGGAGCGCGAGAACCCGCGAAAAGGCAGGCACAACCCCTGAACCATGCCGATGAGCGCCGCGCGCCGGGTGGTGATCTCATCCGTGCCCAGGTCGTTGCGCGCCGCGCGCCGCCGTTCCATGAAACCCGACCACAGGATCAAGAATCCGGCGACCGCCAAGGCGGGAGCAATGAATTCCAAATGGCTGAACAGGTCCTCGATCTCGGAATGCGGCACGGCGCGCAGCAGGGTCTTTTCGATGATCTTGATGATGGCTTCGCCGACTACCGCCGTGAGTACGGTCGCGACGATCACACGCGCCGCAATGGCCTTGAAAGTGCCGGCGCTTTGAAAATAAGTGCTGCGCCACTGCGGCCAGAAGTAGACTATGACTGCGAGCATCGTGCCGCTGTGGAGCATGACCAGCAGGAGGGTCATGGGCGGAGAGGAGGGGTCGAGCCCGAGGAGCTTTTCGGCGACCACCACGTGCGCCGAGCTCGAGATGGGCAGCAGCTCCGCGAACCCTTGCACGACCGCAAGAATAATGACGTTGAGTAGCGACATCGGGCGATTCTCTCACAGCGCCGGGCGATTTTTGTATCGGTGCGTTCGGCGTGAAAATTCTAAAGCGAATTTTGCCGCTGCCAGGTCTGCGATCGACCCAGCAGCGATATGCCGATATAGCCCCGCACGATCAGACGTGACCCATTCTGATCCAAGTGAAACTTGCAGCGGTAGAGGGTGCCGGTGTCGGGGTCGAGAATATCCCCACCCGCGTATTCGCCATCCTTCGATCGGATGTTACGGATGATGATGAGGCCGATGATGGGCTGATCTTTACGCTCATCCTTGCACAGGCCGCACACGCGATTCTCGGCGCCCGGGGTGAAGCTGCGCTCGATGCGCCCGAACAGCTTGCCGTCCTGCTCGTAGATGCGCACGATGGCGCGTGCGCTTCCGGTGTTATCGTCGATGGTTTTCCACAGCCCGATCGGCGAGGCCGGCTCGGTCGCCGACGCAGGCGCGGCGTGCAGCGCGGCGATCGATAGCATGGCGAGGGATGCGATTCGGATAGATGTCTTCATGGCCGGCGACAATTATACTTGCCGCGGCGCTTCGGCGCCTCTGAAACTCTAGATTTCCCTCATTCGGAGCATTCGTGCAAGCTGAAAACCCGTCTCCGCGGCCGCTGGTGGTTCGCTGCGGCGCTTTCGGGGACATGGTGTTGTTGACGGCGCTGATTCGAGTCTTGTACGCGCGCTTCGGGTGTCCGGTCGATATCCTGACATCGGGACCGTGGAGCGAGCCGCTGCTGCGCGGACAACCCGGAGTCGGCGAGATATGGAGCCTGCGCAGTCGCAAGACGCCCTATTGGTTGGCGCCGGATCAACGTCGCGTGGTGCGGCGGCTGCGCGCGCGGGAGGCGGGCCCCACCTGGATCTGCGACAGCAATGACGCCGTGCGGCCCATGCTCACCCGAGCCGGCATTACCGACGAATATATTGTCGACGTGCGGGATCACCCACTGTTGCTTGGAGAGCATGCGACCGAACAATGGCAGCGGCTTGGGCTGATCATGCCGGCGGTGATCCGCGCACCGCGGGGTTCGCAACCCACCCCACAGGCGGCGGGATGCTATTTGCAGGTGAGCGAACAGCAGCGGGCGGAACTCGAGATTTGGCTGCGGGCGCGCGGCCTCGATGCGCATCCGTTGATCCTGATCCAGGGCGGGAACAAGCGGACCATGCGGCGCGGGCTGCGCCGACTGGCCGTCAACCACAAGTACTGGCCGAACGAGAGGTGGGCGTCGGTGATCCGGCATCTGCAGACCCATTGGCCTGATTACCGCATCGTGATGTTGGGCACGGGGCCGGAATACCACTTGAATCGCGAGATTGCGGACTGCGCCGGGGCAGGGGGCGTGTACAACGTGGCGGATGATCTTCCCATTCCGCGTCTGGTGGCATTGCTCGCCCGGGCCGCGGGACTCATCACGGTCGATTCGGGTCCGGCGCATGCCGCCGCGGCGGTCGGCTGCCCCGAAGTCGTGCTGTTCGGCAAGGCCCTGCCTTCGCTGTACCGGCCCTGGGGTACGGCGGGCGCCGCCGTGAAGGTGCTGACCGGTCGGTTCGACGGGGAACCCAGCATGCTTGGAATCACAACGGACGAAGTGATCGAAGCCTGGGCGACCCTCAAGCTGCGCGGGCAGCACCAGCCCGCGGGTTAGCTTTAAGGTTTGCCCAGCGCGCGCAGCATGCTCAGCGTCACCAGCACGACGCCGCTTTTGGTGACGTCGAACCGCGCATGGTCCGCCGCCGCATCGTGGCCGATCGTCATGTCGTCCGGAATCACGCAGTGCTCATCGAGAATGCAGCGCAATATTTTGCAGCGGCGACCGACTGTGACGTCCGGCAGCAGCACCGAGCTGTCGATGATGCTGCCTTCCTCGATGCGAACATCGCTCGAGAGCAGGGATTGGTTCACGTAGGCGCCCGAAATGATGCAGCCGCCGGAAACCATGGAGTTGACCGCCATACCGCGCCGGCCTTCCTCATCCAGCACGAATTTGGCGGGGGGGCGCTGGGGCTGGTAAGTCCAAATCGGCCATTGATGGTCGTAAATATTCAGCTCCGGGTTGAGCGCGACCAGCTCCATGTTGGCCTCGTAAATCGCATCGACGCTACCCACGTCGCGCCAATAATTTTGCGCCCGCGTCTCGACATCGTGGAACGGATAGGCGAATACGCGCAGCTTTTCGATCGCCGGCGGAATGATGTTCTTGCCGAAGTCGTGCTGGCTGGCTTCGTTGGCGGCATTTTCGGCGAGCAATGTTTCGAGGCGGTCCATGGCGACGACGTAAATGCCCATGGACGCACGCGCCAAATTCTTATGGCCGGGAATCGGGTCGGGGTGCCGTGGCTTTTCCGCGAATTTCACCACCCGATTGGCTTCATCCGTGGTCATGATGCCGAATTCATTGGCGCGATCGAGCGGCACGTCGACGACCCCGACGGTGATGTCCGCTGCGCATTGTTCGTGATAGGCGATCATCGGGCCGTAGTCCATCTTATAAATGTGATCGCCCGCCAATATCAATACGTGCGTCGGGTTGTGCGAGCGGATGAATTCGAGATTTTGGTACACCGAATCGGCCGTGCCGCGATACCAATGGGCGCCGATTTGCTGTTGCGCCGGGATCAATTCCACGAACTCGCCCATCTCGCCGCGCAGGTAACTCCAGCCTCGCTGAATATGTTGAATCAGCTGCTGCGCCTTGTATTGAGTCAGAACGGCGATTTGCCGGATTCCGGAGTTCACGCAATTCGAAAGCACGAAGTCGATGATGCGGAACTTGCCGCCGAACGGCGTCGCGGGCTTGCAGCCGTGCTCGGTGAGGCCCCTGAGGCGCTCGCCGCGGCCTCCGGCCATGATCACCGCCAAGGTGCCGCTGGTCAGTCGGCTGACGTAGCGTCCAGCGCTGGTCCGGGCCGCGTTTTGCATGGCTTTCCTGGTGTCACCGTAGGTAGGTTTGATCAATCCCTCGATACCAAGCTCAGCCTGCCACACTCCGCAATTTACCGCATCAGGTTTTTCCCGATTGTTTTTTCGTCTTTGCTAGACTCGGGGCATGGCTCCGCTGAAACTGTGCGTCTTGAGTTCGGAAATCATGCCATTCGCGAAGACCGGCGGGCTTGCGGACGCGGTCGGTGGCCTGGTTCGGGAGCTCGCGCAGCGGGAGCACGATGTGCGTGCCTTCATGCCGCTGTACGCCTCGGTCAGGCGCGCTCACGGGGATCTGCGGCCGGTGCCCGGGCTGCAGGAGATGGGGGTCAGCATCGGAACCCGTGGGTATGCGTTTTCGGTACGCACCGCCAGCATTTCGGGCACGCGCAGCTCAATATATTTCATCGATTGCCCGGAGCTTTACGACCGTCCGTCCGTGTATACGAGCGATCCCGACGAACACCGGCGCTTTCTAGTGTTCACGCGCGCCGCCGCCGAAAGCTGCCTGCGCCTGGGATTCGCGCCGGACGTGTTTCACTGTAATGATTGGCATTGCGGTTTCCTGCCCTTGTATCTGAAGACGACCTATTCGGCTGTGCCGCTGTTCGCGCGATCGCGTTCGGTATTGACCATACATAATATCGGCTATCAGGGCATCATTTCGCGGGCCTTGGTCGACGACTTGAGTGTGCCGTCGGCGGAGGCGCTGGTGGATGCGGCGGATCTTGCGCACGGCGTTGTCAATGCGCTGCGGACCGGCATACGCTATGCCGATGCGGTGACCACCGTCAGTCCCACTTATGCGAGAGAAATCTGCGAAGTGCCGGTGGGTATGGGCCTGGAAACCACACTGCGGACCCGTACCGATCCGGTCATAGGGATATTGAACGGGGTCGACTACCGGGATTGGGATCCGCGACACGATCCGCATCTGGCGGCGCACTACTCGGCGCAGGACTTGCACGGCAAGTTCGCCAACAAGCAGCAGTTGCTCGCGGCAACCGGACTCGCCGTTGCGCCGCACAGCCCGCTCGTCGGCATGGTGAGCCGCCTCGCGGTGCAGAAGGGCATCGATATCCTCATCGAGGCCCTGCCGCGACTGCTCGACAGCCGGGATTTCGGCCTGGTGGTGTTGGGAAGTGGCGATGAGCGCTACGTGACCTTTTTCGAATCCCTGGCGCAGCGCTTTGCGGGGCGCGTCGCGTTTCGCTCGGGCCATGACGAATCCCTGGCGCATATGATCGAAGCGGGCAGCGACATTTTTCTCATGCCTTCCCATTATGAACCCTGCGGACTGAATCAAATGTACAGCCTGCGGTACGGAACCGTTCCGATCGTGCGCCAGACCGGCGGCCTTGCGGATTCCGTGCGGCACTACGATCCGGCCACGGGCTTAGGGACAGGCTGCGTGTTCAAGGATTACGACGGGGCGGCGGTCGAGTGGGCGCTCAACACCACGCTCGACTGGTTCCAGGACCAGCAGAGTTGGCGGCGCTTGATGCACAACGCCATGCTCGAGGATTTTTCCTGGAGCCGGCAAATCGTCATGTACGAGAAGGTGTTCCGCGACGTGGCGAGTAGGCAGTGATGTCGAGGCGGGCGGCGCGGCTGCCCGGAAGGCGCGGTCGCCTTGGGATCCGTTCAGCGCTCCACTTCCAGCAACGCGTAACGGCGTCCGTTCGGCAGCGCATATCGATGCGCCATGCGCAATTGCGACGCGGAAATCCAGGCCGGCTCGCCGGCGGAATCCCGCATACCGTCGATCTTGAGACCCAGCCGGCCGGCGAGGCGCTCCATTGCCGGGCTGACACTTCTGCCGGGCAGCTGCACCACGGCGAACGCGCCGGGCTCGTGCGCCATTTCCCCTTGCAGGCGCTCGACCGACACCGGGTCGATCGGCCCTTGAACGATTCGCACCGAGGTGCGCGCGTACAGATCGGTGAGCGCGCGCGTGGTTTCATCCGGCGCGAACAGTATCAAGGGCCTGCCGGCGGAGTCGGCCTCGATGGCGCGGCCGACGCTCGCCAGATTCTGCCACGCATCGACTTGCCGGAAAAGTTGCGATGCCGGCGCTGCCAATAGGACGCAATACCCGAGCAGCAGCGCGCCAAGGCCGCGCAGCATGCGCCCGTGCCGCGCCGCCATGTCCGCCTGTGCGGCAAGCGCCGCGGCTGCCACCAGACCCAAACCCGAGATCAGGACGAAGCCCCCGTGAGAGCCCATCCGGTCCCAGGAATCGATGCCGACGGCGCTCAGCGCCGCGCCGAACACCAGCACCGCGAGCAACAAAAGCGCGACGCTGCCGCGCACCGCGCGCACATCCCAGCGATCGGCGCCGCCCTGGGTTTCGCGTACCCACCATGCGAGCAGCAGCGCTATTCCCGGCAGCGCCGGCGCGAGGTAAATGTTGCGGGCGGTTGCCGCGACCGACAGCACGGCGAGCGGCGGCAGAGCGCTGGCGAGCGCGAAGCGCACCGCTCGATATTGGTCGAACGGCGCATGCCGGCGCTGCCAGGCGCGCCGCGCGGCGGCCATGACCAGCAGCGTCCACGGCCACAGATACATCGGCAGCTCGACCAGGTACTTGCCGGGCGAATTGCGGTGCGCAGCCGCAAACTGCAGAGCCTGCGGCGCATCGACGTGGGTGAAGCGGCCGACCAGATTGTTCCAAAAAAAGACCCTGAGGTGATCGGGACCGTCGGGACCCGCGTACACGAACCACACCCAGGGCAGAATGATGGCCGCCTGTAGACCCAAGCCGACGTACAGCTCCCAGCGCCACAATTCGCGAAAGCGCCGTTCCCAAATCGCCAGAGTGACGATGGCCAGTGCCGGCACCATCCAAGCCGCCGCGCTCTTGCTCAAGAACCCCAGGGCGAGGGCCGCGTGCATCAATGAATAGCCACGCAATCGCTCCGGCGATCGTTCGGCATAAAAGCCCTTGTAGGCGCCGAGCAGCGCCACCGCCACGGTGGCGAGCAGCGGGGCGTCGGTCGCGAGCCAGATGGCGACTTGATAGGCTAGCAGGAAGGTGCTGATCGCGGCGGCGGCGGCGAGCCCGGCGATCGGGTCGAGGCTGCGCCGTGCCAATAGCCCGACGCTGAGTGCCGTGATCAGCGCATACAGGAGATTGGGCAGGCGCGCCGCCCAAGCGGCGGTGCCAAACAGCCTGATGGACGCGGCGGCAGCCCAATAGGCCAAGGGCGGCTTTTCGCAAAATGGTTCGCCGGCGAGCAACGGAACCGCCTTATCCGGCTGCCAACTCATGCGCCACGCGATGTCGGCCTCGCGCGGCTCGTCCGGGGTCCAATAGCCGCGCCCCAAAATGCCGACGCACCACACCCCGAGCAGCGAGAGGCAGAGCCACACAAGCGAAGAGCGGGACGGCTTCACCAAAGCAGTATACTGAATGGGCTACGAAGGAGATGCGCATGGCATTTGCCGACTATTCTTCCCACGGCGACGTCGCCGTGATCACGCTCAACAACCCTCCGGTGAACGCGCTCGGCCTCGCCGTGCGCAAAGCCATCGCTGACGGATTGGAGCGCGCCGCGAATGCCGAGTTCGTGGGCGCCGTGGTCATCACGGGCGCCGGAGCGATGTTTTGCGGAGGAGCGGACGTGAGCGAATTCGGTTCGCCCGAAATGATCGCCGCTCCGAACCTTAAGGATCTGTTCGCGATGATCGAAGACTTTCCGAAACCGGTGATCGCGGCAATCAACGGCACCGCCCTGGGCGGCGGCTTGGAACTCGCCATGGCCTGCCACTACCGGCTGGCCACGGCCGCCGCGCAACTCGGATTGCCCGAAGTGAAGCTCGGTATATTGCCGGGTGCGGGCGGCACGCAGCGCCTGCCGCGTCTGGTGGGCGCCGAGCGCGCCTTGAACATGATCGTGAGCGGCAATCCGCTCGCGGCGCGCGAGCTGGCGAACACCGATTTATTGGATTCGGTGGTCGAGGCCGAGGTACTGCCGGCCGCGATCGCTTTTTGCCAGCACGATTCCGGCGGCAAGCTGCCGCTGAAGAAGGCGCGCGACGTGCGCATCAATTTTCCGAACGCCGAGGCCTTTTTCGATTTCTCCCGGGGCGCCATTGCCGCGTTCGCCAAGCATTATCCCGCTCCCGGCACGTGCATCGATGCGGTCGAGGCGGCGGTGCTCAAGCCGTTCGAGGAGGGCATGAAGCTGGAGCAGGCGGCATTTGCGGAATTGGTGCAGACCACGGAATCCAAGGCTTTGCAGCACGCATTTTTCGCCACCCGCGCCGCCGCCAAGATTCCGGACGTGCCGCCCGATACGCCGCTGCGCGCGATCAAGTCGGTCGCCGTCATCGGCGCCGGCACCATGGGCGGCGGCATCGCGATGAGTTTCGCCAACGCGGGAGTTCCGGTCACGGTGCTCGAGACCAGTCAGGCGGCTCTCGACAAGGGCTTGGGCGTGGTGATGGGAAATTACGAGAGCTCCTTGAAGAAGGGGCGGCTCACGAGCGAGGAATTCGACCGACGGCTCAAACGGATCTCGGGCACGCTGTCCTACGATGACATCGCGAACGCGGATCTGGTCATCGAGGCCGTGTTCGAGGACTTGCAGGTGAAGCAGCAGGTGTTCGAGAGGCTCGATGAGAAGGCGAAGGCGGGGGCAATCCTCGCCTCCAACACCTCGACCCTGGATTTGAACAAGATCGCGGATTTCACGCGCCGGCCGCAAGATGTGGTGGGGCTGCATTTCTTCAGCCCCGCGAATGTCACCAAACTCCTGGAAATCGTGCGCGGCGCCAAGACCGCCAAGGACGTGATCGCGACCAGCATGAACATCGCGAAGCAAATCAAGAAAATCGGCGTCATCGCCGGGGTCTGCGACGGATTCATCGGCAACCGCATGCTGGATGCGTATTTGCGTCAGATGGGCCTGCTGCTCGATGCGGGCACGCTGCCGCAGCAGATCGACCGGGCGCTCGAGAAATTTGGATTCGCGATGGGTCCGTTTCGGGTGAGCGACCTCGCCGGCAACGACATCGGCTGGGCCATCCGCAAGCGGCTGTACCTCGAACATCCCGAACGCGTGTATTCGAAGATTGCGGATCGCATTTGCGAACTGAAGCGTTTCGGCCAGAAAACCGGCGCCGGCTGGTACGATTACAAACCGGGCGACCGCAGCCCGAATCCATCCGAGCTCGTGGCGCAAATCGTTCTGGAAGAATCGACCCGTCTGGGGCAGCGCCGCCAGGTCAGTGACCAGGAAATCGTCGAGCGGGCGCTGTATTCGCTGATCAACGAAGGTGCGCGCATTCTGGAGGAAGGCATCGCGCTGCGCGCCTCGGACATCGACGTGGTGTACCTCGCGGGCTATGGATTTCCGGATTTCCGGGGCGGCCCGCTTCACTACGCCGACTCCGTCGGATTGCCGAACATCCTGCGCACCATGCGCGCCTTCGCCAAAGGCTATCAGCCGGATGCCTGGGTACCCGCGCCGCTCTTGAATAAATTGGCCCTCGAGAATCGAAGCTTCGCCAGCTTAAGGTAATCCACCATGACCGACGCCGTTGTCGTTTCGACCGCCCGCACCGGACTTGCGAAGTCCTGGCGAGGCTCGCTCAACATGACCCATCCGGTGACCTTCACCGGCCACGTGTTGCGCCATGCCATCGAACGGGCGCGCATCGATCCGGCCGAAGTCGAGGACGTCATCGTCGGCGCGACCTTTCTGGAAGGGGCGGCCGGCATGAACGTGGCGCGCCAGGTGGGGCTGCGCGCCGGATGCCCTGTGACCACGGCGGGGATCTCCATCAATCGTTTTTGTTCCTCGGGGCTGCAATCGATCGTGCTGGCGGCGCAGCGCATCATGGCGGGCGAGGGCGAGATCTACGCGGCCGGGGGCTTGGAATCGATTTCCTGCATTCAAAACACCGCCAATGCGCGCATGCTCAAAGAGCAATGGGTGACCCTGCACAAGCCCGAGGTCTACTGGAACATGCTGCAGACGGCGGAGACCGTCGCGAAGCGCTACCGCATCGGGCGGCAGGTACAGGACGAGTACGGCGTGCAAAGTCAGTTGCGCGCCGCTGCCGCGGCCCAGGCGGGACGATTTCAAGCAGAGATTGTCCCCTTGACCACGACCATGGCGGTTGCCGACAAGAATGCCGGCACTATCGGCACGCAAGAGGTGATCCTGTCGGCCGACGAGGGGATTCGTCCCGACACCACCTATGAGGCAGTGGCGAAGATCCGCCCCGCCATGCCGGGCGGCGTGATCGCCGCGGGCAATGCCAGTCAATTTTCCGACGGCGCCTCGATGTGCATCGTAATGGATGCGAAGCGCGCCGAGCAAAAGGGCCTCCGCCCGCTCGGCATCTTTCGCGGCTTCCAGGTGGCGGGATGCGAGCCCGACGAGATGGGCATCGGGCCGGTGTTCGCCGTACCCAAGCTCCTGGACAAGGCGGGCCTCAAGGTCGAGGACATCGGCTTGTGGGAATTGAACGAGGCGTTCGCGGTGCAAGTCATCTATTGCCGCGACCGCCTCGGAATACCCAATGAGCGGCTGAACGTGAACGGCGGCGCGATCGCCGTCGGACACCCCTACGGCGTCAGCGGCTCGCGCTTGGTGGGCCACGCGCTGATCGAGGGCAAGCGGCGCGGCGTCAAGCACGTCGTGGTCACCATGTGCATCGGCGGCGGGATGGGCGCGGCGGCCCTGTTCGAGGTGGCGTAGGGAGGCGCGAGCTTCAACCTCGACGCGCTGAAGGCGGAGATGGCGAAGCGGATGGCCGAGGCGGAGTCTGCGGCCAAAGGCCCCAGCAATTAACCATTGATCCTATAAGAGTCGAGTCGAGCGACTCCAGGGCCCGGCCACCGTAGTGGTCGGGCCCTTTTTTATCGGTGCCATGGATTTATAGGAGCCGCGGGCCGGGGATGCCTTACTTGGGAAACATCAACTGCACCTGAAGGCGGATCTGCCAATTCGGCGCTGCGGAGCATTTGCCGCCGCGGCGCATTCACCTGGGTGCCGGCGGCTCCAGTTTGGCGATGACGCTGTCGAGCGCTGCATATAAATGTTCGCAGAACTCCTTGCCGAGCAGCTGCTCCACGCGCGCGTAAATGGATTCGATCCGCGGCGCCATGCGGGCGGCGAGCGCCCGGCTGCGCGGCGTCAGCGAGACCCGCACCCGGCGCTGATCGTGCGCCAGGCGCTTGCGGGTCACCAATCCGATCTCCTCCATGCGCGCCAGGACCCCGGCGAGGCTCGGACTGGAGAGGCGGCACAACTCGCCGATCTCGCGCGGCTCGAGCGCGCCGGCTTCGAGCAATACGCGCACGATGCGCCATTGCTGCTCGGTAATTCCGTGCTCGTTGAGCAGGGGCCGGAAGCGCCCGATCAGGTGCTCACGGGCCTGCAGCATGAGCAGCGGCAGGTTGCGGTGCTTCAGGTGTGTCGAATTCGACGCCATGCCGTTCTTGACACTCGCGCGCATTGGTGGAACGATTACTAATATATTAGCAAGATTTACCGGAAGCGACCGAGTTGTCAACCGCTTTGTGCAGGATTCCCATGGAGATGGCGCCGTTCCGCTTGAGCGGCACGGTGTACGGCGCGTTGCTGAACCACCGCACGGCGTTCGCGGCGCTCGAGGGGAAGATGACCCTGCCGCCGTACAACGCGCCGCCGCGCGCGCCGGTGCTGTACCTGAAGCCGAGAAACACGCTCGCGGCCAGCGGCGATGCCGTGGAAGTTCCCGCCGCGGCCGCGGGCGCCGCCGCGGAGCTGGAGGCGGCCGCGTGCTTAGGGATAGTCATCGGGCGCACCGCCTGCAATGTCTCCGAAGCTCTTGCCTTGGAACATGTCGCCGGATTCCTCATCGTCAATGACGTCAGCATTCCGCACCCGGATTACTACCGTCCGTCGGTTCGGTACAAAGCGCGCGACGGCTTCTGCCCGCTCGGTCCCCGGGTAACGGCGCGCGCTCTGGTCGCGAACCCGGACGCGCTCGCCATTCGCACCTATGTCGACGGTGTCCTGGTGCAAACGATGAGCACCGCGGATCTGATCCGTTCGGTGGCACGGCTGCTCGCCGACGTGACGGAATTCATGACGCTTGCGCCGGGCGACGTGCTCGCGGCCGGCGCGGCGGCGCCGGCGCCGCGCGTGCGCGCCGGACAGACCGTGGCCATGGAGGCCGATGCCTTGGGCACGCTCACCAATCGCTTCGCAGGCGGCGCATGATGCGCGCACGAGTGGCGTATGGCGGGGCGCTGCACCAGGCCACTCCGGCGGGCGGCGCCGGCGAGGCCAGGCTGCGCCTGGCGGATGGGCGGGTGCTGGCGCAGGATCAAGTCATGTGGCTGCCGCCCTTCGAGGTCGGCACCGTGATCGCATTGGGCTTGAACTACGCCGATCACGCCAAGGAATTGGCATTCAACTCCCAAGAGGAGCCGTTGGTCTTTCTCAAGGGCCCCGGCACTCTGCTCGGCCATCGCGGCGCCACCCGCCGTCCGGCGGAGGTCACCTTCATGCACTATGAATGCGAACTCGCCGTGATCATCGGCCGCCGGGCGCAGCGCGTGGCGCGCGCGCAGGCGCTTGAGCACGTGGCCGGCTATTGCATCGCCAACGACTACGCCGTTCGCGATTATCTGGAGAATTGGTACCGCCCCAACATGCGCGCCAAGAATCGCGACGGCGCCACGGTCTTGGGACCCTGGTTGGTGGATGCCGGGGATATTACCGACCCTGCGAACCTCGAGTTGCGCACCTTCGTCAACGGCCAACTGACCCAGCGGGGCAACACGCGCGAATTGATCTTCGACATCCCGTATCTGATCGAATACTTGAGTTCGTTCATGACATTGGCGGCGGGCGATGTCATTCTCACCGGTACGCCGCAGGGCGTCAGCAAGGTGATGCCGGGCGATGAGATCGTGTGTGAAATCGACGGCTTGGGCCGGCTCCTCAACACCATCGTCGGGGACGCGGCCTTTGGCCGCCGGGGGGACGCAAAGTCGTGCGCATCGAACATTTGATCGACGGCGCCTCGGTCGCGGGCGCGGAGTACTTCGAGACGCGCAATCCCGCGACCCAGGAGGCGCTGGCGCAGGTCGCGCGCGGCGGGCCGAAGGAGATCGATGCGGCGGTCGGCGCGGCCAAGGCGGCCTTTCCGCGATGGGCCGGCAAGCCGGCGGCGGAGCGGGCGCGTCTGCTGCGCAAGCTCGGCGATCTGATCGCCGCGCAGGTCCCCGAGATCGCCAAGACCGAAACGCAGGATACCGGCCAGGTGATCGCGCAGACTGCCAAGCAGCTGGTGCCGCGCGCGGCGGACAATTTTTATTATTTCGCCGAGATGTGCATGCGCGTCGATGGGCATACCTACCCGACTCCCACTCACCTCAACTACACCTTGTTCCACCCGGTCGGCGTGTGCGCGCTGATCTCGCCGTGGAACGTGCCGTTCATGACCTGCACCTGGAAGGTTGCGCCGGCGCTCGCGTTCGGCAATACCGCCGTGCTGAAAATGAGCGAACTGTCGCCGTTGACGGCGGCGCGGCTGGGAGAGCTGGCCTTGGAGGCCGGAATTCCCGCCGGGGTGCTCAACGTCGTGCACGGCTACGGAGCCGAGGCGGGCGAACCGCTGTGCCGCCATCCCGACGTGCGGGCGATCTCCTTCACCGGCTCCACCGCGACCGGGGAGCGCATCGTCAAGGCGGCGGGCTTGAAGAAATTTTCGATGGAGCTGGGCGGCAAGAGCCCGTTCGTGGTGTTCGACGACGCCGATGTGGCGCGCGCCCTGGATGCCGCCCTGTTCATGGTCTTCTCGAACAACGGGGAACGCTGCACCGCCGGTTCGCGGATCCTGGTGCAGCAAACGATTTATGCGGACTTCGCCGAGAAATTCGCCGCACGGGCCCGGCGCATCAGCGTCGGCGATCCGATGGACGATGGCACCGTCGTCGGACCCATGATCAGCCCCGAGCACCTGACGAAGGTGCGCAGGTACATTGAATTGGGCCCGCGGGAGGGCGCAACGCTGCTGTGCGGCGGCCTCGAAGCGCCGGCGCTCGCCGGGGCGCTCAACAAGGGCAATTTCGTCAAGCCCACGGTGTTCGCCGACGTCGACAACCGGATGCGCATCGCCCAGGAAGAGATTTTCGGGCCGGTGGCCTGCTTGATTCCCTTCAAGGACGAAGCGGACGCGATCGCCAAGGCGAACGACATCCAGTACGGTCTCTCGAGCTACGTCTGGACCGAAAACGGCAGCCGCGCTCTTCGGGTCGCCTCCGCGATCGAGGCCGGCATGTGCTTCGTCAACAGCCAGAACGTGCGCGATCTGCGCCAGCCGTTCGGCGGCACCAAGGCTTCCGGTGTCGGACGCGAAGGCGGGATCTGGAGCTACGAGGTATTTCTCGAGCCCAAGAACGTCTGTGTCAGCTTGGGCTCGCATCCGATTCCGCGCTGGGGTGTATAGACGATGAGCCTCTATCAAATGCAGAAATTTCTGTTCGATATCAATCGCGACCGGAGCATTCAGCAAGAGTATCGGGAGGATTTGCCCGGGCTCCTTAATCGCTACGAGCTCACCGCCGAAGAGCGCGGCGCGATCGCCGCGGGCGACATCGGATTGATCTATGTGCTCGGCGCCAACGGTCAGCTGCTGATGCACTACGCGGCGTTTCTCGGCATGCCGTGGGCCGAGTACATCGCGGCGATGCGCCGCGGAGTGAGCAGCTACGGTCCGGTGCGCGCCGGGCTCTACCACATGACCACGGCGATGGACGAGAAGGTGGCCGGCGTATGAGCGTGGTGTTCGCGGGGATCGCGAGCCACGCGCCCGGCATCACCGGCCGTGCGCACTTAGCCGACCCGGCGGTCGTGCGCGAATTCCATGGCGCCTATCGCGCCATGGGGGAGCGGCTCGCGGCCGCTCGTCCCGACGCGCTGATCGTGGTGGCGGCCGAACACTTCGCCAATTTCTTCATGAACAACATGCCGTCCTTCGCCGTGGGGATGGGCGAACGTTACCAGGGCCCGATCGAGGATCCCGAATGGCTGGGTATTGCGCGCACCGCGGTTCCCGGCAACGCGCCGCTTTCACTGCGGCTCATCCGGGAGATGATGCAGTCCGTCGATCTCGCCTACGCGGAGGAGTGGCAATTCGATCACGGCATCATGGTGCCGCTGCATTTCCTCACGCCGCGCTACGACCTGCCCGTGATCCCGATGAACATCAACTGCCAGGGACCGCCACTCGCGCCGCTGCACCGCGCTTGGGCATTCGGCGAGGCGCTGCGCCGGGCCGCGGACTCCTGCGAGGAACGCATCGCCGTCATCGGCACCGGTGGCATATCGCATTGGCCGGCGACGCCGGATTCCGGAAAGATCAACGAGGCCTGGGACCGGGAGTTGCTCGGACGCTGGCAAGCCAATGACCGGCAAGCGCTGTTGTCGTACACCGACGAGGCGACCTATCGCGATGCCGGCCAAGGCGGATTGGAAATCCGCACCTTCATCGCGGTCGCCGCCGCGGCGAAGGGCCACGGTACGCTGTACCACTACCGGCCAATACCCATGTTCGCCGTGGGATGCACCATCGCCGACATGAGCATCGGAGCTTAATCCATGTCGCACATGACGCTCGAATACACTGCGAATTTACGCACCGCCGGCCGCTTCGGCGAACTGTGCCGCGAACTCGCCCGCTACATGGTGGATCTGCGCATCGCGGGCCAGCCGGTATTTCCGGCGGGCGGCGTACGGGTGCGCGCCATTGTCTGCGAGGAGTATTGCATTGCCGACGGCAGCATCGCGGATGCCGGGTTCGTGCACGCCATTCTGAAAATCGGCGCCGGCCGCAGCGAGGAGGTCAAGAAGGCCACTTGCGGCGGCTTGTTCGACATCATGAAACGGCATTTCGCGTCGCAATACGCCGAGCGCGGCCTGGCGTTGTCGCTCGAATTCATCGAGTTCAGCGAAAGCGGCACGCTCAAGCACAATAATCTGCACGCGCGCCTCAAGAAAACCTGACGTCTCAAGAAACCTCAGCGGACCAATCCAAAGCGAGTTTCACATGCTGTCCCCGGAAATCACTCGCGCGCTTGCCAAGCGGCTCTACGATGCCCGCAAGAGCCGCACTCAATTGCGCCACTTTTCGGCCCAGCATCCCGGCATGACCGTCGAGGACGGCTACGCCATTCAGCGCGCATGGGTCGAGCTCGAGCTGGCGGACGGCCGAACCGTCAAAGGGCGCAAGATCGGACTCACCTCGCGGGCGATGCAGCAGGCATCGCAGATCACCGAGCCCGACTATGCCCCGTTGATGGACGATATGTTCTTCGATACCGGCAGCGACATTCCTCACCAGAGATTCATCGCACCGCGCGTCGAGGTGGAGCTGGCGTTCGTGCTGTCGCGTGCCTTGCGCGGTCCAGGCGTGACGCTGTTTGAGGTCATGCAGGCCACCGACTATGTGGTCCCTGCGCTCGAGATCATCGATGCGCGCATCGAGCAGTTCGACCGCGACACCCAGTTGCCGCGCAAGGTGTTCGACACCATCGCGGACTTTGCCGCCAACGCGGGCGTCGTCCTGGGCGGGCGGCCGGTGAAGCCCGATGCGGTCGATCTGCGCTGGGTGGGCGCGCTCCTTTATAAGAACGCTGTCATCGAAGAATCCGGGCTGGCGGCGGCGGTGTTGAATCATCCGGCGACCGGCGTGGCCTGGCTTGCCAACAAGATCGCGGCCTATGATCAGCAACTCGACGCCGGCGACATCGTCTTGGGCGGCTCGTTCACCAGACCCACGCAGGTGGCGTGCGGTGACGTGCTGCATGCCGACTATGGGCCTCTGGGCGGCATCTCGATGCGCTTCGTTTGAGCGGAAAGTTTCCCCAGGGAGCTGCCAAGTGAAAATCCCCGTGAATGCATTCAAGCGAGCGCTGCGCGACGGCAAGCCGCAAATCGGCCTGTGGATGGGCATGACGGATCCGTCGCTGGCGGAACTGCTGGCGGGCACGGGTTTCGATTGGCTGCTGATCGACGCCGAACATTCGCCCAACGACCCGCGCAGCGTGCTGCCGCTGCTGCAGGCCGTCGCGCCTTACCCGGTGCACCCGATCGTGCGGCCGGTGCGGGGCGCCGTGGAGTTGATCAAGCAATACCTCGACATCGGCGCACAAACCCTGCTGCTGCCGATGATCGAGACGCCCGAGCAGGCCGCCCTCATGGTGGCGGCCACACGCTATCCGACGCGCGGGATCCGCGGCGTGGCGAGCGCGTCGACGCGCGCCTCGCGCTTCAGTCAGATCGACCGCTACTTTCACGAGTGCGATGCCGAGATGTGCGTGCTGGTCCAGGTTGAATCGGTCAAGGGACTGGAGAATCTGTCGGCGATTGCCACGGTCGAGGGCGTGGACGGCGTGTTTTTCGGTCCGGCGGATCTTGCGGCTTCGATGGGCTTGATCGGCCAGCCCACGGATCCCAAGGTGCGTACGGCCATCGCCCAAGGCATCGCCACCGTGAGGAAGGCGGGCAAGGCGGCCGGCACTCTCACCGGCGATCAGCGGCTCGCGCGCGAGTATTTGGCGCTGGGGGCGCTGTTCGTCGCGGTGGGTGTGGACATGTCGCTGTTGGTGAGGGCGGCAACCGATCTCGCCGGTGCATTCAAGGACGTTGGGTCGGATGGCCGCTAGGACCAGATCGTGGGCATGACTCTCTACGGCTATGCGCTGAGCTCCGCCTCCTACCGGGTGCGCATCGCGCTCAAGCTGAAGAGCCTCGAGGTGGCCACCGTCGCCGTCCATCTGCGCCAAGGCGAGCAGCGGCAGCCGGAATTCCTGAAGCTGAATAGCCAAGGCTTCGTGCCTGCGCTGCGCCTGGACGACGATCAGGTGCTGACGCAATCGATCGCCATCATCGAATATCTGGAAGAGATGTATCCGCGGCCGCCACTCCTGCCCGCGCCGCCCGCCGCGCGCGCGCGCGTACGGGCCCTGTGCCAGCTCATTGCCTGCGACGTGCATCCGTTGAACAATCTGCGGGTGCTCAAGTATCTCGAAGCGCAGCTCGGGCTCGACGAGGGGGCGCGCAATGCGTGGTACCAGCACTGGATACACGCCGGTTTCGAAGCGCTCGAGCAATCGCTGACGCGGGATGCGCCCGCCGGGCGTTTCTGCCACGGCGATTCCCCCGGAATGGCCGATGTGCTGCTGGTGCCGCAGGTGTTCAATGCGCGCCGCTTCGCGGTGGACCTCGCCGCCTATCCGCGCATCGCGGCGATCGACGCGGTCTGCCGCGATATTCCCGCCTTCGCCGATGCGGCGCCGGAGCGGCAGAGTTAGCCTAGTTCAAGGGCGGCACGCCTTGGCGGATGGCGGCTGAGAAATCGGCGCTGCCATTCGCCTTCTTGGCCCGCTCGCTTAGGTAGCCGAGTGAACGAAGCTCTTCGAGCGCATAGCGGCTATCCAGGCCGCCGATGCTATAGACGTATTCGGGCAGATATCCCGAAAACAGTACGCGGTAGTCGACGGGCAGGTGCCCGACGATGCGCTTCAGCATGTGATAGACGAGCGTCGTGCAGTTGGCGGTGATGGTGTTGTAAAAGCGCGGATGGTGCACCAGTCGATTGGCTACGTCGATATAGGCCAGAAATAAGGAACGCATCTCGAGCGCCGGCAGCCGTATATGATAAAGATAATCGCGCTCATCGCGCACGTTGGTACGCACTTGCACGATATCGCGTTCGTCGGCAGCGATGACGCTGAGTTCGAATTCCTTGAAGAAACCGCCAATCTCCGAGAAATCTTCGTGCCTTTCGCGGCGGATTTCCACCGAGAAGGCAAGGTAATCGCCGCCGTCGAATCCGAACGAGACCAGCAGGTGTGCAATGGCGGGACTGCCCCAATACGATAGGATCATGTCCACCGATTTCAGGCTGTCGAGGTCGTAGGAGCGGGTATCCCATCGCGGCGTGTAATCGGTATCGCTGCGCCACACGAAATTGCGCACATTGTGCATGGTGACCCGATTGCCCGCTACGGTGCCGTTGGTGATCCGCGCCACGTCGTCGGCCCACAGGCGATCGTTGGTCGGGGCGAGGCTATGCCACCACACGATCAGGCCGCCGAACGCGAGCGCGAAACCGAGTAACCCGAGCGGAATCCGCCGCATCCACAGGGCAACGGCGCAGGCGATGCTCATGGCGGCCCACAGCGCCATGCACAGAATCTTCAGTGGCGGGCCGCCCGGCGCTTGATACCAGAGCGCGAGCGCGCCCCAACTCGAGCAGCCGGCGATGAGAAGGGTGGCAAGGAGCGTCGCCGTGACGCGAAGCCGGCGGTCGGCGCCTGCCATCACGGTGCGCGTACCACTCGGTTCGGTTCGCGGCGCCGGCGCAGCGCTTCAAGCGATCGCACCAGCGCCTCGAGGCTCGCCGGATCGTGTGCCGGGCGCACCGGACTCAGCGTTTCGGCGAGAACACTCGCTCCGCGCGCCAGCGGCGCGTAGTCGGGATAGCGCAGCAGGGGATTCAGCCACAGCACTTCCCGGCAGGAGCGCTTCAGGCGCTCGGCCGCCGCGCGCAGTTCCTCGGGCGGGCCGCGTTCGAGACCGTCGGTCAGCAGCACGACGATGCTGTTCGAACCGAGGACCGAGGGTGCGTATTCGGTCACCAGCCGCGTGAGCGCGGCGCCGATCCGCGTTCCGCTGTCCCAGTCCTGCACCGAAGTTCCCATGCGCGCCAGCGATCGATCGGAATCGCGCACACGCAACCACCGGGTGAGCCGCGTCAGTCGCGTCGCAAACGCGAACAGTTCCAGCGCGCGGTCGCGGCCCGCGAGCGCATGGGCAAGCTGCAGAAATCCACGTGCGTACGCGCGCATCGAGCCCGAGACGTCGCAGACCATCACCAGCCGGATCGGCCGATCCTGCCGCTTGCGCCAGTACCATAGCGCCGAGTCCGGCCGGCGCGCCAATTCGCGCAGCGTGCGCCGCAGGTCGAGATCGCCGCTGCGTGAGCTGGCCTGCCAACGGCGCGTCGGTCGGCGCCACCAGGACGCGGCGCGGCGGACCAGGTCGAGAGCGGTTCGCGCCTCCTCGGCCGACATTTGCTCGAAGTCACGGTGGCGCAGCGCTTCGAAATCGGATGCGGCGCGAAGCACCGGCGTCTCGATCACGGCACGCGGGTCCGGGGTGGAGCGCCGCGCAGCCAACGCCGAGGCGAGGCGCTGATTGCGGGCGGAGGGGGATCGTGGCGCCGGCACCGCCGTATCAGGTTCGGGCACGGACGGGTTGGCGAGCAGCACGGCGGCAAATGCCGCATCGAACAAGGTGCGGTCTTCGCGCCGATGGAGCAGGGTGGTCGCGAGTCCTTCGCGCAGATCCGCGACGCGCTCGATGCCGATAGATTCAACGGCATTCACCGCCAGCAACACCTCGCCGCTGCCCACCGGGATCCCCGCACGCCGCAGCACATCCGCGAGCTCGACGATCCGCCCGGTCAGCGATGCTGGGCTCAGAACGGGGATTCCCGCGATTCCGCCAGCAGGCGCTCGAGGCGCGTGCCGTGTTCGCGCTCGATATCTTCGCGGTGCTTGAGCAGCGTGCCGAGCGTGAGCCTAATCCACTCGGGCGTGAGCTCCTCGACCTCGAGCGCCATGAGCGCGCGCATCCAATCGAGCGACTCGGCGACACCGGGGATTTTCTCGAGCTCTTCGCGACGCAGCCGCTGAACGAAGCTCACCACTTGATGGGCCAGCCGCTCCTCCATGCCGGGAAGCCGTGCGCGCAGGATCTCGAGTTCCATCGCCGGCTCGGGATAGCCGACCCAGTGATACAGGCAGCGGCGTTTGAGGGCATCGTTGAGCTCACGGGTGCGGTTCGAGGTCAGCACGACGATCGGCGGTTCCTCCGCGGTGATCGTGCCCAGCTCGGGGACGGTGACCTGGAATTCGGACAGCACTTCGAGCAAGAACGCTTCGAATGCTTCGTCCGCGCGGTCGATCTCGTCGATCAACAGCACCGGGGCGCCGGCTGCGTGCGGCTGCAGTGCGCGCAGCAGCGGCCGCTGCAGCAGAAACCGCGCATCGAACACCGTGGCGGACAGCGCCTCGCGCGAGCGCTCGCCGGCCGCCTCGGCGATGCGAATCTCCAGTATCTGGCGCAGGTGGTTCCATTCGTACAGAGCGCTCGCGACGTCGAGGCCCTCGTAGCATTGCAGGCGGATCAAATCACGCCCGAGCGCCTCGGACAGCGTTTTCGCAATCTCGGTCTTGCCGACACCCGCCTCGCCCTCGAGCAACAAGGGCCGCTGCAGCTTGAGCGCGAGGAATACCGCGACCGCGAGCTCGCGCGTCGCCACGTATCGTCCGGCCGACAGCAGCGAGAGGGTGGCGTCGACCGTGGGCGGCGGCAGGATCAATGCTGCTCAGCGGCGCGTCGCCGCGTCGACGGCGCGTCTGGCCATGATGCCAACGAGGTGCGCGCGGTAGGCGGCGCTCGCGTGCAGGTCGGAGTTCAGGCCATCCTCGGGCACGCGCAGGCCGTCGATGGCCTCGGGGGCGAATTTTTTCTTGAGTGCCGCCTCGAACGCGGGCACGCGGAACACGCCCGGGCCGGCGCCGGTCACGGCGACCCGGATCTCGTTGCCCAGGTCCGCCACCATGACGCCGACCATCGCGTAGCGCGATGCGCCATTCGGAAACTTCGCGTAGCCGGCGCGCTTCGGGATGCGAAACTCGATGGCCTTGATGAGTTCTCCCGGCTCGAGCGCGGTGGTGAACATGCCTTGGAAGAACTGATCCGCCGTGATGGCGCGCCGCTCGGTCTGCACGAAGGCGTCGAGGGCCAGTACCGCGGCCGGGTAATCCGCCGACGGATCATTGTTCGCCACCGACCCGCCGAGAGTGCCCCGATTACGGACTTGCGGATCGCCGATGGCGGCGGCGAGTGCGGCCAGCGCTGGGATGGTTCGGCCGACCTCGGCGGACGCCGCGACCGCGGCATGGGTGCTCATCGCGCCGAGCGCGAGCCGATCGCCGATGTGCTTGATGCCGCGCAGCTCGGCGATCGAGCCCAGGTCGACCACATCGCTCGGTTGCGCAAGCCCGAGCTTCATGGTGGGCAGAAGGGTCATGCCGCCGGCAAGCGCACGGGCCTCGGTGCGCGCTTTGAGCATCGCGGCGGCATCGGCCAGGCTGGTCGCGCGGTGGTATTCGAATGATTTCATGAGTGCTCCTCAGGCGGCCGCGCTGCCGCGCGCCGCTTGGATCGCACGCCATACAGCATGCGGCGTCGCCGGCATCGGCACATCGGTCACGCCGAGCGGCTGCAAGGCGTCGATGATGGCGTTGATGACCGCCGGCGGCGCACCGATCGCACCGGCCTCGCCGCAGCCTTTCACGCCGAGCGCGTTGTGGGTGCACGGCGTGCATTCGGTCATGACGTCGAAGCTCGGTACGTCGTCGGCGCGCGGCATCGCGTAGTCGAGGAAGGAGCCGGTCAGCAGCTGACCGGAATCGTCGTACAGGCAGTTCTCGTGCAGCGCTTGTCCGATCCCCTGGACCAAGCCGCCGTGGACCTGGCCCTCGACGATCATCGGATTGATGATGCGGCCGAAATCGTCGGAGGCGCTGAAGCGAACGATCTCGACCACTCCGGTGTCCGGGTCGATTTCCAGCTCGCAGATATGGCAGCCGGACGGGTAGGTGAAGTTCTTCGGGTCGTAGAACGAGGTCTCCTCCAAACCCGGCTCCTCGGTCGCGTGCGGAAAGTTGTGCGGCACGTAAGCCGCGAACGCGACCTCGCCGAAGGCCTTGCCGCGGTCGGTGCCGCGCACCACGTAGCGGCCGGCCGTGAATTCCACGTCCTCGGGCGAGGCTTCCAGCAAGTGCGCGGCGATGCGCTGCCCCTTGTTGATGATCTTGCGCGTCGCGCTGACGATCGCCGCGCCGCCGACCGCGATCGAGCGCGAACCGTAGGTGCCCATGCCGAACGGGATCTTGCCGGTGTCGCCGTGCACCACCTCGACGCTCTCCATCGGGATGCCCAGCATTTGCGCCACCACCTGGGCGAAGGTCGTCTCGTGGCCCTGGCCATGGCTGTGCGAACCGGTCAGCACCGTCACCGACCCGGTGGGATTGATGCGGATGGTTGCCGCCTCGAACAGTCCCGCGCGCGCGCCGAGCGCGCCCGCGACCGCGGAGGGGGCGATTCCGCAGGCTTCAATGTAGGTGCTGATGCCGATGCCGCGTAGTTTGCCGCGCTTGGCGGCCGCGGTGCGCCGCGCCGGAAAGCCGGCGTAGTCCGCGAGCTGGAGGCCGCTGTCGAGCGTGGCATGGTAATTGCCGGTGTCGTACATCAATGCCACCGGCGTCTGGTACGGGAAGGCGCCCGGCGGAATGAAGTTTCGCCGCCGCAGCTCCGCGGGGTCGATCTTCAGCTGCCGTGCGGCTTGATCGACGATGCGCTCGACGACAAATGTCGCCTCGGGCCGCCCCGCACCGCGGTAGGCATCGACCGGAGCCGTGTGGGTGAACACACCCTTGACGTTGCAGTAAATCGCGGGCGTGCGGTAGGTGCCGGCGAGCAGCGTGCCGTAAAGGTAGGTGGGCACCGCCGGGGCGAACGTCGACAGATATGCGCCCAGGTTCGCAATGGTCTCGACCCGCAGTGCGAGAAAATGGGCGTCCTTGTCGAGCGCGAGTTCCACGTGGGTGTGGTGGTCGCGGCCCTGCGCATCCGAGAGAAAGGATTCGCCGCGCATCGCCGTCCACTTGACCGGACGGCCGAGCTTGCGGGCCGCCCACAATACGATCACGTCTTCGGGGTACGGGTAGATCTTCGAGCCGAATCCGCCGCCGACGTCCGGAGCAATGACACGGAACTTGTGCTCCGGTATTCCGAACACGAACGCCGCCAGCAGGAGCCGGATGACGTGCGGGTTTTGGCTTGCGGTGATCAGCGTATGCTCGCCGGTCGCATCATCGAAGTCGCCGATGCACGAACGCGGTTCCATCGCGTTGGCAATCAGCCGATTGTTTCGCAGGTCGAGGGTGACGCGGTGGGCCGCTTGTGCGAACGCGCGCTCGACGGCGGCGGCATCGCCGAGTTCCCAATCGAAACATAGATTGCCCTTGGCCTCGGCGTGCAGCTGCGGCGCACCCTTCGCGAGCGCCGCGCCGGTATCGACGACCACGGGCAGATCCTCGTAGTCGACGTTGACCAGCTCGGCTGCGGCGCGCGCCTGCGCCTGCGTTTCGGCGATAACGACCGCGACCTGATCGCCCACGTAGCGAACGCGATCCGCTTGCAGGGCCGGATGCGCCGGCTCGGCCTGCGGGCTGCCGTCGCGGTTCTTGACCGCCCATCCGCAGGGCAATCCGCCGATTTTGTCGACAGCCATATCCGCGCCGGTGTAGACCGCAACGACACCCGCCGCGGCCCGCGCGGCTGCGGCATCGATCGATTTGATCCGGGCGTGGGCGACGTTCGCGCGCACGATGGCCGCGTAGGCGGTATGGGGGCGGGCGATGTCGTCGGTGTAGCGGCCGCGCCCCGTAATGAAGCGAATATCCTCGGTTCGCTTGACCGACTGGCCGATGAGTCCGCCGGTTCGTACTTCATCCATGGGCGATCTCCCGGACCGGCGCGGATTTCATCTTCTGCGCGCAATCGAGCACCGCCTTCACGATGTTGTGATAGCCGGTGCAGCGGCAAATGTTCCCCTCGAGTCCTTCGCGCACTTCGGCCTCGGTCGGGTTCGGATTGCGCGACAGCAGATCGACCGCGCTCATGATCATGCCGGGCGTGCAAAAGCCGCACTGCAACGCATGATGTTCGCGAAACGCGGCCTGCATCGGGTGCAGCGCCGCGGGGGTTCCAAGTCCTTCTATGGTCGTGACGCGCCGGTCAGCCGCCTGCACCGCCAGCATGGTGCAGCTTTTCACGGAATTGCCGTCGAGCAGCACCGTGCAGGCGCCGCATTGGCTGGTGTCGCAGCCGACGTGGGTACCCGTGAGGCGCAGCTGATCACGCAGCGCATCGACCAACAGGGTCTCGGGTTCGACCGAAAGTTGAACGGCGTTGCCGTTCACGTTCAGATTGATGGGCATCGTCATCGCTTCCCCCTTGGCTGCATTGTCGCTCTCATCGCGCCGTGAGCCAATAGATAAAGCCCAGGAGGCCGGCGAGGGCGATCAGTATCCACAGGTAGAGCGAATGCCGCCTCCTTGGGATCGGAGCGGGCGGTGCGGCCACCGCTGCCGGTTGCTCGAATCGTGCCGCGAACTTGGTGAAGAATTGGTCGGCGAGTTGGCGCGTCGCGCCCTCGACCAGCCGGGCGCCGATCTGGGCGATCTTGCCGCCCAACTTAAGTTGGGCCGTGTACCTCAGGGTCGTGACGCCGGCTTCCTCCTCCAACGTGACGCGCGCCTCGCCCCGGCCGAAGCCGGCGGCGGCGCTCTTGCCCTCACCGACCAGCGTGTAGGCGCGCGGCGGATCCAAATCCTTGAGTTCGATCCGGCTGCTGAAGGGCGCTTTGACCGGTCCGATTTGCGCCGCGATGGTGGCCTCGATGACCGTGTCGGAAACCCGTTCGAGCTTTTGGCAGCCGGGGATGCACTCGCGCAAGACCTCCAGGTCGTTGAGTGCCCGCCATACCGCATCCCGACCGGCAATCAAACGTCGTTCGCCCTGGATATCCATATGACCCCCACCAAAGCCTGATCCGGACCGGGTGCCGAAGTCAAATCGCTGCGCGGCGCACGGCGGCAGAGCGCGCGGTTCATGGCACGCCGCGCTCGGCCAGGAATTCGGCGAGTATGCGCGCGGTGTGGCTGTTGCGCGGTTTGCGCGCGATGCCGTCGGGAGCGCCTTGGGCGACGATGCGTCCGCCGCCCGCGCCGCCTTCCGGCCCCAGGTCGACGATCCAATCCGCCTCCGCGATCACGTCCAGATTGTGTTCGATCACCACCACGGTGTTGCCCGCATCGACCAGCCGCTGCAGCACTTTCACGAGTTTCTCAACGTCGGCCATGTGCAATCCGACGGTCGGCTCGTCGAGCACGTACAAGGTGTGCTGTCCTTCGCGGCGGGCGATGTCGATGCCCAGCGCATCGGTGCGTGATTTGGCGAGCTCGGTGACCAGTTTGATGCGCTGGCTCTCGCCGCCCGAGAGCGTCGGGCTCGGTTGACCGAGGCTCAAGTAGCCGAGGCCGACATCGGCCATGAGGGAAAGAGGGTGTTGCACGCTGCGCTGGGCCGCGAAGAACTCCACGGCATCGTCGACGCACAGCGCGAGGATTTCGCCGATGCTCTTGCCCTTGAATAGAATTTCCAGGGTCTCCTGATTGAAGCGGCGGCCGCCGCATACATCGCACAGCACCTGCACGTCCGGCAGGAAATTCATCTCGACCCGCCGCATGCCCTGGCCCTCGCAGGCCTCGCAGCGGCCGCCCGCCGTGTTGAACGAAAATCGGCTGGGCGTGAAGCCGCGGATGCGCGCGTCGGTGGTCTCCGCGTAGAGCCGGCGAATCGAATCCCAAAATCCGATGTAGGTGGCCGGGCAGGAGCGGGGGGTCTTGCCGATGGGAGTCTGATCGACCTCGAGCACCCGGCTTATCGATTGCCAGCCGTCGATCGATTCGCACCCCGCTGTGGGCGCCGGCGCCACGACCGCCGCGCCGCGCCGTGCTGCCTGGGTCGCGCGCGCGCTGCGCGACAACAGGCGCTCGAGATTGCGCAGCAGTACCTCACGCGCGAGCGAGGACTTGCCGGAGCCCGAGACGCCCGTGATCACGGTCAAGCGGCGCAGGGGAATGCGCGCATCGGCTTTGCGCAAATTGTGCAGTGTCGCGCCGTGGATGCGAATCGAGGGCGTATCGGCAGCGACCGTCCTGCGGCGTGCACGGGAGTGCTTGAGCGGGGCCGCCAGGCAGCGTCCGGTCGCAGAATTGTTCATGCGGGCGAGTTCGGCCGCGCTGCCTTGCGCCACCAAGCGGCCGCCGCGCGTGCCGGCGCCGGGACCCAGGTCGATCACGTGATCGGCGCGGCGGATCGTTTCCTCGTCATGTTCGACCACGATGAGGGTATTGCCACGGCCGCGCAGCCGGTCGAGGGTATCGAGGAGTGCCAAGTTGTCGCGCGGGTGCAGGCCGATGGTGGGCTCATCGAGCACGTAGCATACCCCCTGCAAGTTCGAGCCGAGCTGGGCGGCGAGGCGGATGCGCTGCGCCTCGCCGCCGGAGAGCGTGGGGGCGGCACGATCGAGCTCGAGATAGCCGAGACCGACATCGCACAGAAACGCGGTGCGCGCGGTCAATTCCGCACACAGATCCCGGGCGATGTCGCGCTCGCGGCCGAGCAGTTTGAATTTGCGCAATGCGGCGGCGAACTCCTGCACCGGCAGGTGCGAGAGGGCGGCGATCGAGCGGCCGCGAAACAGCACGTGGCGCGCCACCGGGTTGAGCCGCTCGCCGGCGCAGTCGGGACACGGCGCCGGCGCGGCATCGGACGCACCATCGGGCGACGTGCCGGGGGTGCCGTTGGGCGCAGCGCTCTCCGCTTCCCGCCACTTGGCTTCCTCGCCGCTTTGCTCGGCGTCGAAATCGACCAGGGTGAGCCCGGTGCCGAAGCAGCTCTTGCACCAGCCGTGCCGGGAGTTGAACGAGAACAAGCGCGGATCGAGTTCGGGAAAACCGCTGCCGCATTTCGGGCAGGCGCGTTTGGTGGAGAACACCGCCGCGGCGCCGCCCGGGCTCTTCGCCTCGTCGTGCACATGCAGCACGCCGCGCCCGTGCTGCAGCGCCGTGGCCAACGCCTCGCGAAGCGCGGCCTCGCGTGCGCTGCTCACGGTGAGCGAGGCCACGGGCAATTCGATGTTGTGTTCGGCGAAGCGGTCGAGCCGCGGCCATTTGGTCGTGGAAAGCAGCTTGCCGTCGACGCGCAGCTCGCGATAGCCCTTGCCGCGGGCCCATTTGGCAAGCGCCGTGTACAATCCCTTGCGCGCGACGATGAGCGGCGCCGCGAGCGTGATGGCGCGTCCGCGGTAGTCCTTGAGCAGCCGCGCGGCAATCGCGTCCGCGGACTGGGGCTCGATCGGGATGTCGCAGGTAGGGCAGTGCTGCACCCCCAGTTTCACATACAGAAGACGCAGAAAATGGTAGATCTCGGTGAGTGTCGCCACCGTGCTCTTGCGTCCGCCGCGGCTGGTGCGCTGTTCGATCGCCACGGTGGGCGGTATGCCGAAGATCGCGTCCACGTCCGGGCGGGAGGCGGGCTGGACGAATTGCCGGGCATAGGCATTGAGGGATTCGAGATAGCGGCGTTGTCCTTCCGCAAACACGATGTCGAACGCCAGGGTGCTCTTGCCGCTGCCCGAGACGCCGGTGACGACCGTAAATTGATTGCGCGCCACGTTCACATCGATGTTTTTCAAATTGTGCTCGCGGGCGCCGCGGATTTCGATGGCCTGCGGACGGGTGGCGCGTTGCAGGGCGCCGCGCCCGGCGTCGCGCACCGCCGGGTGCGCCGCGCCGGCCAATGTCGGGCCGTCGCGACTTTCACGCAGTGCGCGTCCGGTGTGCGACGATGCAATGTGCATGATCTCTCCGGGTGTACCTGCGCCGACCAGCGCGCCGCCCGCATCGCCGCCCTCGGGACCCAAGTCGATGATCCAATCGGCCGCGCGCATCACATCGAGGTTGTGCTCGATGACCAGCAGCGAGTGACCGGCCTCGATCAGCCGCCGGAAGGCGCGCAATAGTTTGGCCACGTCGTCGAAATGCAGGCCGGTGGTCGGTTCGTCGAACAAAAACAGCGAACCGCGCGTGGATGCGGTGCCGTGCAGAGATGCGACGCCGCGCATTTGGCGCTTGCGCGAGCGCTCGCGCACGGCGTTATCCGCCAAATGACCTGCGAGCTTCAGGCGCTGCGCTTCCCCGCCCGAGAGCGTCGGCACGGGTTGGCCCAGGCGCAGATACTCGAGACCGACTTCCGCGAGCGGCGCGAGGCGCACGCAAACCTCGGTGTCGTCCTGAAAGGCCGCCAATGCTTCGGATACCGTGAGTTCGAGCACCTCCGCGATGCTCAAGGGCGCGCCGCCGCCGCGCGGCAACTTGCATTCGAGGATCTCCGCCCGATAGCGCCTGCCGTCGCAATCGGGACAGCGCAGGTACACGTCCGACAGAAATTGCATCTCGACGTGTTCGAAGCCATTGCCGCCACAGCCGGGGCAGCGGCCGTTGCCGGCATTGAAGCTGAAGGTGCCGGCCGTGTACTTGCGCTCGCACGCCTGCGGCAATTTCGCGAACAAGCTGCGGATGGCATCGAAGGCGCCCACATAGCTCGCGGGATTGGAGCGCGTGGTGCGGCCGATGCGGTTTTGATCGACCATCACGACGTCGTCGATCAGCGAGGCGCCGTGCAAGGCCCGATGCCGGCCGGGATTTTCCGTGGGCTTGCCTTTGGCGCGCTCGATCGCGGGGTAGAGTACATCGTGCACCAGCGTCGACTTGCCGGAGCCGCTGACGCCGGTGACGCAGACCAGGCGATTGAGGGGAATCTCGACATCGAGATCCCTGAGGTTGTGTTCGGCTGCGCCTTCGATGCGCAGCACGCCGGCGGCGGCGCCGGGCGGCGCGGCAAGCGGGGCCGCGGCGCGCGCGACATCGACGCGACGCCGACCAAAGAGGTAGTCCGCGGTGAGGGAATCGCGAGCGCGGGCAAGTGCGCCGACGGAGCCCTCGAACACGATCTTCCCGCCGTGCTCGCCGGGACCCGGTCCGATGTCGAGCACCCGATCGGCGGCCAGCATCACGGCGGGATCGTGTTCGACCACGACCAGCGTGTTGCCGGCGTCGCGCAGACGCTGCATGACGCCGACGATGCGTCCGACGTCGCGGGCATGCAGTCCGATCGAGGGCTCATCCAGCACGAACAAAGTGTCGACCAGCGAGGTGCCGAGCGCGGTGGTGAGATTGATTCGCTGCACTTCGCCGCCAGACAAGGTGCGGGATTGGCGGTCGAGGTTGAGATACCCCAGGCCGACGTCGGTCAAATAGGCGAGGCGCGCGCGGATTTCCCGCAGCAACAGGTCGGCGGCTTGATCAAGCGGCGGCGGCAGGGCGAGCGTGGCGAAGAACCGCCGGCATTCGTCGATCGGCAGCAACATCAATTCGCGGATGTTGATGCCGGGACTGCCGAGCCGCCACAGCAGCGCCGCGGGTTTCAATCGCGCACCCTGACAGGCCGTGCATTCGGTGTACGAGCGGTACCTCGAGAGCAGCACGCGGATGTGCATCTTGTACGCCTTGGTCTCGAGCCAGGCGAAGAAGCGCTTCACGCCGTACCAGACGTTCTTGGTCCACTCACCCTCGCCGTCGAGCACCCAGGCGCGTTGCGCATCGGTCAGCTCGCGCCAGGGAGTGTCGGTGGGGATGGCGCGCTTGCGAGCGAACTTCATGAGGTCCGTCTGGCATTCCTTATAGGACTCGGTTTGCCAGGGCTTGACGGCGCCCTGGCGGAGCGACAACCCCGCATCCGGAATGATCAAGCCATAGTCGACACCGATGCTGCGCCCGAAACCGCGGCAGGTTTCGCAGGCGCCGATCGGCGAATTGAAGCTGAAAGTGCTGGGAGTGGGATCTTTGTAACCGATATCGCAGTCAGGACAGTGCAGTGCGGCCGAAAACCGCCATGGCGCCGCCGATGTGCTGGCCTCGTTCTGCGGGTAGACGTCGAGACGTCCGTGCCCGACCTTGAGAGCGGCCTCGATGGCATCGTTGGCGCGGGCTGAATCGACCGAATCCCATCGAAAGCGGTCCTGGATCACCTGCAGCGTGTCGCCGCGTTGCTCATGAATGCGGGTGTAGCCTTGGCCCGCGAGCAGTCCCGTGATCTCCGCTTTGCTGAAGTTCTTCGGGATGGTGACCGGAAAGGTCAGCAGCAGGGGCGGAAAGCCGCTGTCGCGGGAGCGTTGTGCGAGGGCGTCGCGAATGGCCTGCGGTGTGTCGCGGCGCACCGGCCGTCCGCAGCCGCGACAGTGCAAAACGGCGGCGCGCGCGAACAGCAGCTTCAAATGATCGTTCAGTTCGGTCATGGTGCCGACGGTTGAGCGCGAGGTGCGCACCGGATTGGTCTGATCGATGGCGATCGCCGGGGGAATGCCCTCGATGCGATCGACCAGCGGCCGGTCCATGCGGTCCAGGAATTGCCGCGCGTAGGGCGAGAAGGTTTCGACGTAGCGGCGCTGGCCTTCGGCGTACAGCGTGTCGAATACCAACGAAGATTTACCCGAGCCGCTGACGCCGGTGACGACGGTCAGCTCGTTACGCGGGATATCGAGATCGAGATTCTTGAGATTGTTCTGGCGCGCACCGCGAATGCGGATGGCATCCGAGGCAGGCGGGTCTAGGGGCCTGTCTGAGTATTCCATGTGAGCCGCGTTGGCTTGGCGAGGGAGCGGATGCAAGGCGCGCGGCGCAGGACGTAGCGAGTGCTACGGCCAAGCCGCGCAACACCGCAGACGCCCCTCACCAAGCCAACCCTGCGGGACCGGGCAGATTTCGCTTCATCCGTCGTTGTCGCCTCCTCATTGGGCGTTACCCAACCACGTCGGCTCCGCCTCGGCTGAAGCGAAATCTGCCGCGGTCGCGGCC
>ODAK010000068.1_pt1 | contig 109523 bp, 101 predicted proteins | sample 1539591 | NCBI WGS metagenome assembly ODAK01 (sample SAMEA3539303, study PRJEB22396) | soil metagenome | biome: tundra; feature: field; material: soil | place: USA | collected 2010-05 | depth 0.15 m | reverse complement strand
GGACCGTCGTCTACGTCGTCTTCTTCGCCACGGCGGGCGCCGACCTCGACGTTCCGCTCGTGCGCCAGCTCTGGCCGGTCGCGCTCCTGCTCGCGGGGTCGCGCTCGCTCGTCACGTGGGGCGGCTCCCTCTTCGCGGGCAAGATGGCGAAGGACGCGCCGGTGCTCCGCCGGTGGGCCTGGTCTGGCCTCGTGTCCCAGGCCGGCCTGGCCCTCGGGCTGTCGGTCATCATCGCGCGCGAGTTCCCGTCGATTGGCCCGTCATTCCGCGCACTCGCAATCGCCACGGTCGCGATCAACGAGATGATCGGGCCGGTGCTCTTCAAGTTCGCGCTCGACCGTGCCGGCGAGACGTCTCGCGTGCAGCCGCCGACGTTCCCCTCCATGCCTCCGCCGCCGATGAGCTAGAGAGCGCGCTTGCCTGCCGGGCACGACGCCGCGATACTCGCGCTTTTCGGCGACCCTCCGATGCGAAGCGCTCGACCCCTGCCGCGGTCCGAATCCGCCGCCCACCTCGGAAAGTACCGCGTGCTCGCGCAGCTCGCGCGAGGTGGCATGGGCGTGATCCACCTGGCGGTCCTCGAGGGGCCTGGCGGTTTCTCCAAGCTCCTGGTCGTGAAAGAGCTGCGCGCAGAGCTCGCCGCCGACGAAGCGTTCGTCGCGATGTTCTTCGAAGAGGCCCGCGTCGCGGCACGACTCAGCCACCCGAACATCGTGCAGACCCTCGAAGTGGGCAGCCAAGGCGACCGGCATTTCCTGGCCATGGAGTACATCGAGGGCCCGTCGCTCCTGCGGTTTGCGCGCCGGGCGCACCGCCGCGGAAAACTCGTTCCGCTCTCGGTGCATCTCTACTTGCTCGGTGAAACCCTGGCCGCGCTCGAGTACGCGCACAGCCTCACGGAGCACGACGGCACGCCCACCGGTTTCGTGCATCGAGACGTCAGCCCTGGCAACGTGCTCGTGACGTACGACGGCCACGTGAAGCTCGTCGACTTCGGCATCGCGCAGACCTCTGCCGCGGCCGACGCAACCCATGCCGGGACCCTCAAGGGCAAGATGAACTACATGGCGCCCGAACAGGCCGCGTGCGAAGCGGTCGATCGCCGGGCCGACGTATTCTCGGCGGGCCTGCTGCTCTGGGAGGCTGTCGTCGGCCGCCAGCCGTGGGAAGGGGAGAGCGACGGCGCGATCCTCCGCCGCCTCCTCGCCGGCGACATTCCCCGGGTGCGCGACGCTCTGCCCGAAGTCGACGCGAACCTCATGGCTATCGTCGATCGCGCGACCAGCGCCGAGCCCGACGACCGGTATCCGACGGCGCTGGCCCTGCGCGACGATCTGGAGAAATATCGCGCCCAGCTCGACGCGAGCGGAGCCCGCCTCGAGGTCGCCGCCCTTCTTTTGCAGCTCTTTGCCGAAGACCGCAAACGGCTGCGCGCAGTCCTCGACGACCGGCTCGGGAATCACGGCCAACACGGCCGACCGCTGACGTCGTCGGGGCCTCGATTCGCCGCCGAGGCGCCGGTCGATCGTAAGCTTGCTGACGATCCGGCGCGACTCGACCATAAGCTTGCTGACGATCCGGCGCGACTCGACCGTAAGCTTGCTGACAATCCGGCGCGACTCGACCGTGAGCTTGCTGACGATCCGGACGGTCCGGGGTGCGACGAGGCGTCTCAGCCGGTCCCGTCGCTAGCGCCATCGGCCATCTGGATCCCTCCGGCGCCCACGGGGCGCCGCCGGGGGTGGTGGGCCGCCGGAGCTCTTCTGTTCGCCGCGGCGGCGGCCGTGGTCGCCCTCCGTGGCCGAGGCGCGAGCTCGATCGCGGAGCTGTGGCCGGGCGTCGACGGTGCGGTCCCCCCTGTCGGACGGGCTCCTGCGACCGCGTCGACGACCGTCGTCGGTCTGCAGGGCATCGCGCCGCGCGAGGAGCACACGCCCCTCGATGCAGAATCGGGCGCGCCCCTGCCTGGGGTCCCGGGCGCCCCGTCGTCGAAGCCCGACGCCGCCCCCCCACCCTCGGCGGCTAGCCGCTGATCGTGGAGCCTCCGTCGATCACGATCGTCTGCCCGGTCGTGAAGCTGCCCGCGGCCGACGCGAGGAAGACAGCGGCGCCCGCGATCTCCCTTGGCTCGCCGATGCGGCGCAAAGGGTACGTGCGCACCGTGTTCTCGTAGATCGCGGGGTTCTCCCACAGGGCCTTCGCGAAGTCGGTGCGCACGAGGCCCGGCGCGATGCAGTTCACGCGCACGTTCTTCGGGCCCCACTCGACGGCGAGGTTTCGCGCCATCTGCATGTCGGCGGCCTTCGAGATGCCGTACGCCCCGAGCTTCTCCGAGCCTTTGAGACCGCCGATGGAGGAGACGATCACGACCACCCCGCCGCCGCGGGCGGCCATGTCTGGAATGGTCATCTGGCAAAGCCAGTGATTGCTCCGGATGTTGCTCTCCATCACCTTGTCGAACGCGCGGTCTGGGATTTCCTGGCTCGGACCGAAATGCGGATTGACCGCCGCATTGCAGACGAGCACGTCGACGGCGCCGTACGCCTTCTTCGTCTCGTCGACGAGGCGCTGCAGATCGTCTTTGCTTCCGATGTTGCAGGGGACGACGATCGCCTCGCCGCCCTTCGCGACGATGGCGTCCCGCACCTCTTCGCATGCGGCGGGCTTGCGGCTCGACACGACCACCCTGGCGCCGAAGGCCGCCATCGCTTCGGCGATGGCGCGCCCGATGCCCCTCGAAGAGCCGGTGATCAACGCCACTTTTCCATCAAGTCTGAAGAGGTCTCGCATCGATATCTCCTGCATGGGGCGTCGCGGCGCAACGTATCGCGACGTGACCCACGCGGCGAGTCGGGGTGCACGACTCGGGCCCTCACCTCGGTGCAATGATCGGCTCGGACTGCAAGTCAGGTCGGCGACGCGGCGATGATCCCCTCGACGATCGCATCCATGAGGGACGCAAATTGCGGCCGACCGAAGTCGCTCCGGCTGTAGAGCCAGTCGACGTGCGGCGGGTCGCCTTCGAGCTCCGCCATCGCCCGCTCTTTGACCGGAGACGAGTCGCGAAAGTGACCGAGCACGTCGAGATGATCGCCGTAGCCGGCCCATACGAGCTTGCCCCAGATCTGCGACCGGATGGGCACGGCGCCATCGTTGGCGCGAGCGCCGGGAGGGCGCCCGAAGACGCGCGCGAGCAGTTGCTCGTTGTCGTCGCCCGCATGGGAAGCGGCGCACGGGTAGCGGCGGTCGAGCCGGGAGGTGAGGGTGTAGATCATCGCGAAGACCGCGCTGCTGACGACGCTCCAGGGGTGCCACAGCTCCTGCAGCAGCATGCGCGCCGAGGGTGACGGGGCCATCGACGCGGTCGACTGGTAGACGACGTCGGGGCGGTCTTCGACCCCCGCGATGTAGAGGTCCATCGCCTCGGGCATGAGCTGCACCATCGCGCCCTGGTCTCCGGCGATGGCATCGACGTACTCGCGGAGGTCCGTCCCGCGCACGTCGTCGAGGAGGTGAATGAGCGCCTCGGTCGCGCGATCGAAGACCTCGACCTTCAGGCCGATCGACCGGTCGACGCCGCTGAACGCCGCGACCACGGCGCGCGCGACCGCAAGCGGCGGAGACCCGAACGAAAGCGCCACGACCGTCAGGGCGCTGAGAGCGCGGAGGGCCCGCTCTCCGCTCGCCGTCGTGAAGAAGCTCGCGAGGGGCGTTCCGTAGTGAGGCGCGTTCATCGTCGTGACGCTCGCCAGGCGCCCACGCCATGCGAGCGCGGTCGGCCGGACCGCGAGAGCGACGCTCGGCGACGCGACGAGCCGCGCGTCGAGGCCGCCCGTCGAGTGGCCGATCAGATGAATCGGGCCGGCGCGGGGGTTGGTCGGGTCGCACGTGCTCGCGACGAGCTCCGTGAGCTTGAGCGCCCGCCGGCGAATCGACGCCGTGGGCGATACGTGGGCGACGTGCGTCACGACGTCGTCGCCGCGAGCACGGAGGCGCGTCACGAGCGCCCGCTCGACGTGGGTGAAGTAGTCGTAGGAGGCGAGGCGACCGAACCCGAACATGCCGGGCGACAGATAGATGTGATGACGCATGCGGGGCGGGTGAAGGCTACGCGCCCGACGCGCGTCGGGCGCGCGCTTCGTGAGCGCTTCGTGAGCCCGATGGGCGGCCAGATCTCGCGCCCGCCCCGGACGGGGAGAGCGTCCGAACGAACCGCGCGACCGCGACGGGCCATGCTAGAGCCCGTCGCACATCCGGTATGTCGTCGGAGGCGCGATCGACGCCAGCGAGGGCGAACGAGGGTAGAGATGGAGACATGGACGCACGACTGGAGGCGGCCGCTCGCGCGCTTTCGGTCTTCGATCCCCTCGCGGCGCTGCAAGACGTCGCCCTCCGGAGCGATCCCCCGGGGCTCGCCATGCGCGGCATCGCGATGGCCCAGCTCGGGGAGTTTGCCATGGCGCGGCGGCTGCTCAGGCGGGCTGCAGCAGCCTTCGCGCCCGGCCAGCAGGTCGCCCGTTTTCGCTGCGTCGCGGCGGAAGCCGAGGTGGCCCTCGCGTGCCGTGATTTCGAGGCCGCCCGGCAGGGGTTCGAGAGGGCGGCGACCCACCTCGCGGCGCTCGGCGACGTAGAGAACGCGCTCTTCGCCAGGCTCCAGCTCGTGCGGCGCCTCGTCTGGCTCGGCAAGCTGAACGACGCCGCGCGGTCGCTGGCGTCCCTCGATCTCGTGGGCGCGCCCGCGCGCATCGTGGCCGTGGCGGAGCTCGTCGGAGCGGACATCGGGGTTCGCAGCGTACGCCCGCGCATCGCGCGGCTCTCGCTCGAGCGCGCACGCGCCGCCGCGCGCGTCGCTGCCATTCCGTCGCTCACGGCGGAGGTCGACCACGCCGTGCGTATGCTCGATGCGCCGGTGGCGCGCCTCCGCGTCTCGGGAGCCGAGCGGTTCGTCGACCTCGACGAAGCGGAAGCCGTCCTTCGCTCGCGCGCGTTCGTCGTCGATGCGTGCCGGCGAGAGGTGCACGCGGGGGGCGCCGTCGTCTCCCTCGTCGCCCGGCCGGTGCTCTTCTCGCTGGTCGTCGCGCTGGGTGAAGCCGCGCCGGGCGAGGCCACGCGAGAGCTCCTGGTTCATCGCGCGTTCTTCGCGCGCACCGTCAACGACTCCCTGCGCGCCCGTCTTCGCGTCGAGATCGGGCGCCTCCGTCGATTGCTGGGCGCGATGGCCGACGTCCAGGCGACGACCGGCGGCTTCACCATCGTGCCTCTCGGAGCCGCGAGAGGCTCGCGAAGCCGAGGCGTGCCGGTGCTCCTGCCGCCGACCCCCGGCGACGCGAACGCGCTGGTCGCGTTGCTCGGCGGAGGCGAGGCCTGGTCGACCTCGGCGCTCGCGGCGGCCCTCTGCCGGAGTCAGCGCGCGATCCAGCGCGCGCTCGGGGCGCTCGAAGCCGAGGGCCGGGTCCAGGCGATCGGACGCGGCCGGGCCCGGCGGTGGATGGCGCCGGGGTCGAGCGGTTTCGCGACGACGTTGTTACTCGCCCCCACGAAGTCGACGGGCTAAGCCTGTCCCGGAGCAGGATCGCCGTGCCCCGAACTCCCTCGAAGCCGCGCGTCGGTCCCGCGGACGTCGTCCGCGAATACGGCCCGTTCCCGGGCGTCCCGCACGTTCACGGCGTCAGCTTCGACGGCAGCGCCGTCTGGATCGCGGCCGGGGAGTCGCTGCAATCGTTCGATCCGGCGAGCGGCCGTGTGACGCGCTCTCTCCCCGTGGTCGCCACGGCCGGCACGGCGTTCGACGGGCGTCATCTGTTCCAGCTCGCGGGCGAGCTTATCCAGAAGATCGACCCGAATACCGGCGAGGTCTTGTCGACGTTGCCGGCTCCCGCTCCCGGCCCTCACTCGGGCCTCACCTGGGCCGAGGGGACGCTCTGGGTCGCCCGGTATCGGCACCGACAGATCGTCCAGATCGATCCAGAGACCGGCCGCGTCCTGCGTACGGTCGAATCGACGCGTTTCGTGACGGGCGTCACCTGGATCGAGGGTGTCGAGGGCGCCGAGGGCCAGCTCTGGCACGGAACGCGCGGAGACGACGTGAACCCTGAGAACGAGCTACGCCGCGTCGATCCGGCCACGGGAGACGTGCTCGAGCGGCTCGTGATGCCCGAGGGGGTCCTCGTATCGGGCCTCGAAGCGGGCCAGGGCGACGTGCTCTATGCCGGCGGCGCCACGAGCGGCAAGGTGCGCGCCGTGCGGCGCCCGAGCCACGGCTGACGGGAGCCGAGACGGCGAGCTATCGCGACCGCAACATCAGTTCCACCCCGGACGACCCCTGCCGCAGGGGTCGCACTTGTTCGACTTCGTCGACTGAACGAGCCCCGCGTTTTCGCCCGAGAACGTCCAGCAGCTGCACGTCGTGGCGCCGGTGCTGCACACGGCCTGCTCGAGCGTCGGGTCGAGGCTTGCCTTGCCGGGCCCGCCGCCGCCGCCCGAGGAACACGATTGAATCGTGCAGCTCGCGCTGTTGCCGGCGAAGGCGGAGCACGCCTCCTGGGCCTCCCTTTGGTTGTACGTCCCGGCCGGGGCGCAATCCTCGTAGGTCTGGCCCAATCCGTTCGAGTGGACGGTACACCCCGAAGCGCAGGGGCAGGCGCCCGCGTCCTTAGCGGGATCCTTAGCGGGAGTGGGTGAGGTCCCGACCGCATCGATCGACGGCGGATTGGCCGTCGGGGTATCGGAACCGGGCTGCGGTGCGGCCGGGGACGCGTCGTCGACCTCGACGGCCATCGCACCGCTCTGGCTCGCAGCCGCGGGGTCGACCGCCGGGGCGCTCGCCGGCGAGGGGTCGAGCGCCGGGGCGCTCGCCACCGCCGCGTCGCCCCAGGCGGCGCCGTCCTGAACATCGGCGTCTTCGCCGCCGTTGCCGACCGTCGGTTCGCCGGGGCGCGTCTGCGAGAGATCGTGCAAGCCGAGCGCGTCCCCGCATGCGGCGCATGCGAAGGCGCAGGCGCACCCGACGATGCTGCATGCAAGGAAGCTGGCGACGATTCGTTTCACAGGAATTCTCCGTTGAGGCTAAGACCCGCTCGGCCGGCGCCCGCCGTGGTGCCGAGCGAAACGCGGTGTCCGCCGGGTGCCGTGAAGTAGATCAAGGCGCCCGTACCGAGCAGCAGGCCTCCTCCCACGAGAGCGATCCCCGAGAGGCGCGCCTGGGTGTGCGCGCGATTGCCGTCCTCGACGCCCGCGGCCGTGCAGGTGTTCGCGTTGCCGCCGCATTCGTCGCTCAGGGCTCGAGCGTCCGTCGACTTGGCGAGCGCCGCGAAGACTCCTCCGAGCGCGAGGCCCGCGAGACCGACCCCGCCGATCACCAGGCCCAGCGGGCGCTGCGGACCCGCTCCCGCCGTGACCGGCGCAGGCGGCTCGAGCACGACGAGGCGACTCTTGTCGCCCTCGCGCACCACCACCGTCATCGATTGCGGAGCGTGACCCTCCGATTCAAAGACCACCTGGTGGGCGCCGGGGTCGACGGAGATGGGGGCGGCGGCCGCGGTCGCCGGCACGGACTGACCGTCGAGCAGGATCGAGCCGCGATGCGCGGCTCCGGGATCGCCGTACGCGAAGACCACCGACGGAAGGGCTTCATCGATGGCGCGCAGTCGCTCGGCGCAGTCGTCGCGAACCGGCGCGGGGCACCGCTGCGCCGTGCAGACGACGAGGCGCGCGCGGGCTTCGAGCAGCGCTCCCGCGGCACGCAGATCCTGCGCGTCTTCGTTCGCGTTCACGCATTCATCGACGGCTGGTTTCGAGGCGAACGCCGTTCGGGAGACGAAGAGACCGCCGGAAGCGGCTGCGACGACGCAAAGACCGAGGGCTCGCGGGCGGGTCACTATCAGAGGCACTCGCGCTTCCATCTCTTCTTTCCGGTCACCGGCAGGATCGCGTAGGGAGGATTGCAACTATCGGGCGCAACCCTGGCCACGGGGCGTGCGTCCCGCTGCGGGCGCTCTTCGTTCGCTCGGGCGGGCTTTGGGCTAGAGGCTTTCGTGGGCTCGGGCCCCGTGTCGACCCTGCGCTCGACCGCCAGCGGAACCGCGGCCGTGGGGACGCCCGCGAGCGTGGCCAGAATGTCTTCTGGGGCGTCCGGCAGCGACGCTGTCGACGACCCCTGCGGCATCGTGTCGGGATCGAGGCTCGCGGGTTCGACCGCCGCGGTAGCCACCTCGACACGCGGCCCGACGGGCTGTCGCGACGCGAGCGCCATCGAATGCGCGGGTTGCGACCGAGGCGGCCCGAAGACCGAGAACGCACTTGTTGTGAGGCTGGCGAGAGCGAACGCGACCACGGCGCGGGGAACCCACGCGCGGTCGCGCGATCGCCAGCGACGCCGAGCGGGAGCGTGAACGGGCCCCCTCGACGCGCCGGCGGAGCCGGAGGACACGAGCGTCGGAGTGCACGGCGCCTCTTCGCCCGCGAGGCTCGCCCCCGTCGAAGTCTCCGGGCTCGCGAGCGCAGCACGCAGCGGCTCCCGGCATGCCTCGGCGAACGCTTCTCTCATCGACTGGGCCGAGGGCCAGCGCTTGCCCTTGTCGAACTGGAGCGCCCGGTCCACGACGCCGACGAACCCGGACGACACATCCGGCGCGGCCTCGGCGAGGGAGCGGGCCTGGCGCGAGCCGGTCAGGACCATCATTTCTTCAGGCGTCTCGGCCTCGTGGACGAACCGCCCGGACATCAGCGCGAAGGCCGTGGCTCCGACCGACCAGACATCCGAGCGCGCGTCGACCTCGTGGCTCTTGCCGAGGGTCTGCTCGGGCGCCATGTACGGGAGGGTCCCGATGACGCTGCCAGCGCGGGTGTCGGTCACTGCCCCTTCGAGCACGCGCGCGACGCCGAAATCGAGAACCCGCAACGTCCCGTTCCGCTCGATGAAGAGATTCTCGGGCTTGATGTCCCGGTGAACGATCCCGTTCGCGTGCGCGGCCGACAACACGTCGAGGAGCTGGCTCATGAGCCGAGCGACTTCGACCGGTGGCAACCGGCGGCCACGTCGCTCCCAGAGGGACTCCACCGTCTCGCCTTCGAGCAGCTCCATGACGAAGAAGACGGAGCCCTCGTCCGTGGTTCCGTCGTCGAGAGCGCGCACGGTACCGGCGTGCCGCACGCTGTTGGCGGCGTACCCTTCGCGAAGGAACCGGGTCCGCACATCCGCGTTCTCTTCGTGCACCGCGTGGAGAACCTTGACGGCGACGCGGTTGGCGTTGCGCAGGTGGGTGGCCGCGAACACCGATGCCATCGCGCCCGACCCGAGCAACCGATCGAGCCTGTACGTTCCCGCGACGATGGTGCCGAGCGCCATCCCGCGCCGCCTGCTCTTTTCGGCGTGCGAGGGCCGCGCGCCATCCGGCCAGCATTGCGCACCCAGGCTGGCGACCATCGACCCGAAGACAAAGCATCAAGCGTGCCCGGAGAGATCTCGGCGGCTGCGCTTGCGCCGCCCGCCCCGACTTTCGCGAGCCTGGCCCGGACCACGCGCGCGCTCGCTAAGCGGCCCGCGCGCGCGCTCGCTATGCGGCCCGCGCGCGGCCCACCCGGGCATCGTGCCACACGCGGCGATTCGGTACGCCGACCCGGCAGCATCGGCAGCGCAGAGAGCGCTTCATGACAAGGCGTCGCGCACGCGGGCGTGGTCCTCGTCGCCGAGCGCCGGGCGCGGGCGTCCCCGAACCTGACCGAGGCCTTCGTGTCGGCGGCAGACGGCGGCGATCGACTTGCACGGGACGCGACTTCGATCTCGTCGTTGCGTTCGATCGCACGGCGAGCACGCCGGGGCGGGCCATCGCCGAGTCGAGCTTCCACCACTTCGCGGACTACAACTGGGACACATCGAAGGGAAAGCCCAGCTTCGTCACCGAAGCCCCCGGCGACGCCATCCAGCGCGACGAGCATTTGCTCGACGACATCCGGGCGTACATCGAGAACTGCGTCGAGTGGCTCGCGCCGCAGGCGTGACGCTAGGCCGTCCTGCTCGCTCCGCTGCCGCTCCCGGATCTCATCGCGCACCCGCGTGCAAGGGCGTGAAGTCGTGGGCGCGCGGTGCTCTCGCGTCGAAGTCGAGCCACCGGAGCATGATGGCTCGTGCGATGTGAACGGGCCCGGGCAGGCGCATCAGGCGACGAATCGCCTCGGCCGCGGCGTGGTCGCCACCGGCCTCGAGGCCGACGACAGCGAGATACAGGTCTTCCACGTCGTCGTCCTTGGCCGGATCGACGCGCCTGGCGGCGGCTAACGCTTCATCGCGCTTGCCGTCCAGCGCTGCGAAATAGGCCTCGAGCACTGCGACTGACTCCGGGAAGCCACCGCGCGAACGGTACTCGTCGAGCGCCGCGCGTGCATACTGGACGAGGGCCTCCTTCGCTGACCCGGCGCGCGACTCGGCGAGCATTCGCGTGAGGTAGGCGCGGTGCCAGCGGTCCTTCTGAAAGGCGAGCGCGTCGCGACCCTGCGGATCCCAGGTGCCGCGCGCCGCGCAAAGGGTCGCCTGATCGTTCTCGGCGAGCGCCGCGGCCGGATCGCCCTGGCCCTCCCGGATCATCATCATCGCGTTGTGCGACCAGAACTCGTCCGGGAGCTCCGGACGCTTTGCGAGCGTGGGAATGACCGCGACGAACGCGGCGGCCGCGTGCTCGAAGTCACCCGCATAGACGAAGCGCGTCGCGCGAACGTGCGCGACGAGATAGGCGAGGTGGGCGTCGTCGCCAACGAGGGACTCGGCGGCAACGAGGTGCTTGTCGGCCGCGGGAAACTCGCTGGCCGCAGTGGCCTTTCGCGCGGCGTCGAGCGCCTGCTGGAACGCCGGAGGCGGAGGCGGAAGAGGGCTCGGCGGAGGCGGCGACGAGGAGGTCGCCGCCGTCTGCGGGGGAGGCGCCGCCACGCTTGCGACCGATGCGGCAGGCAGGGCGGCGGGAGGAGCCTGCGGCGAGGCCCCGGAGCCACTCGGTACGGCCTGGGCCACGACGGGTCCGACGGTCGCCGCCGCGCACCCGGCCATGGGCGCGACGAGGGTGGCAACGGCGAGCGAGACGGCGACGAACGAGAGAGATCGCATGCGCACGGGAGACTACCCGGGCCCCGCCCTGCCGGGCGAAGGACCGCGATCGGTGAGCGGGAGGGCGTGACTGCCGGCCCGTCGGCGCGTGAGCGCCTCGTGGGCTACGCTCGGCCCCCCAGCCATCCCATGACGCCCATGACGCCCATGACGCCCGTGACGACGCCGACACCGACCCTCACGCTCTTCGACTTTCCCGCCACGACCGGCCTCGACCGATGGGAGTCGTTCTCCCCGTTCGTTCTCGAGGTCTCGCGCGCCATGCGCCTGGCCAAGGTTCCGTTCGCGACGACGCAGGTGAACATGATGAAACTGAAGGACATCAACCCCCTCGGGCAGCTCCCCGCGGCCGCCTTCGGCGAGGAGAAGGTCGCCGGCTCGACCCGGATCCTCGAGCGGCTCGAGGCTCTGGTGCCCGGTTCGATGACGGGCGGGCTCGACGCGCGCGGCGTGGCCGAGGCGTGGCTCTGGAAGGAGTTCGCGGACACGTCGCTCTATCCGTACGTCCTGACCACACGCTGGGTCGATGACCGCGGCTGGCCAGTGCCGCGCGACCACTTCTTCGCCGCTCTGCCCGCGCCGCTGCGGGCGTTCGTCCCGGGGATGGTGCGGCGCTCGATGAAGAAGAAGCTCATCGAGCGCGACTTCACGCGCGCGGGGATCGACGCCTGCTACGCGCGCATGGGGCGCGTGCTCGATTTCCTCGACGCGCGCGCGCCCGACGAGGGATTCTGGGTCGGGCCCAGGGCCACTGTGGGGGACCTCGGCCTCTTCGCGCACCTGCACTCGCTGCGCCTCCCCCTGATACCGTGGCAGGCCGAGGAGGTCGCCCGCAGAAAGCGGCTGACGCGGTACCTCGATCGGGTCGATGCAGCCACGCCCCTGGTCTCCACGTAGTCGGGCTTCGAGCCGACGCCGCGCGGTGGGCGAGGCCAGGCGAGAACAAGGACCAGAGACACGGCACACCGCTGGCGTCGTGGTCATCCCGCGAAAGAGTGGATTTGCGGGTGTTCGCGTGTGAAGGTCCGTCCGCTCTCCGGTCAATCTCGAGGACGCATGTGGCGAACCAGGCATTTTCTCTTAGCGGGATATCTTTGCGGTTGTAGCGGCATTGCACCGCCTGCGTTGGATGGACTGCACAACGAGACCGACGCGAGCTCGATGGACGCGGAAATCCCTAGCGAAGTGGGCGGCGATTCGACCCCACCGGATGGCGGGAGGGAAGCCTCCACACCGAACGACGCCGGACCGAAGCTGGGGAGCGACGGCGGCGGCAGTGGCGATGGCGGCGGGTCGCGGCCCACGTATCCCCCGCTCGTGTTCTCGACGATCGCGCACGCCGCGAAGGTTGGCGGCCAGTTCTATTTCACCGAGGGCCCCGTCTGGGATCCGAGCAAGAACGCTCTATTCTTCACCGACATCCAGGCGCATCAGGGCGGCACCACGGGCGGCGCGGTCTACAAGCTGACCTTGCCGAGCACTTTCGAAGTTCTGTTCCAGCCCGACGGCAACGCCGATGGTCTCGGATTGGATCCCGACGGGAACCTCATTGCGGCCGGCTACGGAGCGCGGAGCGTCTGGCGCCTTTCCGGCGCGAGCACGATGACGACGCTGTCTCCTTGCTCCGGCGGCGCCGGCAGTTGCTACCAGGGTCGGGAGCTCAACACGCCCGACGACGTCACGGCTCGGTCCGACGGGACCCTCTACGTGACCGATCCCACCTTCGGGCAGGCTCTCGCGTCCGGATCGCTCGGTCTCGCCAATGCCCAAGGCGTCTACCGACTCACGACGGACGGCGTACTCCACCTCGAGGAGGCCACGACGGGCGGCCCCAACGGGGTCAACCTGTCTCCCGACGAGAAGACTCTCTACGTGGCGTATACCTTACTGAATTCGGTCTCGAAATTCAGCGTCGCCGTCGACGGGTCCCTGAGCAACAAGACGGCGTTCGCGAGCGCGACCCTGGCGGACAGCATGTGCGTGGACGCGGGCGGGAACGTGTTCGTCGCCACGTCCTCGGGGCTCGCGGTCTTCGACTCCACGGGCAAGGCGCTGGGGACGATCGCGGTCGGAGGCGACGTCGTGACGAATTGCGCCTTCGGCGGCGCGGATCAGACGACGCTCTTCATCACATCCCACGCGCAAGGGTTCGGGACTCCGACAGCCGGGAGTTCTTCCATATACGAGGTCGACAAGATGCCCGTGCCCGGGATCCCGGGCCAGAACTGAGGCCAGGCGAAGGCGACGCCTCGGTCCCCGAGCCGCAGCCTCCGAACACGACCGCGTTCGCAACGACGAACGGCATCAAGGACGCGGAGCGGCGACGCAGAACGAGTAGCCGGCATGGAATCTCCTGCAACGTGGAGCACGCTGGATGCCACGGGTCGGGCCCGCTCGCGACTCGATGTTACCACGCCCCTGTCCCGCGTCGCCCGCACGAGGGCGACACCGCGGTCAATCGAGCTGCTGAACGAACTCCATCGCCACGTCCGCGATCACTACGCGCGCTCGCGTGACTCCCTGGATGCGTCCCGGCGACTCGAGGCTCGCCCTCGCATCGCCTCCGATCTCGACGCCCGGCTCGAGCGTGGGAGCGTGTCGGTCCCGCGGCCGGCGGGCTTGTCGTTCGCGAAGACCCACTCGACAACCCCGTGCTGCTTCTCGTCTGCGGTGAAGGCGTGCTCCGCCGTCGCGACGTCGGCGAGGTGGCCGTCGGCGGTCTCGAGCCAGACGGTCACCTTCGCTTCGAAGACATCGTGGAGGTGCTGCGCCGCGACGCTCGCGAGGTTCTGCGTCGCGCGCGTCGCGGCGAGGTCGCGGCTCACGCCGTAGAGGCTCGCGGTGCGGCGCTCGCGATATCGCGCTTCGTCGGCCTGTACCCGGACACGCCGGGTGAGATTGCTGATGACGACGGCCACGACGAACATCACCGCGAACATCACGATGTGCTGGAAGTCGGATACGGCAAAGCTCAGGTACGGAGGCACGAAGAGGAAGTCGAGGAGCAGCACGCTCGCCACCGCAGCGGCGATCGACGGCCCGTATCCGAATCGCAGAGAATGCCAGCGCCGCGTCGAGGTCGAACTCTTCGACGATGACACCCCGATGGTCGACCTTGCGACGGGGCAAGAGCTCCAGGCCGAGGACGAGCGCGCCGGTGTCGAAGCGACCGTGGGTCTCGACCACGCCGATGACGACGTCTCGCTTCAAGTCCCGCTCGCTGCGCGCGGCCTCGAGCATCGCGTACGTCTTGCCGACCCCCGGCGCGGCGCCGAAGAAGATGACGAGCTTGCCGCGGCGCGCGCGTCGCTCCTCGGCGTTCACCCGGCGAAGGAGCTCGTCGGGATCGGCGCGCGCCTCGCTGGACACGGGCGCGAGCTTACTTGATCTCGTCGAGCGCGAGGTTCAGCTCGAGGACGTTGACGCGGTCCTCGCCGAGAATTCCGAGCTGGCGCCCCTCGACATGCGCCTGCACGAGCGCCTTCACGCGCGCATCGTCGAGGCCCCGCGCCTTCGCGACGCGATGCACTTGATACTGCGCCGCGGCGGGCGAGATGTCCGGATCGAGGCCGCTGCCGGACGACGTCACCAGGTCGACCGGGATAGGAGCCTGGTTGTCCGGATCGGCGGCCAGGAGCGCGTCGACTCGACCCTTGACCTCGTCGATGAGCGCCGGGTTGTTCGGGCCGAGGTTCGACGCGACCGACGAGCCGCCGTTGTACGGGAGCGCCTTTCCGTTCGAGTCCGTCGTCGCGGAGAGGCGCCCCCAGAAGTACTTCGGATCATCGAAGGACTGGCCGATGAGCGTCGAACCGATGGGTTTGCCGTCCTTGAGGACGAGGCTTCCGTTCGCCTGGTGAGGAAAGGCCGCCTGCGCGATCCCCGTGACGAGGAGCGGATAGGCCAAGCCCGTGACGAGCGTGAGGGCGGCCAGGGTGACGAGAGCGGGGCGAATTTGGGAGAGCATGGGACGACCTTCGTTCAGACGAGGTGGACGACGACGAGGAGCACGTCGATGAGCTTGATACCGATGAACGGCACGACGATGCCGCCGAGGCCGTAGATGAGGAGATGATCCCGGAGGAGACGCGACGCGCCGACCGCGCGGTACGTGATGCCGCGGAGCGCGAGCGGGATGAGGGCGATGATGACGAGCGCGTTGAAGATGACCGCGCTCAGGATGGCGCTCTGCGGAGTGGCCAGGTGCATGATGTTGAGCCTGCCGAGCACCGGGTAGGTCGAAGCGAAGGCGGCCGGGATGATCGCGAAGTACTTGGCGATGTCGTTGGCGATGCTGAACGTGGTCAACGCGCCGCGCGTCATCAGGAGCTGCTTTCCGATCTCGACCACCTCGATGAGCTTCGTCGGGTTCGAGTCGAGGTCGACCATGTTGCCGGCCTCCTTGGCGGCCTGCGTGCCGGTGTTCATCGCGACGGCGACGTCGGCCTGGGCGAGCGCGGGCGCGTCGTTCGTGCCGTCGCCTGTCATCGCGACGAGGCGCCCGCCCTTCTGGTGATCGCGAATGAGGGCGAGCTTCGCCTCGGGCGTGGCCTGAGCGAGGAAGTCGTCGACGCCGGCCTCCGCGGCGATCGCGGACGCCGTCACCGGGTTGTCGCCGGTGATCATGATCGTCTTGATGCCCATCTTGCGGAGCTCGGCGAAGCGCTCCTTGATGCCGCCCTTGACGATGTCCTTGAGCCGGATGACGCCGAGCACCCGGGCTCCCTCCGCCACGACGAGCGGCGTGCCGCCCGCCTTCGAGACGGCCGCCACGTCCGCGTGCACCTCGGGCGGGAACGAGCCGCCCTGGGCGGTGACGTACGACTCGATGGACTCTGCGGCGCCCTTGCGGATCTCGCGCCCGTCCAGGTCCACGCCGCTCATGCGCGTCTGCGCCTTGAAGGGGACGAACGTGGCCTTGAGCGCGTGCACGTCGCGCTCGCGGATGTCGTACTGTTCCTTCGCCAGCACGACGATGCTGCGCCCCTCGGGCGTCTCGTCGGCGAGCGAGCTCAGTTGCGCCGCGTCGGCCAGCCCCTTCTTGGTGCACCCCGGGGCGGGCAGGAACTCCGTCGCTTGCCGGTTGCCGAGCGTGATCGTGCCCGTCTTGTCGAGCAGGAGCACGTCGACGTCGCCGGCGGCCTCCACCGCGCGCCCGCTCGTCGCGATGACGTTCGCCTGGATCATCCGGTCCATGCCGGCGATGCCGATGGCCGAGAGCAACCCGCCGATGGTCGTCGGAATGAGGCAGACGAGCAGCGCGACCAGCACCGTAATCGTGATCGGCGCCCCTTGCTTCGCCGCCTCGACGCTGAAGAGCGAGTACGGCAAGAGGGTGACGGTGGCCAGAAGGAAGATGATCGTGAGTGCGGCGAGCAGAATGTCGAGCGCGATCTCGTTCGGGGTCTTTTGGCGCTTCGCGCCCTCGACCATCGCGATCATCCGATCGAGGAAGGTCTCGCCCGGGTTGGCCGTCACCTGGACGATGAGCCAGTCGGAGAGCACGCGCGTGCCTCCCGTCACGGCGCTGCGATCGCCGCCGCTCTCGCGGATGACCGGCGCGCTCTCGCCGGTGATCGCGCTCTCGTCGACCGAAGCGACGCCCTCGACGATCTCACCGTCGACCGGGACGTAGTCGCCGGCTTCGACCAAGACGAAGTCGCCTTTGCGGAGCTGCGGGGCGAAGACCGGAGTCACGACGGCGCCGCGCCGCGGCTCGGCGAGCTGCTTGGCGTGGACGTCCTTGCGGGCCTTGCGGAGCGAGTCGGCTTGCGCCTTGCCGCGCCCCTCGGCCATGGCCTCGGCGAAGTTCGCGAAGAGAACCGTGAACCAGAGCCAAAGCGAGATGGCCAGAATGAAGCCCGCGGGCGCCTCGCCGTAGCCGGCGAGCGCCTGAACGAACAGCCCGGTCGTCAGAGCGCTGCCCACCTCGACGACGAACATGACCGGGTTCTTCGCCTGGTGGCGCGGGTCGAGCTTGCGGAAGCTATCGACGACGGCGCGGCGAACGATGGCCGGCTCGAAGAGCGGCCGCGCCTGGCCTCGTAGTCGGTGCTTGCCGGGGCCGCCCCCCGGTTCAGGCGGCGCCGCGTCGCGCTGCGGGGTGGGTTCGGACGAGAGCGGCGCAGGAGCGCTCGCCCCCGCGGGGGTCTGTGCAAGAAGCTTGTTCGTAATCATGGCGACTCTCCGAACCTCAGGATTTCGCGAGCAAGTGCTCGACGATGGGCCCCAGCGCGAGCGAGGGGATGAAGGTCAAAGCGCCCACGACGACGATCGTGCCGACGAGCATCGTGACGAAGAGCGGCGTGTGGGTGGGGAGCGTTCCGGCGCCAGCCGGGACGAGCTTCTTGGCTGCGAGGCCGCCGGCGAGCGCCAGCACAGGGACCTTGATGAAGTAGCGACCGAAGAACATCGCGATGCCGAGGGCCGTGTTGTAAAAAGGCGTGTTCGCGCCGAGGCCGCCGAAGGCGCTGCCGTTGTTGCCGGTCGCGGACGAGAACGCGTAGAGAACTTCGCTGAAGCCATGGGGCCCGGGGTTGAAGACGCCCTTCTTGCCCGACTCGGTGACGACGGCGATCGCCGTGAAGACGAGGATCGTCGCGGCGGGGAAGAGAATGGCGAGCGACGCCATCTTCATCTCTCGGGCTTCGATCTTCTTGCCGAGGTACTCCGGCGTCCGCCCGACCATCAGGCCGGCGACGAACACGGCGACGATCGCGAACATCAAGATGCCGTACATCCCGGAGCCGACGCCGCCGAAGACGATCTCGCCGAGCTGGATGAGCCAGAGCGGCACGAGGCCGCCCAGCGGCGTGAACGAGTCGTGCATCGCGTTGACCGCGCCGCACGACGCGCCGGTGGTGGCGCTGGCGAAGAGGCCCGTCGCCGAGATGCCGAAGCGAACCTCTTTGCCCTCCATGTTTCCGCCCGCGTGCAGCGCGCTCGCCACCTGATCGACGTGCAAGGACGCGAGGGCCGGGTTGCCGGCCTGCTCTTGCGATACGCACAGCGCCAGCAGCGGCAGGAACACGACGAACATCGTGGCGAGGATCGTCCACCCCTGACGGGTGTCTTTGACCATCTTGCCGAAGGTGTACGTGAGCGCTGCCGGGATGAGCAGCAGCCCGTAGATGTTGAAGAAGTTCGAGAGGGGCGTCGGGTTCTCGAAGGGATGCGCGCCGTTGGCGTTGAAGAAGCCCCCGCCGTTCGTGCCCAGCATCTTGATCGCGATTTGTGATGCCGCCGGCCCCAGGGCGATGACCTGGTCGGTCACGGCGTGGCCGTCCGCGTCTTTCGTCGCCTGCAGCAGCCCCACCGACGGATACGCGCCGAAGGTCTGTACGACGCCTTGCGAAACGAAGATGACCGCCCAGACGACCGTCAGTGGCAAGAGGATGTAGAGCGTGCTGCGCGTGAGATCGACCCAGAAGTTGCCGAGCGTCGACGTGGTCTTGCGCGCGATGCCGCGGACCAGCGCGATCATCACGGCCATGCCCGAGGCGGCGCAGACGAAGTTCTGCACCGCGAGCGCAGTCATCTGGGTGAAGTTGCTCATCGTCGTCTCGCCGCCGTAGCTCTGCCAGTTCGTGTTGGTGGCAAAGCTGACAGCCGTATTCCACGAGAGGTCCGGCGTCGGTGCGGCGAAGCCCTGCGGGTTGAGCGGCAGGAAGCCCTGCAAGCGTTGGACGGCGTAGACGAGGAGAATGCCGGTCCCGTTGAAGATCACCATCGCCACCGCATACGTCGTCCACGGCATCTCGCGTTGCTCCGGGTCGCGCGAGACGCCGGCGAGCCGGTAGATGAGGCGCTCGAGCCACCCGAGCCCCTTTTCGAGGATGATCGGCTCTCCCTCGTAGACGCGTGCCATGTACGCGCCGAGCGGCTTCACCGACGCGACGAGGACGGCGAGAAAGACGATGATCTGCGCGTAGCCTTGCCAGTTCACGAGAAGGCCTCCGGCTTGAGGAGCGCAACGAACAGGTAAACGAGGAGCGCCAAAGAGACGCCTCCCCCGATGAGGTACATGACGGGCATGACGATTCCCTCGGTGGTCGTGAGGTCGTGACGAGAAACGATGGCGTGTTCTAGACGCGCTCGCAGAGACGAATGAGACCGAAAGTGAGCGCCAGGAGCGCGAGCGTGAGCCCTACGTAGGTGACGTCCATGTGAACTCCTCGGCAAGTAGTTGGTCGGGCGATCTAATGCTTGGCCTCTAAAGAAGACCCAAATGCGACTCTCATACGCGCTTGGGGGGTTGTCGTGGACCTTCCCTCCCCGAGCCGAACCGCTGCAGTTGCCGCGCCATGTCACGAGGCACGAAATACGCGATGCTTCGTCACGCCAGGAGTCGCGCCAGTCCGCGAACTCGGCGCACGTGCAAACATTGCGTCAGAGCGCCGCGGTTGCATCTGTCGAGGGCACTTCGGCGAGTCAGGGATCGGGCATCCACGCCAGCATCTCGAGGCGGGGCCCAGCCGTACATCGTCGGGCGGAGCACGGCAATCGGGCATGAAACGAATTCATAACATTTGCCTCGCACCAGAATCGCAGTCATCCCCGTCCAATAATTCTCGAGAGAGAGTTCGTCCGCCGCCTGAGGACGGTTCAACCCCCGAACGCGGTATCCAACGCCCGGCTCGGTCATTAGTTTAGGTAGCGCGGGCGGGCGGGTCGGCGGCAGTCGCATCACCGTGCGCCAGCATCGTTCACTCCCAAGGTCCGGCGGCCGGGAAAACGGTACACGGTGGCCCCCAGCGTCGGGGTCGCATGGCGGGTCGCCGCGACGATGGCCTCGGCCACGAGCCACATCGTGAAGGCGGCCAGGAGCGCCAGCGCGATGCCGCCTTCGATGGTCGCGTGCCCGCGGAGCCAGTCGGCGCCGACCCGCGCAGCGCACAGCGTCACGAGGACCAGCTGGGTCAACACGATCCCCCGCCCGAGGCTCGCTTCGCTTACGCGCTGGATCGTACCCAGGCGCACGGCCGTGCCGGAGCGGTAGGGAGTTCGAGGAATTCCAGTGAGCTTCATAGCGAACCATTCCTTCTCTCTTCAACGTAAGGGTCTTCAACGTAAGGGCGGGGCGCTAAAATTTTCCTAAATACCGTGCGTCCGGCGACAGGCCATGGTGCCGGGCGCGTCGCCAGCGTCTAGCGAGCCTTTAGCGTGCGATGGCTAGAGTGCGGTGGTCGCCACACTTGGAGGTGTGATCCCATGAGACGCGTAGAGGTACGGCTGCCACCGGCCAAGCGCGACGAGGTCCGAGAATCGCTCGCCGACATCGGCATCGACGCCATGACGCTGGCCGAGGTAAGGCTCGTCGAGCCGCCCCATCGCAAGAGCGAGTATTTCGAGGATCGGAGTACGTCGTGGAGTTCGCGCTCAGGGTCAAGATGGGGCTTCTCGTCCAGGATGGCCTCCTTCCGGGCATCCTCGACGCGCTGAGGAAGTCGCTCGCGCCCCTCAAGGCCGACGAGACCGAAGTGCTCCTCTCCGAGGTCGTCGAGGTCGTGCCGCTCCGGCTTGGAGCCCGCTCGTCGGCCTCATCGGGGCACCCGTAGGGGCGCGCGGTCGGCGCAGAGTTTCTCCCGCTTTTTCGCTCGCCGGCACGAAACTAGCGTGTCACGGTAGCCATGAGCCTCGAAAGGAACCGCGCCCATGGCTGACTCATTGGAGACCGCGAGCGTCAAACTCGTCACCATCATAGCCCCGTGCACGCTCGGCGACGCGATCGTGAGTGAGCTGCGGGAGATCGGCGTGACCGGCTACACGACGGCGAACGTAGATGGCTGGGGCGAGCACGGCATGCGTCAGTTCGGCCTCAACGACGAGCCCAACATCCGCATCGACACGCTCGTCTCCGCGGAGCTCGCCCGCGCGATCCTGGGGCGCATGGACGCGAGATCTGCCGAGAACGGGATGATCGCGTTTGCATCGGATGCGGAAGCCGTCCCTCGGCGCCACTTCTTGTGACTAGGGCAGCCAGCGCGACCAAAGCGATCCCCACGCGAAGGCGGCTCAATCACGCCCGCTCAGGACGAGCCGCACGCGTCTCCCTCGCTAGGTTCGATCCGGAAAGGCTTCCGCAAGGCGGCCGCAAGCGGCTTGCACCGCTGCGAGGCGTTCGGCGATCGCTCGTCCGCCGGCTTCCGGAAGAGAAGCGATGCACTGGGCGGCGGCGCGCTCGGCGCACTCGCAAACGGTCGCGACGACTCCGGAATCCGTTGTCGAGGCCGCGATGTCCGCGAACGCGCGCTGGACGCGGATGCTCACAGCGAGGTCGCCTTTGCCGTAGTGGACGATCTGCTCGAACGCGACCTCGACGAGACGCGAGAACGGCAGCTCCGGAAGCACGACGCGAACGACGCCGGGCGGATCGAAGAACTTCGCCCGCGCAGGCGCGCGTGAAGCGACCCGGACAAGGATCCGGCTCAGCTGATCGATGCAATTAATTGCCGTGCTCGGATCGTTCACAGCCGGCGAGATCGCCTTGAGGGCGATGTCGACGAGCTGGAGAAGGCCGAACTCGACGTCCTGCTCCATCGTCCGCACGGGCCCGAGGTCGATCGTCGCGAGGATGGCCGTTTCGTCGACGCCGTCGAGATTGGTCGGCTTCGAGAGGCGCAGAAAAGGGACCCCCTCGGCGACGAAGTGGCCCACCCGCCGCTCCACCGCCAACGCGAGCCCGGCGCCTTTGGCTATCGAGCGCAGGCGGTCAGCGTCGACGTAGCGGATGTACCCCGAGCGCGTCGCTCGGATCACCGGACCGTCGAAGCGCGGCGCGGGCTGCCCGCCGCCGACGGGATCTCTGGAGCGCAGTTCCGGCGTCGTCGCGTCGATAACGCGCTCGGTCTCGCAGGCGATGCGCTCGGTGATGAAGTTCACATTGATCGAGCGCGCGATGTGATGAACGAACCCGACGAGAGCGACGGTGCACGTGAGGGCGAGGACCATCGCGCCGAGGACCGCGATCGCAGGCGTCGTTGGCGGCACCGCGCGCGCCGAGGGGTAGGCGAAGAGGCAATACGTGAAGGTGCCGAGGAAGATCCCGATCGTGCGCTGGCTCGGGCGATCCTCGACGAAGGCCGCCAGGATCCGCGGTGAGAACTGGATCGAGGCGAGCGTGATCGCGACGAGCAGGACCGAAAGGACGATCGAGACGACGGTCATCATCGCGCCGATCACGGCGGCGAAAACGCCCGCCGCGGCCGCCGGATCATGGGGCGCGAGCACGGGCAGTTGCTCGATCCAGGCGTCGACGGAGGGGACCTTGTCGTGGACGAGGGGGAGCGCGAGCCCGAACGAGCCGATCACCGCCTGGATGACGAGCGGTCGGACGAGGAACCCGCCGCGCAGCTCGTAGACCGCGTGCCGGAAGAGGCGCTCGACGACGGCGAACATGTCCTCACCGGCCACCCTACTCCATTCGTCGGCGGCCCCACTAAGAACCGATGCCGGCGTCCGTGGTTGGTCTTCTCTTTAGCGCGCCTTTAGCAGTCGGTACCTACGCTCTCGTCACCGTGCACCCTCCAAGTAGACAGCCTCCGAAACGACCGCCATTCATGACCCGCCAGGCTCCGCGATGAGCAAGGTCATGGAATGCGCGACCACCTTTGCCATCCCGACGTATCGCCTGCGCGACGTCGGTGAGACCGTGGAACGGTACGACGAGAATTTCTGGCGGAACGGTCACGCCGTCCCGCTGGTCGTCTTCGACGACTCGTCGCCCGCGACGCACGACAAGTACTATGCGGGCCTCGAGCGGACCAAGACACACAACGATCTCTTCTATGTCGGTCCCAAGCAGAAGGCCGAGTTCGTGCGCTTGCTCGTCGATCGGCTCGGCGATCGGAAGCTCGAGTCGGTCGTGAAGAACCTCTTCCGTCCGAGCTACGGAGGGAACCGGAACTTCACCCTCATGTATACGCTAGGCGGCTTCCTGGTCAGCTCCGACGACGACATGCGGCCGACGGCCCTCATCGAAAACAGCGTCGAGTCCCTCGGCGCCGACGAGATCAGCCGGGGGAAGCTCGTGAACGCAAGGAGCGAAGGCTTCACCCGGCGCTCGTTCGACATCTTGCGTGCCTTCCAGGACGTCCTGGGACGGCGTGTCGCCGAACTCCCCGCGAACTACGCCGTCGGCGAGCATCTCGTCGACACCTCGATGGACCTCGAGACGAACACCTCGACGGGCGTCGCGCGGGAGACCTCCCTCGTTCTGTCGAAAGGGAACGTCGGGGCCGATGCGGTGGTCAAGATGGCGCAGACGTTTCGCACCGGGACGAACGACATCGACGCCATCGACTTCGTCGATCTCTTCCTGCAGGACGACTCGGCCGATCACCTCGAGGAGCTCAACGAGCTCTACGTCCTGGTGAACTTCCGGCCGGCGGTGACCAACAAGAACTGGCGTATGGACTGTGGCGTTGCCGCCTATGACAATCGCAACGGGCTCCCGCCGTTCTTTCCGACGAGGCTGCGCTTCGAGGACTACATCTATCGGCTTTGGGTCCAGCGGGCGGGCATCGTCGCCGCGCACGTCGATGCGGTACAGAACCACATTCGCAACAACTACATGCGAAACCCGTTGGCCGCGGAGGTCTTCAACGAGGAGATCGCGAACCTCATCAAGCGTAAATTCAAGTCGCACCGCTATGCCCTCGAAGAGCTCACGGTGCAGTTCGACTACGAAGGCGACGTGAGCACCGCGGACACGAGCGAGATCCTCGACCGCATCGCGACGCTTCATCGTCGCGTGCTCGACGGGGCGCGAATGGCCGCCGGTGACGAGCGCCAGCGCTCGCTGCGCGCGTTCGCGGAGAACCTCGAGAAAACCTTCTACGGATTCGACCCCGACTTCTTCCAGCAGAACGTCTCGCGCATCGTCGACGACGTGGTGAGCCAGATCCAGGGCGCCCTCGACGTCTGGCCGACGTTGATCGAGATTTGCTACTTCCGCAAGCACACGCGCGACCTGCCCAAGGTGCGCGTGCAAAACGTGCACTTGGGCGCGGGCGCGAACGACGAGTTTTCGGGGCCCCTGCTCGCGCGCCCGCACTGATGGGACTTCGCGGCGTTCCCGCGCCGGGGGGCGGCGAGTGCGCGACTGACTGTGCGATTGTCGTGTCGTACACTGCATGGTGCTACCGAACTACAATCAGGCCGCGCAGTTCGACGGCATGCAGAACGTCAAGGAGATGTACCGGGTCGGCGCGTGGAAGGTCTACACCCCCTGGGGACCCAACGGCACGGGCTCTACTACCTCGACGACGCCCACACCGGCATCCCGATGATCCAGAAGGGCCTCGCCCTCGGCGTGAACCTCTTCTGCGCGCACAAGGGCGTGCCCTTGCCTGGTTTCGATACGGTTCACGGGACCGGCCCGGGACAGAACGTCTACGCCGAGCTCGGCACGACCTGGTACACGATCATGAACGACACGACGCAGTCGGCCCACGTGCTCGGCAAGCTGCTCATGCGCGTCGCGCCGGAGGTGTATACGATTGAGCTCGTGCCGGAGCTCGCCGCCGAGGCGCGCGCGCTCCTCCGTCGCCTGGGCTACGCGAGGATTCACGTACGCACGGGGGATGGCTACGAAGGCTGGCCCGAGGAGGCGCCGTTTGACCGCGTTCTCGTGACGGCCGCGCCCGACGAAGTCCCGGGGTGCTGATCGATCAGCTGGCTGAAGGTGGCGTTCTCGTCGCGCCCGTGGGCCAGAGCGCGTGGAGCCAGAGCTTGCTCCGCTACCGCAAGTCGGGTGACGTCGTCTCGCGCGAGGATCTCGGCGCCGTCCGGTTCGTACCCATGGTGCCGAACGGCTGATTGCGCAGCCGCTCGGCGGACCTATCGTGACCCCGGCCGCCAACTTTGTCCCGCAGGTCGCATTCCGTGTCGTCACCGTAGACGTCGAACGTCCCAGGATCCACGCCGTCGAGGCAGCGCGTGTTGATCGCGATCGTGGGCGTCCCGTCGGTTCGCCCACGTCGGGCATGGCGATCGCCGACGCGGCGGCCGCCGGCGCGGCGGCCGCCGGCGCGGCCCCGGGGGCGCCCGCCTGAGGCGGATCGCTGCCCGCGCCGCCGGATCCGGCCGCCTGCACGCGATCGGCGATGGACAGCAGAGTCGCGACGTCATAAGGAAGGCATCAAAAATCGATGCGCCTCACAAAGCGCGACTCAAGATTGGCGCCTCATGATCGAAAATGGGCGGACGCCGCACGTTCGGCGAAACACGCCACGGCGTGAGAGCATCGAGGACGAGCCATGATCCGAAGCATCACGATCCCCACACGCACGACCGACAGGCGCATCTTTTCGACGATCCTTGCCCTCGCGACGCTGGTTGCGTCCGTCTTCGCTGCAGCCGCCGCGTGGGCCCAGGCAGAGACGTCGACCCCTGCGGCCGGCGCGACGAACTGCGCCGACCTCGCCACGCGCGTCGCCGACCTCGAGGCGTACGTCACGAACGGCGCGCCCAAGGCGCTCGTCTCATCCGGTCCCGGCCACAACGCCTGGATGATGACATCGTCGGCGCTCGTCCTCTTCATGACGCTCCCCGGGCTGGCGCTCTTCTACGGCGGCCTCGTCCGGCGCAAGAACGTGCTCTCGGTCATGGCGCAGTGCCTGGGCTGCGCCGGGTTCGTGACCATCCTCTGGTGGCTCGTGGGCTACAGCCTCGCGTTCGACTCGGGGTCGCCGTTCCTGGGAGGGTTGAAGTTCGCCTTCCTGAGGGGCGTCGGCGCCACCCCCAACGCGAACTACGGAGCGTGGGTCTCGCACAGCGTCTTCTCGATGTACCAGCTCATGTTCGCGATCATCACCCCGGCGCTCATCGTCGGCGCGATCGCCGAGCGAATGAAGTACTCGGCGCTCATGGCGTTTCTCGTGGCGTGGATGTTCGTCGTCTACTTTCCGCTCGCGCACATGGTCTGGGGCATCGACGGGCTGATGAACGGTGTGTGGAACGCGAACGCGAGCATCCGGGCGATCGACTTCGCGGGCGGAACCGTCGTTCACATGGCGTCGGGGTGGTCGGCGCTCGTGCTCTGTCTCATCGTCGGCAAGCGCAAGGGCTTCGGGCAGAAGGCGTTCTATCCGCACAGCCTCGTTCTGACCATGATCGGCACCGGCATGCTCTGGGTCGGCTGGTACGGATTCAACGCGGGGAGCGCGGTGGCGGCCGACGGGATCGCCGCCGGCGCCTTCATGGCGACGACGCTGGCCACCGGCGTCGCGTGCGTCACGTGGCCCGCCATCGAATGGCTCACCCGCGGCAAGCCCACCGTCCTCGGGCTCTGCTCGGGCGCAGTCGCCGGCCTGGTCGTGGTCACCCCCGCGTCGGGCTTCGTGAACGCCAATGGCGCGGTGATCATCGGGCTGCTCGCCGGGTCGATCCCGTACGTCTCCACCATGAAGCTCAAGTCGGCCTTGGGCTACGACGACGCGCTCGATACCTTCGGGATCCACGGCGTCGGCGGCGCCCTCGGTGCCCTCGTCACCGGCTTCCTCGCGACAGCCGAGGCGAACCCGAACCTCAACACGAACCTCGCCGCGGTCGTGGGCAAGACGCTCTGGCTCGAGCAGCTCAAGGCCATGGGGGTCACGATCGCGCTGGCGAGCGGAGGAACCGCGGTCATCGCGTTCGCGGTCAAGCGGCTCATCGGCCTGCGCCTCGACCCCGAGAGCGAGGAAGACGGGCTCGATGTCGTCGAGCACGGCGAGGCCGGCTATCACCTCGACGACGAGGGCGGCATCGCGCACCCTCCTTCGCCGCTCGGCGGCGCCGCCGTGCATGGTCTCGGGGGCCCCGAGCACCTTCCTCGCTAGCCCGCGACGCGCGCCTGGAGTTTGTCGTTGATCTGCTCTTGACGCGGCCGACAAGAACTGGCGCATGGACTGCGGGGTTGCCGCCATCGCACGCTAAAGGCTCGCTAAACGCTGGCGACCGCCCGCCGGCAGCATGAACCGCGGCCGGACGGACGCCTTTAGGAAATCTTTAGCGGCCCGTCTTTAGGTTCAAGCGAAAGGAAGGGTTCGTCATGAAGGTCACTACGATCCCTCGAACGCCGTACCGCTCTGGCACAGTCGTACGCCTGGGTGCGATCGAACGCGTCAGCGAAGCGAGCCTCGGGCGGGCGATCATGCTCACCCAGCTGGTCCTCCTGACGCTCTGCACCGCGCGGGTCGGCGCCGACTGGCTCCGGGGGCACGCGACCATCGAAGGCGGCCTCGCGCTCGTGCTCGTGGGCGCCTTCGCGACGTGGCTCGTGTCCGAGGCCATCGTCGGAGCGACTCGCTCCGACGTCCCGACCCGGACCGGCGCGACGCTGTACCGTTTTCCGAGCCGTCGGATCTCGGGAGTGAACGATGCTCGCTCGAGCTGATACGATCGCCGCCGCCAGGCAAGGCGCAGCACAAGTGGACGCGGCGGTGGGGCCGCTCGTCCTCGTCGTGGAGGACGAGCCCCCGATGCAGTCGCTGCTTCGGATCGTGCTGAAGACGCACGGGCTTCGTACGGTCGAAGCCCGCTCGGGCGCCGAGGCGCTCGAGCGGGCGGCGTCGTACAATCCCGATCTCGTGCTCCTCGACCTGGGGCTCCCCGATGGCGAGGGAATCGACGTCATGCGCCGCCTTCGCGAGTGGATGACCGCGCCCATTCTCGTCGTCTCTGCGTGCGGGCAGGAGCGCGACAAGGTCGCGGTGCTCGATGCAGGCGCGAACGACTACCTCACGAAGCCATTTGCCAACGGCGAGCTTCTCGCCCGCATCCGCGTCTGGATCCGTCAGTCGATGACGGGCACTCCCGCCGGCGACGCCGAGTGCGTCCTCGAGGTCGGAGACCTCCGGGTCGATCTCGCGCGGCGCGTCGTGTCGGCGGCGGGCCGCGAGCTCCACCTGACGCCGATCGAGTACAAGCTCTTCGTCACCCTCATGCGTAACCGCGACCGCGTCATGACCCACCGCCAGCTCCTCGAGGCGACGTGGGGGCCGCGCTGTTCGAGAGAGACGCAGTACCTCCGTGTGTACATGGGGCAACTGCGCAAGAAACTGGAGCACGACCCCTCTCGCCCTCGCTATCTCGTGACCGAGCCGGGCATTGGATACCGCCTCCGGGTTTGAAGCGGTCCGACCCCCCGCGGTGTCCTTGGCGCACTCGCTTCGGGGCTGAAGCGACGCTAGCGCTCATCGCGGTGGCCGGCGTCCCCTGGTTCTTCCGACGCGGTGACCGTCGCAAGCCCGGTTGAAGAGTCGCCGCCTGGCCCGCCGGCCGAAAAGTGTGCGCGATCGCCGGGTCTGCGGGCTCGGTTCTGGGCTCGCCTGGCGGCGGTAGAGGTCGCGCCCGACGGTTTGGAGACGTAGGGGCGCGTCAGGCGTCGCTGCGGATTCGGTACCCCACGGCGGGCTCCGTGAGCAGGTACCGGGGACGCGACGGATCCTCCTCGAGCTTCTGGCGCAGCTGGCTCACGTACATGCGCAGGTGACTCGACTGGTCTTCGCGCTCCGCGCCCCAGACCTCGCGAAGGAGCTCCTGGCTCGTGATCACGGCGCCCGCGCTCTTCATCAGCATCCCGAACAGCTTGTACTCGAACGGAGTCAGATGCACCTCGGCGCCCCGAACGAAGACGAGGCGTTTCGCGAGGTCGATGCGAAGGTCGCCCGCCGTGATCACGGAATCCACCGCGTTCCCCGACGAGCGTGTGGCGCGACGTAGCACCGCCCGAACGCGCGCCAGGAGCTCGGCGCTCCCGAAGGGCTTCGTGAGGTAGTCGTCGGCCCCGGCTTCCAGGGCGCGCACCTTCTCGTATTCCTGGGCCAGACTCGAGATCACCACGATCGGCGCCGAGGATCGCTTGCGCAGCTCTTCGATGACCTCGACGCCGTCCATGTCGGGCAACACCCTGTCGACGAGGATGACCTCCGGCCGCTCTGCGCTGGCTCGCCCGAGTCCTTCGAGTCCGGTGGCGGACTCGATGAGCCGAAACGCGTCCGCGCGCAGGATGCGGCGAACGAGCTTCCGCATGCTCGCGTCGTCGTCGATCACGAGGACGAGGGATCTGGCAAGGGTCATGATGGGTCACGATGGCGCGCGAGCGACTGGCCCGCGGCGGCGGCTACTGCTCCCGCTCGTATTTCCGACGTTTGCGCCACAGCGTCGAAGCGTCGATGCCAGGATCCTCGCGGCTTCGTCGGCGGTCTTCGTGCGCGCCAGGATGCGGACGACGTGCTCGTGCTCGATCTCTTCCAGCGTGTAGTCGCCTCCGACCGCCGGGGCGTCGGGCCCGGTGCTGCCGCGAATGCGATGGCCACCATCGCGTCGAGGCTGGCCTCGATGAGGCTCCGGTTGTAAGCGCTGGCCACGCGCGCCTCTCTTCTTCCAGCCTCGACCTCCGCGGCGCGCTGCTTTTCGCGCTCCCAAAGCTGACCGGTGATGACCGCCGTGACGAGAAACGCAGTGAGGGCGACCCAGTTCTGCGGATCGGCGATCGTGAAGCTGAATATCGGCGGCAGAAGAAAGAAGTTGAAGCAGAGCACGCCGAGCACCGATGCGACGAAGGCCGGCCGGCTGCCCCACTGCGCCGCCACGAAGAGCACGACGAGCAGCATCGCCAGCGCCACGGACGTGTTGTTGATTCGGCTGTAGAAGGGCGCGCAGACGGCCGTCACCAGAGCGATGCCCGCGACGGCCGACAAGTAGCCGGCGCCTCTGCTTCGAAGGATGTTGATCGGGCCCTTCACCGTGGCGCTCCATGCACCCGAGTCTCGCTCGGCACCCAGGTGTGTAGAAGTCGAGTCGGCGGCGAGTCACGCCTTGCAGACACCAGGCCACCGTTACCGTGTGCGTTCACGAAGAGATCGTCACCACGTCGCTTGTCCCCGACGCAACGTCGCCCGGTCCTGTTTGCATGAGGGCGCAAGAATTGCTCATGACATGCGAGAGGAAAAACGCGCCCCAAACGGACTCGCTGAAGGTGAAGGTGGCCAACGTCCACCTCGGGTCGTGCTAGCGACGGTTCGGATCGTACTCAGCTCCGTCAAGGCTCAGGGCTTAGGAAGGACACGCGAGAGCCCCTGGGCCGAATGACTTCCCGCGCCAGCCCTTGTCCCTTCGACCTTCGCTGTCCATGCCCTCCAATACGCCTCGACTCGGCTCGTGAAGACCCTCGGCGAATCCTTGTAGAACTGCTGGCCGAGCGCGAACGCCTGCCGCTCGAGCTCCTTGCGCTGGCGATCGACCGCCCCGAACACGCCTTTCAGGGCGCGGTGCCCGCCGTAGGTCAATGGACGAGCCGAGAGCGTTTGGCGAAGAACGGCCAGATCATGATCTTCACCAAGTAGCTGCGAGAGCTTGTGAACCTGATCACCGAGTTCCTTCTCGCAACCCACCCATGCAGGCTCGAGAAGTTGAAGTTGATGCCACAGATACTTGGCCTGCTTTCGCCACTCGTGAAGGTTCGCCATGCTTGGGTCTTCTACCGCCAGACGGAGCGCGCGATGACCTGCCCGGTACACGCGCCTCAGGCCCCCCTCCAGCGCTGCCCAACCGTCGCGCTCGATCTTCCATTCCGTTCGGGCGAGCGCACGCCTGGCGATTTCTTCCACCGCCATGAACGCCCTGTCTCGCGTCAGTACGCCGCGCATCACCTCTTCTTGCTCTGCGAGCAAAGCGTCCCGAATTTTCGCAACCTCTCCCGGCTCGCTCGGATCCGCGGAGTGTTGTGTGAGCTTGTCCAGACTCTCAACGAGCATCTTTGCGTCGCGGATCTCACTGAGCGGCCGAGCGGCGTCGCGGAAACACAAGTTGTATTCGTGGTATGCGTCGTCGCCGAGATCCTCGCGCAACAGGCGCAAAGCAGCCCGAACTCTCTTGAAGCACTTGCGAACCTCGTGGACGGCGTCGTTCGCCCGGGCGTCGCTCTGATGAGGGTTCCCTTTCACGTCCAGATGGTGGAGCGCTTTCTCGATCTCGCGCCTCACGTTGCGCGTGATCCCGGCACCCACGCCCTCGTTCGCCTTCAGTTGAAACGCCATGTCATCACTCCAGTCCGAGGCGGCCGGCGGCGTCGCTTGGCCGTTCCTGGCCGACAGATCCACTAGCGGCACGCACGGAACACCAGACACCCGCGATTGCGAAGACAATCAACAGAACGATCGCCGTCCTGAGCCACCTCAATCGACTCGCCACTTTCTTGGTCAAACCGCCAGGGCCGAGTACGTAGAGCGACCGAAGAGGGACGACGGAGCGATCGAGTGCGACGTTCGATGCCCCTCCAACGGCCGACGGAAGCTCGATGAGATCTCGCACACTCTGGGCCCAAGAATCGTCGACTCCCGCCGACCTCAGTCGACGGTTCAACGTACTCGCATATACCTTGTCTGCCTCGCACAAGCCCAAATATGATAGCTCGAATCTGGGCCGCTCATCAGCTTCGAGAACGAACAGCAGTCCGATGTGAATCACCCGCCCCGAAGAGTCGAGACCGGCAGTGCTCGATACGGAGACGACCTGTCCGGCCCCATTGTCCCAGGGAAACCGCTGAGCAAATAGAATGTCGGCGAAGGCTCCCGGACCACATTTCTCCAGGAGCTCGGTCGGTACGCCAAGCGAGAGCCCCTCGGGGCGGAGCTTCGGGTCGAGAATCTCCCGCAGCGGCCGGATCGTCTCGCCGTCGCTCGCGAAAATGTCGTCGCTCTGTTCTCGATTGGGGAGAATCCAGTACGCATGCATCGCACTCACGCCGCCTTCTTCCGTTTCGCCGTCTCGTGGAACGCAGAATACACGGAACGAAGAACGTCATTGATTGCAAGGGTGTAGATCCGCTTGTTCTTCATCGAGATCAACGTCGTGCCACTGTATCTCGCCTCGTACGGATGCAGCACTTTCCTGACTGTTCTGTCTAGTGCGCGGAGCTCCTCCGCGAGCCCCCGAGCCAGAGCTGCGTAGTCGGTCTGACTCTCGATCTCCTCGTCGATCTTGTTGATCAAGATGTGAAGAAGAGCTTCGGGTTTGATGTGCGGCATCGCGGTCAGGAGCCAATCGAGATCTTGTCGAATGCGACGGCCTTTGAGAAAGTGTTTTTTGGTCAGATCCGCAATGGTCATCATGTAGAAGACCACGTCGGCATCTTTGCAAGCGGCAAGCCACCCAGATGGCGCATCGCGGTAGTCGGTCTCGCCGCCGATGTTGATCACGCCTTTGCAGGTGATATCGACGACCTGACGATGCGAGAGTGCCAGCTTCACGCTGAAGGACCTGACCTTCTCGCCCATCGGGGAGTTGGCATGGATCGCAGGAATCTCCCGGTTCTGCAGCCGCGCCAGAAAGCTGTCCTTTCCGCTTGCCGTCGGACCGATCACCGCGATCTTCTTGCCCGACCACCAGTCGCGCGCCGCTTTCACCAAACGAACGGCGTGCTTCCGCATGCCCGGAAAGGACGCCAGGAGCAAGAACATACGAAACACCGTCATCGCGGGAAGCGGCATCGCGCTCATCCTCGCCCGCTCGCGGTCAAGAGTCCCGGCGGATCGCGCGACGCGATCGTCGAGGGAGGCGGATCCCTGGCGGTTGACGTGGCCTCGCCCTCAAACTCAGGCCGGGGATTGCGTGCCGGTGTCTCGAGAAGCGGAGTGGTTCCCACCAGCACCGCCAAGAGGGTGGCCCCATTGTTGATGATGGCCGCGATCGACGGACTAATGAACCCGAACGCCCCCAGGGCAATCGCAATGGCGTTCGGTACGATGATTAGCCCCAGGTTTTGCCGGACACTGGACATGGCTCGGTCGCTAATCCGAAACGCTTTTTCGAGTCGTGAGAGACCGCCGTCGAGCAAGACGACGTCGGCGGTCTCGAGTGCGACGTCGGTGCTGCCAGCGATCGAAATTCCCACGTCCGCCGAAGCCAAGGCGGGCGCGTCGTTGATGCCGTCGCCCACCATGGCGACGACGCAGCCCTCCGCCCGCATTCGTCTCACATACTGTGCTTTCTGCTCCGGGAGGAGACCGCCTACGGCGTCGTCGATTCCCACTGCACGGGCAACGCTCTTGACCACTGCGGGGCCGTCGCCCGAGAGGAGCACGACCCTTCGCCGGCCGTTGCCTCGCAACGCGCTCACGATGGCCGCGCTCTCAGGACGAGTGCCGTCGGAGTAGCCGACCAGTCCAACGACTCTCCCGTCGACTGCGACACAAACGCTTGAGATGCACTCGCTCTTGAGACGGGCCAGGCGCCGCTTGAGCCTGGGACCGATTCGCAGCTTTTGGCTTTCTATCCACGTGGCGCGGCCGACTCGCACGCGACGGCCTCCGACCCGCGCGGACAGTCCGAGTCCCACCGCGTACTCAACGCTTCCTGGCTCCGGCTCGACCGGCCTAATGCGTTTCTCTCTCGCGTAGGCTTTTAGTGCTCTTGCGACTGGGTGGTCGTAGTTGGCCTCCGCGGAAGCACACCACTTGATGAGGGTCGACGCTTTGATGCCGTTGGCGGTCACCACCTCGACCACTTCGGGCACGCCGCTCGTGAGCGTACCGGTCTTGTCGAAGATGATGACGTCGGTCTTCGAGAGTCGCTCCAGGTACTGAGCGCCTTTGAACAGCACACCCTCGCGCGCCGCAAGCGCCATGGCGGTCAGCGCACTCGTCGGTACCGCGACGCGGATGCCGGTTCCGAAGTCGGTGATGAGCACGCACACCGCGCGGGTCACGTCGGAAGCCAAAGCAGCAGCGAGCCAAGCGACACCGAACGTCGGAAGGACGAGCTTGCTCGCAAAGTCCAGCGCATCGCGCTGCAGCGTGAGCGGCTTCGATCCGACGGTGTTCAAGATTCTCTCGATCTTCGCGGCCTCGGTATTCTTGCCGGAGGACTTCACCTCGACGAGGACTTGACCTTCGACGACGACCGTAGAAGCGAACACCGAATCGCCCGCCTTCTTCGAAAGCAGATGCGACTCGCCCGTGAGCGCCTTTTCGTCCACCTCCGCCAGTCCCGAGACGACCCTGCCATCGGCGACGATGCCGTGCCCCGTGGGGACGATGAAATGGTCACCCACGTGAAGATCGGCGACCGGTACGGTTTCGGTGCGACCATCGGGGCGAACCCGGATCGCTCCTTGCTCTCTGCGCTGCATCAACATCGAGAGCGCAGAGCGCGCATTGTTGGCAGAGACGTCGATCAAAAGGTCGCCTACCCCCACCATCCAGATGACGAAGGCGGCGGTAGTAGGCCGCCCGGTGGCGAGCGCTGCAAACGTCGCCGCTACATCGAGAAGATCGATGCTGATCGTCCCTTCGCGGAGCGCGGCAATGCTGCGATGAATGGGGCGAAATGTGTTCAGCGCAATTCCTAAGGCGAGCCAAGGGAAAGACGCCGACCGCGTGATGCAGAGGAGGAGAACCCAGGTGTCCGCCAAAGCGCCGCCCCACCGAATCGGAGTGGGCTTGTGCCATTCGCGCGCCCATTCCGCTGGTTCGCTCTTCAACAGCGCTTCCAGAATCAGTCCTTCGGTTACTTTTTCGGGGTCGTAGACCACCAGGGTCGTGCGGCCGCCGGGAAGGTGCTTTGTATGCTTCACCCCCGGGAGCCCGGCCGTCAGCATCGTCAGCGTAGCGAGCTGACGTTCATTGATGCCGGTCACTCTGAGACGGACACGTCCTTTCAGTGAGTGCACCGGCTGGAGGTCGAACGGCTCGGCGGCGCGGCTGCGGTTGAGCGTGTGGACCGTGTCTCGCAGACTGCGAACGAATCGACCAGGGAGAGCCGTTCCGTCGTCGTAAGCGACGTGGAAGGCTCCGGTACCTATTCGCTGTTCGTACCCAGTTACGTCGATCCGGTCAGCCAGCCACGCTTCGAGGGCGCTTGCCTCGGCGGAACCCTTACGCACGCCAACGACAGAGGCGCGACCGCGACCCCTCTGAAAGACCGACAGCTCCGCTGTCATGGAGCATCGGCACTCTTGTTGCCAGAGCTACCCCTCTCTTCCTTTTGCCGGGCGACTCTTTCGCGGACTCGCGCTTCTCTTCGATGCCACTGCATGAAGATGCGGTAGCTGTGATAGAGAGCGCTATCCCAGCGTGGCAGGCGACCACGGTCCTCGTCAAGCACGAAGGACACGACGGAGGTTGCGGCGAGCGCGGCCGGCACCAATTCTCGCAGGTCCGCCCTTTCGCCCGCCAACTGACTGACGATCTGGTTGACGCCCTGCACAGTATCGAGGAACGCAGTCACCAGCTCTTGGCGATTCACGTTGCTGCTGGTCGAGTTCTCGACGCCTCGCAATCCCGCGCCCTTCGCTATATGGTCGAGAAGATCATCGGCTTCGACCGTGCCGGGATCGTACTCGACGACGACGCTTCCGGTCTTGGGGTTGTGAGACCAGGAGCGAAACCCATGAGCAGCCTTGGCTGCGGCCTGCGCCGCGGCCACCACCGAGCTGTCGTGTGCCGGCTGGGCGAATGCGCCAGCTTGAATGCGCAGATATCCTGGATGATGGTGCACGAGGCGTAGCGGTTCATCGACGCGCTCGCGCCGCTCGAGGCTCTCGGGACCCGAGGCTGCGCGCGGGTCCTCTTGGCCGGATGGGCTCACGCTTCCTCGTTCGGCGTCCGAGCCTCGTGCTCAGATCCGCTCGTAGCCCCATTCGGGCCGGAGATGTCCAGCTCAACTCTCGAGCGAGCCTCTGCCAGCATGTCTTCCAGACGCTCGCCCTCGACTGCGGCCCAGCGGCTTACCCTCTCCTTGGCGGTCATCGCGATCTCCAGAAGCTTCACGCCAACACTTTGGGGGGAGTCCGAGAGACTTCTGGCGGCCCAGCCGCCGACAAATCCGACGCCGAATGTGAGTGCCGACTTGATGTTCGAGTCCATAATCATCTCCTGTCACGCCGAAATCGTCGGCGCGTGTTTGACTCGGACTACTGCGTTTGTCACGCCTTGTCCCCGTCGTGTCCGACCGCATGGTCCTTTCGTTGTTCACTCAGCCCGCGGTACGCGAGGTAGGCCGCCGCCCCAGCGAGCGCGGCCGGTCCCACTCCGACGACGGCAGCAGCAAGCAGGCCCCCGCCCGCTGCTGCTGCGACGCCGGCTGCGATGCGCTGCCACGAACCGGTCGGCAACAAGCCTTCGACCGTCATGGATGCCGCGTCATCATGCTTGCGCGCCACCTTGTGGATGGGGGCCGACTTCTGGCTGTGCCCTGCCGTTTCCTTGTTCATAACTATCTCCTCGTTGGTTCTGAGTGTCGACGTATGTCGCTGCACCCTTCCATAAGACGTCGTCCATTAAGGTGGCGTAAAATCGGATAACCCGCAGCGAGCAGAGGGCATGGACCGCCGTCATCGCGGCGCTCCTCGTCGGGATGGTCGCATTCGCCTTGCAGCTCGGCCGCTCCGACGAGCCGAGCACGGCACGCGTCGCAGCCGTACGTACGTTGAAGACACGAGACTCGAGCGCGGGCGCGACGTCCAACGTACTCTGGTGTGCGTATGGCTCCCGTTCTCGCCCTCGTGGCTGCCTTGGTCCTCGTCGCCGTGAACGGCGCCCTCGTCGCGGCGGAGTTCGCGATGGTCCGGGTGCGAAGGACGCGCCTCGAGGAGCTCGCCGGAGAGGGAAGGGAGCAGGCAAAGGAAGCGATCATTCTGGTGGACAGAGTGAGCGACTACCTGGCGACGACCCAGGTGGGGATTACCGCCGCGAGCCTCGGGGTCGGATGGCTCGGCGAAGGAGCGTTCGCGCGACTCATGCAGGGTCTCTGGCCGAGGGCTGCGTCGAATGTCGTCGTGCATGGCGTCGCCGCATCGCTCGCCTTTGGGTTCTTCGCGATGTTGCAGGTGGTGGTGGGCGAGCTCGTCCCGAAAAATCTCGCCATCGCGGGCGCCGACCACCTGCTCTTGAAGATCGCGGGTCCGCTGCGCGTCGCGCACGTCGTGCTCGGGCCGCTCTCGCGACTCCTCACGAGACTCGCCGGATCAATCCAGCGGCTCCTGGGTCACACGAACGCTCCGCCACTACCCCTCTCCGAATCCGAGCTCAAGCTGATCCTCTCCGATTCGCAGGAAGGCGGCGTGATCACGGAAGGAGAAGCCAAGATCATCCTGCGCGCCTTCGAGTTTGCCGACAAGCGCGCCGAAGAGATCATGGTTCCCATCGAGGCCGTCGATTACATTTCGCGATCTCGCACGTTCGATGAAAACCTCCGTATCGCCGAGGTGAACATGCACGCCCGTCTTCCGCTCTGCGAAGCCGGGCCGGACTCGGTGATCGGCATCGTCGCCATGAAGGACGTCTGGCCGCTCCTCCGCTCCCGGAGGTCCAACGCCATCTTCGAGCACGCGAGGCGGCCCTTGACCAAGGTCGCGTGCGATCTCTCCCAGGAAGTGATCCTCCGCCGCCTTCAGCAAGACGGCGCCCAGATGGGCGTCGTCCGAGACTCGAGCGATCGCACGACGCTCGGCATCGTCACGCTGGAGGACGTGCTCGAGTCCCTCGTCGGTGACGTGCGCGAGGCGCGCCTCGCGCCGCTGCGTGGCGGCGAAAAGGAGGCTCCTCCGTAGCGGCCCGCGGCCGAGGGAGCGGCGTGAACTTCGCCCTCTTCAGCCGGCACGCGACCGGCGTCCGCCTTGACTTCTTCGATCGCGCCGAGGACGCCGCGCCGAGCCGCACGGTCAGCGAGGGCTTGGCGTGCGCGATCGGCCGTCGCTGGTTTCGCCGCTCCTGAGTCTCACCACGCTCGGCGAGCAACCGGTACATGGTTCTGACGGAGGCCAGGTAGACGCCGCGACTGAGCAGCGTGGCGTACACCTCGTGCGGCGGCTGGTCGACAAACTCCGGACTGTGCAGGACGTCCACCACAGCACCGCGTTCCTCGTCGCTGAGTCGTCGCGGGCTCGGCGCGCGCGAATGCAACGGCGGCGGCGGCGAAGGGCGCGTGTTCCGATAGACCGTCGCACGACTGACTCCGACCGCATCGCACGCGCGGAGAATGGGGACCGCCGGATCGTCGAGTTCTTCGATGAGGTCCATCACTCCTCTTCGGTGTTCGTCGGAAGGGCGATCCCCAGCAGTTCGTGCGCTTTTTTTTGGAGAGTCACCAGCGCCTTGAGGATGTGCACTTCGCGCTCAAGGTGGGCGTTGCGTTTGAGCAGCTCGGCGTTGCGCTTGTCCTTGGCGTCCAGCTTCGGTTTGCGGCCTGGCTTGCGCGCCTCGAGAGCTCCGAGCTCCCTCGCTCCGAGCTGCGTCCGCCAGCTCGAGAGCAGCGAGCTGTAGATGCCCTCCTCGCGCAACATCGCCTCCAGCGCACCCCGCTGGCCGCTCGCCAGGCAGGCGTCCGCTCGCTTCACGATGCGCAGCTTCTCCGCCGCCGAGAACGTTCGTCGAGGTCGGCTCGGCATCGTCTCCACGGCGCTCCCGCCTGCGCTACGAGCGCGCTCACGCTGCTCGCTCTCCGGGCTCTTCTCTTGGTCTCTCACGGGCATCGGCTTCGGCACGGTCGTCGGTCCAGTCTCCGCCCATCGGCACATAGGTTTCCAGGGGGAACTGTCTCACGCGACGTTGGCACAGGGGGTGGCGCCGCCACGGCCTACTACAAAGCGCAGGCCCCCGATCACAAGCCTGGTGAGGGCGCGAAGGTTCGAGAGTGAGCACCCACGCCGTATTGACCTAGTCAACCGTCACCGGGTGCTTGCGCCGAACATTCGGCACCGAGCCCACGTCTCTGGCCAGCGCACGAAGACGTCCCGCCCGCAGTCCGGGCAGGGGACGACGGCGATAACGTGGGGCGCGCGCCAGAGGAAGACCAGCCAACTCATCGCCGGAAGATCAGCGTGTAGGAAATCCTAGGCTTCATCGTGCGTCAGGGACCGCGGGGGACGCAACGTAACGCCCACCCCACGCCTTTCCCGTTCGGGTCGCGCTGGAACGCCGACCACGTTGAGGGCGGGACTTCCGAAGTCCTCGCGAGCGCCCAGGGGAACAGCAACCTCGGCATCACGACCGACGAGGCGAACGTCTACTGGGCCGCCGGCGATCTGGGCGCGATCGCGAAGACTCCGATCGGGGGTGGAGCGGTCACGCTCATCGCCACCGGGCAGACCCATCCGAGCGGCATCGCCGCCGACGCCACGAGCGTCTACTGGTCCACTGGCGATGGCATCGTGAAGATCGCCAAGTGACCCGCGGTCCGCGCGCTCGCACGACGACTCGCCTGGAGCCACGGCCGCTCCTCGCGCTAGTCTGCCGGCCCCATGTCGAACCCCACCGCCATTCTCGAGACGTCCCTTGGCAACATCACCGTCGAGCTCTTCGCGGACAAGATGCCGCTCACGGCGGGCAACTTCGTCAAGCTCGCGAAGAGCGGCTTCTACGACGGCCTGCACTTCCACCGTGTGATCAACGGCTTCATGCTCCAGTTCGGCTGTCCTCACAGCAAGGATCCGAAGAGCCGGCACGCCGGCACGGGCGATGGTCCGGACGGCACCATCAAAGACGAACACCCCGCGGACGCGAAGCTCTCGAACGAGCCAGGCACGCTGTCGATGGCGAACACGGGTGACCCGAACACGGGGAGTTGCCAGTTCTTCGTCAACACCGTGCACAACGCCTATCTCGACTGGTTCACGCCCGGCTCGAAGCACCCCGTGTTCGGCAAGGTGGTCTCCGGCATGGACGTCGTGACGAAGATCGAGAAGACCCCGACGGACGGCGACGACCGCCCGCGCACGCCGGTGAAGATGGTTCGCGTGACGGTTCAAGAGGCCGTGTAGCGAGGGTGACCGTCCGGTGAGCTACTTTAGCGGCCGCCTTCAGCGAGCCACGCCGCGAGCGCCGCGCCGGTGGTGGCCGCGTCCTCCATCGCGGGCAAATGACGCGTGCCCGGAATGTGTAGCGCTCGGCCCCGCGGTATCCGGGCTGCCTGCTCGCGCGCGGTCTCGATGGGCAACATGGCGTCGTCGCCTGTCATGAGCAAGGTCGGTACGTCGATGCGCTCGAGGCGATCGAGCAGGCTCGGGCGACGGAGCATCAACGAGGCCATCGCGCGCTGCATGCCGCGGCGCGGGGGCCGGTTCACGGCGTCGAGCACATAGCGAACGGCCTCCGGATCGTTGGCCCGCGTGCGGGGATCGAGCATCGCGCCGAGGAGCGCGGATGCCACGGGGCCCCCGCGCGCCCGTCACGCCGAAGAGGCCAACGAGGAGCCGCAGCTTGGCCACACCGCTCGGCGGTTGCATCGGAGAGCCGATGGCCACGAGGCTTCGGATTCGATCCGCGCGCCGTGCAGCCAGGACGGCGCCGACGTGCCCGCCCCACGCGCTGCCAATCCAGTCGGCGGAGCGAATCGAGAGCGCATCCATGACCTCGACAGCCGCGTCGGCGCACGCCTCGAGATCATAGGGGTGCGCCCGGGCGGTCCGCCGCTTCGCCCGTGGTCGGGGCCGTCGAGGACGAACGTTCTTCGCCCCGCGGAGACGTGCGGCAGCACCCGGTCGCAGCTCGCGCCGTCGACGAACAGGCTGTGCCAGAAGACGAGCGGTTCGCCTTCGCCTCGCTCCCTCACCGAAAGCTCGCCGAGCCGCGTGGGGATGCGCAGAACGTTCGTCGTCGGGATCATGGGGTGTCCCGAGCCTTACCCCACTGCCGCCGCGATGACACGCTCGGCCGGTGGCATCTTGGGAGTACATAGCGCATGACCGTCCGGCGCGCGTAAGCGTCGCAATCGGCCAGCGGCTCGACGGGAAAGGACCCGTGCTCTCTCCTCACGAAAGAAGAGGTGGGCCAGGTGTTGGGCGTGGCGGTCGCCGCGCCGACGCGCGACGGGTCCAACTGCAACTACGTGGCCTCTGCGGCCAGCGCGCCAGTCTGACCGAACCCTGCGAGCTGCACGGCTTCGCCGATGCCGAGCGCGGGCCCCTCGTCGAGCGGTCACAGGACCTTCACGAGGCCCCCAGCGTCGGCGATCCGCCGCGCCGGCCGGCCGCCTTTCATCGTGAATACGCTCCTCCGCCGCACTTGCCCGGCACGCCGCCCCCACCGCACGTCTGGGGCGCGACGCACGGACCGCACTGGATCAGATTGCCGCAGCCGTCCCCAGTCGGCCCGCATACGATGCCCTCGTCCGCGCACGTTCGCGGCGTGCACGAGCCGCCCCCGCCGCACTGGCTCGGCGTCCCGCCCCCGCCGCAGGTCATGGGGGCGACGCAGGTTCCGCAATCGAGCGTGCCTCCGCAGCCGTCGCCCGTCACGCCGCACGTCGCGTTCTGGTCGGCGCAGGTCTCGGGGTGGCACAGGTTCCCCCCTCCGCACTGCCCGGGAACGCCTCCGCCCCCACACGTCTGGGGCGGCACGCACGCTCCGCACTGCAGCAGATTGCCGCAGCCGTCTCCCGCGGGACCGCACGCGATCTGCTCCCTGGCGCACGTCGACGGCGCGCACGCGCCCCCGCCGCCGCATTGACCCGCGACCCCGCCCCCGCCGCACGTCTGAGGGGCGGCACAGACGCCGCAATCCAGCGCGCCGCCGCAGCCATCGCCGGCAGGACCGCACGTGAGCTGCTGGTCCGCGCACGTCCGCGGTGTGCAGCCGGCCGGCGGTGCTCCACCTGCACACGAGGCCAGGTTCCAGATCATGTATTCGAGCACGCGGCCTTGCGCCGTCAGCGCCGCCTTGTCGCACTCCTGCGGAAACACGACGCCGTTCGTGTTCGTCTGATTGACGACGTGAAAGTCGCTGAAGATGGCGTGACCGCACGAGTTCACGTCGAACGTGAAGTGGAGCAGCGTGCGGGCGCTCGCGCCCGATTGATTCGGATCCGTCCCGTCAATCCAGTCGACGGACGAGCCGAGGACGCCGTCGACGTCGTGGCGGGCGGCTTGAATCGTGACCGTCGCAGGGTTCGGCGGCGCGGCCGCGGGATTCGACCCGTTGAGGGCTCCGACGTAGTTGAGCCACTCGACGAACAGTCCCGGAGGCGTGGCCACGGGCGGAGGCACGGACCTACTGACGTTCCCGGTGAAGGGTGTGTAGTTCGGATTCGTGTCGGAGTTGACGTCCCAGAGGGCGGTGCTCGCGAAGAGATCGTTCTGGAAGAGCCACGTGTAGCTGAAGTGGGTCGCGAAGAAGTGCCCGCCCGACTGCGCGTACGTCACCAAGTTGGCGAGGGGGCCCGCGGCCTTGAAGTACTCGGCACCCCAGCACGGCAGCATGATCTGGTCGTAGTTCATGTACGTGCCGCCGCTCGACGGGCCGGCCGCCCCGGACCCCAGCAGGGTCGACTCGTCGGGTTGCGCCTGATGCTTCGGCGCCGCAATGTACGCGCCGGGCCCGTGCCCGTCCGTGTCCGCGGTTCCAGGCCCCGCGCTGTAAAGGTGAATCCGGCCCGGCGACGCCGCGACATTCGTCGTGAATTGACCCTGGTCGACGCCCATCTTGAGCAGGATGCACTCGAGCGTGTCCACGGCCCCCGTCGAGATCGCCGTCAGCGGGATGTCGCTCGTGGCGCTCTCGACGCTCGGCATGGAGAGCGTCCCCACCTGGTTTGGCGCGCACGGTGTCGCGATGACGAAGGAGAACTGTCGCCGCCACCGGCCGAGCTGGATCACGATCGGAATGGCGTCCGATCCGTTCTTGCTGACCGGCACGTTCGTCAGGGTGAACGTGCCGTCGAAGCTCGTCGTCGTGGACACGAGGGGATCGCCCGACACGTCCGCGCTGCACGTGCCGCAGTGCACGCCCGGCGCGAAGGGCTGCACGGGCGCGTTCGGGATGTAGACGAGCACCCCGGGCACCGGATCGGGCACGGTGTTCGCCGGCACCCAGCTCGAGATCGCGGCGCGCACGGTACCCGTGATCGTCGTCGTCCCTGCCGTGCACGTCGCTCGCTGCGCGCAGAGGCCGGTGCACGTGGGGCCGACCCCGCAGACGCCGGGCTGTCCCGCAGCTCCGCAGGCTTGGCCCGCGGGGCAGGTGGCGCCACAATCGAGCGCGTTCCCGCAGCCGTCGCCCGCCGGGCCGCAGGTGAAGCCCTGGCTGGCGCATGTTCGTGGCGTGCAGGCCGAGGGGCCCGCGTTGCCACCGCACACGTTGAAGCCGCCGCCCCCGCAGTACGTCGGGGATGGGCAGCCGCCCGCGGTTCGACAGTCGAGGACCCCTCCGCATCCGTCCCCGGCGAAGCCGCAGGTGTACCCGAGGGCCGCGCACGTGGTCGGCGTGCAGACCGGGCCGCCGTCGGGCGAGGCAGACGTGCCGGCGCCGCACCGGCTGAAGCCGCCGCCGCCGCAGTAGGTCGGCGAGGGACAGCCGGCCCCGCAGTCGATCGTCCCGCCGCACCCGTCGCCGTTGACGCCGCACGTGTAGCCGAGGCTGGCGCACGTCTTCGGAGTGCAGCCCGTTCCCGCGTCGCCGGAGGCCGGTGCGTCCCCGCACTGGCTGAAGCCGCCGCCGCCGCAGTAGTTGGGCGACGCGCACGTCCCGCACTGGAGCGTGTCGTTGCACCCGTCACCGTTCCAGCCGCAGCTGTAGCCGAGATCGGCGCACGACCTCGACGGGCACACGCCGCCACCCCCGTCGGGCGATCCGAAGGTCGGGCCGTCGAACGTCACAGATCCGTCGAGAGGCGCCGACAGGTCCGACGACGACCCCCCGCACGAGGCCACGACCACGAGACTGGACAAGGCGAAGAGGACGCCCCACCACCGGACCACGCTTCGCCAAACCATCTTCGTCTCCACCGTCTTCGGGTGCGGGGCGTCACTCGTTCCATGCCTGTGCGATCAGGGCTGCAACGTCACCCACGACGGCAGCGTCGACGACGAATACGGATGACCGTTGTTCGGCGGATGCAGCTGGATGTTGCCGCCGCTCAGCGTCGCCTCGGCGTCGTAGAGGATCGCGCCGGACTGATTGGGGCCGCTCAGGCTCCGGATCGTGACGTGGTAGAGGTCCGGGCCGCCGCTCTTGGCCCCTTTCCCTTCGCCGTGGTCGTCGACGACGACGTCGAACCAGTACCCGTCCGCCCATGCGTTGTTCGCGAAGACGCGCGCCGGGCCGCCGAAATAGGCCTGGTTCATGATGAAGTCGTGGTGCGGCCCGTTGTCCGCCCCCGGCCCGGGCTCGTCGACGTGCCGGCAATAGAGGTAGCTCGGCTCGCCGTGCATGTTGAGGCCCGAGCCGTGATCGACGTTCTCCCATTGGCCGCGGACCGCGCCGCTCTTCATGGGCATCGCGTTCCCGCCGAAGCTGTCCTGACCCGACGCGGGATCGATGAAGCCTCCACCGGTCACCCAGCAGCCGCCGCTTGAAGGCGGCACGCAGTCGTCCGTGGTCGTGTCGGGCACGCACGCCCCGCACGCGCTCGGATGGGTGCCTTCGCTGCACTGCGGAGGCTGGGTGCAGGCGACGAGACCCTCTTCCGTATCGCAGGTGTAGGGCGGGGGCTGGTCGGTGCCTCCGTCCGAGCCCTCGCCGGGCGGGTTCGTCGAGGGAGGCGGGCCGGTCACGGGCGGCGCGGCGGCGTCTTCGCCGGCGTCGGAGCCGCCTTTGCCAGGCGGGTTGCCAGGCGGTTTGCCGCCACCGTTCCCGTGGCCGTGTCCTGGCGTGCCCGCATCGTCACCGCTCGTGGATGGCGGCGGCGATCCCGCCTCGTCGCTTGGTGGCGTCGGCGTTGCCGCGTCGCTCTGCGGCGGCGGACTGTCCTCGGCGGGAGGAGCGGCGTCCGCGCCGGGAGGAGAATTCGCAGGCGGGGTTGGGCCCGCGTCCGCGGATGAATCATCGCCCGGCGACGCGTCGTCTGCCGGAGGCGGGGCGTCTTCTGCGGGCGGCGGACACTGCGGACTCGTCGAGCCGGTCCCGGGGCACGTGTAACTTCCGCCGAGGGTGGCCGCCGCGGCTTGCGTGCGGCTATCGGCCGACGTGCATTGAAACGCGGTCCCATTCGGGACGGCGGTGCTGCCGCAGGCCCACGCGACGGGGGGCGTCGGAGCGTTGCTTCCGCACCCGATGCCCGCCGTCGCCGAGACCAGCAGCCAAACCGTCGTCTTCGTTCTGATGTGCATTCGCGGCTCCTCGCGGGGCAGCACCAGAGCAACCGGGGTGCCGTCGACGATCTCTCGCAGATCGAGGCCTCGGCCCTCCCGGACATGGTCACGCAACTGACCACATTGGGCACTCATCCGCGCTCGCCTGGTAACTCGAGCTATCAGGCCAAGAGGGGGTGCCCATCCTCGGCTTCGGGATCGAGCAGGTGCTCAGGCGGGCGCGCCGCCGGCCGCCCGCGGAGATCCTGTCGAACGTCGCGCTTCGCTCCGGGGTCACACGGGTCGAGATCGCGCGGCCGAGCGGGTTCGTGTTCGGCGCCGGCGACTACGCGTTCCTTCGCATCCCCGCCCTCGCGCGCGGCCACGAGAGCCCGAAGCTCCTCGGTGACCGCACCGAACGTGCGCGTCTCCGACTCCCGACCTCGACCCACCGCACGCAGCTGTCAGAGCGCAGCAGGGCCGGGCAGTGTGCGATATTAACCATTATTTAACTCCCCTCCGGTTCGTCGAGGGGACATCGTGGTTCTTAGGCGGCGCGCTGCGGCTCAAGCGGTCGTCGACTGCAACGATTGTGGCCGGTACTGGTGTCGGCCGCAGTTGATCGCCACTTTGAGGTCCCCCTCGATGGCAGGTCGGCGACCCCTTGAGCCGCAGCGCCGGGAGAGCTGGCCCGCGGCATACGCAGGATCCCGCTCCGCCGGCGCACCCGTCAGGTTGCCTTGACGTACGGGCGCTGCTTCTGACGAACGATTAGCACGGGGCAGGGCGCGCTCTTCGCTACCTTGGCCGCGACGGATCCGAGCAGGAGCCTCTCGAGCCCCATGCGGTCGAGCGTCCCGACGAGTACGAGGTCCGCGTTGATGGCGCGCGCGCACCTCAGCACCTGTTCGGCGGGGTCGCCTTCGGCGAAATGGCTGGTCACGGAGCCCGGGAACTGCCGCCGCGCCATGCGCACGTGAAAGTCGAGATGGCTCCGCGCCTCGGCCCTGAGGTCTTCGGAGCGGAGGCCCACTCTGGCGGGTCGGTCGAAGGGACCCGCGCGGAATACGTGAACGAGGTGCAGTTGCGCGTTCGACCAGGTCCGCCGCGCGATCCGCGCCGCCAGGTCGACGATCCGGGTGGTTAGCGTCGAGATGTCGACGGCGGCCAATACGATCGTGACCTCTTGTTCTTCGCGTGAGGCCTCCACATCCTCTGCGTCCGTCATTGCCGATGTATACAATGGCATCTGGCTGCTGGACACATCGGCGTGCTAATGGCACTCGGATATCCGGTATGTCGTCGGAGGGCTTTCCCGCGTGGTCGATGGTGCCCTTCCCGGCACTCGTCCTGGCGATCGCGGTATTGCCCATTGTGGCGCCGCGCGCCTGGGAACGGCGCTCTTTCCAGGTCTTGGTCATCGGTCTGTGCGCGGTCCCGGTCATCGGTCTCTTCGTGACGACGGCGAGGCTCCACGACCTGGCCGTGGCGACGACTTCGTACCTCTCTTTCGTTGCGACGCTCGGAGCCCTCTACATCACGTCGGGCGGCGTTCATATCTCAGGGGACATCGAGGCCAAACCGTCCACGAACGTGGCGTTGCTACTGGTAGGGTCCGTGCTCGCAAGCCTCGTCGGGACCACGGGCGCGAGCATGCTGATGATCCGGCCCGTGCTGCGTACCAATCGCCAGCGCGAGAATCGGGCGCACCTAGTCCCGTTCTTCATCCTGGCAGTCGCCAACGCAGGTGGCCTCTTGACGCCGCTTGGCGATCCTCCGCTGCTCGTCGGCTACATCGGAGGCGTTCCGTTCTTCTGGACGCTCCGGCTCTTCCCGGCGTGGCTTCTGTACGTGGGGTCGGCCGCGTTTGGGCTCTATGTGGCCGACCGGCGCGCCTATGCGCGGGAGCCCGCCGTCGCGCTGGCGAAGGACAGGGCGGAGGTCGAGCCGATTGCCGTCGAGGGCCGCCGGAACGTGGCTCTGATGATCGCGATCGTGCCGGCCGCGATGCTTCCCCTCGGTTATCGGGAGGCCGCCATGGTCGCGATCGCGATCGCCTCGCTGGTCTTGACTCCGCGTGCCGTGCACGAGGCCAACGCTTTCACGTTCGCCCCCATCATCGATGTCGCCCTCATCTTCGCCGGGCTCTTCGCGTCGCTCGGTCCGATTGAGGCCGCTTTGGCGACCGCAGCGCCATCCCTTCCGGTGCAGAAGAGCTGGCAGCTGTTCTGGGCGTCGGGATTGCTCTCGTCGGTCCTCGACAATGCCCCGACCTACACGGCCTTCGCGGCCCTCGCGAAGGGCCTGAGCGCCGCGGGAACCAACCTAGTGGCGGGGGTGACGCCGATAAAGCTTGCCGCCGTGAGCATCGGCAGCGTCGTGATGGGAGCGACCACGTACATCGGCAACGGCCCCAACCTCATGATCAAGGCGATTGCCGAGCGCGAGCGCTTCCCGACGCCGAGCTTCTTTCGGTACGCGATCTTCGCGTTCGCGATGATGCTCCCGGCGCATCTGATCACGACGATCGTGTTCATGATCCTGGATCGCTGAATCTCGGGGCCGCGGCGGCCGGAGATCTCGTGCCGATGGCTGGGTGAGCGAGATGTTAATGACTTGTTAATTCGCTTTGAAACGGAAGCGATACATGACGCCGGTTAGTTTCACGGGCGCAATACAGCTCAGCTCGAAGGTCCTACCTACCCGGGAGCGGCGTCTCCGACTCGGACCGGGAGCGACCGTAAGGTTCGATTCGAGACGGTTCTGATCTGGCTGAACGGCCGCAAACAAAGACGACGCAGCTAACGCGCTGCGGAAGGGTTCGTGCGCTCTCTTGCCACGGTTTCATGCCGGGGGATGCCGAGCGCTGTGTCATGTAGCCGAGGACCGCGGGGCGAAACAAACAGGGAGATCAACGGATCATGTGGCAGCAGTACACGAAAACATTCCGGGGAATGCAGATCGCGATCTGGCTCGTCACAGTCGCGGTTCTCGTTCTCACCCGGAGGGGAACCACTGCCGCCTGGTTCTTCGTGATGATGCAGGGCGGCGCGATTTATGGCGCGATGTTGGGCGCCCGGCTCAAGAGGCTCTTCGGAGGCTCTCGAACGGGCAGGCTCCCACCCCGCCGTGCCTGAGTCTGTTTGTCACGAGCACCGGGACGTCATGGGTGCGCGAAACGTGAGCCCGCGACCGGTGGAGTCACTTATAGAAAGAGGGTAGAGGTATGTTGAATCTCGTTCGCCGCCAACGTCGCTGGTTAGGGCTCATCGCGCTCGGCGCGCTGATGCTCAGTCTTTTCACAACGCTCACGGCGACGCGCGCGTTCGCCGACGCGCCGCCGGCGGCATCAGCAGCAGCGTCGGCATCGGCAGCCGCGCCGCCACCTTTGCCGGGCTATTTTTCAGGCGCGAACGATACTACCGGGAAGCCGCCGACGTGGCCCGATCCGACCGGGGGCGCCGCAGGCGTGTGGGCAACCCCCGCCGGGGACGGCAAGGGCGACGTGCCCAGCACGCTCGGGCCGGCCGATCTGTACGACCGGATCGCTCACAACATGTTCTCCATCAACATGGTTTGGGCGATGGTCACGGGCTTCCTGGTCATGTTCATGCAGGCCGGATTCGCGATGGTGGAGACCGGCATGTGCCGCGCCAAGAACGCGGGTCACACCATCGCCATGAACTTCATGATCTACCCGCTGGGTTGCCTGGGCTTCTGGGTCTACGGCTTCGCGTTCGGCTGGGGCAACTGGTTCAACGGACCGGTCCCGCCCGGCTGGTACTCGTCGCTCGGTCCGGGCACTTCCGTGCTCAACCAGGGCATCGTGCTGGCCGGAAGATACGGCGTCCTCGGCACCAAGGGCTTCTGTCTTGGTTCCTCGGTGGCGGACACCGCCGTTCTCGGGCTGTTCTTCTTCATGATGGTGTTCATGGACACCACGGCCACCATCCCCACCGGCGCGATGGCCGAACGCTGGGCGTGGAAGAACTTCGTGATCTACGGCCTGTGGATTGCGCTGCCCTATTGCATCTACGCGAACTGGCTCTGGGGAGGCGGCTGGCTGGCTCAGGGCGGCGTCAACTGGCACCTCGGCCACGGCGCCGTCGACTTCGCCGGGTCTGGCGTCGTGCACGGGATGGGGGGCATCATCGCCCTGGCGGGCGCGATCGTCATAGGACCGCGTATAGGCAAGTACATCGACGGTAAGTCACAGGTGATCCCGGCTCATCACATTCCGATGGCCCTCGTCGGTTGCTTCATCCTGGCGTTCGGCTGGTTCGGATTCAACCCCGGCTCGACGCTCAGCGGCACCGACCTGCGCATCGCCTTCATCGTCGTCAACACCATGCTGGCCAGCGTGGCGGGAGCCTTCGCGGCCATGATCTATCTGATGGCGCGAGGCCAAAAGCCGGACCCGGGCATGCTGTGCAACGGCATGCTTGCAGGTCTCGTGGCCATCACCGCGCCCTGCGCTTTCGTCGCTCCCTGGGCGGCGGTCGCCATCGGCGCCATCGCCGGTGTGGTCGTCGTGGTGTCGGTCGGCTTCTTCGACAGTCGCGGCGTCGACGATCCCGTCGGCGCAATCTCCGTCCACGGCGTGTGCGGCCTGTGGGGCGTGCTCTCGGTCGGCGTCTTCGGCAACGGCGACTACGGCGCAGGCTGGAATGGCGTCGTGCGCGACGAGTTCGTGAAGCAATATGGATCCGACGGGGTGCGCGGCATCTTGTATGGCGACGCTTCTCAGCTCGCCATGCAGGCCATCGACTGCGTCGTGCTGGCGATCTTCGGCTTCGCCATGGCGTACGTCTGGTTCAAGATCAGTAACCTCATCACCCCCATCCGCGTGAGCGCCGAGACCGAAATGGCGGGCCTCGACATGCCCGAGATGGGCGCCCTGGGCTATCCGGAATTCGTCACCAAGGACACGGCGAACAAGACCGCCGCGTGAAAGGACGGCGCGGAGCTCCGCGGGCTCGACACGAGTCGGGTCCGCGGACTCAAGGGTTCGCCACGCGGAGCCGATATCCGATGCCGGGCTCGTTGACGAGGTACTTGGGGCGAGCCGGCTCGGGCTCGATCTTGTGGCGAAGCTTCTTCATGTAGACGCGCAGGTAGTTCATCTCCGCGGAATAGCGGGGACCCCACACTTGCCGGAGGATCTGCTGGTGGGTCAAGACGCGGCCCGACGAGGCCATCATCACCGCGAGGAGGCGGTACTCGATGGGCGTCAGGTACACATCGGTGCCCCCGACTGTGACGCTCCGCAGGTCGAAATTGATGGAGAGGTCGCCGCGCGTGGTCGTGCCGCTCGTCGGGACCTGCTCGCTGGTGGTCGAGATGCTTCGCAGCGCGACGCGGATTCGCGCAAGGAGCTCGCCGGAGCCGAACGGCTTGGTCAGGTAGTCATTGGCGCCGCCGTCGAGGGCTGCGATCTTGTCCGCCTCCTGACCTCGCGCAGAGACGACGATGATGGGGACCGGGCTTCGCTCGCGGATGCGACGGGTGACCTCGATGCCGTCGAGGTCGGGAAGCCCTAGGTCCAGCAGGACGGCGCCGGGCACACAGTCGAAGGCCGCGGCGACCCCCGCGATCCCCGTCGCCGCGTGGACGCACTGGTAGCCGCTCTGAGCCAGCGTGACCTGGATGAGTGTTCTCGTGTTGAGCTCGTCCTCGATGACGAGAATCATCTCTGCGCCCGTCATGACCGCAAGGCCTCCACGAGAGCGCGCTCGGAGCGCGGAGATTCGAGAGCGCGCGCCGAGGAGCAAACGGGCAGCGTGAAACGGACGATGGCGCCCCCGCCGGGTCGGTTCGTGAACCAGATCAGGCCGTCGTGCGCCGCGATGATCGCCCGGCAAATCGTGAGGCCGAGGCCGATGCCCCCATCGCCCTGAGAAGCGCCGGGTGCGCGATAGAACTTCTCGAAGACCTTCTCTTCGTGCTCCGGGGGAACGCCCGGCCCTCGGTCCGCCACCTCGACGAGGATCGCGTCGCCCTCCAGGCGCGCGGCGATCTCGATGGGCGACGCCGGCCCCGCGTGGCGGATCGCGTTCTCGATCAGGTTGATGACCACCTGCTCGAGGAGAACCGGATCGAAGAAGACGAGCGGCACGTCATCCTCCACGTGGGTGCGAACGGAGCGTCCCTCGAGCTGGCCTTCGAGGCGGCAGAGCGCGGCGCCGATCACCTCGTCGACGGCCTGCGCCGTTTGCTTCACGTGGGCCCGGCCCGATTCGAGCCGCGTGAGCTCCAGCAGATTGCCTACGAGCCGGCTAAGCCGGCGCGACTCGTCGGCCACCATCCGGGAGAATTCGCGGCGCTGACGCGGGTCGAGGCGCTCCTCGCACAGCGCGGAGCTCGCTCCGACGAGAACCGTCAGCGGCGTCCGGAGATCGTGCGAGAGCGCACAGAGGAGTGCATTGCGCACGCGCTCGACCTCGGTCTGTCGATGGGCCGCCTGCGCCTGCCGGCGAAGCTGCTCGGCGAGAACGCTGACCAGCGTGGCAACGGCCACCATGACGGCCAGAGTCAATCCGTCCTTCGCCCCCGGAATCGCGAACGCAAGCCTGGGCGGAACGAACACGAAGTCGAAGGCGAGGACACCTGCAACTGCAGCGAGTGCGGCGGGCCCGATGCCGAAGCGCGCCGCCGCGACCAGAACCCCGACTGGAAACACCAGCACAAACGCCGTGGCCGGGAGGATCTCTGCACCGGCGACCGACGGGAGCGTACAAAGCGCCACGATGGCCAGGGCGGCCAGGTAGCCCCGCGCGAGGCCCCTCGGTGGTGGATGGGGACCGACGCGAACATCGCGCGGTCGGCGGGACATGCCAAGCTCAACCACCCGGAGGCTTCCTCAGTGGTCGAGTTCGAGCCGGCCGAGGCTGCGATGCTCCCGTCATCTCGACACCTTCCCCGCGGGACTCCCTGCCCACGCGCGACGTGGCAGCCGGGACTGCCCGCCTTAATAAGTTCCTAATGGTTACATGTTTCGGCTTCTTTTCTTGCTCGTCTCCGGACAAGACCAGTGGGCAGCTGACGATGGCGAGTCGGGTGCTCACGTAGGTCCGTAATTCGCGAAGCGCACCGTCCGGTGCGGGCGAAAGGTCCCGTGGTCCAAACGGTATGTGGCTCACGTGTGTCGATCACAAGTTTGCGGTGGCGGAGGTCCGCCACGGCAAGCTCGCGTGCACGATGAGGGACAACCTCGTCGCCTGCGATCTGAGCTTCGGCGTCGAGGGCGAGGCATGTCCCGGAGGCACGGCGTCACCTTCGAACCGCTGCCGGCAACAGCGAGGCCACGGACGATTCAGCTGCCGCTTTCGGGCCCTCGTTCACGGAACGCGCGGGAGCGGTGAGAGATCCGGCTCGACGAAGATCGAACGCGCCCGCACCGTGCCGAGCAGCTCTTTGCTGTAATGCCGGGCCGGGAGACTGCGGTCCAAGAGTTCCGGGCAGCGTTGGAACAGCTCGACCGAGGTCGCCGCGTCGCTGCGCAAGCGCGCGTCCGCCACGAGGACGAGCCATGCGCGGGTGAGCGTCTCGAAATAGCCTCGCGCGCTGGTCTCGGTCAGGCCGTGTCGTTCGTTCAGCCGGATGATTCCCGCGCGCATCCTCAGATGCGCCTCGTCGATCGCGAACTGGCGTGAGAACAAGAAGGCCGTTCGCACGTGCGACGCGTGGGTCCATTGCGCGTGCGTCAGCGTGCACCCGGTGAAGGCCGCCCATAGCGTCTGATCATCCACGGAGCGTGGATAGCCAAACTTCTCGCCTGCTTCACGTCGCGTCACCGCGCGACCGTCTGGTCGGACTAAACCAGCGTCTGATCCACCCGCGCCACGTAACAGCCGCGTGGCATTCGCCCGGCGATGCTCGAGGTCGGCGAGCGGCTCGCGACGCACGGCTACTTCGTTCTGCTGCCGGATCTCTTCTATCGGTCGGGCGCCTACGAGCCCATGGATCCGCACGTGATCTTCGCCGACCCGGGCATGCGCAAGACCCTGATGGAGAAGTTCTCCGCGCGCGCGACGCAGGCCAACATCATGTCCGACACGCAGGCCTTCCTCGGCTACCTCGCGGCCCAGCCCGACGTGCGTCCGGGCGGCATCGGGATCACCGGCTACTGCATGGGCGGCCTGATGTCGCTGACCGCGGCGGGGACGTATCCCGACCGCGTCGTCGCCGCCGGTCTATGACGCCACGGCCGCCGAACGGCACTGGCGGTCGCTGATCGCGCTGCTCGACGCGAAGTTGAAAGCGTAGCCGCGGGGGCAGCAACGCCGGGCTGGGCCGTGGCATCGCAAAATGCTCCCGCGACCCACGCTCCACTCTGGCTTGCGAATGCCACCCGTCATGTCCGAGCTGAACGCATCCATCGTCCGCCCCGAGGGCGAAACCCGGCCGCCGCCGGAGCGCTGGCTCCGGTCCTCCTTGCGGTTGCTCCGCGACGCGGTCCGGGGTGCGCCCGTGGACCTGACCGCTGCGCCGATCGGCACGAGCCTGACGATGCTCGCGGTCCCCATGATCCTCGAGATGGTCATGGAGTCGATCTTCGCCATGGCCGACGTCTTCTGGGTCGCCCATCTCGGAGCCACGGCGGTGGCGGCGGTGGGCCTGACGGAGTCGATGATGATGATCGTCTACTCGCTCGCGATGGGCGTCTCGATAGGCGCCATGGCGCTCGTGGCCAGGCGTGTCGGCGAGAAGAACATCGACGCTGCCGCGCGCACCGCGGTGCAGGCCATCGCGCTGGGCCTCGCGATTGCGCTCGCCCTCGGGGCGGCAGGGGCGGCGTTCGCCCCCGCGCTGCTACGCCTCATGGGCGCCGACGCCGGCGTCGTGGCGCAGGGCACCTCGTTCACGCGGGTCATGCTCGGCTGCAACGCCACGGCGTTCCTCTTGTTCCTCATCAACGCGATCTTCCGGGGCGCCGGCGACGCCGCCCAGGCGATGCGCGTGCTCTGGCTCGGCAACGCGCTGAACATCGCGCTCGGTCCCTGCCTCATCTTCGGCCTCGGGCCGTTCCCGGCCCTGGGGGTCACGGGCGCCGCGGTGGCCACGAACATCGGGCGCGGGTGCGCGGTCGCCTATCAGCTCGTCGTGCTGACGCGCGGGCGGGGCCGCATCACGCTCACGCGCAAGCATCTGTCGCTCGACGTGCGCGTCATGGGCAGCGTCCTTCGCCTCTCGAGCTCCGCGACGCTCCAGACGCTCATCTCGATGACGAGCTACATCGGCGTCATGCGGATCCTGTCCTCGTTCGGGAGCGCGCCCCTCGCGGGCTACACGATCGGGTTCCGGATCCTCATGTTCGCGATCCTCCCGGCGTTCGGCCTCAGCAACGCGGCGGCGACCCTGGTCGGCCAGAACCTCGGCGCCGGTCGCGCCGATCGCGCGGAGCGCTCCGTCTGGCGCGCGAGCTTCGCCAGCGCCGCGTTCCTGAGCGCCGTCGGGCTCTTCTTCTTCGTCGGCGCGGCGCTCATCGTCGGGATCTTCACCGCCGACCCCGAGGTTCTCCGCTACGGGATTGGCTACCTCCGGATCGTCAGCCTCGGGTTCCCCTTCTATGCGTTCGGCATGGTCGCGAGCCAGTCGCTGAACGGCGCCGGCGACACCATGACGCCGACGGTGATCAACGTCTTCGTCTTCTTGGATGCTGCAGATGCCTCTCGCGTGGGCCCTGTCGCACCATACGCCGCTCGGACCGAACGGCGTCTTCATCACGCTGGCCATCTGCTTCTCGGTGTTCGCCGTCGTCTCGGTGGCGGCCTTTCGCGGCGGCCGGTGGAAGCGAATGCGGGTCTGAAGCGCTCTGAAGTGATCACCGTTTGGATCTTCGCGCCGCCAGCTCGCCGACTGCCTATCGGATCGATTTTCCCTCCGCGCTCAGCGGTAGCCGCGCGCGAGCAGGTACTTCGCGCCCGCCTCGAAGGCGCTGAGACCCGGCACGACGAAACCGAAGGCATCGGCCAGCCGACCGATCGTGTTGAACGAGAAGCTGGGTTCAGGTGCCCCGTTTCCCCTGGCCCGAGGGGACGGAGCGCAGCACGGGCATCGACTGACCGGCACGTTCCCGCTTGTGCTCGTACATCCTGCGATCAGCATCCGCGAGCAGCTCGTCGAGCGATTGCCCGCTCTCCCAGTCCATGAAGGTCACGCCGGCGCTCACGGACAGGCGATAGGGGCGCGCCTCGTGCTCTTTGCGCGATCGAATCGACACGGCCAGTCGCTCGAGCATCGGCTGGCGTGCTGCCGGGGAGAAGTTCGGCAGCAGCGCGACGAACTCATCGCCACCGATGCGCGCAACGATGTCCCGCTCCCGAAGGACGCTGCGAAGCACCTGGGCCGCGTCCTGGATGGTCTGGTCCCCTTGCTCGTGCCCGAGCTCGTCGTTGATTCGCTTCAGGCCGTTGACGTCCGCGTACAGGAGCGCAACGGGGGCTCGGGTTCGACGTGAGGCGGCGATCTGGCCGTTTGCCATGGCCAGGAAGCCACGGCGATTGAGCAGGCCCGTCAGCTCGTCGGTGAGCGACAGATCGCGCAGCCGCTCGGCGGTCGCGCGCTGCTCGGTGATGTCACGCAAGGTGGTGACCGCTACGACGACCCGCCCGAGCTCGTCTCGGATGGGGCGAGCACTCGCGGAGACCCACACGCCGGGATTGGCGGCGGATGGATCGTTCGTGGGCAGGATGCGGTAGACGACGCCTTCGGAGGTCTCGCCGCGCATGGCGCGAGCGAGCGGTCCATTCTCGGGCGCCATCGAAGACCCGTCCTCGAAGGTTGCCGTGAGGACGGGACGCCAGTCTTTGGGCCAGTCACCACGCGGAAACGAACCACCCAACATCGATCGCGCCACCGCGTTGATCGCGACGATCCTGCTTGAGGGCTCGACCGCGATGATCCCTTCGTCGACGCTTTCGAGGATGGCCTCCAGCAAGGCTCGCTGGCTGCTCAGATCCCGGCGCTGTGCGCGCAGCAAAGCCAGGTCGCCAATGCCGAACACGACGGTCAGCGCGGCTCCGACCACGAAGGCGATTGCGCCGCGGGCGCGGCCGGATGCGAACCGTTGCAGCCGCTCGGCCATCAAGCGGTCTTCTTCGCCCTGCATCGCCGCGAAGAGACCCTCGAGCTCGGCGCGCGAGCCCCGGCGATCAGCGAGCATCGCCGCTTGCGCGATGTTCTGTTGCTGGCGTGGGTTGTCGACCGTCAGGCGCTCGACCTTGGCTTCCGCCGCTCCGAGTGCTTCCGCGTCGCCGTGGTAGAGCGCGCGATCGCACTCCGCGATCGCGAGCTTCACTTCGCTGCTATGGGTGACCCACCGGGTCGACTCCACGAGCGAGAGTCGCGTGAGGTAGCCCGCCACGACCGAGACGATGAGACTCGCGACTGTTGCTGCCAGGAGCAGCGTCGCAGGCCCACGTGATCGAGTGCGCGCCGGATCCGTGGTCAAGGTCGCTCATCGTAGACCCCGGACGGTCCGCGCGTCTCGCTCCAGTCGTCGGCCCGGCCGCGGCTCCGTTGGGTCCGCCTGCAGCGGGCCCGCGCTCCTCACGAACGCGGGGCCGGCGCCCGTCGATGCCGGACCCAGCAGCGGAATGCCGCTGCGGGCGTTCGCGCCGGCCGCGAGCCTGCGCTCCTCGTCGGTCGCGTAGTCGCGATCCCACGCGAGCACCTTCGGCGTCATGAGCCGGTGCCACACGGGAGGGACCATCGCGACGAGGATGGTGGTGAGGTAGCCGTTGATCATCATCGGCGCGTCGGGGTACGGCCGGAGATCCTGGTACGGCACTTCGCCCTGAGCGTGGTGATGCGAGTGCCGCGTCAGGTTGAACATGGTCCACGAGCTGACGCGCCGGTTGGTGTTCCACGAATGGCGCGGCTGCACGGGCGTCTCGGGATTCCGGACCATGCCGTAGTGCTCCATGTAGTTGACGACTTCGAGCAGCGCCTTGCCCCCGAGCGCGCAGGCCGCGAAGAACGCCGCGCCTCTCCAGCCGCCCATGGCGAAGGCGATGGCGACGAGGAGCACGCTCATGAGGTGCCCCCGGATGAACGCGTTATGCCACGAGTACCGGCCGAGGCGCTTCTTGCCGAGGCGATCCGACTCGATGTTCCAGGCGCTGAGGTTGCCCTTGAGGGTGGACGCGACGATGTGAACGTAGACGTTCCGTCCGCGAGGCGCGGTCGCCGGGTCGTGCGCGGTCGACACGTAGCGGTGGTGGCCGTAGACGTGCTCGATCGCGAACGTCGTGTCGAAGCTGAAGGCGAGGAGCCAGCGGCCGACCAGCATCGAGACCCGGTCCCACGTCCGGTGCGTCAGCTCGTGCGCCGGGATGGTGCCGACGAGGCCGATCATCAACCCGGTAACGATCGAGGCCGACAGGTGCTGCCCGAACGTCGTGGCGTCGCGCGCCGCGATCACGTCGTATCGCGTCCAGCGGGTCACCCACGCGCCGAAGCCGAGCGGGTCGCCAGGGCTGACGTTCCACACGGCGCAGAACACGATGAGCGAGAGCAGCGGCAGCGCCATCCAGAGCTGCGCCGTCAGCACGCCGGGGCGCAGGAACCTCGGCGTGGAGGTGTCGTCTCCGCCGATGGCATCGCCGAGCACGTAGATCGCGAGCACCGCGAGCAGGCCGGCCGTGAGGAACCCGCCGCCAGCCAGGAGCGCGACGACGCTGAGCAGAGCGATCGCGTGGAACGTGAAGTACTTCATGTACTCCGGCCAGGTCGCGGGCTGGGCGCTCTCGGCGGCTTCGACCGGCATCGCCACGTCGGCGCGGACGCCAGGCCGAATGGTGAAGCGGTCGAAGTGGATGTCGTCACGACGGACGCCCTGCTCGCGAAGCACCGCGACGGCGCCGTCGACCATCGCAGGCGGGCCGCAGAGGAGCGCGTGGGAGCCAGGCTCGAGCAGGCCCTGGATCTTCTCGGTGACGAGACCCCGCTGCCCCGTCCACGTCGCGTCGTCACCCGCGGCCGAGAGCACCGGGACGAAGCGGAACGCGCCGCGCCACTGCCGCGCGATCGACTCGATCTCTTCGAGGGCATAGAGGTCCCTCGCCTCGCGCGCGCCGAAGAGCAGCGTGGCCGACCGCGAGACGCCGGCCGACAGGGCTTCATGCAGCATCGCCAGGATCGGCGCGAGGCCGCTTCCCCCCGCGACGAGCAGCAACGGCGCGCCGCTCGGTCGCAGCCAGAAGTCACCCGAGGGACCGTCGACGCGGACGGCTCGGCCCACGAGGTCCTGGTCGCTGACCCGGGACGAGAAGCGGCCGCCGGGCACCTTGCGTACCAGGAACGAGACCTGCCCGTCGCCCCGCGCAGGGGCCGCGAACGAGTAGCTGCGGACCATGCCGTCGAGCCCCTCGATGCCGACGTTCGCGAACTGGCCCGCCTTGTAGGGCATCGGCTCGTCGAGCTGCACGCCGAGGCTCGTGATGTCGTGCGTGACCTTCCGCTGCGCGATCACGCGTCCCGATACGGTGCGCTGCGAAGCCCGCACCGAGAGATCGACCGCCACGCCGACGTCCGACCGCGGAACGCTCTGGCAGGCCAGGATGTACCCCTGGTCAATCTCGGCGGCCGTCAGGAGATACCCGGTCTCGGTGAGCTCCTTCACGGCGCCGGCTGTGAGGCGGCACTTGCACGTGCCGCAACCGCCCACCCGGCAGCTATTCGGGAACTCGATTCCGTGACGCAGCGCCGCCTGCAGCACGGTCTCTCCGCGCTCGACGGTGATCGACTGGTCGTTGATCCGCGCGGAGATGAGTCGCTTGTTGGATTGCATGGGCACTCCCTCGGCTCGTGCTCTCGACGAGAAGAAGCTACGCGCGACCGCGGTCGCGCGAGAGGTCCGCCGTTGACAACGAGGGGTCATTTATTGACAATCGAACGCGAGGCCGCGAGGTAAACCATGGACGACCCGGGCTTCACGCTCCTCGTCCAGTACGTCCGTCAGATCGCCGACCAGCTCGGCGGCCTGGGTGTCGACGTCGACCGCTGGCTCGGGCAGAGCCAGCTCTCCCGCGAGCAGCTCAACGGCCCGTCACTCGCCCTCGCCTTCCCCACCTTCCAGAGGCTCGCTCTCGACGCGCTGTCCATGTCGCGGGAGCCGGCGCTGGGGCTCTTGATCGGCGAGCGCCTGCTCGCGAACAGCCACGGAATGGTGGGCTATGCGGCCCTCAGCAGCGGGACGATCGGCCAGGCGCTGGAGCTCGTCGAGCGCTACGCCCCGCTGCGAACCTCGCTCATCTCGATCTCGCATACGGTCCACGCGGGCGAGCTTCGGATCGTCTTCGCCGAGCCTCGCCCGCTGGGCGCCATCCAGCGGCTCGTGCTCGAGGCCGTCATGCTGACGATGAAGAACGTGCTGGACTCGATCTCGATGGGCGACTGCCCGGTGAAGATGATCGCGTTCCCGTTCGACGCCCCCGACTATGCGCCGCTGGCCCGCGACTTCTTCCGCAGCGACGTGAAGTACGGCCAGTCGTGGGCGGGGGTCGTCCTGCCGCGCGAGGTCATCGACGTCCCGCTGAAGATGGCCGATCCGGAGGCGTTTCGCGAAGCCGCGCTCATCTGCCAGCGCGAGCTCGACAAGCTGACGGCGAACGAATCGCTGGCGGCCCGCGTCCGGCGGCTCCTGCTCGAGAAGGAGAACGGCTTCCCTTCCCTGCCCGTCACCGCCCGCATGCTCCGCATGACGCCGCGCACCTTGCACCGGCGCCTGGTGGACGAGGGCACGTCATTCCACGCGCTGGTCGAAGACGTCCGCCGCACGCTCGCTCTCGAGCACGTGAAATCGGGCCGCTTCACCATCGAGGAGATCGCCCACAGGCTCGGGTACTCCGACCTCGCGAACTTCCGGCGCGCGTTCCGGCGCTGGGAGTCGGTACCGCCGTCGGCATACCGCGCGTCGAAGACCCCCCCTGGACGCGGACGGCGATAGCCTCTTCTCGACGTCGTCGCAGCCTAAAGACAGCAGGTCCAAGCATGGCCCTCGCGATCTACCCGACCGGTGATGAGGCTCAGGACCAAGGCGCGCTCTGACGATCTTACGAATGCGCTTGTAGGTGTCTCGACGGGTCTCGACGGTCAAGGACTGCACGAAGACCTGTCTGCTCGCTCCCCAGAATCTGAGCCGCCGGCGTGCCGGCCTTGTAGAGTACCGGTCCGAGGTGACCTTGATTCGAACATCCGCCACGTTTGCGATCGCCCTGGCCGTCGTCGGTTGCTCCAACGAGGAGGCGAAATCCCAGGCGCCCGCCGCGAGCGCGAGCGCCGGCGCGGGTGCGAGCCCGGACGCGACTCCCTCGGCCGTACCCTCGGCCAGCGCGAAGCCCGAGGAGGTCGAGCCGCACCACGACTGCCCCGCGAAGTCGAGCGGAGTCGGCTCGTTCACCAAGCCGTGCGACGCCAAGGGCAGCGAGCGCCTCATGACGGTGAAATGGAAGAAGACCGACGACAAGGGTCCGAGCTTCTCCATCAAGAACATCGGCCCGACGACCATCCTCTACGGCAAGATCGCCGTCTATTTCTACGACAAGGGCGGCAAGCAGCTCGACGTGACCGACGACAGCGGGACATCGACCAAGACGAAGCCGTTTCACACGTGCTCCGGGAACTTCTTCCAGGGCGTGATGAAGCCCGCGGAGAGCGCGGTGATAACGTTCTCCTGCGTTCCCAAGAAGGTCGTCCCCGACGGGACGGCAGCCATCGAGGCGGAGATGCAGATGGTCGGCTTCGCCGACGCCACGGAGAAGAAGATCGACTTCTACTGGCGCAACTCGGATCTGACTCCGAACGCGCGCCCGAAGGGCGGAGTCAAGTAGCTCAGCGCTCACGTTCGTGCGTGCCGATTTAGGCGGCGCGGTCCCCGCGCGCGAGAAAGAGCGTGAGCCTCGCCTGCTCCTCCGCGGTGGTGACCTCCCGGAGCCACTCGCTCAGGTCGTGGGGGGAGGTGAAGATCCGTCTCACTTTGAGCTGCGCTTCGCTCACGAGGCGCATCACTTGCATGAGCGCCGCGGGCATGTCGGCGCGGACGAGGTTTGAGCTTCGAAGCAAGTAAGGTTTCGCTAGGTTCATGACGCTGAGGATGCCGTCGGCCAGGTCGGTGCAGCGGTGCCCCCTTCAGAACCTGAGCCCGAACGAACCTCCGGCCACACGGGCCGGAGCCGGCGACCACTCGCGCGTCGTGCCGGGCTGCTCGACGGTGGGGTTCGCGGCCGCGAGTGCGGCTCCGAGCGCGATGACTCCGAAGCCGACGAGCCCCACGGCCGCGGCGGTCGTGCCGTCGGTGGACGTCCCGCTGCTCTTGCTCTCGCTCGCGGCGGCGCCGAGTCCCACGGCGAGGCCCAGCACGCCCAGGACCACGAGCGTGATGCCCGCGGCCTGCCCACCCGGCGCGTGGACCCGCCCGAGCGTGTGGTTCAATACCACCGTGCTCGCGTTCACGTGGGCGATCACCGTGCTGTTGCGCTCGAGGACATCGAGCGCTGTGAGCTCGAGTTCGTGATCGCCATAGGGCAAGGTCAGCACGCAAGGCGTCTCGCTGCACACGAGCGTGCGCGCGGTCCGGGGGCCGCGACGCGTGAGGACGGTGCTCACCGTGAACACGCTGGCCGGCAAGTCGGTGGTGATGATCACGCGCGCGAGCCCCGAGTCGGCGGCCACGTCCGGGATCGCGATGGCGGGCATCGCGCGCTCGGGCATGACGGGCGCGGCGACCAACACATTCGGCGCGCACGCGGAGGTCGCGAACGGCAAGAGAAGCGAGGTCGCGACGAGCCAGCGAGGTGTCATGCGCGACGCGTAACAGCAGCGTCCATGCCACGCGAAAACCCGCGACGATCGCGCGGTTCGCGCGCCCGGGTGTCCCGGTACCGGTGCCGCCCGGACCACGGATGTCCCGCGAGGGCTCGATGACGGGCCGCCGGCGCGCCCCGAGATCTCGTTCTTCGTGAAGCGAGTCGAGGCCTACCTCGCGCGGCGCTGATATGCAGCTTTTAGTCAGTTGCCAGCGCGGCGAGGTGCACGCTCCTCGGAAACCGTGATTGGAGGTTCGTCCGCTCGCGCTCGGCGCCTGCCGCGTCTCCCGCCATTCGCAGCGCGCGCACGCGAAGCGCCATCGCCTCCTCCTCGAAGATCCCGTGGGGGTAGCGCGTCTCGTAAGCATCGAGCTCGACGAGAGCAGCGCGCGCGTCGCCCGCCGCGACGAGGGCGCGCGCATGACGGATCGATTCGAGCTGGACTGCGATGGCGGGAGCGACCGTGGCGGCATGCGCCTCCGGCGCAGGCGATGCGTCGTCGCTCCTACGCGCATGCGCCGTCGCGACGGCGCCGGCGAGGACGCTCCCTTCTCTCGAACCGCCGGCGAGCATGCTCGCTTCTCTCGAACCGAATCGCGGGGCAACCGCCGCGGCGGGCGCTGCGCTGGGAAGACTGTCCGCACTCGCGGTGCCGGGCGTCACGGGCATGCTGGTCGTGCTCGGCGTCACGGGTGAGCTCGCAGCGCTCGGCTCCGGCGCGAGCGGTCGCAACGGGACCGGCGCGGCCGCCGGCGCCACACTCGTCGCGCTCCTCGTCGCCACCTCTCGCGCGCGCTCGTGAACGCTAACCGCGAGATAACCCGCGCTCGACGCGGTCGCGGCCGCAATGACGCCGATGCCCGTCTTGGAAAGCGCTGCGTGCCTCAAACCGCCGAAAAACCTGGCGATGCCCGATCGCGCAAGAGCATCGGGCGCGCCCGCAATCAGCCCCGCGCCACCGGCGGCGCCGAGGCCGAGCGCGCCGAGGACCTTCTCTTGCAACTGCCGGTCGGGCTGATCGCCCTTGCCCGCTTCGACCAGTGCGCGCAAGTGTTCGGACCCGGAGTCGAGCAGCCGTTTCGGTTCGCTCATCGCTGACCTCCGCCCGCGCCGCGAAAGACTCCGGCCAGCTCCTCGAACCGGGCCCGCGCGCGCCGCAGACGCGAAGCGACGGTGCCGAGCGGCACCTCGAGAATCTCCGCAATCACCGCCATGGTCACCTCTTCGATCTCGTAGAGGACGAACGGCACCCGAAGGGGCTCGTCCATCTCCTTCAAAATGGCATCCAGTTGGGACAGCCTTTCCCGCTCGAGGAGCTCGTGCTCCGGGTTGGGCCGGTCCGACGAGCGTTCATCGAACGAGGACTCCTTCGATTCGCGCCGCCTGCGCTGCGTTCGCCGCGCTTCGGAGGCCACGAACACCGCTGTGCGAAGCAGAAATGGAAGCTCGCGGCCCGGCTCCACGCCGCGGGCTTTGCGCGACAGCACCAGAAATACCTTCTGCACAGCGTCGTCGGCGTCGGCAGCGGGTACGCCGTTGCGCCGCAGCACGCGCCAGACGGCGCCCATGTGCGCGCTGACGCACGCCCGCAAACGCTCGTCGGCATCGGAGCGCTGGTCTTCGGTCTGCCCAGCGGCGCCGAGCGTCGATTCCGAGTGCGTTTCGATCGCCACTCCGCTCATCAGATTCGTAGCCCGACTCCCAAGCCTACCGCGACCCAGGCCGGCTTATTGTCCTCCCCGGCGCTCACCGTCCCATACATCCCGTCGACGTTCCCTTCGACGAACACGCGCACCGGCGATTGCCAGCGCAGGCGCGCGCTCGCGCCGGTCCAGAACGCGCCACCGTTGTTGGTGGGGGCCACACCCGCGAAGACCGCAGGGCCGCCTACTCGCGACGAACGGAACTCCGCGCCGTCGAGGCGCAGGCATCCGAGCACGCTGAGCCCCGTGCTTCCGATCGGCAGATCCAGAAGGCAGGCCTGCGTGTCGAGGATGAGGTACGTGGTGGCCCACGGCGAACCTCCGATGTCGGTCGACATGCCCCCGCCGACCTCGAACATCATCTTGCGGAAACCCCACGGGAGCTCGAGGCTGACGACGCCCAGCGTACCGACGTTTGCGCCCCAGGAAGGGTTTGCGCCCCACGAAGGATGCGTCAACGTAAAACCTCGCGCACCTACCCGCCACTCCAATCTCGACGCGCTGCCCTGGCGCTCGCGGTCCGGTTCGTTCGGTTGCGACAAATCGACTTGCGCATGCCCGTCCGCAGGGGGAGAGGGCGGATCGGTGGGCGCTGCGTTAGGCGGCTCGGCGACGGCGATGATGACCGCGAGGGCCGTGGTGACGTCGTCGCATCGGGCTGCCGTGATCGTGCGGACGGCGCCGGTCCCGGTGGTCAGCGTGCCCGCGTAGAGACCGTCTTGCTGAACGATCCGCACCGACAGCCGCCGATCGCGATCCGAGCTCGGGAAGCGCGCGATCTCCGCTTTGACGAGCGCCTGGAAGGCGTCGTTCGACACGCAATCGGGCGTTGGCGCGACGTACTCCAAGGAAGCCGGTGCCTCGCCTTGCGCCAGCGCAAACGCCGGCCGAAGCGGCAGAGAGGCGAACGATACGGCTGTTAAGGCGAAAAAGCTGTGGAGTTTCATCGCAGGGTTCCTAAACTAAGCGGATCGGCACGCCATATTGAGTCAGCGTCGTTCTATGGCCGCTCATCGCCGTTTTTGATCACGCGGGCTCCTCACCCGCGCAATCGCCTCGTCCTTCATTGGGGATACGTGCACCTCTCCCGTCGCGCTGGAATGCCGACCACGTTGGTAGCCGAGGGCGCACGAAGCCGGAGCGACTTCGACCTCAGGAGGCGTCGGGCGCGTCCGAGAAACGGGTCTTCAGGAGGCGCTCCGCCTTCCGGAGCGTCTCGCCGCGGCTCGTCGTGACCCGAGCCATCATCCGAAGCTGCCGGTGCAGCGGGTACCACTTGTTGAAGTCTCCTTGGAACCTCGACGCGATCGAGATCGGCAGGCGCACGCCGGCCATGGCCATGTTCGCCATCACCATGAGGCCCAGCTGCGGGGCGAATCTCAGCTTCGGTTCGACGTCGACGCGGACGCGAAAGAGGTCGGGCGCGATGGGCGCCAGCTCGTTACGATACCAGAGGTGCGTGACGTAGTAGGCCGTCGTGCCGGTGAAGCCCATGGCGTACTGGGGGGCGCACACGAGGCTGCTGTCTTGGAGCACCGGCTCGTGTGGACCGGGCCGTAGGTGGCTGGTGCAGTTGATGAACCATGAGCCGTCGGCCACGGGCACCTCGCGCCGGTCCCCGCCGTCGCGCAGGATCATCCGGCTCCCCTCGACGTCGACGAGGTGTCCGCGATGGATCCCTCGCTCGTGGCCGCATCTTGTTGTAGCGCTCGAGGGGAACGACGGCTCGCCTCGGTGCCCAATTTCGCCGGCGCGCCCGGCGGCGGCAGGTACCGAGGCTGCATCGGGAAGGGCGCGCTGGGCACGTTTACGCGCGCTGGCGAGCTGGAAGATGGGCATCGACCGTTGAACCGCCGTCTCGCACCGCTCGTTCTGGTCATTCTGGCGCTCGAGGCCCGCTGCGGCGTCGGACCGCGGAGCGAGAGGCGCTCGACCCTGCAATCGCGGCCCTCGCAGAGTGGGTCGGAGTGCCCTTCGGGGCGGCGCGTGGTGTGGAGAGGCGACGTGAGTCATGCCGGCTGGCTCCAGCGGTGGGACCCCGCCGCGACGTTTCTCTACGGCGAGAGCAACGCCAGTCTCGTCGAGGATGCGCGATTCGAGGGCGTTCTGCGCGTCGCCTATCCGGCCGGGTCTTCAAGCAGCTCCTACGCCCGTGAAGGCCACCCTCTTGGCGGCGTCGAGTTCAAGGCGCACCTGGCGAGAAGCGAGGCCGCACAGTCGATCTACCTCTCGTACTGGCTGAGGTTTGCTCCGAACTTTCGATGGGTCAAGGGCGGCAAGCTGCCCGGGGTGTGCGGTGGAGGCTGCCCCAGCGGAGGCGCGGCGGTCACCGGGTACGACGGCTGGTCGATGCGAATCATGTGGCGTCCGCACGGCGACGGCGAAGAGTACGCGTACATCCTGCCGGCGCAGGCGTACGGAACGGAACTCGGTCTCGGGACATGGAAGTTTTCGACCGGCGAATGGCATCGCGTTGCCCAGGAGATCGTCCTCAATTCGGGCGGGGCCGCGAACGGCGAGTCGCGCGTCTGGTTCGACACCGATCCGACGCTCCCGCCCACGTTCGAGGCGAAGGACCTGATCTATCGCCTGGACGACGGTCCCGCCGACGGCGCCGACACGCTCTTCTTCTCGACCTTCTTCGGAGGGCACGACGCCGGCTGGTCCACGCCGGTCGACACGTTCGTCGACTTCGCGAACTTCGTCGCCTGCAGGTGACCTGGCGCGAGCAATGCGAGCTACGACAGGGAGCGACTTCCGCAGCGAGAGGTACGACGCGTTCCGCGACCGCGAGCGACGCCGCCGAGACCTTCCGGATGCAGAGGTTCACGCACCTCGTCTGCGTCGGCGGCCAGCGGCGCCTACTCTAGCCTGAAAGCGTGGCATTCCCGATGAGCGTCGCCACGAAATCTAACGGCGTCGGATCAAGAATGTTGAGGGTCGGGGAATCAAGGCGCTCCGATCGGCTCGCGGGGGGGGGCCCAGCGCGGGGCGCGCGGGGCTACGGCGCCCCGCCGTCCGCCGCGCGCGGCCCGATCTGGCAGTAGCGAGGGAACACGGCGGGTATCGGAGGGTAGGGCTGCGTCGACACCTTGAAGGGGTGGTCTTCGAAGAATTGCCAGATCGCCGGGCAGATCGCGGGCGGGCCGCTGACGTGCCCCAGGCCCGTGTCGCAGTCCATCGAAAACCCGTGCTTCTTCGCGACATCGGCCTCCCACAGCGCGCTCTCGACCGCGAAGTCGAGGAGCACCACGTCTACACCTGGCGCGCCGTGGGTGGCCATGGCCGCGGGTACATTGCTCGGATCCTGGGGCGTGGTGGTGGGATCGAGCGTGAATCCGCCCACCGAGGTGAGCCCGCCGGAGAGCGGCGCCGCGGCGGCGATGTACCCGGAGCGCGCATAGGACATCCACGTCGTCTGCAGGCCTCCCGCGCTGGCGCCCGACACGTAGATGCGCCGCGTGTCGATGTGAAGCTGGTCGATGGCGCACGCGACGACCTGGTCGGCCGTGAGAAAGTCGTCCGTGAACCAGACCGCGTCGCCCGTGTCGGTGCCCGTTCCCTTGGAATTTTCAAACGAAGCCACGACGCCGCCCGCGGCCGTGACCGCCTGGATCTGCGCCGTTCCGAACTGAAGGGTAGCGTCGGTCGAGTGACCATTGGTCCCGTGCCAGAAGAGCACCACGGAGCCGTGCTGGTCGGCCGTTGGTTTGCCAGCCCAGATCTCCACTTGCTCGCCGGAGAACATGACCGTCGATGCATTCGCGCCCGCCATCGTCGGGCATGTCCCTATGATCTTGGGTAGGTACTGGGCCGACGGGCTGCCGCCTGAGGGGTCGATGCCCGACCCCGAGCTGCTCGAGCTCGCGCCTGCGTCGGTGATGTCCCCGGAGCTCGATCCGGAGCTCCCGCTCGATCCCGACGAGCCGCCCGAGCCGCCGTTCGACCCCGAGCTCCCGCTCGTCGCGCCGCTCGATCCCGAGCTGCCGTTCGATCCCGAGCTGCCGCGCGACCCCGAGGAGCTCCCGGAACCGCCGGAGCCGCTGCTGCTCGTGTCCCCAGGTCCCCCGAGTCCCGCCGGGTCCGTCGTCGACGACCCACCACCACAGCTGATGACGAGCGCGAAGCCGGTGACTGTTATTCCCAAGCCGAGTGTGCGACGCATGGCATCCTCCGTCGCGGCGTCCGAGACACCCCCGGCCGCCGCGCGCGCCATTGTTAAAGCTCTTCTGGGACCAACGTTCAACCCCACTTGCCCATTAAAGTTTCAATCATCTATGTGCAACATAAGATTGCGTCGCAGCGGTATCCGCTCATTCGAGGCGTCCATGGCGCCGAAAGAACGCCCATGACCGCCCGAACAGGACGAAATGAACCTCTCCGCCCGCCGCCCCGTCGTCGCGCTCGCGCCGGACAAGTTCCGGGGTTCGCTCGCGGCCTCAGCGGTGTGCTGTGCTTCAATGGCGCGTGGCCTGCGGCGCGTCTGGCCTCTGGCCGAGGTGCGCTCTTGCCCGATGGCCGATGGGGGCGGAAGGGACGCTCGACGCCGTGCGGGGCGGCGTCGGCCCGCGCGGAAGTCGTCACGTGCATACGGTCAGCGGCGCGGGAGGGCAGCCCATCGAAGTCGCTTATGGAGTCCTCGACGGCCCTGATGGACAGACCGCGATCATCGAAGTCGCTCGGATCGTGGGAATTGCCGATCCCGTCGGGATGGCGGCGCCGGTCGCGGCGCGCTCGACGAAGGGCGTCGGCGAGTTGCTTCGCGCGCTACTCGACGCCGGACTACGCCGTTTCCTCGTGCATCCTGCGTGCCTATCGTTTCCGATTCGGGTGCAGCACCGAGAAGCTGTCGCGCGAGGAGCTCTACCAGCTTTACTTGGCATTCGGCGGGGAGGCCGCCGCGGCCGACATCCAACCGAGCTATCCGTTCCAGCCCCCGAAGAGCCCGAGCAAGTGGAGGAGGGCAGCGCCGAGCCCGCCGCGGATACCAACGTTCCGGAAACGGCGAATAAGAAGAAACGAAAGCGCGTTCGCTCCATGCAGGTCGCTCCGCACGTCGAGCGGATCGTTCAGACGGTGGCCCTCCCCCCCGAGGAGCGATCGTGCGCTCTTTGCGGCGACGACAGGAAGGTGTTCGGGTACTTCTGCTCAAGCTGCTTTCCCACAATCTGCTCCGACGCTTTGTGCTGCAGACCCGCCTGCCGCATCTTCAAACGTGGCGCGCGAGCTGGGTCCGCCGCGTCTTGATTTGCATTCGCGGCCGTCTGCTACGCAGCGGCCGGTCCTGGAGCCTACGGCTCCCGCCCGCGTCCCCCCTACTCCGTCCGACGGGCTGACGGCATCAGCGTTTGCGTGCGTGGGGGTAAGGGGGGGGTAAGGGGGGGTAAGGGGGAGGTGTGCCCGCGAACTGAAATTCTTGCGGGACGCCGCCTCACCGACCCGCCGCCCCCCCGTACCCGTCACGAAGAGTGCCGCGACGGCTTCGCTTCGGCGATTCGCGGGCGACGAGATACGCTATCGTCGATGTTCTCGGGTCGGCCGTGGTCGTCTGACGAGGAACGATGAATCGAGACCACCGCGTTCCGAGCGATCCAGCGGCACCGGCTCCCCTGGGCTCCTGGAAGGGGATCCCGCGCTACGAGGTCGTCCGCGTCATCGGCCAGGGCGGGATGGGCGCCGTCTACGAGGCCGTCGATCACGAGCGCCGCCAGCGAGTCGCGCTGAAGACGCTCTTGAACTTCACGCCCGACGCGCTTTATCGATTCAAGAACGAGTTTCGTACGCTCGTCGATATCCGGCATCGCAATCTCGTGCGGCTCCACGAGTTCGTCATGGCCGACGAGCGCGTCTTCTTCACGATGGAGCTCGTGCGCGGCATCGACTTTCGGACGTACGTGTCTCGGTCCGATCTGCGCGCGCCGGATGGCGGACCTCTTCGCCTGTCGAGCCCGGCGCCGACGCGGTTGTCTGCCGACCCCGTCGTTCTCACCGCCGCGGGCGGCCGACGCGACGGGCCTTCGCTCGGAGCCACGCCGGCGGATCCGGACCGGCTGCGGGCCGCGCTCCTCGGCCTGGCGGAAGGCGTCCATGCCCTTCATCGGGCGGGCAAGCTCCACCGAGACATCAAGCCGTCGAACGTGCTCGTCACGGCAGAGGGGCGGGTCGTGCTCCTCGATTTCGGCGTGGCGACCGAGCTCTCGATCCCCACGGAAGAAGCAGACGCGCCCGAATTCGTCGGCACGGCACGCTACATGGCGCCCGAGCAGGCGATGGCCGGGGCGCCGACGACCGCGAGCGACTGGTACAGCTTCGGCGTCATGCTCTACGAGGCACTCGTCGGGCGCCCCCCCTTCGTCGGGTCCGTGTTCGAGATCCTCTCGCAGAAGAACGTGCTCGAGGTCCCCCCTCCGTCGGCCACCGTCACGGGCGTGCCCGACGATCTCGACATCTTGTGCCGCGCCTTGTTGCAGATCGAACCGGCGATGCGCCCTGCGGGCGGCGAAATCGTCAAGCAGCTCCGCGCGAGGCGCGGCGCGGGGACGATGATCTCCAACGCGCCCCTCACCGACGCGGACGCCCTGTTCATCGGCCGTGAAACGCACCTCGCGCAGCTCCGCGACGCGCTCGAGGCCACCCGCGCGGGTCGCTCGATCACCGTTCGCGTGGGGGGCACCTCGGGCATGGGCAAGTCGACGCTCATGCAGCGATTCCTCGGTGAGGTCGCCGAAGGCGGAGACGCTATCGTGCTGCGCGGACGCGCCTACGAACGCGAGTCGGTGCCCTACAAGGCGGTCGACGGCGTCGTCGACGCGCTCAGCCGGCATCTGATGCGGCTGTCCGAGACGGATCCTTCGATTGCGCGGGTGCCGGGCATCTCGGCGCTCGCTCGGCTCTTTCCGGTGCTACGGCGCGTTCCCAGCATCGGCGAGGCCGCGGAAGAGGTCGTGGCCGATCCGCGGGAGGTGCGCCGCCGAGCCTTCGCCGGGCTGCGCGATCTGCTCACGGTGATCGGTCAACAGCAACCGCTGGTCGTCTACATCGACGACGTGCAGTGGGGAGACACCGACAGCGCCGCGTTGCTCGTCGAGCTCATGCGAGCTCCCCGCCCGGCGCCCCTGCTGCTGCTGATGACGTACCGGGACAACGAGATCGACACGAGCGCTTTTCTGTCGGAGATGAGCGCGCACTGGCCCCCCGGAGCCGAGATGCGCGACGTCATGGTCGGCCCTCTCGACCGAAACGACTCGCAGCGTCTGGCGCTCGCGCTCCTCGCGAGCGTCGACGACCTGGGGGAGCGAGTCGCGCACGCGGCCGCCCGCGAATCGGCCGGGAGTCCGTTTCTCATCGAGGAGCTGGTTCGCAGCAATCGGGGCGCCGACGCGACCGGCGCCGGTACCCTCAGCGTGCTCACGATCGATCAAATGGTCGCCGAACGCTGCAAGCGCCTGCCGGAGGACGCGCGGCGACTGCTCGAGATCGTCGCCGTGGGCGGACGCCCGCTCGCCGTACAGGTCGTCGCCGACGCGGCGCGCATTATCGACGTCGACGACATCATCGCGCTCGCCGTCTCGCGAAACTTCGTCCGGACCGGATGGCGCGACGGTCACGAGATGGTCGAGATGAGCCATGACCGAATCCGCGATGCGGTCGTAGGCCGGCTGTCGGCGAGCGCGTTGCGAGGGCATCACGCGCGCCTCGCCAACGTCCTCGAGTCGACGGCCGGCGCGGATCTCGAGGCGGTGGCGGTGCATCTTCAGGGCGCGGGCGACACCCACCGGGCCGCCACGTTCGCCGAACGCGCGGCGGAGCAAGCGGCAGCCAAGCTGGCGTTCGAGCAGGCCATACGGCTCTATCGCATGGCGATCGAAAAGACGGCGGCGTCGCCGCTGGACGCACGGCGCTTGCACCTGCGACTCGCGCAAGTCCTCGAGTGGGCGGGCCGCGGCACCGAGGCTGCCCATGTCTACCTGCGGGCGGCCGAGGACGCACCCGCCCTCCAGCGCGTCGATATCGAACGCGCGGCGGGCGAACAGCTTCTCACGTGTGGGCGCATCGACGAAGGCGTCGCCGTGCTCGATCGCATTCTCGCGTCCGTGCGCATGGGCCGGCCGCGCTCCGCGCTCACCGCCATCGTCTGGCTGCTGCTTTTTCGTCTCTATCTGAGGGTGCGCGGGCTGCGCTTCGTCGAGCGCGACCCCGACGACGTCGACCGACTGGACCGAGCCAAGATCGATATCCTCTACTCCGTCGAAATCGGGCTGAGCTTCGTCGATGCCATCCAGGCCGCATGCGTGCAGGCCCGGCATTTGATCCTCGCTCTCAAGGCGGGCGATCGACTCCAGGTGTTGCGCGCCGCCGCCCTCGGGGCCGCCACCGCGGCGAGCGCGGGGGGACGTCCGTCCGCGCACGAGCGCGAGCTCTCCGGGATCGTCCAGAGGCTGGCGGAAGCGTCGGAAGACTCCGAAAGTCGGGCGGTCTTCCTCGGGACCCGAGGGGTCAGCCTGTTTCTGCGGGGCCAATGGAGCGAGGCGCTCGAGCACCAGGACGTGGCCTACGCGAAATATCCGAACAATCGGGCGGGCTGGCACGCGAACGGCCAGCTGATCGCCATCTGGTCGCTCACCTGGTTGGGACGCATCGAGCACTTTCGCGAGCGTCAAGCGCGGCTTCTCGTCGACGCCGAGCAGCGCGGCGATCTGTACACGACGGTGAACTTGCGTATCGGGTACTCGAACCTCGCCTGGTTGGCGATCGACGAGGTCGACGCGGCTCGACGCCACGTCCGGGAGGCGATGGCGGTCTGGTCGCACCGGGGGTTTCACCTCCAGCACTACCGGGCCATGCTCGCCGACGCGAACATCGAACTCTACGCGGGCGAGGGGGCGCGCGCGTACGATCGCATCGCCCGCGATTGGGCGGCGCTCGAGAAGAGCTACCTGCTGCGCGTTCAATACATTCGCGCGGACGCCCAGTTCGCGCGGGCCCGCGCGGCCCTCGCCTCGAGCGACCGCGCTCCGGACGGGCGCGCTCGGCTGGCGGAGGCCGAGCGCCTCGCGCGGAGTCTCGCGGGCGAGCGAATGGCGTGGACGCAGCCGCTCGCGACGATGGTTCGGGCCGGCGTTGCGTCCATGGAGCCTCGAGGAGGCGAAGCCGCCCAGCTGCTGCGCACGGCGCTCGAGGAGGTCGAGGCGGCCGAGATGGCGATGCACGCCGCCGCGATTCGATATCAGCTCGGCTCGCTCCTCGGTGGCGACGCGGGGGCTGAGCTCACGGCGCGGGCGGAGCGCGCGATGACGAGCCAGGGCATTCGAGTGCCGGCGCGGTTCGCCGCGATGCTCGCGCCTGGCCGATGGGGGGAGCAAGCTTGAGCGGAACACCGACCGTTTTGCGACCAAGGCTCTCCGACGGCGCCTACATGAGCTACCGGCCCGCGTGCGAGGTGTCGGATCTCTTCGTGGCCGGTTGCGCCGAGCGTCGAGCCATCGGGATCTCCGCCATCGTCGGCGGGACGACCACGTCGCCGGATCTCGTGTCGTGTGCGCCGACGCCGTCGCGCTGACGAACCCTCCTCCCTCATGGTGGGTCTTCATGGAGATGAGGAGTTCGCTGACGCGTTCGGACATTCGGACATTCGGACATTCGGACATTCGGACATGAGGAGTGGTCGTCGCCGTCGGCCTTCCCGAGCGCCGCCGCAACTGTTAGCAATTGAGATGATGGCTCCTTCTGCGCCGGCCGAACGTTCCGATGCGCCGCGGGCCGCCGGCGACACGAGTGCCCTTTCGGGCTCACGAGTCGCGAGCCGCGCGTCGGGATCCGACTGGAAGGGAACGAGCCGCTACCAGGTGATTCGCGTGCTCGGCCACGGTGGGATGGGCGTCGTCTACGAAACCCTCGATGTCGAGCGGAGTCGCTTGGTCGCCCTGAAGGCGCTCATCCATTTCGATCCGGACACACTTTACGCGTTCAAGCGTGAGTTTCGAACGCTCGCGGACGTACAGCACGCGAACCTCGTGCGCCTCCATGAGCTCGTCGTCACCGACGAGCACGGCGCGTGCTTCGCGATGGAGCTCGTCCGGGGCGTCGATTTCTTGCAGTATGTGCAGAGGCCGGGCTTCCGAGCGTATGCCGAGGGCGACGCAAGCGCGCCGAACGCGGTAGAAACGCGGAGGGATCGACGGGAGACGACGCCCGCCGCCATCGACAAGCTCCGCCCGGCGCTCCGCCAGCTCGCCGAAGGGCTCGAAGCGCTGCACGGGGCCGGCAAACTCCATCGCGACGTCAAGCCCTCGAACGTGCTCGTCACCGAGGATGGGCGCGTCGTGATTCTGGACTTCGGCGTCGCGACCGAGTTGCCGCGCGTGGCCGACCGGAGCCTCACCGAGGCACACCAGATCGTCGGAAGCGCGCGATACATGGCCCCCGAGCAGGCGCTCGACGAGGCGCTGACGCCCGCGTCCGACTGGTACAGCGTCGGCGTCGTGCTCTACGAGGCTCTCGTGGGGCGTCCGCCGTTCGAGGGGTCTTCGCTCGAAGTCTTGACGATGAAAGTTCAGTCGGATCCGCGGCCGCCTTCGGAGTGCGTCGACGGCGTTCCGCCGGATCTCGACTCGCTGTGCCGCGCCCTCCTCGACTCCGATCCAGGCCGCCGTCCGACGGGTCCGGAGATCTTGCGGTCCCTCGGCGCGGTCGCCAGCGTCCGCCCGATGCCGCTTCAGCCTCTCAGCGAGTCCACGGCGCTCGTCGGTCGTGACGGGCAACTCGGTGCGCTGCGCGAGGCCTTCGAGGCGACGGTGTCCGGCCGTTGCGTGACCCTCATGGTGGGCGGCGCGTCGGGGATGGGAAAGTCCGCTGTCGCCCAGTACTTCCTCGACGGCCTCGTCGAACGAGGCGAGGCCACCGTCCTCCGGGGGCGCGCGTACGAGCGGGAGACGGTCCCGTACAAGGCGTTCGACGGGCTCATCGACGCGCTGAGCCGCCACCTCATTCATCTCGAAGAAGGGCAAGGTCCGGTCGCGTTGCCCCCGGACATCGCCGCGCTCGCGCGCATCTTCCCCGTCCTCCGGCGCGTCGCGAGCATCAAGCACGTGGCCGACGACAAGGCGACCGACCCGCTCAAGGTGCGGCGCCGGGCGTTCGGTGCGCTTCGCGAGCTGCTCGGCTCGATGGCAAGTCAGCAGCCCCTCGCGCTCTATATCGACGACGCGCAGTGGGGCGACGCCGACAGCGCGGGTCTGCTCCTCGATCTCGTGCGCCCGCCCCAGGCTCCGCCCGTGCTCTTCGTGCTCACCTACCGGGACAACGAGGCAGAGACCAGCGGCTTCCTGAACGCGATCCGCCGAGGCTGGGCGGCGCAGGCCGAGCAGAGGACGGTGACCGTCGGGCCGTTGCGGGTCGAAGAGGCGCGCCAGCTCGCCCTCAGTCTCCTCGACCCGTCGGACCCACTGGCGGAGCGGATTGCAGGCGCGGTCGCGCGCGAGTCCGGCGGGAGCCCGTTTCTCATCGAAGAGGTCGTGCGGACGAATCGGCGCGCGGCCGATCGGGCGATGGGCGACACGTTGGAGGTGTTGACGCTCGACCAGATGGTCAGCGAGAGGATGGAACGGCTCTCGGATTCGGCGCGCGGGTTCCTCGAGATGGTGGCCGTCGCCGGCCGTCCGCTTCCGGTCTCGGTCGTGGCGGAGGCTTCGGGCGTCGCCGGGGAACTCGAGGATGTGATCGGGGCGCTGCGCGCTCGCCGCTTTCTGCATGCCGGGTTGCAGCAATCCCGAGAAGCGCTCGACGCCGCGTACCCGAAGACCAAAAACCACCACGCCGGCTGGCAGGTCAACGCGAACCTCTTCGGCGTGTATGCGCTCCACCAGCTGGGCGAGATCGAGGAGCTTGGCGCCCGCACGACGCGCCTGCTCTCCGAAGCCGATCAGCGAGGGGACCTGTACACTTCCGTCAACCTGCATACGACGATGAGCGTGGTCTTGGCCCTCGTGGCGGACGACCCCGATGCCGCGCGCCGCACGTCGCACGAGGCCATGGCCCAGTGGTCGCAGCGGGGCTTCCTCGTGCAGCATATGCAGACGATGGTCTATCAGGCGGAAATCGAACTCTACGTCGGCGACGGCACGCGCGCGTTCGAGCGCATGGAGCGCGACGCCGCCGCCTTGAACCGGAGCTTCCTTCTGAAGGTGCAGTTCATTCGTGGGTTCGCGCTATTCGCGCGCGGCCGCAGCGCTGTGGCCGCGGCCGCGGCCGCGGCGACGCCGGCGCGGCGGGCAGCCTTGCTCGGGGAGGCGCGCCGCATCGTCACTCGCTTCGAGCGCGAGCGAATGCCGTGGATATCGGTTGAAGCCGCGCTCGTCGCGGCCGGGGCGGAGAACGTCGACGGCGACCGGCCGCGGACACTCGCAGCGCTGCGCGCCGCGATCGAAGGCGGGGACGCCGCGAGCATGCCGTTGCACGCCGCCGCAGCCCGCTACCGACTCGGGTCCCTGGTGGGCGGTCCAGAAGGGCACGAGCTGACGAGGGACGCCGAAGCCGCGCTGGCGATCCGTGGGGTCCGTTGCGCACCCCGGTTCGTCGGGAGCTACTTGCCGGGACAATGGCCTCGAGCAGGCGCAGGATGATTCAGCCGCTCGCGTCGCCGCCGGACCGCGCGCGCTGAGGCGCGAACTGCTCGGCCGGGGGAACGGCGAGTTCACCAGCACGGCCGTCTGGGGAACTAACCTAGCCGATGAGCACCAGGGCGAGCGAGAGGTCCTGGTGCAGGTTGCCGACACCTTTCACGTACCCCTGCTCGCCGAACGTGCACAAGCCAAAGACCGGCACGCCACCGAGCTTGTCGCCCAGCGCGCGCACGCCAACGTCCACGCGGTCGCCGAGGGCGGCGGCACAGCCCGCGCAATGAATCAGAAACGCGCTCTGCGCTTCACCCGGCTTGAAGCCGCCGTCTTTTTCGGCGCGCGCGGCGAGCCCGGCCAGGGCGGCGAGGAGCTCATCACCCGTAGCTTCCATCGCGCAGACTTCGTCGCCGACGGAGACGCGGGCGAAGACGTCGACGGTGCCGTCCTTGTGGATGTGCGCGGGGTGGATCGTGATCCAATGGTCGTTGGTGCCGTAGCGCGCGATGGGCTTGAGCGCCGTCTGCGCGAGCACGTTGCCGCCATTCTTCACTTGCGTCGCGACCGTGCCGCCGAGCCAACCGTCGAGCACCTTGGCCGCACTTTCGCCACCGAGCGTCTCGAGCCTGCGATCGTGGGCTGCGGTGACGACGGCCTTGGGCCCGCTCGGCCGATAGGGTGCGACGAAAGCGCCGCCGACTTTGACGTCGCCGAAGAAACCCGCGAGTGAGACCGCGTTCTTCTCGGGTCCGCGGTCCGTGAATACCGACCATTGGCCCGCAATGGCGTGGTCGGCAGCGCTGCCGCCCCAGGCCGGCACGCCCGGTAACACCTCGGCGACGCCGGCGAGCACGTCCTCCTCCAGCCCCGGCGATGCGTTGACGAAGATGACCTTTGGCGTGCCCCCTCCGCGCTGCTGCAGCTCGCGTGCTGCTTGATTGCCCGACGCGCGCGCGTCTTTGTCGATCGTCGCGGAGCCCACACCGAAGCGCACCGCGTCGTCGCCGCCGAACAGCAAGACGCCGACGACGTCGGATTGGACGCCTTTGCTCGTGAGCAGGCCGAGTGAGGTGGTGATGCCGTGCAGCGGAACCGCTCCGAGGCGGGCGCGGACGCCGGCGTCGACGGCGGCGGCGGCGTGGTCGACTGTGGCGGTGAGGAAGCACAACCCGGGCTGCACACCGAGGGCGGCCCGCGCGTTCTTGAGTGCTTCGTCAACGGCGTCGGCCGTGTTGGCTTTGGTGGAGTAACCGATCGCGCTCTTGACGTGGCCCATGTGTGTCACCCCTCTCGTTTCAGTCCATTGCGCTGAGCAGTTTCGCGAGCGCGCGGCGGTCGGGTTCATCCAGCAGGCTCTCGACGGCCTGCTGCACGCGATGCAACTCGGCGGGATTGTCGACGGAGTCGGCGTCGTAGCTTCGTACGTGGACCCCGCACAGCATGATAAGGCGCGCGACGGCGAAGCCCGTGCGCTTCTCCTCGAGAAAACGCGTCATCCGGTGAATCCGCGACGACATGATGAGACTCTCCACGATCATACCCTACACGCCAGATCATCCGGGAGCAAAGTGAAGACGCGCCCCTTTGGCGTGGTGAGTTGGCGAGGGAAATGGCGGCTGGCGATCACCTTAGGTCGCGTTGACTGGCCTAGCCGCCTGGCCTAGCCGCCTGGCCTAGCCGCCTGGCCTAGCCGCCTGGCCTAAAGCCGCCTGGCCTAAAGCCGCCTGGCCTAGCCGTCTGGCCTAGCCGTCTGGCCGCGCGGCTGGATTCGGGTTCGCGATGGGTCTGCAGATCGAATGCGCGTCCGCGGAAGGGCGGCCCGCTACCACGCGTATTTCTTGAAGAAGTTCCACTCGAGCTGTGTGGCACCCGTGTAGGTCGCGCAGGCGAACCGCGCGCCGAGGCCCGTCGTGTCTCCGCCGGCCCAGCAGTGGGCCATCCCCGTGAAGGTGCAGAGCTCCACTTGACCGTCGGCGGGACATCCGTCGTAAAGGTAGCACTGGCCGTCGCCGCCCCCCGAGCCGTTCTCCACGACGGTCGTGTACGTCGGCTTGCAGCCGTTCTTCTGCGCCCAGAGGGTCGCTGACGGCGGAAAGCCCGACACCGCGGTGCTGTTCGGGTCGTCGCAGCCCGGGACAATCAGGGTGTCAGCCGCTCCATGGAAGATGATGATGGGAACGTGCCCCGTCTTGCACGACGAGAGGCTCGCGAGCGTGGCGCCCGAATGGGGCGCGACCGCGCGAATGTCCGTTCGGTCACAGCCCACGTGGTGGGTGAAGTAGCCGCCCATCGAGAAGCCCGTGGCGAAGACGTGCTGGGTGTCGAAGCACTGGTCCTGCGCGACGTCGGCCTTGATCGCGTCCATGAACGCGAAGTCGACACCCGCGGTCGGATTGTTCACAAAGTTGCCCGCGCCGCAGACCGCCGCACCGTTGTCCGAAACGTTCCAGGGGTTGAACGCCGTGGCCCCCGTGCTGGAGGACGCGCCCTGGCCGTCGAGAAACGCCACCGCGATCCCTTCGCTGTCGGCCAGCGCCGCGTACTGCGTGAGGTCGTACATTTCCGCGGCGGTCATCCCGGCGCCGTGGAACACGAAGACGAGCGGAACCGCCGTCGGCGCGCTGACCGACAGGGGCAGGTAGGCGATGTACGTCCTCGCGGTCCCGTCCACCATCAGAGTCCTCGACGTCTTGCCCCGCATGCCCGCGCGCACCCCGCAGCCGGGTTCGACCGTCGCAGGGCCCACGTCACCCGTCGAGGAGCCGTCGACGGTCGAGCGGCCGTCGACGGTCGAGGCCCCACCGTCGCCGCTCGATTCGCTCGAGCTGGAGCTGCCGCAATGCGATGCGAACAGAGTCAGCGCCGACAGGAAGAGCAAGAAGCCAACGCCCGATCGTACGCTCACGGAAGTCCTCCAACGGGCGAGCGCTCGCGCGCCGCCGTCTTCCGGCCAGCGCGTCGCTCGGGCCCCCATTGTTTGGGCTCAGCGTGGTGGTCCTGGCCGCACCAGCCAAAGCCGGTGACGGCGGACACGCCGCCGCCTAGCGACAAAAGCGCGCCCACCAACGAACGTGTCGCTCGAGCCATCGGTCTCTGTCCTTTCCGCGGCAACCGGATCCCCTGTGGGGGACGGAACGCCAAACGGATCAATCAACGCTGGCAATGTCAGTCCGGCGACAGGAAGCCCAAACGCTCCTGCGCGATCAAGGCGCCCCGGAGCGCGGCGCGGGGTCAACATAGTGCCCATCCGACGCCCAACCAGTTCCCGTCGCGCTGGAATTCCGACCACGTTGGCGTCGCTCGCGACGCCGGAGACCATCCTTCGGTGGTACCGCGAGCAGGTCGCTGCAAAGTACGACGGGAGTCGTACCCGCGGGCGTCCGGGCCATCCAGCCACCCGGGGTGACCCAAGTCAAGCAGCTGCTCACGATGGCGCGCGAGAATCCGTCGTGGGGCTACACGCGGCTTCGCGGCGAACTCGAAAACCTGGGCTTCGACCTCCCAGGCCGACGGGGCTTGGATGGCGCAGGTCGCCCGCAACCTCACCGACGCCGCGGCCGGCCCGCTGACGGGCTTAGGGCACATGATCGTGGATCGAGATCCCCTCTATCGCCATCGAGAATTGGGACACTACGGGGACGCTCGATGAAACGACGTGGCTCAAGCCGGCCTACAGGTCTGGACCGCGAGCAAGCAGCCGTGGCTCGAGCTAGGCGAGGGGCTCCCGACCTTCGAGTGTCAGCCCGAGCGGCGGTAGTCGCGCTCGGCGCGTCTCTCGCCGCACCGCCAGACCGCGCCCGGACCGCCCACGATTCCGCCGCCGTCCAGGAAGGTCGCGCCGGTTTCCGTCCAGTACACGTTCACGCCATCTACGGCGATCCCGTATGCTGCGCTCTGTCCTGCGGCCAGTGTTGCGAGGGTGCCGGCGCAATTGTTCTTGTCACACTGCATGATCGAACCGGCCCTCGCTGGCTGGCTGTTCGTCCAGTAGACGCGCGTTTGATCCATCGCGATCGCGGTCGTCTCCGCCTGCGTACTTCCCGGAACTCCCGACCAAAACGTTGCGGGCGCATTGCCGCAGCCGCCTTTGGCGCATTTCATGATGAGACCGCCGCCGATTGTCCAGTAAGCGCTGGTGTCGTCGACCGCGATTCCTTCCGAAAAGTCTTGGGGGGCTTGCTGGGCAACAACGCCCCGTTCCCCATCGACGGCGCCATTGCGACCGACGCGTCCTGCTGCAGAACTCTCGGCTGACCCGAAGCCATGCCTGATCCCGAACGCGTGGCGAATGAAACGACCGGTGGCGTGGCCAGGCGCGTGAGGCCGGGCACGGCGTGGTCGCTCTGCGGGGCCGCCGGCGTACTCGGCGCGCTCGTGCTCGACGCGCGAACCAAGTTCGTCCCGAAGCTCGGCGAGTGGTACTCGGCCGACACCCGCCCGACAGTCATCCTTCAGGTCCGCGCGTGGCTCTCGGGGCGCATCGCGCCCATGCCGAGCCCCGCCGCCGGAGGGTACGACTACGTCTGGGGCCGCGGCGGAATGCACGTCGCCTGGGGCCTCGGTCTGCCGATCATCGGCGCTCCGTTTCACCTCGTGGCGCGGCTCTTCGGAGCCCCCGGATTTCCGGATCACGTTCGCTTCCTCATCCTGTACGCGGTCACCATCGCGCTCTTCGCCCGCGCGCTGCAGCTCGCGTCTACAAGGGTGAGCGCGTTCGCCGCGAGCATCGCGGCGTCGGCGCTGTTCCTGTCGTTCCCCACCTTCGTGGGCCTCCTCGGAGCGCGGTTCCTGATCTACGATCAGACGATCGCCGTCGGCGCACTCTGGACGGTCCTGCTCCTGGCGGGCCTCCTTTCTTTGCTCGAGCGGGCAACGACGCGACGCCTGACCGCCGTCTGCACCGCCGCCGCCTTCGTCACGTTCATCCGGCCCCCGCTGGCTGCTTACGGGTTCACGACCGCCGTCCTCGCAGCGGCGCTCGCACACCGCCGCGGGCTCCGGCTTCGCGGCATCGTCGCGAGCGTCTCGGCCGGCCTCGCGGTGACGGCGCTCTACTTCGCCGCCAACGTGGCGCGGTTCGGCTGGCCCCTCGAGGCGGGATACGCGAACATCGACTCGGGGCCGTTCGTCAACCGCCTGACGCGCTGGGGACTGGAGTTCGCCGGGGTGCCGTTCGCGAGCGCGGCGAGGGAGCTCTTCGCGACGCTGTTCCGACTCGATCCCGTGTCCGCACCGCTCATCGCGACCACCGCCGCGGCCGTCCCGGCGGCGATCGCACCCTATGCCGTCGGCGAGCGGTGGCGCGAGTACTACTCGCCGACTTACGACCTGTGGGTGCTCGGGGCCTGGCTCGTCGCCTTCGGCGTCGTCCTGTCGCGCGTCATTCGACGTCGCCTCTGGCGGCGGGATCGAGACCTCGGCCGCGAGGTGACGACGATCGTCGGGCTCTGGGCGCTGCCGCCGTCGCTCGCCCTCTTCGTCCTCTACGCGAAGGTCGGCAACCTCGTGACCCGGTACCTCGTCGACATGTACCCCGCGTTCGCCGCCGTGATGCTCTGCGCCGCCATGGCCGTCGTGGACGTCGTCCGCGAGCGTGGGCCGAAGCGGGTCTGGGCGGCCCAGCTGGGCCTCGCGGTCTTGGCCGTCATCTACGACTCGGCGAGGCCCGGCTGGCCACACCAGATCAATCGCCCCGTGGACCGCGCGGCCGTCGAGGCGCGACTCGAAGGCATCGACGCGCGCTCCCGCGAGCAGCCGATCCCCTCGGACCACGTGGCGGCCACCGACCCGCGCGGGGTCGACCCGGTCTACCACCACTTCGCGGAGTGGAAGCGCGACGGGACCTTCCAGTCGGGAATGGTCTTCGCCATGCCGCGACACCCTTGCCTCGAATTCACCTTTGCGCCCCGCGGCGCCGGCTGGACCGCGTCGGACGACGCGTCGCTCGCCGGGTTTCGCGCCAACGCCGACTTCGACGCGCTCGTTCGTTGCGATGCGCCGAAGACCGACGGCGCGACGCGAACCGTCACGCTGTGCGAACCCCACCCGCCGCGGTTCCTGGTCGACGGGATGCGTCTCTACGCGATCGCGTCGCTCGACGCCGAGCTTCGCCCCATCGACGGGCTGAAGCTCGAACGCGTCGACGGCGTCGACGCTTGCCCTTGAGCCGGCGGGCTTCTTCGTCGAGCCAGGCGGTGCCACGGCGAACCTCACCGACGGAACCCGCGAACAGCCCGAATTTGAATGCGTACACCGAACGGTTCGTTCGGTCGATCAAGCAGGAATGCCTGCGGCACATCATCCCATTGGGCGAACGCCATCTGCGCACCGCCGTCCACGAGTTCGTCGAGCACTACCACTCCGAGCGCACCCAGCACTGGGGCACATGTCCATGACTTGCGCTCATCGCGCCGGGGCCACCAAGGTGGCCGGCGTCGTCGCCGGCTCAGGAACGTGATCGGCGACAGGCCATCAGCGAAACACGAGCTCGAGCCCAATCGAAGCGAGCAGGAGAGGCTCACCCCATGACTCGTTGTCTTCCGTGAACGTGAAAGTCGGGCGCGGAACCGCGACCGCAGCGGCCAAGTCGGCGCGAATCCGAAGCGGACGCGCGATCGAAACGGCATATCCAATTTTTGCATACGGAGTGGCAACCCAGGTGGTGCGCGTGGCTCCGGAAAAGCCGCCGTTCGGAAAGCCGCGCGTTTGAATCGTGGCCGCGCCGGCGCCCACCCCGGCGTCGACGAGGCACCACGACGCGGCGCTCCATTGCGCGCGAACGCCCGCGCCGACGAGGCCGAAGATCAACGTGGCCGAACCCTCGCTTTCGGTGCGCTCCGCGTGCGTGAGCGGCAGAACGCCGAGGAGCTCGATGCCCCACGTTGGCGTCCACGCCCAGTGGAGCGAGAGGAGCGCCTCCGACGATCCGCCGAACGGGCCGGTGCCCGAAGCGAAGGCGAGGCCGGCGGCGGCGCCGAATCGCGGAGGGGGCGCCTGCGGCGCGAGCACGGCACGGTCGTTGGGGATCACGGGTGCGGGTGCGCTTTGGACCGGTGCCGTCCCGCCCGGATCGCGGAGAGACGCGCGCAGTGCTTCGGTGGCGCGGAGTCCGACGACCGCTGGATCGTCGTCGATGCGCACCACGTACCGCCGTGCCATCTGGCCCGCCTTTCGGTCGATCGTCCAGATCCTGACTTCACCCGCCACGGGATCGATTTCGACCGCGGCGACGGCATCGGTTGGGCGCGTGAGCCGCTCGATTTCGCGCGCGGTGCGTGGCGCGGGCGCGTCTTGCACTGTGGCCACGGTAAGACCCGCGGCGCGGAGCTCCGCCACGACACGCGTCGCCGTTGGATCGTCGCCGGCCGCGATCATGAGAACGGTCGCGGGCGAAGGGAGTGCCCGCTCCGCGGCGAGGGCACCGGCGTGCCATCCAACGAGGCTCACGAACGCGACGACGCGAACCTGACGTCGAGCGACGCGCGCCCACGACGACATCAAGGGTTCGCGGCAAGCTGTCGCGCGAGCGGCGCTTGCGCTCCGCTCGGGTACTGATGGAGATACTCCTGCGCCGCAGCGCGCGCGCGGTCGGGCACACCCGCCCGTTGCCAGGCCTCCATCGCCCGCCCCTGCGCCTCCCGGCGGAGGTCTCCCTGGGGCTGCTCGGCCAGATACGTCTCGAACCATCGTGCGGCGGTCGCGAAGTCGCGCTCCTGCTCGAATGCGGTCAGTCCCAAACCGTACGCGCTTCGGCCGCCGCCCGGCAACTTGGCTCGCGCCGCGGTGTACGCCTGGCGAGCCCGTTTCACGCTCACGGCGAATCGCGCGACGTCTCCCAATTGGAGCAAATCGACGCCCGCCGCGCGCCGGCATTGCTCGTCGAAGCCGATCCGCTCCACGAGATCCAGCGCTTCGCGATAACGCCCGGTCGTCACGAGATCGCGCCACCCATCCGATTCCAGAACGCTCGACGACGGTGCAGCCAAGTGCGGGGCCGGGGACACGCGCACGCCTTCCGCGGCTTCGATCGCGCCACGCGCGCCCGCATCCCCGGCCTCCGCCGCACGGGGCGGCTCGAGTTGGGAATTCGGCCGCGGCGCCGAGCTGACTTCGTCCGCCTCGTCGCTCGTTTCGACGATCTCGTCGTGCGTCGCATGGCACGACACGCGGAGTCGATGACCGCGCCCGACGGCCCTCGGCTCTTGCATGCAAGGGCCCGACACGAGCACCGAGCCCTCGTGAAGGTCAAGGCGAAAAATTTCATCGTCGGAATCCCAATTCACGTCGAACAAGGTGCCTACGACCACGACCTCGAACGGACCGACATCGAAGGCCCATCGGCTGGCCGCCCGGTGCGTCACGGAACCGCTCGCGCCTCCTCGCTCAATCACGACCCGCGCGCCATTTTCGTCCGACGCCGCGACGCGCGCGCGCGATCCGGCATAGAGCGAGACGAGCGACCCATCCGAAAATCGCAACGGAAGTGGACCTTCCGGCGGCGCCGCAATCCACGCGCCCACGCGCCCCACTTGCCCCCCCGGTGCCGTGAACGCGAGTCCGGCCGCGACGCGCGAACGCCATAGGACCGCGAAGATCGCGGCGGCGGCGACGAGCGGGAGCGTCACGGCGAGCGCCCACCGCCCGCGCCGGCTTGGCGTACGCCACGACAAGGCGCGACGCCCCGCCGCCTCGGCCAAGTATTGATTGCGCTCGCAGGCGCGATCTTGCTCGCCGCGAACGCTTTCGCGGAAACGCTCGTAGGAGTTCATGTCTCGTCCCCCGAAGGGTCCTCGGGCAGCGCGTGTTCGCGCAGGATCGGGTCGCGCCGGGCCCTTCGCCAAAAAGTCCGCTTCGCGCGCGCGAGCCGTCTCTTCGCCGTCGCCAGCGAGACCCCCGTCATCTCCGCGATCTCCGCCACGTCCGTCCCGTCGATGACCTGCAACGCGAAGGCGATGCGCTCATCGGCGGGAAGGGTGTCGAGTATCAAGTAGGTGCGCGCGAGCGCCTGACTCACCTCGGGAGACGCCACCGCCGCTGGAGCCTCCGGTACTTCGTCGAGAGAGAAGACACTGAGCCAACGGCGCCGCGATCGACGATTGCGGAGAAATCCGCGCGCCGTGAAGAGCGCAACGCTGCCGATCCATCCCTTCAACGCCGACGGGTCACGCAAGCGCCGAATGCCCTCGAGCGTGCGCGCGAAGGCCTCGTTGATGAGATCGGGAACTTCGGAGTGTAGGCCCACCGAGCGCACGATCAAGCGCTGGACGTACGGCCCGTAGCGCTCGAAGAGGAGCTCCGCCGACCCGGCCTCGTTGCCCTTGAGCGCCTTGACCAAAGCCGCGTCCGTCATCGTCGGCGGAAAGAGGCGCGTCACGCCGCTTCGCGCGGGGCCGCCGGGCCGGCGATGGATGGGGGTGCTCACGATCTGACCATCCTGTTTCGATTCTCGTGATACCAGTGTCCGGGCCCTCCGGGAAGGCTCAGACTTCCCGCGCATCCGCCGAAGCGCCGCCGCTACGGCAGTCCGTAGACGTTGAGCGCGTTCGAGAAAGTCGCAACGAAAACGCGACCGTTCGCGACGACGGGCGAGTTGAACTTGGCGACATCCGCGAGTGTCCCATTGTCGAGCGTCAGCGGGTCGGCCTTCCAAAGCACGTGCGTGATGTCCGCCGCATCGACCGCGTAAAGGACGCCGGTGTCGAGGACATGCCACGCGCCGTTTCCCGGGTCCTTCGGCGTGGACGCCCAAAGGATCGCCGTGCCGGCGGCGTTCCCGTTTGCCGAGAGGGTCATGATCCCGCCGGGATGACCCGGCAGGACCGCGGCGAATCCGCCCTGGGCGAGCGGGCCGCCCGACGCGTTGGTGGTGAGCAAATGGGTCGTCGGATCCATCCCGTATTCGATCAGCTGCGAATCTTCCGGCCACAGGTACACGCGCTCGCCCGCGCCGTTGGGGAGATCGTAGTATATGGGGCCGCCGTGCAGATGCCCGTTCAAACCCGCCGCTTTTCCGGGCGTCACCAGCGTTTGCAGAATCTGGTCGCCGGATTTGCTGTACTTGCCCAGATTCGTCGAATTAAGGACGTACAGCGCGCCGCCCTTACTCCCCGTCAGAAGCAGGTTGTGCGGCAAGAGAACGGCGCCGGTGCTCAAATCCGAGTCGGCCCGGTTGAGCGACACGTAAGCGGTGGGCGTCCAATAGTCTTGGACGCTGAAGTCCGACAGCGCGAGGCGGATCACGCTTTCCGAAAGATCGGGCGGAGTCGCGGTGGGGTTTGTGCTCCCGTTTCCCGCTGCGAGGAACAGGCTCGTTCCGTCGCTCGACAATCCGACCCCACCTTGCCAGATGCCCCCTTGGCTGCCGTTGGGCGTCACGTTGAAAACGCGCGCCTGCGTGAACTTTTTACCGTCGTAGGAATAGCCGAGGACCCATCCGTGATATGGCTGTATATCGCAATGGCTCGCGAAGGCGGCGTAGACAATCCCGTTTTCGAGGAGCATGCCTGCTCGCCCGAGTTGGTATGTTGGGTCGAACGACACGATGCCGCCTACGGCGTCGCTCGCGGTCCCCTTGACGGACGCCGTGATGCGGATCGGCGATCCCGGGAGCTCCTTTCCACTGGCGACGTTGAGCGCGTGCAGCATCTGCGCCCATGACGTTCCGGTGTAGGTTTTGTTGACGACGTAGAGGACGCCGGCGACGGGGTCGATCACCGGCGTCGCCGTGATTCCCACCGCGGGCGCGAGGTTGTCGCACTGGATCGGGCCGGAGGTCGACGGCCCCGACGGGCCGAGCGACGTCTCCCATAGCGGAACCGACGAGCGGGTTTCGGCCGCGTCGAACGCGTCGACGACGTTGTGTTCCGTCGCGACGAAGACGACGTCATGCACACTCCCGTCCGCCATCGTCAGGTGACTGAGATAGAGCGGTTGCGCGTAGATCTGACCGTCGACCGCCTGGGAGAAGAGCAGGTGAAAATTGGTCGTATTGACGTTCGAGGTCGTGAGCACCTGTTCGCTGAGGTTGACTCCGGAGCGCGCATCATCGTAGCGATTGGTCAATACGGAAAAGCCAGAGCTCGGGGCCCCGGTCGCGTCGGTTGCGTTCGCATCCACCGCGGCGTCGCCCGAAGAGGGCGGCGCGCTCGCACCATCTTGACTCGGCGCCGGAGGGCTCGACCCATCGTCTCCGCTCATCAGCGATCCTGCGCCGTCGGCGCGAAACGACGCCCCGCCGTCCCCGCTTTCATTCGAGCTCGGCTGCCCGCACGCGCTCGCGATCGCCAGCGCAAAGGCCAGCGCTCCCGCGGCGCCGCCGCCACGTCGAGCGAGCCCCAGCGGGCCTCCGTGCCGGTCGCTCCGACTCACTTTGAACAATCGCATCAGATTCCTCCTGCGGTCGATTGGCGGCGTCGCGGCGCCGTGCGCATCCGTTTCCGAGAACGGTGACGGGCCGCTGCGAGACCCAGCCATCCGAAGAGCAACCCGCCGGAGGTCCGAGCCGAGGGGCTTCCAACCGCGGGGAGCGCGCATGCGCATCCCGCCGGGGCCGAAGGCAACGATGCAGACGATGCCTCCGGAGGGCGCGTGCCCGAGTCGGTGGGCTCCACGAAGCCGTCGCTCGCGTCGATCTCACACGCCGGAAGCATCGCGCACAGAGACGGCGCCTCGACCGCACACACGCTCGCAGAGGTGGCCGGAGGGCACGTGACCACCCGGGAAGCGCTGGCAAGATGGAGGAGCGGCGTGAAGGATCGGCCTTCGTCGTTCGATTGACCCAGCGCGAACACGGTGTCGTCCGAGCACGCATAGAGCCGAGTGCCGGCGGTGGCGAGGCATTGAATCGCGGTGCTCGAAACTTGCGTAAATGAGAGCGTCGCCGCGTCGCCGACCCAAAGTCCGTCGTCGGGACCGCCTGCGTAGATGGTCGTCCCGTCGGGCGAGAGCGCAAACCCTTGCATCTCGCCTGCGAACGACAACGGCGCGGAAAACGTTTGCCCGGCGTCGTCCGAGACGAGCAAGCGGGAGATCGGCCACGTGCGCAGGTAGATCCGGTCGGCGTTCTGGGGATCGACGGCGGCGATGTACGCGGCCGACTCGAGCTTGGGATCGATCGGGACGGCGCTCTCGACGAACGTCGACCCACCGTCGCGAGAGACGTAGAGAGCGGCGTTCTCCGTCTCGTAGATCCCGTGGACTCCGCAGGCGTAGATCCGATTGGGATCGGACGCGGCCACGTCGACCGTTTGCAGCAGCGCGGTCGGGTCGATGGACGGGCTCGCCGGAGACCAATGCAAGCCGTCGTCGAGCGTTTGAAAGACGTGGGTTTCGAAGGTCGACAGACCGGCATCATCGGTGTGCTGCTGCCACGCCAGAGAGACGGCGTGGTCTGGGTTGTCGGGGTGAACCGCCACGTCGGCGCTGACCCAGCCGGAAAGGTCGGACGCGAAGGCCCACGCACAACCCGTATCGCTCGACGTCGCCATCCCCTGGTACGTCGCCGCAAGAATCGTCCCGTTCGCCGTCACGCCAACGGCCGGATCCTCCTCCGAATCCGGCGAACCAAAGGCTGATTCGCAGATCCAGCCCCAGCTCTGGCCGGCGTCGCGAGACACGAGGAGTCCGAAGGTCGCGCGGAGCACGAGCACGTTCGCGTCGGACGGGTCCACAACGAGCTGATTGGTCGCCGGGAACCGCCCATTCGCCCGCGCCGGCGTGCTCGCAAAGAGAATGCTGGACGATAGGACGCCGAGCAGACCGCGACCTCTCAATTCCAATTGACCACCGGGGTGACGAGGCCGATGCGGAGCGCGGGCGGGCCGCCGGGCCCCGACGGCTGAAACGAGGGAGCCCCCGCGCCGGACGGCTGAACGTCGAGAGCATCGATGTCCGCAGCGTCGGACGTAGTGAAGCCGGGAGCCTTGATCTCGATCATATTCGGCCCCGCGCGGAGCGATAGAGCGACAACGGCGCCGTGCACAATCGCCCAAGAATCAGGATATGCAGGAAACTCGTAGTACACCGCCTCTTGCCCGCCGACGGTCGCCGAGGTCTGGACGCCGTTCACCAGGATGAGATGCGGCCGGCATCCGCTACCCGCACCGGTATCGTAGTTCACTCCACCGCAATGAGCGTCTCCATACGTGTCGGCCTTGCCGGGTGTCAGTTGGCCGCTGTGATACCAAAACGTCACGTCGTACGTGCCATCGACCGGGACCGTCACGCCGTTGAACGTGACTCCCCCTCCCAGATTTCCGCAACCGGTGTAGCTCGTCGCCGAAGTCGGCGGAGTGCACGGGGATCGCCCGAGGACCTGATTGACGACGTGGCCGCCCGAAGCGCAATCGGCCCCCTCCTTCACCCCGTCCGAGCTCGTCCCGGGGACGCCCGAGCACGGCTGGGCCCCGTCGGTCACGACGCCTTCGACGGGAAAGCTCCGCGTGTTCATGGCGGACTCGGCCTCGTAGCGCACGAAGAACGTCGCTGGCACGTCCGCTTCGGAGTCGTCGCGGGAGGACGACCCGTCAGCATTGGCGCCCGTCGCGCCGTCGCCCACCGAAGCGCTCCCGCTGGCGTCGAGGAGGCTGTCGTCGATCGGACGTGCATCGATCAAACCGGAGTTGCTGGACCCGGCGGAGCCGTCAAGGTTCGAGAGGGAGGTCGAGTCGGGACCCCCGCCCTCCGGCAGCGGACCCGAATTTGTCGAGCCGTTGCCTCCATCGGTACGACCGGACCCGCCCGGATTGGAGTCGCTCGAACCGCATCCCGCCACGAGCGCTGCGGCCACCAGGGCGGCGCCCGTCAGACGAGGCAAGCCCATCAGGCGAAGCAAGATGTACGCCGTGGATTCGGAGCAAGAACTGACGGCCAGTGGCTTCACGTCGCTGCGCTCATGGGTCATGGCCTTCTCGAGTCCTCCATAGGGTCGTCGCCCGCTGTCGGCCGGTCAGTGTCGCGGGGGCTGGGATTCGGCTCATGCCGCGCGTCGTCCGCGCCGTCGTCGATGGGTGAGCCTTCCAAGGGGCGACGGACACAGAACTCGCATGAGTCAACGTTCAACGCGCTCTGGCGCCCTTCGCCGCGGCGCGGCGGGGCCGAGGCCCCCTCGCTCCTTCGCGCTCGCGCTCGCGCTGTCGGGCGCCCTCGCGTGCGGCAGTTCCGACTCCGGCTCACCGGAGTCCATCGACGGCGGCGCGCCGGCGGATGGGACTTTGCGCTCCACGTCTGGCGCGGCGAGTGACGCGAACGTCGGCGAGGGTCCCGATGCAAGCGTGAGCGACGACGACGCGAACGCAAGCGCGACTACGAACGATGCCAATCAGGTGACGACGGCGTGCGAGGGACCAGGGGTGCCCGTTCCCGCGGCCGCGCGTGTCTCCAACGGAAATCCGCTTCTGCCTCCGAAGTGGGCCTTCGGCATTCTGTGGGGCAGTTACTACGATCAGATCGGAAGCACCTTTGCACAAAATGGCAACATCTTGACCGCGGCGACCCAGCTTCGCGCGCAATACTCGGGCGACCTGATGTGGATCGATTCGAGCTGGCTGTGGCACAATTACAGCGGCGACCCCGCAGGCACGCCCAACTATATCAATTTCAAGTTCGATACCACGACCTTTCCCGATCCGGCCGGGATGATTAAAACTCTTCGGGAAAATCACTTCCATTTCGGCGTGTGGGAGTGGCCGTGGGAGGACCACGGGGCTCCGTACTTTCAGGATGCAGTCACCAACAAGTACTTCGTCATGAACGGGACGGCCGCTGCGCTTGCGACCACCGGCTGGCACGGCGATCCGAATCCCGCGGAATTCGACTTCACGAACCCCGCGACGGTCACCTGGTGGACGGGCTTGAACACGACCCTCGCGGACTGGGGCCTCGATTTTCTCAAGCTGGATACGACCGTCGCGCAACAGAGAAGCCCGATCAGCGCGGGCGGTGGCCAATACTTCGACACGGCGAAAAGCTACCAACACGAGCGCAACGGCGCGGCCTACGAGATAACGAAGGTTTATGCGGCGGCGCACGATCCCAACGCGATGATGAACGGCGCGCGCGGGTTCATCATGCCCAAGGCGGCATCGCCCGCCAACGATCAATTCCCCGGCTGGTGGACCGACGACACGGACGCGACCTGGGCCGATTTGGCCGTCGAGATGGGCCGCGCGTCGCAGCTCAACACGTCGACGACAGCCGCCTACTGGTGCGGCGACACCGGGGGGTACAACCACGTACCGACCGACGAGCTATACGTTCGCTGGCTCGAGTATACGGCCTTCACTCCGCTTCAGGAGTTCTTCGGCGGCAAAGCGCCGGGCATCGGGGCGAGGTTCCCCTGGCTCTTTGGAGCGCAAGCGCAGCAGATCGAGCAACAATACTCGGACCTCCGCTACCGCCTTTTGCCCTTCCGCTACTCGAACGCATTGGCCGCGTACGAAGTGACGCCGGTGGCCTATCCCGTCACCTGGATCGGATCGACCCAGCTTCTCGTGGGCAACGGCTCGAGCCAAATGCTCGTCCAACCGGTGACGACGCAGGGCGCGACTTCGGCGTCCGTCAAGCTCCCAGCCGGTGCGACCTGGATCGACTACTGGACCGGAAAATCGTATCCCGGAGGAACGACGCAAGTCGTCCCGGCGCCGATCGCGCAGGAGCCCGTATTCGTCAAGGCGGGCGCCATCCTCCCGATGGGCCCCGTGCAGCATTACGTCGGCGAACACACGGCCGACCCCCTCACCCTCGACATCTACCCGGCCGGGGCGACGAGTTACACGCTCTACGAGGACGACGGGACGAGCGAAGGCTACCTCGGGGGCGCGTACTCCACGACGACGTTTTCCAGCAATGACACCGGCGGAACTCTGGTCGTCACGATCGGTCCTCAGGTGACTGCCAAATACTCCTACGCAGGTCAACTGTGCGCGCGAACTTATCTGCTCAAAATCAATGGGCAGACAGCCGCCCCGACCTCCCTGACGCGCGATGGGCGTCCCGAGCCGATGGTGTCGGCGGCCGCGTTCGACGGCGGCACGCCCGTGGAGGGCTGGTACTATGATCCGATCGCAAAAACGGTTTGGGTCGAGTTTCCGCTCGCGTCGACCGACAAAACGAGCGTGTCTCTCTAGTGTCTCGAGTCAGAGTTCGTCGCAGAGGGGTTCGACCAACCGACAGCGCCCAGGGTTGCAGAATTCCAAGGTCTCGCCGGCCAATTTCTCCCTCACGGGGTGTGGTGAATCTCTGATCCATGGGCGCTTCGTCCATTTTCTCGCGCGAGCCTGCGTGCCCTCTCGCGCACGGCCAGTCTTCGTCCCACACTAGGGAGACGATGGGGTGTGTGATCCGGCACCTTTTTGCGATGGCGCTCGTTGGCGTGGCCTGCGGCTCCTGCGATGACTTGACGGTACCGGTTCTTTGGCGTACTTCGTCCGCGTCTCCGGTCGACAGCGGCGCGAGCCTCCCGCGGCGCTATGAGGCCGAGGCGACGCCCCCAAACGTCCTCACGCAGAGCGCGATCGCCGATCTCACCTGTTTCGGGACCAACCAGGTCTGCCCCGCGGACGGAGTGAAGGAAGGGGCGGACTGTTGTTCCGGCGGCGGAGTCGTGACGGGAATACTTGGACGAGTTCCCTGCAGTGGCCCTCCGGGCAATGCTGGTGACTACGTCGACTGCCAGATGGTGGGCGGGGGCGTCGAGTTCCGCGATGTGACCGTTGCTTCGACCGGCACGTACGACGTGACGTGGTGGTACCACTGCGGAGAAAATAACAGCTACGGAGACACGGCATGCGGCGGCCTCCACTACGCCGTCGGCTCCTCGTGTCGACCGCATCTCATCGACGTCAATGGCGTGCCGGTGTCCGCGGAGACCGACGGACAAGCGGCTCTCATCTACCAATTTCCGTGTTACGCGGGCGCCTGGTCGATTGTTCACGGCGCGACGACCGCCCTTCCGCTCCTCGCGGGGCAGAACACCGTCTTGATTCACGCGCCGCACGAGCTCGATCTCGACAGCGCCGACATCGACGCGATCGAGTTGCAAGCGCTGGGCCAAGGTCCCCAACCGCTCGTCACGCCGGTGGTGTCGGGATATTGAATCGCGGTCTTCCTGGTCACCGTCACCGCCGCCTGGACTGCACGTAGACTTTTCGCTCCACAGCGGACGCCCGCTCCATTTATCAGCGCCGCGTGCTCTGACGCGCCATGGGCTGACCCGCCACTCGAACCTGGCGGGCCGACACGTCCATGGCCAACGCGGTGCCTCGCTCGCCGCACGTCACCGATCGCGATCGCGTGAGCCGTCCCGGGGGGGTTGGGACACCGAGCCGCCATGAGTCGATCCTCCGCGATCAACATCAACAAGGAAACGCAACGCGCGCCTCGTCCGAGCCACACCGTCCGCCCCACGCTCGGTCCCGACACCCGCATGCGGTCCGATGGGCTTCGCCCGTCCCGCGAGCGTGCAGTAACGAATCCTGTCGCGTTCGTCCTGTTCTTCGCCGCCTTGGGCGCGGCGGGATGCAGCTCCGAAACTAAAGCCACGAACCTCGTCGACCCCGGCCTCCCGCCAGACGGCAGGATTCCGGGCGACTCCACGCCCGACTCCGCTAGCAGCGCTGGGATCGATGGTAGCATCCAAGGCTCACTTGACGGAAGCCGCCAAGATGACGGCGCCGGCTCCGACCTCGATACCGGGATGAGCGATACCAGAAATGACTCTGCAGCGAGTACGGGGCCGGCTGCCCAGCCCGACGCCGGCGCGGGTTGCGGCTCCCCGTATGGCCCCAACCTCTGCTCCATGTTCAACGGCACGAGCCTTGCCGGGTGGACTGAAGTGGTCAACGGCAAGGTGACGAACAACAATTGGACAGTCGTCGACGACGGACCGGGTTCGCCCGTGATGCACAGTTCAGGCGCCAACAGAAACTTCATTTATTACAACGTGAACAAGTATGGCGATTTCCGATTTATCTTCACCGTAAAACTCATCTCCGACGACGCGGACAGCACTCCCCACGTCCCGTGCGTGCTCTTTTGGGGCTCGTCGACGACGGCCGACGCGATGAATGCCCTGCAGCTTCAACCCCCTAAGGGGTACACTTGGGACTATCGCAAAAACAGTACCAATACGGGCGGCGCCCTCGGCACGAAGGCAGTCAAGGGCTATCCGGGGGCAGACACATCGTGGGCTCAGTGCGAAATGTTGGCCAACGTCGCGGCAGGCACGACGCGGATGGCCTGCTGCCCCAGCAACGGGGAGGCGAAATGTGCGAGCACACCCGCCGTGGAGATCGTGGATTTCACGGTGGATGACGCGGAGCCGAACGTGATTGCCCAGATGCCTTACTATCTAGCCCTCCAGGCTCACACCGGCAACAGCGGCGCAAAGACGGGTCAGATCGAGGAATTCAAGGACCTCTACGTCGAATCGCCCGTGGTGAATCCAACGACATTCGTTACTACGCAATAGCCCCTGCAGTTAATAGCTCCCAACGAAACGACAACTTCGCGTGAATAACCGGATGCAAAATTGTCGTTCTTTTTCCCCATCGAGCGCTCTCGCCAGGGCGACGACGCGTTCTCCCTGCAGGTCTCGGGGTAACCTACGCATCATAGCCATCTGGGCTGGAGTCTCCCTGGCAACGTACGACAAGATGCCAGAGGCGCTCGCCCAAACGGCGACCACCGTGAGCATTTCGGTGGACGCAACCGCGCCCGGGACTCCCATCGAGCCCATCTGGGCATTCCATGGATTCGACGAGGTCAACTACACCACGACGGCTGAGGGCCAAGCGCTCCTCCAGCAGCTGGGATCGATTCCGCCGACCCGGCCACACATTCGCTCGCATTTCCTGCTGAACACCGGAAACGGGACACCATCGTTCAAGTGGGGGTCGACCAATGTGTACACAGTCGACGCCGCGGGCAGTCCAATTTACGATTGGACGTCGATGGACGGTATCATGGATACGGTCACGAGCTCAGGCGCCGCACCCTATGCCGAAATTGGATTCATGCCGGAAGCCTTGTCTTCGCACCCCACTCCGTATCAAAATTCCGGGATCTACACGCTGGACGGCGGCTGCTTTTATCCCCCGACCGACTACGCGAAATGGGGGAGCCTCATTCAGGCTTGGGCCACACACTCGAACACTCGTTATCCATCAGCCGCGAGCACGTGGCAGTGGGAACTATGGAACGAGCCCGACATCGACTATTGGAAAGGCACCGCCGCAGAGTACGATCGGTTGTTTGACTACACTGAATCGTCCTTGCATCAAGTGATGCCCACCGCCCCCCTTGGAGGGCCGGCGACGGCGGGGACGGGCGCCTTTTTCACCCAGTTTCTTCAACACTGCGCCACCGGCACCGACGCGGTTACGGGCAAGCAAGGCGTGCGCCTCGACATGGTGTCCTTTCACGCCAAGGGCGGCGTCACCGTGACGGGCGGGCACGTCGAAATGAATCTGGGCCATCAGCTCCAGCTTCATAGCGATGGTTTCAAAGCCGTCGCCGCCTTCCCGCAATACAAGCACACGCCCATCGTCATTAGCGAAGCCGATCCCGACGGATGCGCCGCCTGTCCCAAGAGCCAGAACGCTTCCTACGCCTACCGCAACTCGCCAGTCTACGGCGCGTACGAAGTAGCGATGATGAAGCACACACTCGAGCTCGAATCAAGCATCGGCGTCAACGTCCGAGGCGTCCTCGCCTGGGCGTTTCTTTTTGAGAATCAGCCCTATTTTGCGGGGTATCGCGTCCTGTCGAGCCATGGCATCGACCTTCCCGTCTTCAATGCGTTCAAGCTCCTGGGAAGTTTGAGCGGCCAGACGATTCCCGTCACAAGCACGGGAGCGCTGACGCTCGACGCCATCCTCGCGAACAGCGTTCGCGGGCAGGCCGACGTCAATGCCATGGCCACTCTCAACGGCCAGCAGATTCAGGTTCTCGTTTGGAACTATCACGATGACCTGGTGGCGGTGCCCGCTTCGCCCGTGCATTTGACCGTCCGGGTTCCAGCCGCCTTCGGTCCGCTCGCGGTCGTCGACCATTTGCGCGTCGATGACACGCATGGGGACGCCTACACGGTCTGGGTATCGCAGGGCACTCCGGCGGTCCCCACGGCGACACAGCTGACGCAACTACAACGAGCGATGGTGCCCGCGGTCTTTCAGCCAGAACAAGCGGTGCCCGTGACGGCCGGCGCCGTGGCCCTCGACTTCGACTTGCCGCGTTTCGGGATTTCGCTCGTGACCCTGGCTCCTCCCACCGGCGCTCTCGATGCGTCGACGCGCGAGGCTGGTTCCGAAGGGGACAATCTCGACGACGCCGGCCCGGCGCCGGATGCCACGAGTCCATTCATTTCGGTGGAAGATGCATCGCCGTCGCCTGGCTCCGCCCACGGCGCGGGAGACCAAGCCGGGGGGCCCGGCGCCGCCGGGTGCGGTTGTGGCGTCGGTCCCGCTGGGCTGGCCCCGCAGTCACTTTTGGTCTTGTTGCCAATGGCCGCGTTCCTGTTCCGGCGGCGCCAGCGTGTTCATTTGTCGGCGACCAGCGGCCGACGTGGCGGTCGCTATCGTAACGGAGAATTGACGCACATTGGTACCTCGAAATCATGGAAGGTTGGAGGGGTGACTGAACCCTGGCGTCGGCGGTCACGAAAGGCCACGTGACCTCGGCTCTTGCGCGCGAGGCTTCCAAGCTGGCTTGTAGCTCGATGGACGAGACGAAGGGGATGCTCTGGGCAATCGCGACCCTGATCGTTGCGACCGACGGTCTCTGGGGCTGCTCGACTTCGAACGAAACGACCAGCGTCGCGGCCGACGCCACGAGCGAGCTTGGACAGCCCGACGGCTCTTCGAGTGGCAATGCTGCGCGGTCCGACGGGGGTCCCGCCGACGACGGGCTCGATGGCGCTGCGGACGGCAGCGTGGACGACACAGGGCTTGGGTACAGCGACACGGCCGACACCGGGTCGGACGGCGGCGGTTCGGCCGATTCGGGCTATTCGGGCTCCACGACGCCCGGCGCGAGTCTGAGCTGCGCACCCGGCGGAGAGGGCATGACGAACTGCGGCGCGGGGGGAAACGGAAGTGAGAGCTGCTGCGCCAGCCTGGAAGTGACGGGTGGGACATTTTATCGGAGCTACGACGGCGTCACATATACGAACAAGGGCAATCCGGCGACAGTAAGCACCGTTCGCCTGGACAAGTACGAGATCACAGTGGGGCGATTCCGGCGGTTCGTCGCTGCGGTTATCGGTGGTTGGCGGCCGCCGGCAGGTTCAGGCAAACACACTCACTTGAACGGCGGCCGAGGGTTGAACGCGACGGGCGGCGGTTACGAGACTGGATGGGACGCCGCAAACTGGGATGGCCTCCTCTTGACGACCGCCAGTGCATGGACCACCAACCTGGCGATGGCGCATGGAACTTGGACGCCGTCGGCCGGGAGCAACGAGAACAAGCCGATTAGCAACGAGACGTGGTACGACGCATATGCTTTCTGCATCTGGGATGGCGGCTTTCTGCCGAGCGAGGCGGAGTGGAATTATGCAGCGGCGGGCGGTGGCGGACCAACCGGCCAGCGCGTCTATCCGTGGTCGATCCCCTCGACGAGCGCGACAATCGACTGCTCGTACGCGAACTACGCCCCCCAGCAGCCCGGTACCGCCACTACGTCGTGCACCACACCGAGCTGCGTCGGCGGCTGCCCGGCGGACGCGCCGAACAACGTCGGTTCAGAATCTCCCAAGGGGGATGGTGCGTATGGGCAAACGGACTTGGCAGGCAATATAGAGGAGTGGACGCTGGACCATGCTGGCGCCTACGTCACCCCATGTATCGATTGTGCGAATCTCACGGCGGCTTCTCCCAGGGAGTGGCGCGGCGGCGGCTGGAGTCCTGACTCGACGCGAGATGGAAACCTCGTCATCTCTTATCGCTTCAACTTCGCCTCGTCGAGCCGCTTCAACGATATGGGGGCTCGGTGCGCGAGGATTCCATGATTGTGAGTGCCGCCCCTCGGACGTACTCAGCGCTTTGTCCCCGCAAGAGCCCGGAGCAATGGTCTGTCCTCCTCGACGAGCTGTCGGGGTCTGGCGAGGCGGTCGAGTCGTTCTGCCGCCGACGGGGGATCCGTCGCTCGACGTTGTACTGTAAGCCGTTCACCAAGGACGTGTAGAGGAGGGGCTGAGGGCGTGGCGCTCGGCCGAACGGCGCACAGCCCGAACCTCAACGCCTACGCCGAAAGGTTCGTGCGGTCCATCAAGTACGAGTACCTCAGGCACATCGTTCCTCTTGGCGAACATCACCTGCGCGCCGTCGTGCGAGTTCGTGGAGCACTACCATGCCGAGCGCAACCACCAGGGCCTGGGCAACGTCATCCCCTTCCCCTCCCGCGGTTCGTTCAACGCGGTCGGCCGCATCGAACGACGGCAACGGCTCGGGGGCCTACACTTCTACGAGCGAACAGCCGCATGAATCAGGCTGGATCGAATATCGGGAGAGTACGCGGTCGCCTTTCTGGGCGAAGGCGTCCTGCGCGATGACCTCGTCGTCGCCAAGCAGTCCGCCGGTTGTTTCGGATGGACCGGCCGGCGCGCGAACGCAGCGCTTGCGCGGGCGCGAAGAGAACGCGCAGCGTCGGCGCGGCGATCCCTCCCAAGCCCACAGCGCACCCGACGCGATCCGCCGTCTCGGTGCGCGGCACGGCGAATGCATCCCATGGCTCATCATGGGCGAGCCGCGAATGGTGAGATGCTACCAAACCGTGAACCGAGCGTATGAAGACGTCAGCATGCTCCTGCGTCGAGAGCCCCTCGACCTCTTGCAACGGGCGACGACGACGGCAAGCGCCCGCGCCCGGTCCCTCGCGACCAGCTTGCGGGTCGAACTGGTGGGCCTCGAGGTCAGTGTCGACGTGCGACTCTACGTTCGCGGCATTCGCGACGGCGAGAAGATGGCCGGCGTGTTGCCCGCCCTGCGCATCGAGCTCACCTGGGAGGCGATCCACAACCGCGCGCTTTTTCCCTCGATGCTCGCCGAGCTTTTGGTGTGGCCTCCGTCGGCGCGCGAGACGCAGATCGAGATCCACGGCGTCTACTGGACCCCGATGGGCCCCATCGGGACTGCCCTCGACGCGGCCGTCGGGCACCGCATCGCCGAGGCCGCCGTGTATCGCTTCCTGAGCGATGTGGTCGAGCAGCTTCATTGCGAGCTGCCGCCTCTTGACTCGCCGCGAGGCAAGCAGAACCACGGCCGTCCGCGATGGCCATTGTAACGGCGTCGTGGTCGAGAGGCTTGTCAGTGACGATGCAAGCGCCCGCCTCGGCCAACGTCCTTTCCGGTCTCCCCGCTCAGGCGGTAGCCACGACGAGACCGGCCTCCAGTAAGGGTTCACGGGGGAAGCGACCGACGACTTAGTTGCCAGTCGAATACGAACGCCACGCTCAAAGCACCCCGAACCGCCCGAGCGCGATGAAGACGCACAGTGCCCCCAGCACCGCGGGCGGTACCAGCGGCTCCTTGCGATCCACGTGCGTCTTCACGGCGCCCCCCATGATGACGGTCAGCGCGACCGCGGCGACCGGCGTCAGGACTGGCGCAATCCCGGTGAGCCACGGCATGATCAATCCGACGGCCCCGAGAGCCTCGGCGAGCCCGAGCAGCTTCACGTTGGCGTCGCTCCACGTCGCGGCCCACTTCAGCTTCTCGGCGAGCTTCACACGCGGGGTGGCGACTTTCAGCCCTCCCGCTGCGAGCATCGCCAAGGCGACGAGACCTTGCGCGATCCAGAGCGCGACGTTCATGACGCTTGGATGCCCCGACGCGGGTCGGGGAGGCGAAGAAAAGCGCTACCCTGAGGACGCCAGCACGACGGGCGCGCAGCGAGAGCCGCGCGGCCCATCCCCTGGAACGGCCGCCGGCAGTCGATCATCGTCACTCTCCCGCCGCTCGCGCGGTGTTCTTCAAGCCGGACGGGTGACCCGCTTGACGTGTGCCGCCTCGTGCCACGCCTGCCTGACGGATCATGACAAGACCTGCCGGGCGCGCACGAAAGGCTATGTTTTCGCGGGTGGCTCGTCGTGTGCTAACGACGACGTCAGCCATGAAGCCCTCGCCCCGCCTCGCTGCGCCTCTATCGGCCGCGCTCGCGCTTCTCGGCGCCGTTCACTGTGGCGGTGCCCCGTCCGCTGCCGCGAACGGCGACGCGTCAGGCGCTGACCCGATGCACGAGGTTCCCGACGGGTCCGGCGGAGGCGTGGTCGCTGCCGACGACGGGGGCGGTCCCGACGCATCCGGCCTGTACGTCGGTCCGACGGACGACGGCGGAGGGGTTCCCGATTTGCGGCGGAGCGACGCAGCCCGCGGCGACACGTGCGCGCCTTTCTCGACCGTCGCCCAGCGCCGCCCCGCCGCGGTGGCGTGCGCGCCGACCCCTGCGCCCGATGCCGCCCTGCCCCCGTACGGCAGGGGCAATCTCGACGGGGGAAGCCCCGATCTGTGCCTCGTGGACGGGGACTGTTCGGACGGCGGTCCGTGCAGCTGCAAGGGAGCCACGCGAGGCTGGGCAGGCAGCAGCAACGGGAACGCATGCATTCCGGGCAACTGCCGGATCGACTCGGACTGCGGGTCGGGCGGTGCCTGCTCGCCCACCGTCGACCCCGGCTGCGGGAGCTTCTACGGCGTGGTCGGCTACTACTGCCACACGTGCACCGACCAATGCGTCAACGACAGCGACTGCTCGTCGAATCCCAACGGGGGACCCGCAGGGTACTGCGCATTCGATCCGGCGGTGGGGTACTGGGCATGTGGGTACAGCTTTTGCGCAGGGTGACCTGGCTGGCGGCGGCGGGCCTACTCGGCGCATGCGCCTTTTCGCCGACCTCCGGGCAGGATCCCGCGCCGCGCGTCCCCTACCTGGACGACGCCTCGTTCCGTCGCGCGGAGCTCGAGGCGTCGCTCGTCAACCCGAGCAACGCGTACTCGCAATTGCGGTTGGCGCGCTACGCGTCGGGAGATGGCGCCGACTGGGAGCGGTTGCCGGAGTGGAACCCGCCCGTCGAGCCCATCGTCGCGAGCGAGCTCGATGCTCCCGGAGGGGCCTCGACGACCGCGCTCTCGCGGCGCGCAGTGCCTCTCGCCTTGCCCGCGACCGTGGCCTCGGAAGACGACCCGGCACTCGTCGCCCTCGGAGAGCTCGCCTTCCACCGCTACCCGACCCAGGTCGGGGCTTACTTCGGCGTGGGGCTGACGTCGCGGAGCGCGGCGGCGCGCTACGGCCTGTGGGTGGACGAGACCCGCGGCGTCGGGGGTCTCGTTCGCGCGCGCATGGCGGACGGCTCCGGGGCCGTCTCGCTCACGTGCTCGACGTGCCACTCGGCGCAAGGGGCCGAAGGGGACCTGGTCGCGGGTCTCCCGAACGCGCGCCTCGACGTGGGCGCCGCGACGCTCGCCGCGCAAGGGGTGCCGGAGGGGGCTGCGACCGGCGACCCCATCGCCGCATGGGGCCCCGGGCGCGTCGACGTAACGACCACCGCCGGGACCGAGCCCGTGCGCATCCCCGATCTGCGTCCCGTCCGCTGGCTCACGCACCTCCAGCAGGACGCGACCGTGCGCTCGCGCGATCTCACGGCGCTGGCGATCCGTATCGAGACCCTCATCATCACGTCCGGCGACCAGGTCGTTCGGCCCCCGCGCGTCGTCGCGCTGGCGCTGGCGGCTTACGTCCGCGCGCTGGCGGCGACCTTGCCTTCGCCGGACGGCGCCGCGCGCGCGTCGCCGCGAGGTGCGGCCGCATTCGCCTCGCAGTGCGCGGGATGCCACATCGCTCCCGCTCTCACCGGCCCGCCCGTGCCGCTCGCGACGATCGGCACCGACCCGACGTTCGGGCTATCGGCGAGCCGCGGCACGGGGGCGTACCGGGTGCCGTCGCTCCACGGTGTCGGCTCGCGCGGGCCCTTGCTCCACGACGGGACGATCGCGTCCGTCGACGCGCTGTTCGACGCCGGTCGCCTGGCGCCGTCGTTCGCCGGGCGGCTGCACGGCTCCGGCGCCGTCCTCGGGCACCTCTTTGGGCTGACCCTCGGCGCCGAAGATCGATCCGCGCTGCTGGCTTACTTGCGGGCTCTCTAGGGCATCGTCGAGAGAGGCGTCCCACCCGGCGACGCGCGGCCTGACGGGTCGCGACGCTCCCCCCGAGCCCCACCTGCCGAGGCGATCGGTCCGGACTAATCTACGATGGCATGCAGAGCTACAAAGGCGGGTGCCATTGCGGGCGGGTGCGCTTCCGGGTGAGCGGCGACCTCGCGCACGCGACGACGTGCAACTGCTCGATGTGCGAAAAGAAGGGCTTCGTGCACCTCATCGTCCCGCGCGATCGGTTCGAGCTCCTCGACGGCGAGGGCGAGCTGACGACCTACCGCTTCAACACCGGCGTCGCCGCGCACCACTTCTGCCGGACGTGCGGCATTCACAGCTTCTACGTGCCGCGTTCCGACCCCGACAAGATCGACGTCAACGTGCGCTGCCTCGACGGCGTCGACCTCGCGTCGATCGCGCCCACGGCGTTCGACGGACGCCACTGGGAGGCAGCGATGGCCACGCGACCGGCGCCTCATGACTGAGCGGCGTGGTGGGGAGCCCGGCGCGGTCACTTCGCGACCATCGTAATCGTCCCGGCACGAGCGTCGACCCAGTAGACGCACGCGGTGTCGACGTGGAACGAGGTCGACGGGTCGACCGAGCGGGCGACTACACGCGGCGCCCCCCCATCAGGGCCGGACACCGGCGCGGCCAGGAGCCGCCCGGTCGGGCGATCGACGAAATACACGTCGACGTCGTTGTCCTGGAGGCGATCGACGAATCCGCTCGTAGCCGCCACGGTTCGTGGCGCGCCCAGCGCGCCGTCGTTGGCGACGGCGCGGCCCACGATGGCGTCGGGCCCGCTGTACATGACGGTCGCAGAGCCGGGGCCGAGCGCGATCGCCCCCGCGCCTCCCGCGTCCAGTCCGGCGACGCGTATCAAGGATCCCAAGGGTCCGAACGGCGCGGGCAAGAGGCACTCGACGACCTGTGCGGCGGTCGTGTCGCCTGGCGGCTCGACGCTCGGGGCGCTCGAGGGGGGCATCGGCGATCCCGGAGGCGATGCCCCCGGCGTCGGCGGCTCCGAGCCCGGCGGAGCGACGGGTTCTGCCAGCAGCGTGACGAGCACGGCGAGCATATCAGAGCTGGGTCTGGCGACGTCTGATGCTCGTCGAGTCCCTCGAGCCGGCGTCGCAGTGGATCTGGCTCGCCGCGCACACGCCCTTCGACGCGCTGACGTTGCTCGGCCCGGCGCGAACGGCGGGGCTCGATCGACGGACAAGGACACTTGGATCGAGGGACAAGGACACTTGGATCGAGGGACAAGCGCACTTGGATCGAGGGACAAGCGCGTGGCGAGGAGGGATGCGCGCACTTGCATGGAGGGATACGCGGGGATCGGTCCATCGATCCCCGCTTGGACGACAGGGACACGCGGACTTGGTTGGAGGGATACGCGCACTTCCATGGAGAGACACGCGGGGATCGATGGATCCAAGTGCGGACTTGGATCGAGGGACAAGCGCGTGGCGCCGATGGAAGTGCGGGGATCGATGGATCGATCCCCGCACTTGCATGGATACAAGCCCGCTCGGGACGGAGGGACACGCGGGGATCGATGGATCCAAGTGCACGGATCGATCGAACGATCTGCGCGTGTCCCGTGACCCCGAGCGCACAGGGAAGCTCGTAAGGTTCCCCTCCCCCTGAGCCAAGGGGAGGGACTGCGCGAGCTCGCGTGCTCGATCCCGACGACATGCCGTGGGATCCGAGCAAAGACCAGCTCGGGCGATTGTCCTTCGATGTGATTTGCGGATGCCGTTCAGAAGAACGTCACCGCGAAAGGATCTTCCCCCGACACGTTGGCTTCGGCGTGGCCGGCCAAGTCGGTCACGGTGCCGGTCAGGGCGCCGCTGATCGTGCCCGACGCTTTCCGGACATTGCGGGGTAGCCATGGTAGGATGCGCTCCATCCAAGTGGGCCAGTTGCACAGGGGCTGGCAATGGCGCAGCACGTTCGGCGACGTGGAGCTAGAGCTCTACCCCGACTCCGTCGACGCCAAGGCACGCGAAGAGACACTGTCGCAGCTGCGACAGCTGATCTACGACTTCAAGTACCGCGATCCCGAGGCGCGTCGCGTCGTCCTCGAGATCCACGCGGAGCTCAACGGGCTGTCGCGCGACATCGCGCGAAGCCCCGCGTTCGACTTCGATCTGGGCTCGCCCCGCGCCGAGAGGCTCGCCGAGTGGCTACTCCGGGTGGCGGAGGGTGGCAGCCTCGTCGCGCGACCGCGAGCGATCGGGCCGGCCATCGTCCGCATCGACGTCGAACCGGAGTCGGTGCTCGGACCGGAGTCGACCACGACGAAGCACGTCTACACGGTGCTCGTAGTTGACGACACCGGTGCTCCAATCGCCGGCGCGAAGCTGAAGGTCGACATCGCGGGGGCAAAGGAAGACAAGACAACGGGCGGTTCCGGGAAGATCACTATCGAGAGGTCGGACCCCGGCACCGCGAGCGTGACCGTGACCAACCTTGACGCCCTTCGCGACAAGCTCTGGCCGCAGTGGGCCAAGCCGCTCGCCGACAAGGCTCCGCCCGGCAATCGGGTGATCCAAGCCGTGGTCACGCAGCCGCTTGCGCCGCTGAGCGCGCCGGCCGACTGGGTGGTCACCCTCGTCCTGCAACGGCCGCCCATCTGGCGGGTGCGAATGGTGGGGATGGTCTTCGACGCCGACAAGTGCTTCGTCCTGCCGCAGGCTCTCGATGGGATACGATCCGCCGTCGCGATGCATCAGGCGCACCCGGCGGCGAAGGTGCTCATCGTCGGCCACGAGGGCGGCGACGAGGCGACCGGCGGCGTGGACCTCGCGCTCGCACGGGCGAAGATGCTCGCCGCGTACCTCACGAGCAAGCCCGACGACTGGATGTCGTGGTTCGGCCCGGACAAGTCGCAGCGGCAGCGCTGGGGAGTCCGTGAGGTGCAGCTCGTGCTGTCCGCACTCAGCGGTCCGGAAGGCAAGCCGTTCTACGACGGGAGCTCGCCCGGCGTGATGGACGAGAGGACGGCGGCCGCGCTGAAAGCGTTCCAGGCGGCCAACGGATTGGCGGCCGACGGCAAGCCGAACGCGGCCACGCGCAAGGCGCTGGTGACGAAGTACATGGCTATCGAAGACACGTCGCTCGCGACGGGGGTGCAGCCGGTCTCGCACGGCTGCACTGGGCATCAGGACGACACGATCACGCAGGACGGGCTCCAGCCCGACGATCGCAGGCTGGAGGTGCTCTTCTTCGACACGGAGATCAAACCGGCCCCGTCGGGGGACACGTCCGACGGGGGATCGCCCGAGTATCCGGCCTGGCGCGCGAGGCTGGTGCAGACCGTCGACTTCGAGAACCACGGTATCCACGTGCAGATCGTGGACACGCAGAGGCTGCCGTTGCCGCTCGCGACGGTGCACCTCGAGGGCCCCGCGGCGCAGGACACCGTGGCCGACGAGCATGGGTTCGTGACGTTCTGGGGGCTGGTCGCGGGTGAGTACACCGTTTACGGCAAGTCGCGGACGGGCATCCCGCTGCCGCCGACGAAGCTCACCTATCCGACGGCGAAGACGATCGTCGGCGCGAGGGTCGTGAAGGACTCCAAGGAGAGCCCGGCAGCCAAATGAGCCCCCCCGACAGCGTCCCCCCGGATAGCGCTCCCCCGGATAGCGCGGCGCCGGATAGCGCTCCCCCGGATAGCGCTCCCCCGGATAGCGCCCCCCCGGATAGCGCCCCCCCGGATAGCGCCCCCCCGGATAGCGCCCCCCCGGACAGCGCGGCGCCGGACAGCACGCCCCCCGACTCGTCGCCGCCGTCGTCGGCCACGCCCGATTCATCGCAGCCCGACTCGTCCCCCGACTCGTCGCCGCCGTCGTCGGCCCCCCCCGGCTCGACGGAGGACTGCGCCGAGATCCCCGCTGCCGCCCACGCGGTCCTCGAGGCCGACGTCAAGCTGGTGCTTCGTCTCCCCGCCGCGACGGATCCGAGCCAGCCCACCTCCAGGCTGACGCTCACCAACGATGACGCGAGTTACACGAAGTCCCTCACGTACCCGTCCGACGCCCAGCCCAGCGACTCCGACGGGATCGTCGTCATGACCTACGATGGCCTGACCGACGGGCACACTTACTCGCTGCAGTGCGACGACGGCAGTGGCGCGCCCTACTTCCTCTTCCAGGCCCTCGCCTACGAGGAGCTCGTTCCGAAGCTCACCAGGCCCGACGCCTCGTCGTCGTCCGACCCTCCAGCCTCGAGCCCGAGCGCCGACCCGGGGGCGACCTCCTGACGTCGTGGACGAACCGCCATGCCCAACCCCCTCTCCGTCCTCGACGCCCAGAACATCGGCGGCTTCACGAACCTCATCCTCGGGTTCTCGATCTTCGCCAAGCCCATCACGAGCGTGAAGGTGGTCGAGCTCAGGTTCAAGACCGATCACCACGTGATGAAGGACAACAACAGCGACTGGCTGAACACCGGCTCGCTCTTCACGAAGCCTGACTTCACGTACGGCGTCGCGAGCAAACCGATCACGCACACGAAGAACCAGAAGGTCGTCGTCGAAATCCTGCTCGAGGTCTGGCCGGCCGATGCCGACGAGACGAGCGTGACCGTCGAGGGCACCGCGACGTGGGACTCGGCGTTCAAGTTCACGACGCCGACGAAGGTGACGGGCGGGCGGCAGTACATCATGCTGACGTCCAGCAAGGCGCTGCCCGACGCTATCCAGAAGATCACCGGCGACATCGAGTGGACCGTCAACGACGGCAGTACCACGATGAAGGCCGACCGCAGCTGGGGCCACGTGATTTACACGACGTGGGACACGCCCGTGGACGCGCCGGGCGACGAGGCGGGGATCACGCAGAAGCGCATGGAGGCCGCCGTGACGCTGGTCGGCTCGGCCGGCTCCGATCCGCACGCGATCGTGCACGGCATCATGCAGAACTTCCGGAACTATTGGCTGGACCACGACCACATGCCGCCGTGGTACTCGGGACCGACGCCGCCGGCGAACCTCAACTACCCGCGCTATCTCGTCGACCCGAGCATTTCGGCGAACGTCCCCGGCGGGGCGTGGAACATGTTCGACTTCATCAAAGCCTCCGCCGAGTGCCAGGCGATCGTCCGATTCACGCGCGCCGCCATCAAGCAAGTGGGCATCCCGGGCAAGGCCCAGGTGATCGTCGTCTACGCGGACGCCGACACCGCGGCCGCCAAGGAGGGCGACTGGGAGGCCGGCGACGGTGGAATGGACGGCGTGACGCGGATGAAGGGCACGACGGTGTGCGACGTCGCGCTGTTCGACATTCAGCCCACGGCGGTGGGCACCATCATGGACAGGGCCCACGTTGGCCTGAACAACTTCGAGGCATGCCTACGCTTCACGTTCCCGGACCCCGGATCGGGGACTCCGGCCGCGGGGGCGCAGAAGTACTACGCTGGCGGGACGAACGGGGCGGTGTTCGACACGAAGGAACAGGTGATCACCGTCTTCCAGGCGCTGGTCTGGATCTCGTTCCCCGGCACGCCTGCTGGCCGGCCGGTGAGGTTCCGGATCGAAAAGATCGTCAAGAATTGGAACCCTCCACCTCCCCCATGACCTGCGCACCGATCGAAGGAGAGCGATGACGGACGCGGACGACACCCGCCTCGGCGGCTGGCTGGATCTGCTGCGGGCGATCGACGAGACGGGCTATGCCGACGTCCGCGTCGACGACTTGCCGGAGTGGGTTCGCTCGAGCTCGCGGCGGTGGGCGGCGCGCCTCTTCCGCCCGGGGGCGGGGCCTTACGCCCCCGCGCTCGACGTGCGCCACCGCGTGCACCGGGCCCGCCCTGAGACCATCGACGCGCTCCGGCACGACTTCGTCGTCGATCCGTCCCTCCAGATGAGCGTCGTCGAGTCGGGCAGCGTGGTTGTCACTCGCATCCACGGCCCGACGTTCGAGGGCCTGCCCGAGCCCTCGCTGCGGCGAGCCGTCGATCAGGCGTTCGCCGCTGCCATCCGCACGTGGGGCACCTACGCCGATGCGCACGGGGTGCAGCACGCGTACCACTGGGTCTTCGAGTTCCGGGGGCTCGCGGCGTCCGAGACGTTCTCGACGCGACCGGACCTCGAGCCTCCGCGCATGCAGGCGTGGACCGATCGCGTGGACGGCGCGATCGATGGCCCGGACCTCTGCGTCCTTCACTACAAGATCGAGCCGTCGTCGGGGGGACTCAGGCCGTTCGTCGACGATCGGCGGTGGTTCGAGCCGTGAGGCTGTTGCTCGTCGCGCTATGGGTCGCGGCCGCGTGCACGCCGGTGTCTCCGACCTCCAGCGCTCCCTCGCCCGCGCCGGCGGAGGGTGGAACCGCCGAGATCGACGCATCCAAGAACGCACCTCAGGCCTCGGCTCCCGCGGCGCCGTCGGACTCGGGTCCGTGGCCGGACGCCCCGGGCGACACGCCGAGCGACGTGGGGGCGGACACCGAGATGGCGTGCGACCGTTCGACCGACGGCAAGACTGGCCAGTGGTCGCAGATCAAGTTTCACACGAAGACGTGGCGAGAGCTGGTTTCGCGCGTCGACCACGGCAAGGGCGGCGGCGCGGAGCTCGCCTCGAGGATGCGGGCCCAGTGCGAGGCCAGCCACGACAGCGCATGCTGCAAGCGGCGCCAGTAGGCGGACCGGGTGCTCCGGGTGGCGACCCATCGCCTGCGGATCCGCCACCCGGCCAAGACCGCGCACGGTCCCGATCGACGAGACGCCCGCGCGAGACCGTCACGCCTGATCGGCGGCCCGCGCCCCGCGTCCCACCAGTCGCCGATGCCACCCGTCTCGCTGCGCTCGATCTCGCCCGCGAACCGGGACGGGTCGGCGGTGGCGGTGCGCCACACGTCGATGAACGAGGTGACCTGATCGTCTGTGAGCGTCGGATCGTGCAAGTGAGTTCGTACGAGCTCGAGGCCCTTCGCCGGATCGGGCGAGTAGGAAGCCCAAACGCTCCTGCGCGATCAAGGCGCCCCGGAGCGCGGCGCGAGGTCAACATAGTGCCCATCCGACGCCCCACCCGTTCCCGTCACGCTGGAACGCCGACCACGTTCGGCATCTTCCAGCCCGGGAGACCTGCGAATCACCCGAGATCAAACGGGAAATCACCACGCTCGATCCCGCGCGGAGGGGAAATCGAGACTTGATCGCTGGTATGCCCGG